>Ga0302156_10000629_pt1 | contig 32879 bp, 31 predicted proteins | sample I_Bog_N3_2_FD_193503 | JGI IMG/M metagenome (GOLD analysis project Ga0302156, IMG submission 193503) | Peat permafrost microbial communities from Stordalen Mire near Abisko, Sweden - I_Bog_N3_2 | ecosystem: Environmental > Terrestrial > Soil > Wetlands > Peat | place: Sweden: Abisko, Stordalen... | reverse complement strand
GGATGGGGATGTGCATCTCGCCGGGCTCTCCGCGCCGGTAATCGTCCGCCGCGACGCCCACGGCGTGCCTCACATCGAGGCTTCGAGCGAGAATGATCTCTTCATGGCGCAGGGCTATGTGACCGCCCAGGACCGGCTGTGGCAGATGGACGCCTTCCGCCGCAACGCCAACGGCGAGCTGGCGGAGATCATGGGCCCGTCGATGGTTTCGCACGACAAAACGCAGCGCGTGCTGCAACTGCGAAATACGGCCCAGCGCATCTACGCGAATCTCTCCGCGGATGACCGTGCGCGGCTCGACGCCTACGCACGCGGCGTAAACCTGTTCATCGCCCAGCATCAGAACTCGCTGCCGCCGGAGTTCCGTCTGCTCGGCTATCGCCCGCAGCCGTGGAGCGGTGTGGACTCTGTAAGCATCGGCCTGACGTTAGTCGAGACACTGGATCTGCGCGCAAAGACTAAGCTCTCGCGAGAAGTTGTGGCAGCCCGGCTGAATAACCCCAAGCTAGAGGCCGATCTCTATCCGGTTGGCTCATGGCGCGACCATCCGCCTACCGGCCAGGTGGTGGATTGGAGCATACCGCATCCCGCGCCAACTCCGTCCAAGGACGACGACGAAGACGATCTAAGTCAGGCCAGCGCAGCAATCACGCAGCGCCCTGAAAGACTTCTCCCGCAGCATCCAGAAAGACCTCTCCCGGTGAAGGGTACGGGCTTTAGCCCGTACATTAATCCGGCAAAATCGACGCGGGCTTTAGCCCATGAGGGAAATTCGCTCCGTGCCCCATCCTTGCGCCTTCTTTCTGGCGCAAGGGTGGGAAACCACAAACCGGAATCCGGCCGCGATGACGCTCCAGACCTGCGCAACCTGCTTGGCTTGCCCAGTTGCGACGGCTGCGCGCCGGGCTCGAACAACTGGGTGATCGCGGGCAAGCATACAGCCAGTGGCAAGCCGCTGCTCTCCAACGATATGCACCTGAGCCACACCGTCCCCAGCATCTGGTACATGGCCGATTTGAAAGCAACCGGCACAAACGGCGCGCCCGGCTACCACGCAGCCGGGGTCACGCTGCCCGGAATGCCATTCGTGATCGCCGGCCACAACGAGCACGTGGCCTGGGGATTCACCGCACTCTACGCCGACGTAGAGGACCTTTACATCGAGGAGGTGGACCACAAGGGCAACTTTCAGGACAACGATGCGGTCTGGAAGCCGCTCAAGATCGACCACGAAGTCATTAAAGTTCGCGGCAGCAAAGACGTAGCTCTCGATGTGCAACTCACCGCTCATGGGCCGCTGCTGAATCCGCTTCTGGAGAAGGAGAAGCGCGCGATTGCGCTCAAGTGGACTCTCTACGACCCGACATTGAACACCATGCCGCTTTACCAGCTCAATGTCGCCTCGAATTGGACGGAGTTTTCGGCGGCGCTGGAAACGTGGTCATGGCCCACGCAAAGTGTGGTCTACTCCGACGACCAGGGACATATCGCGTATCACGCGATTGGAAAGGTGCCAATCCGGGGATTGCGCGACGCGCCAATTCCGCTCGACCTCATGAATGGTAGATTTGAATGGGACGGCTATATTCCCTTCGACCAAATGCCCAACGCCGTCGATCCGCCCTCTGGCTTTCTGGCCACAGCGAATTCCCGCGTAAGCAGCGAGAAGTTTCCCATTTCGCTCACCGACGAATGGGTCGACCCCTACCGCATCGAGCGCATCTACAAATCCCTGCAAGGCCGCGAGCAGCTCAAGCCCGCCGATATGCTCGCTGTGCAGACCGACGTCTACAGCGAAGTGGACCAGGAACTCGGCCAGCGCTTTGCCTACGCCATCGACCACACTCCCGGCGCAGACGATCGCCTGAAGAAGGCCGCCGACCTGATGCGCTCGTGGGACGGCAAGCTGACCACGGATTCCGCCGCCGCCTCCATCGTCACTCAAACCCGCCGCGCGCTTTGGCCAATGATTCTGGAGCCCAAGCTGGGCAAGGAGATCGCCGCCGAGTATCACTGGTCTGAGTCCAACTTCGCCGAAGAAGAAATCATCATGCGCGCCAAAGCTGACTGGCTCCCGTTCTACTACAAAAACTGGGATGCGCTGCTAACCGATGCTGTTCGCAAGGGCATGGCGCAGGGCAAGGCTCCCGCTGACGTGGCCCGCTGGAGCTATGGAAGCTGGCACGTGGTCGATGTCGAGCATCCGCTGGCCAAATTCCTTCCCACGATCGGCCGGATGGCCGGAACCGGCGAGCAGCCGCAAAGCGGCGACACTACCACCGTGAAGCAGGTAGGCCGCGACTTCGGCCCCTCGCAGCGCTTCACCATGGACTGGAGCAGCATCGACGGTTCCACGGAGAACATCGTGCTAGGCGAGAGCGGTAACCCCCTCAGCCCGTATTTCCGTGACCAATGGAACGCGTGGTACGGCGGAACGACCTTCGCGTTTCCGTTCACATCGTCCGCCGTGGCCGCCCAGACGCAACACACACTGCGGCTGCTGCCATAACGCTGCGCCGCCCTCATTTATCATGACAACAATGACTGTCGACGTGAAATCGCTTCTGCAAGAGGGCGCGGCGCTGGCCGACCAGGCGCTCGAAGAGCTGCTGCCCGCCGTTACCACCGTGCCCGCCTCGATTCATGGCGCCATGCGCCACTCCGTCTTTGCCGGCGGCAAGCGGCTCAGGCCGGTGCTCGCGCAGCAGGCCGCGGTCACCATTTCGGGCGCGCTGCCACAGGGAATCGCCCGTCTGGGCGCGGCCCTCGAAATGCTCCACACCTACTCGCTCATCCACGACGACCTGCCGGCCCTCGACAACGACGACCTGCGCCGTGGCAAACCCACCTGTCATGTGGCCTTCGGCGAGGCCATCGCCATTCTGGCCGGCGACGCGCTGCAAACCCGCGCCTTCGAGGTGCTCTCCGGGCTTGATTCGCCGCCCACGGCAACCGTGCAGATCATCAGCCTGGTTTCGAACGCCGTCGGCACCGTCGAGGGCATGATCGGCGGCCAGGTGCTGGACCTCGAAAGCGAGCACCTGAAGCCCACGCCTGAACTGGTCAGCGCCATTCACCGCGCCAAGACCGGCGCGCTGATTCGCGTGAGCGTGGTTGCCGGCGGGGTCTACGCCGGGGCTACGCAGGAAGATGTTGCCCGGCTGACCGTTTTCGGCACTAAGATCGGACTGGCCTTTCAAATTGTGGACGATGTGCTCGATTTGACCGTGGACTCGGCGCACCTGGGCAAGACCGCCGGCAAGGACCAGGCCACAGAAAAGGCCACTTGGCCTGCCGTCTACGGCATCGACCAGAGCCAGCGCGACGCCGCGCGCCTGACCGAGGAGGCCTTTGCAGCCCTCGAACCCTACGGCAGCCGCGCAGACGGCCTGAAAGCAGTCGCCCGCTACCTGGTCGAGCGCAAAAACTAGGTTTGCCGCCAGAAGAGGAGATTCACAAAATGAGCCAGACCACGCAAACCATCTCTGCCGCAAATGCGGGGACTATCCAACTCGGAGATCGCACGGTCAATCGCCTTGGTTTCGGCGCCATGCGCATCACTGGCAAAGGCATCTGGGGACCGCCGGCCGATCGCAATACCGCTTTGGAAACCCTGCGGCGCGTGGTGGAACTCGGGGTGAACTTCATTGACACTGCGGACTCTTACGGCCCATACGTCTCCGAGGAACTGATCGCCGAGGCCCTGTCGCCTTATCCGGCAGGCCTGGTGATTGGCACCAAAGCTGGATGGGAGCGCGTCGGCCCCGGCCAGTGGGTCCACAATGCCAGCCCCAAGCATTTGCAGGAAGCGGTCGAGGGCAGTCTGAAGAGACTGCGCCTCCATCAGATCGACCTTCTGCAGTTGCACATTCCAGATCCTGCTGTTTCGTTTGACGCATCCATGGAAACACTGGCCCTGCTGCGCGAGCAGGGAAAAATTCGCCACCTTGGACTATCGAATGTGACCCTGGAGCACGTGGAGCGGGCACGCAAAATTGTGCCCATCGTCTCCGTGCAGAACCGGTACAGCTTTGCCGACCGGGAGTGGGATTTTTTGCTGAACCACTGCGAGCAGCAGGGAATTGCGTTCATCCCCTGGGCGCCGTTGGGGCAGAATCGGCAGGGCAACGAGGTCCTGGAAAGGGCAGCCAAAGAACTCGGCTGGACACCGCTGCAGGTTGCCTTGGCGTGGCTGCTCCGGCGCTCCAGCGTCGTGCTCCCCATCCCCGGAACCTCATCAGCCGCTCACGCCGAAGAGAACATACAAGTAGCGGGGCTCAAATTGCCCGACGCGTGGTTCAAAGAACTCTCTGCTGTGAATCCGCCGCCGGCAAGCCTTCGATAAGGCAGATGCTCGGCTTAGGCAGTATTTGGTGAATCCCGAGCGAATCCGAAATCGACAGGCTTTGTGTCAGGGCGCGACTTCACAGGCTGCGGAAAAACTCGTAGAAGCTGTTTCAAAAGGCCGCTTTGTGTCAGGGCACGACTTCAGTCGTGCCGTAAAGGCCAGCAGAATCAATGGGCTTCAGCCCCTGCGGGTTGGGCGCCCCCATCCTTGCGACGTTCTTTGTTCTTGTCGCAAGGGTGGGATCGCTGAGACCTTCCGCCTTTACCGGGCCAGAGCGCGCCGCAAAGCCTCGCGCTTGGCAGCCACATCTTCCACAGTCGATTGCACCTGATTCAGAACCTGCTGCACCTGGTCGATATAGCCGGGCAACGCATTCCACCAGGAGTGAAGTGTCTGCTTCTGGTCGAGCAGGGCCAAGGCCGTACCCGACGCGGCGGCGACCACCCCGGCGCGGCGCTCGCCCGCCAGCAGCAGCAAACCGGCTGTCACCAGGGTTCCACCGGCCGCAAATCCGACCCAGTTCATGGTCTCGGACTCCGCGAGGCCCGGTGTCGTTGCAGCATCGTCTGCTTGCTTGGAAAGTGGCACAACCACCATCTTTTCTCCTTCCATCCCGGACCGTGGTCGCAGGGATCGGTGCATCCAGTATCGCTCCAAACCGCCTGCCCTGCGCAACCCTGCAATATCCGGCCACCGAAGCAGGATTGTCTTTGACCGCGCGGCCGTTCAGTCCAGGTCGAAATCGCGCAGCGGCTTGCCGTCGGGGGCGTCCTTGGCCTTGCGCAGGGCCTCGGCAAACTTCTTCTCAAAGAGATCTTCCTTGTTCTTTTCCGCCTCCACCGACTGGCGGAAGATCGACTCTTTGCGCTCATCCTGCTCGCGCATGGCCTGGGCCGCCGTCTCCAGGTCCTCGAACATCCGCTTGCGCACCGCAGGGGTATGGCTCACCACCAGCCCCGTGGCCGCATCAATCTTGAGCGTCGCCCCGCAATCCGGGCACGCCACCTCGAAAATCTTTTCCTTCGTCTTGGCCATATTCTTTCTAGCCGAATTGTAAGCGTTGCGGGGCCACGTTGCACAGAGCTGGAGCTGGGTGTACACCTTTAGGCGATTAAAGATGTACAGCACCTTAAACTCTCTGCATGAGCCTCTATATCACCTAAGTTCAAGAATTGTAAGCGTTGCCTGGCCAAGATTGCACGGGGATGAAGCGAAGCGTACGCTAATGTACGCCTAAACATGTACGTTATGTTAGACTTTTTCCATGGAAGTGCCTATCACCCAGTTTCGCCGCGAAATCTTCTCACTCGTCAATCAGGCGCTCGACGGTGGTGAAGTCTGGGTCACGCATAAGGGCCGCCGGCTCAAAATCGTCCCAGAGGGCAAGCCCGCCAGCCGCCTCAGCCGGATTACGCCCATGGATGTCATGGTCGACCCGAATTTCGACATAAATGATCCCGCCTTCAAGGGAGAGATGCAGGCCGGGATGGAAAAAGAGTGGGAAAGCGACTGGGAAAAGCTGTGATCGCCTATCTGGACACGGACGTTGTCCTTTGGTTGGCTGCGGGCAAGGTCGATCGCCTGAGTTCCGTAGCAAGAGGATTGGTGGATAAAGCAGACTTGCTATTGTCCCCTATGGCTTTCCTCGAACTCGAATACCTCCACGAACTCGGACGAACGAAGTTTCCCGCTCGGGATCTGGTGAAGAAAGTCAGCCATGAAACGAACCTGACCCTCTGCGAAATTCCCTTTCCGGCCATCGCCAGCGCCGCCCTCGACGAGAAATGGACCCGCGATCTCTTCGACCGCCTCATCGTCGCCAACGCCAAGGCCAATGGCTTCGCCTGGCTCATCTCCGCCGACGAAGAGATTGCCCGGCACTACCCGCGAACGGTCTGGTAAAGTCCGGCCCGCCCCTACTCGATCACCACATGAATATCGAATCGCTCATCGTCCGGCGTGGGCTTCTCCCATGAGCGAACGTAGTGCATCCGCAGAACCCCATCGCCGCCTCGCTTTGGCTCAAACCGAAAAACCTGGAAGACAGGCCGGCCTTCGCCGGGCTCCTCGACGTCCGTCTGCGACTGGTGAACCAGCTTCACCAGCGGCGTCGATTCCTTCTCCACATACCACATGAACCCCGTCGAGGGATTCGATTTCAGGCTCACTTCAAGCGTGTCGCCAAGCCTCAGACGAACCACGCCGCCCTTGTCCGCATCAGTGATCGCCTTGGTAGCCGCAAAGGCCCTATGCGGAAGGCACACGACAGCTGCTAAAGCCAGCAAAAAAATCGACAGAACGGAAACAGTGGGGCGAATCGGTCGGGCAGTCAGCATAACAACCTCTTGTTGCGCAGTGCAGAGCGGCTTGGCGAGCCTTTTTCCGCGCACCCCAAAACATATACCGTTTCCGAGGGCGCTGCAAACAAATTTCCGCGATCTGCCGCCAATGCAGAACGGCCCCGCTCATGCGAGCAGGGCCGTTCCGACCAAAGCGACAACCAGTAAAGAGGCCGTCAGTGCTTCTCCGTCGCCGACGCAATCTTCGCTTCGGCTTCGGCGATCACGCGCAGGGCTTCAGTGTAAGCCGCTTCGCTATCGCCGGCTTGGTCCCACTCCTTGTGCCCGCGGGCAAGTTGTTCCTGGGCGCGAGGCACGTCGATCTCCTCAGGCTTCAAAGCGTCGGATGCCAGAATAGTGACGCGGTCGCCCAGCACCTCGGCAAAGCCCCAACTGACGTTCCAGCGCAGCACACCTTCCGCAGCGCCAGCTTCGCCGTCCGCCCCGCCCCCGCCGTGCACAATCACGTCGCCTGCGCCCAGTTCGGCCACCAGCGGCGCATGACCGTAGAGCACCTCCATGTACCCGTTTTTGGCGGGCAAATCCACCGCCGCAGCCGGGTGATCGAAGAGGGTGCGCTCGGGAGTGACCAGCCGGACCCGCAGTTGATTTGTTTCTTCAGCCATATGTCCCTTCGGGGCAGCGAATAGTGGCTAGTGATCAGTAAAATCTATCGCCGCAACACCAGCCCTCACTGACCACTAACCACTGACCACTGTAACTACACACTCGCCTTGAGCTTCTCGGCGGTTTCCAGCACTTCTTCAATCGCGCCCTTCATATAGAAGGCCTGCTCGGGAATATCGTCGTACTTGCCCGAGATGATCTCCTTGAAGCTGCGCACCGTATCGGCAACCTTCACATACGCTCCCGGAATGCCCGTGAACTGCTCGGCCACATGGAACGGCTGTGAAAGGAACTTCTGCACCTTGCGGGCGCGCGCCACGGTGAGCTTGTCTTCTTCTGAAAGCTCGTCGATGCCCAGAATGGCGATAATGTCCTGCAAATCCTTGTAGCGTTGCAGAATGCGCTTCACGCCCTGGGCCACGTTGTAGTGCTCATCGCCCACAATGCGCGCGCTCAAAATACGCGAGGTCGAAGCCAGCGGATCGACAGCCGGATAAATTCCCAGTTCCGACAGCGGGCGACTCAGCACGGTGGTCGCGTCCAAGTGAGCGAATGTTGTCGCCGGCGCCGGATCGGTCAAATCGTCAGCCGGCACATAAACCGCCTGCACCGAAGTGACTGACCCCTTGCTGGTCGAGGTAATTCTCTCCTGCAGTTCGCCCATTTCGGTGGCCAGATTCGGCTGGTAGCCCACCGCTGAAGGCATGCGGCCCAGCAGAGTGGAAACTTCGCTGCCTGCTTGCGTAAAGCGGAAGATGTTATCAATGAACAGCAGCGTGTCCGAGCCTTCCACGTCGCGGAAATATTCGGCGACGGTCAGTGCGCTCAGAGCTACGCGCAGGCGCGCTCCGGGCGGCTCGGTCATCTGGCCGTAGACCAGTGCGCACTTCGAATCTTTCCAGTCGCCGGGCTTGATCACGCCCGACTCGGTCATCTCGGCCCACAGGTCGTTGCCTTCGCGCGTGCGCTCGCCCACGCCGGCAAAAACTGAGAAACCGCCGTGGTTCTTGGCCACGTTGTTAATCAGTTCCATGATGACGACAGTTTTGCCTACACCAGCGCCGCCGAAGAGGCCGATCTTGCCGCCCTTCAAGAAGGGCTGAATCAGATCGATGACCTTGATGCCGGTCTCGAACATCTCCTCGTGGGTGCTCTGCTCATCAAAGAGCGGCGCGGGCCGGTGAATCGGCATGCGCGACTTTGCGCCGACCGGGCCCAGTTCGTCCACAGGCTCGCCGATCACGTTGATGATGCGTCCCAGCGTCTCTTTGCCCACCGGCACTGTGATGGGGCCGCCGGTGTCGATGGCTTTCATGCCGCGCACCATGCCGTCGGTGGCTTCCATCGCCACGGTTCTGACGCGTCCTTCGCCAAGGTGCTGCTGCACCTCGAGAATCACGCTGATGGGTGTGGGCACGGTAAAGCCATCGCTTACCACGCGCAGCGCCTGATAGATGGGCGGCATCGTCGCTTCTTCAAACTGCACGTCCACCGCGGGACCGGAGACCTTGATTACCTTGCCGATACTCTCTGCCATTTTTCTACCTTTTCAATCCAAACTTTTGGGTGCCCCACCCTCGCCGCGTTTTTGTCTTTGCGGCTAGGGTGGGATGTCACGAAACCTATTGCGCCGCAGCGCCGGAAACAATCTCGATGATTTCCTTGGTGATGGCCGCTTGGCGCACGCGATTCATATGCAGCGTGAGCGCGTCGATCATATCCGAGGCGTTGTTGGTCGCCGCGTCCATCGCCGTCATGCGCGCCGCCTGCTCAGCGGCAACCGACTCCGTCATGGCGTGATACAGCATCGACGAAACATATTGCGGAATCAGTCCCGCAAACAATTCCTCCGACGGCTGCTCGTAAATGTAGTCCACCTGGCTGGTGCCGAATTTCTTCGCTTCCTCATCGGCCTCAGCCGTGTCCACAGGCTCAATCTCGATGCCCGCCGACAGTGCGGCTTCGGCGGCGCGCGCCTTCTCTTCTTCTGAAGGCTCGACAGCGCCGGTAATCTGCGGAATGCCGATCTTCATCAGCGGCAAAAGCTTTTCCACCACCAGCCGCTGCGCGATTACCGACTTGAATTCGTTGTAGACAATATAGGCGGCGTCGATCTCCTCATTTACGTAACGGGAGATGATGCTCTGCGCCAGCTCGAAGACACGGCTTTGTTCCAGCTTCAACAACATCCCCGGATGGTCGCCGGTAACCTCGACCGGAGCCTTGCGCTCGCGCGTCTTGAAGATGTGCGGGTTATCGCCAAGCTGATCCGACTCGGTCCGCTCGCTGTAGACGGCTGCGGGATAGCGCCGCCGCATCAGGTCGCGGCCCTTGCGGCCCACGGCCTCCACATCAATCTCTCTGTCGGGATTGCCGTTGATGAATTGAAAAGCTGTCTTGAGGATGTTAGCGTTGAATGCGCCTGCAAATCCCTTGTCACCGCTGATGATGATCAGCAAGACGCGTTTTTCCGGTCGCGTGACGAAGAGCGGATGGCGAAGGTTGCCCGTCTGTTCATCGAAAATATCAACGCGGCGAGTCAGCGATTCCAGCACGCTGGTGATCATTTTGGCGTAGGGCCGGGCCGCCAGCGCCCGCTCCTGCGCGCGACGCAGCTTCGCCGCCGAGACCATCTTCATGGCCTTGGTGATCTGCCGCGTGTTCTTCACGCTGCGAATGCGCCGCCGTAGATCGAGTACGTTTGCCATTGTCGGTTCTCAGTTATGCCTTTGCGGCCGTTAATTCAGCTTTGAAATTCGCCGCATATTCTTTCAACGCCGCGTGCAGCTTGCCGCGCAGGTCGTCGTCGAGCGCTTTCTTCTTGGTCAGGTCTTCGATGAGAGGCGTCTGCGCGCTCTCGAAGTACTTATAGAGACCAACTTCGAAGGCGCGAATGTCCTTGATCTCGAATTCGTCCAAGTAGCCCTGCGTGCCGGCAAAGAGCGCCACCACCTGCTGCTGCCAGGTCAACGGCTGGAACTGCGGCTGCTTGAGTAACTCCGTCAAGCGGCTGCCACGGTTCAACTGCTTCTGCGTCAGCGGATCGAGATCGGAGCCAAACTGCGCAAAGGCCGCCAATTCACGGTACTGCGCGAGGTCGAGTTTCAAAGTCGCGCCCACCTGCTTGACCGCCTTGATGGCCGCCGAGAAGCCTACGCGCGATACCGACAGGCCCACGTTCACCGCGGGACGCACGCCTGAGTTGAACAGATCAGTTTCAAGGAAAATCTGTCCGTCGGTAATTGAAATGACATTGGTGGGAATGTACGCCGAAACGTCGCCCGCCTGCGTCTCAATCACCGGCAGTGCGGTCAGCGAGCCGCCGCCCTTTTCCTTGGACATTTTCGAGGAACGTTCCAAAAGCCGCGAGTGAAGATAGAAAACATCGCCGGGATACGCTTCGCGGCCCGGCGGACGGCGCAGCAGCAGCGAAATCTCGCGGTAAGCCATGGCGTGCTTTGAAAGATCGTCGTACATGACCAGAGCGTGGCGGCCCGAGTCGCGGAAAAATTCGCCCATGGCCGTGGCCGCGTAGGGCGCAATGTAGAGCATTGGCGCGGGCTCAGAGGCCGAGGCGGCCAAAATGATGGTGTGCCCCATGGCGCCGGCTTCGGTCAGCGTCTGCACAACCTGCGCAATGGACGACCGCTTCTGGCCGATGGCGCAATAGATGCAAATCAGGCCGCTCTTGGCGTTGTTGATGATGGTGTCCAGCAGCACGGCGGTTTTGCCCGTCTGCCGGTCGCCGATAATCAGCTCGCGCTGGCCGCGGCCAATCGGAATCATGGCGTCGATGGCCTTGAGTCCGGTGGCCATGGGCTCGCGGACGCCCTGGCGGTCAATGATGCCGGGGGCCAGCCGCTCGATGGGCAGGGAACTGGTGGACGCGATGGGACCCTTGTCGTCGATAGGCTGACCGAGGGCGTTGACCACGCGGCCAATCATCCCCTCGCCCACAGGCACGCTCAGGATGGTGCCGGTGCGCTTCACCTCGTCGCCTTCGCTCAGCTCGGTGTAGTCGCCCAGAATCACCGCGCCCACCGAATCCTCTTCGAGGCTCAGGGCCAATCCGGCGATGCCGTGCGGAAAGCTGAGCAACTCGCCGGCCATTACCTTGTCGAGTCCATGGAGGCGGGCAATGCCATCGCCCAGCGACGTAATGGTGCCGACTTCATCGACCTGAACCTTCGCGTCGTAGTTCGCGATCTGCTCGCGAAGAAGTTGCGTAATCTCGTCTGCCTTGATCTGAGCCATTTCTGTCCTTTTACAGTGAACGGTGACTAGTGAACAGTGATCAGTGAAAAGCCTGCTGCTTCTGACCGCTGCTTACCGGATACTGTCCTCTGAGTCCTGCTCACGAAAATCTGTTCACTAACCACTAACCACTGATCACTAACCACTAATCACTGTCCACTAATCACTGCCTTCAACCGTTCCAGCCGTCCGCGAACGGAGCCGTCATAGACCGTGGAGCCGATGCGCACCACTGTTCCGCCGAGGATGGATTTGTCCAACTTGAAACTTGCCTGAATCTCGGCGCCGGCCAGTTTGCCTACTCCGGCCACCAGCCCCTTGCGGTCCTTTTCGCTCAACTCGCGGGCGGTCAAAATCTCTACCGAGCGAATGCCTTGCCGCTCCTGCATCTCCGTGCGATAAGCCAGCACCACTTCGCCCACATCGCCGATTCGGTCGTTGTTGATGAGCACCGCCAGCAAGTTGCGCAGCTCTTTGCGAAGCCCCAGCTTCGCGTTCATCTTGTCCAGAACCGCAACCTTTTGCAGTGCTGCGACGGCCGGATTGACAAACAGATCGCGCAACTCGGCGCTTGCATCCCAGGTCGATAGAAAATCGTCCATCTGCCGGTCCAGCGCCGCCGTGTCCAGCTTTTCCTGGGTCACCACGTCGGCAAAGGCTCGGGCGTAACGCGCTACAAAGGCTGCCATCTATTTCTCCCCTCCCCCGCGCGCGCCGTTGCCCGCGCCGTTGCCGGGCTCGGCCTTGGGTGTCACATTGGTAAGAAACTCTGCGATAAGCGCTTGATCGGTCTCCGGCGTAATCGCCAGTTGCTGCACGGCCTGGCTAATGGCCAGATCGGCGGCAAAGTTGCGCAGCGAGCGGCGGGCCTGGGCGGCGGAAGCGTCCATCTCCTGCTCCGCGGCGGCCAGAATGCGCGCGCTTTCTTCTCCAATGGTTGCCTTGATGCGCGCTTCGTCGGCGAGGCTTTCCGTCTCCACCTGGGCGCGAATCCCGGCAATCTCCCCGTCCAGGCCGGCAAGCTTGGTTTCGATGGCGCTCAGCCGGGCGTTGGCTTCCTCGGTTGCCTTACGTGCGGACTCGATGTCTACGCGAACTGTCTCAGAGCGAGTGCGAAGAAACTTGGGCAGAAAGCGGAACAGCGGAATGCCGATGCCAAAGACGATGATGGCGAAGTTGATTCCTTCGAAGATGTTAGCCGTCGCATTCAGGCTCAGATTGAGCGTCTTTGCCGTCCACTTGACCACCGGGCCTTCGAGCCGGAAGACGGTCTCCTGCTCTTCCTGGGACTTCTTCTCAGGCTGAGCGGATGATTGTTCGGTCGATTGCGCGGCAGCCCCAGGATTTGCGGCAGCCTGAGCGATCATTCTCGATGGGCCGCTTGCTACCCCGGCCGAAAGCGCCAACAGCAACAAAATGCGGAAAATTTGACGGGAAAAACGCGAATGTGGCATCGAATCTCTCAACAGGAACTCCCGGCGCCCTGGGGTAGCACGGCGCGCACCACCTGACGGGCCAAATCTCCGGCGGAGGCCTGGATTGCCAGCCTTGCCTGCGCTGCCTCGGCTTCCAACTCAGCCTTGGCCTGGTTTACCTTGAGCCCGGCTGCTTTGCGGGCGGCGTCCAGAGCCGCGTCGCGCTCGGCATTCCACTGCTTCACGCGAGCCTCGCGCGTGCGGAATACCTCGCCGCGGGCCTGGCGCAGTTTGTCGGCATACTCGCCCACTCTCGTCTCGGCCAGGGCAATAGCCCTTCGCGCGTCTTCTTGCGCGCCTTCTGTGCGCGCGCGCCGCTCTTTCAGCGTCGCCGTCAGCGGTCCCTGCACCAGGAACTGGTAGGCCAGAACCAGCACGATGAAAAGCACCATCGTGGGCACCGCGCCTATAAAAAGTGCCCCGAGTTGTTGAAAGATTTCTTGCATGACGGTTCTGCTTACTCAGCCTGTCTTTTGACTTCGTTTTTTAGCTTGCTCGGCCGGTTGGTTTGGTCTCTTCCGCGCGGGGTGAACATTTTTTTTGTAACAGGAGCGGAGCGTCAAGTCAACGAAACAGGCCCCGATTTTGGGATTCCCGTGATGGCGGTCACTTTTGGGAACGAATCCCCAAAATAGAACTTGATTTTGCCTGAAACAAGCCTAGACTGAGATTACCACCTAGACCCGGTCCAGGGTCCAGCGGATGGCCGACTTTGGGAAGTCCTTCCACTCCCGGAGCCGGACATCCGCTTCTATATTTTCAGGCTGTTTTTTGTATCCCGCAGGCCATTTGGGGGGCTTCCATCCGCTACGGTCTTGCCGCCGGTTGCGCCGTCGTCAGCAGTCCCTGGCCGCGCAGCCATGTCTCCAACAAACCGGGCCATTGGTCCAGAGCTGCGTCTCCCTTGCCCAGGCCGGTTCCATGCGGCCCGTTGGCGAAGATGTGCATCTCCGCGGGGACTCCGGCCTTCACCATCGCTTCATAAAATCGCAGCCCCTGCTCCACTGGAACCGTCTTGTCGGTGAAGGTGTGATACATGAAGGCGGGCGGCGTCTCTTTGGTCACAAACAAGTCCGGCGAGTACGCGGTCCTGAGCTCAGCGCAGCGGTCCATGATGTTCTGGGTCTTGCAGAAGTTCAGGTAGCGCGGATCGTAAACCGAGAGGGCGCCAATCCACGGGTAGCCGAGCACCAGATAGTCCGGGCGGCTGGAGACGCGCTCTATCGGATCCTCCGCGTCCGGCTTGCCGCCAACAAACTGCGTTGCCGCCAGCGCTGCCAGATGGCCTCCGGCCGAGAAGCCGACGATCACAATCTTCGCCGGGTCGATCTGGTAATCCCTGGCTCGCGCCCTCACCAGTTGCACGGCGCGCCGCGCGTCCAGCAGGGGAACAGGGAGTACGTAGCCATGCGAGGCGAGCCGGTAACTCAAAATAAAAGCGCGAAAGCCGCGCGCCGTAAACCAGTCGGCGGTCTGCCGGCCCTCATGGTTGCCCGCCAGGTGGATATACCCGCCGCCCGGAAGAATCACCACTGCCGAGCCGTTTTCCGAGCCTTTCACCGGCTCGAGGATGGTTAGCGTCGGCGTGTCTTCGCAGGCCTTGCCCTTGGCCTCAGGCGCGTCTCCCGGCCACAGGCGAATGGTCTGAATGCCCAGAAAATCATTGTTGTTGCCGGCTACGGCACAGGGCTGCACTTGCGCCTGCGCCGTCCCGCCCGCCAACAAAACACCAACCAGCATTGCGAAAAACGATTTCATCATCACCCTCATCGCGGTTCGCGGCAATTATACAAGCCGCCGGAGTCTTCGGCAGTGGGTCAGCTTGGAGGGTATGGGCTTCAACCCGTACATTAGAGCATTCTCAAATTGAGTGTTAACAAAATTCTGGGTGCCCCACCCTTTTCGCGTACTTTGCGAAAAGGGTGGGATAGCACAACTGTCCATTTCAACTGTAAACACCAGAACCGAAAATGCTCTAGCCTCACAAAATGATCGCGGGCTTTAGCCCCTGAGGCGAAGCCTATTCAAACTGACCCACTCCCCAAGATTTTCTATCCTCCTCAGCTCCCGGCTTTGGTGATGAAAGCCGCCAGATCGTCTTTCAACTGATGCAGCGCATCCACGTTGAGATAGATCATGTGCCCAGATGGGTAATAGCCGAACTGCACATTGCCGCGCAGCGCCGGCTCCAACCCCATGTGGTCCAGATCGAATTCTGTCGCGAAAAACGGCGTGGCCAGATCGAAGTAGCCGTTGGCCGAGAAGACCTTCAGGTGGGGATTCTTGCGAATGGCGCTGGCCAAATCGGCGGCCACGTATGGCTGCGTCTGATCGCGTCCGGGCCCGAACGCAGAACTTGAAGTGGGCTTGTGTTTCCAGTCCCACTGCATGATCGTGTCCGCGCTGGGCCTGTAGGCATCGGTGCTTTCGTACTTCAGCTCCCGTTCAAAATAATCGTGCAGCGCGCCGACAAACGCTCCACTGATGCCCGTGTCGGAGGCATCGTAGCTGGGCGCATCGCCGGCCGCGTCCGCATCCACTCCCTCAAAGCGCATATCGTAACGGCCCAGGGTTTTGCGGTCCTCGCGCAGCACTTCCTTCCTGAATCTTGTCGGCGAAATCCGCAGGTTGGTCTCCTTCACGTAGTCCACGCTCAGGCCCGTAAACCGGCTCACTTCTTTGGCGACGGAATCCAGTTGCGCCGCGGGCAAGTTGTCGCCGGCAAACAGCGCCTGCGCATACGGCCCTGCGGCAAATACGCGCGCCTGCTCCACCCATGCCGCCAGATCGGCCGGCTTGTTGGGAATCTTGTCAAAGTACCACGCCGCCGCCGCGTAGCTGGGCAGGTTCGAGATGTACACCGTGTCGTAGCCGCCGTCGCGCACGCCGTAATTCAAAATCGAGCTGATCAGCACCACGCCGTTCAACTGCACGCCGTCGTTGCCCAGCATATCGGCCAGCGCGGCCGAGCGCGTGGTGCCGTAAGATTCGCCGATGAGAAACTTGGGCGAATTCCACCTCTGGTTCAGGTTCAGATAGCGCTGAATGAAGCGGTCAAAGGCGCGCAGGTCCTGGTCCACGCCCATGAAATCCTTGGGCGTCGCCTTGCCCACTGCGCGCGAGTAGCCGGTGAGCGGCGCGTCGATGAAGATCACGTCGCTTTTGTCCAGCAGCGAATACTGGTTGGGAATCAGCTTGAACGGCGGTCCAGCGGTCGGGTTGGGGCTGTCGGTCGAGATGCGCACCGGCGAGAACGAGCCCATGTGCAGCCACAGCGAGGCCGACCCCGGCCCGCCGTTATAAAGAAAGCTCACCGGCCGCGTCTGAGGGTCCGCTCCGTCCAGCGTATAAGCCACGTAGAAGATGCTTCCGTAGGGCTTGTCTTCCTCGTCGCGAATCAGCAGCGTGCCGGCGGTCGCGGTGTACTTCAGCGTCTTGCCGCCCAGCGCCAGTTCATGATGCGTGGCCACCAGCTTCTCCGCCGGAATCGGCGTTGCTTCCTTCTCGGCGTCCTTGTCTTTGTCTTTCTGTTTCTCCGTGCCCGCTGCGGGCGGCTGAGCGGGGCTATTGTGCACCTCCTGCGCCCGCGCGACAGGCGAAAGGAAGAACGAAGCCAGGGCAATCAGAGACAGTATTACAATCCGATGAGTCGTTTTCATATGCCAAATCCCTCCGGAAACGGTCGAATTCGTTCAACTTGTATTGCATTACAAAGCACTCGAGATTTGTTAGAACCTCTCCAAAAGCTATGTCTTGGAGTGTACGGGCTTCAGCGAGCTATGTCTTGGAGGGTACGGGCTTCAGCCCATACATTGAGAGCCTATTCTCGATTTCCGGCTTTAGCCGCTGAGGGAATGCAAACTGCCATCAAAGCATACCTCAGGGGCTAAAGCCCACAATAATCCCTGCCTTTGAAATACGGGCTAAAGCCCGTACCCTTCACCCAAAACGGAGTTATTGGATAGCTTCTTGATTCCCGATCTCCGTCCCCTGTATTACGTCGTATTACAGCCACATCGCCGTGTGTCCAGGGCTGGGGTTCGCGGCCTGCGCGGTGATATCCTCCGACAGCTCAAAGCCATGGCGAGCATAGTAATACGCCGCGCCATGCAGCCGCTCCTGAAGCCCGCCGCCGGGATAGAGCGCCTGGCAGATCGCCTCGGCGTGGCGCGTGAGCGAGGCCTCGCGCTGCAATTCAAAGTTAGCCGCCAAACTCCGCAAGCGGCCCATCTGGTAACGGATTTTACCCGCAGCGGTTTCCGCCGATTGGCCAAGGCCCGCATCGAGCGCGCGCATCCAGTCCACCAGCGGCGTCAATTCGGCCTCCAGTGCCGTGCCCGCCGACTCCAGCTTCCGCTTCTCTTCGCCGGGCATGGCCCGCGCGGCCAATCGTTGCGCCAGCGTCGCCGGAGTCTCGGCAAAAACCTCGTCCAGCGTCAACCCATGCTGGCTGAGCAGAGCGCCGATGGCCGGCTCGATCAGCGTGCCTGAAAAACGCGGCAGCGCCGGAGTCACTCGGCCCAGGATTCGCTCATAGAGCACGGCGGATTGGGCAAAGTAGGCAATCTCCGCCGGTCCGCCGACGATGGCTGAAGTCGAGAGCAGGAAATCCTGAAAAACAGGCCGCAGCAGCGCCGAGGGAGAAATGCGCTCTGGCTCACCTTCAAGGATGGCGACCAACTCCGCCGTCGAATAACTCTGCCGCCCTGCCTGCCACTGTCCGTCCGGCTCTTGTGCGCTGGGCGCGTTACGTTTCAGAGCCACGCGCTCGCCGCTCGTGTCGTCGATAAGAAAGAGAAGGCTGGAATCTGGTGCCACGTTGACTTGCGCATGATAGCCGGCCGCTTCTAGGTCCCGATTGCGCTCCACCAACGCGGAATGCAACTCGTCGGCGCGCTCCAGCGCCGCGCGCAGCACTGACGCTCCCATGCGGTGGAATTCGCGTCCGCTTGCGTCCAGCACCAGCAGCCCCTGCGCGGCAAAAGCCCTGGAATAAAACTCCGCAAAAGCCTGCGCCAGCGTGCGACCTGGCCGATAAGCCGCAGCCAGAGCATCCGTCGCGTCTGAATCCCCCAGCAGCTCCCGCGCCTCATCGACCACGGCAGTAATCGACTCGTCCAGCACAATGCCGCCTACGGGCCGTGCAGCCTCTGGAGCGCTCGCCCAGGTCAGTGTGCGCAACTCGCGGCGCGCGGGAAAAACAACATGATTGATCTCGGCAAAATCGTGGTCTTCCGTGGCCAGCCAGAAGATAGCGACGTGGGGTTTGCCTGCTTCAGTGGCCTGTCGTGCGCGAGCCAGCGCGGTAGCCGCCTTAAAGGGTGTGAACAACGGCCCGCCAAACAAGCCCACCTGCTGGCCGGTCACCACGGTTCCAGCTCCGTTGCGCAATGCATCGAGGGCCGCCGCTGCCGCCTGGGAAGGCGAAGCGTTCTGCTCGGCCAACAGACGAATCAGATCCGGCCAGTGCGCGGGCCGCTGCGAAGGCAAATGCGAGCCTTCCCGCCAGCCTTCGTCCAAAGGGCCTGAGGCGTAGAACCCACGCGCCGCCGCAGCCTGGGAGCAATAGTCCAGGAACAGCCGGTGCAGTCCTGGCACGACGGTGATGGGATGGCGCTCTGCGGTCAACAACTCGTTCTCATGGCAATCTGGAATCGGGGGCGAACCCCATGCACTAGCTTGAAAATTCAGATACGGCTCTTCTAAGGATGCCATGCCGAACTGATTTGATGCACGAGTATGAATTGGTTGTAACACTCTGGCCGCTCAAGTGTGTATATTCTTTATCTGGTTGCGCATGTTTTCTCAGTGCGCAGCAACGCGCCCAGAAATGCGTCTGGAGGAGAGACAACAAATGCCCAAGAAAAAGAAAGCCGTGAAAGCCGCCGCGCCGAAGAAAGCAAAGGCTGCCAAATCCAAAGTGAAGAAATCCCCAAAGCCCAAGACAAAGAAGGCGGCAAAAGCCCTCAAGCCTAAGGTGAAAAAGGCGCTGAAAGCGGCAAAGGCTTTAAATCCCAAGGCGCTGAAAGCGTTGAAGGCGGCTAAAGGCTTGAAGCCCAAAATGAAGAAGGCGCTCAAGGCCGCAAAAGCTCTGAAGCCGAAGACGAAGAAGGCCGCAAGGGCCAAGGCGAAGAAGGCTCCCAAGGTTATCCTGCCCGGAGTCGAGGAAACGGCTGAGCTGCTCAGCTCCGAGACGGTCTTTGACGGTCCGCTCTTCCATGTGGTGCGCGACCGGCTCATCGAGCCGGGCGGCCAAACGGCCACCCGCGATGTCGTTCGCCACAACGGCAGCGCCGTCATCCTGGCCATCGACAACACGAAGAACAAGCGCGACCCCTGGGTTGTCGTCGAGCGCCAGTATCGCCATGCCGCCGGACGTTTCCTGTGGGAGCTGCCCGCCGGCAAACTCGAACCGGGCGAAGACCCCCTGCTCGGCGCCCAGCGCGAGCTGGCCGAGGAGACCGGCTACCGCGCAAAGAAGTGGAAGCCGCTGGTCGAGTACTACGCCAGCCCCGGCTTCGTCAGCGAGTCCATGAAGGTCTTTCTGGCCGAGGGCCTCACCGCTGGCGACACCAACCTGGACGAGGATGAACAGATTTCTTTTCGCCTGGTCAAACTCTCTGAAATCCTCAAAATGATTGAAAATGGAGCGATTCTGGACGGCAAGACCCTCTCCGCCGTGCTCTTGTATGCGCGCAAGCTGGCCGGCAAGCGCGGCAAGTAGAGCCGCCCCCATCCATGCATTTCTTTCCACCCATGGCCGGCCCTGCGCGCCGGCCATGGGTCATTTTTATTTCGTCCTCCTTTTTATGAACCCTTTTGGAGCTTTCAGAGTCATAATGCATAACGGTGGGATTCCCCACGTTTTGCCCGCCGCACTTCACAGGCTGTAAGGAAGGTAGGACTTACCTGTGGCTCAATACAAAGGGAAGGTCAAGTGGTTCAACAACGCCAAAGGCTATGGATTCATCGGACGTGATGATGGTCCTGACGTATTCGTTCACTACTCATCGATTCAGTTGGACGGATACAAAACGCTGAAAGAGGGCGATGATGTTGAGTTCGACATCGTCCAGGGTCAGAAGGGCGCGCAGGCGGATGCTGTTGTCCGGCTGCGGGTTGCGGCTGCCCACAGCGATAACGCAGCCTAACGGCGAAGTTGAGCGGGCGTAAGCGCAAGACTGCTGCCAAGCGGTGCGCTTGTTGTGTGCCTGTTATATTCCCCCATATCACAGTGCGCGGACTTCACAGCCCGGGCAGTTCAGCGTCGGTGTGCCTGGGAATTCATCGGTCGCCAAACGAATTCATGGCCCATCCTGTGCCCGGAGGGATAAGATAAGGGGCCATGAGCTTACTCCATCCGGAATCCGAAGAAGAAATTGACGACGCCGCCCTCGGTGAAGAGTTCACCAAGGGAACCAGCCATGTGGTCGTAGCCGCCATAGTGGCCACCGTGGTGGTAGCGATCGCGGTTGCCATTTACGTGGTGGCCGGCGAAAAGCCGCCCGTTGCCAGCGGAGAGATTGTCCAGGTGTGGGCTCATCCCAGCCACGTCGAAACCTCGGGCTTCGACGCCAACGGCGAAGCCATGGCCAAACAGAGCTTCGACCAGGTGCTCGTCTTCGCTCACATCAAGCTGCGCAACCAGAGCAAGGTTCCGCTATTTCTTGAGGATGTGCTCGCCAATGCCCGCCTGGGAGACGGTACGCTCTCGGTCTCCGCGGGAGACAGGGCGCAATATCAGGAGGCTCTGCTGATGTATCCCGAGCTGACCGCGCTGCGCGGCAACTCGCTCTCGCCCCGCACCATGATTGCCCCGGGCGAAAGCCTTGATGGCATCACCTTCTGGATCTTCCGCGTCAACAAGCAGCAGTGGGACGCGCGCGCGGACTGGAAGCCTGACCCGCGCCAACGCGACCCAGGGTCGAAGTTCGGCCTGAACTTCACCTTCTCGTTCCAGTATCAGCACAGCCTCGTGCTCGCGCCCCACTCGCCTGTTATTGAGCAGTAGCCGGAGCCGGCGCGCTCTTGGGAGCGGAAAGGTAGCCGCTGACCGACTGATTCTTCCCGCCCACCGAGTTCACCACGATCTCGAACAGAGCCGGTTCCTTGCCGCTATAGAACTGTAGCGGCTCGTTCAGGCTCCGGTCCTTCTTCTCATATTGCTTGTCGTCGCTGTCGACCACGATTGTAAACCGGTTCTTTTTGCCGTCGGCCTTTTTCAGCTCCAGGCTGATCGTGCCTACCGGCTTCCTCTGGCCTTTGTTCAGCGTGAACTCGTAGTAGCTCCGGTCGCCCCTGTGCTTCAGCAGTTCCAACTCATCGTGATTGCGGGCAATCAGGCTGCTGTGGCCGCTCAAATCCCCCTTCATCGAGGTCAGTTGGCTGATGGTGGTAGCCAGATCGGTCTGCGTCTTGCCCAGGTCGGTCTTCACGCCGCCCACATCCGTTTTCACGCCGGAGACATCCGTGGCAAGCCCTGTTACAGCCTGCGCGGTCTGCTTCTGCGCGCTCGCCAGCCGCCGGGCATCGGCTTCCTGCGCGTCCTCGCGCCGGATCAGCTCCTGCGCGCGGGTATCCAACTGTTTCTGCGTCAACCCCAGGGAGTTGCCCAGCTCTTCCGTCGCAACCTTCAGGCGGGCGTCGGTTTCACGCAGGTTAGAGGCCAGCTTCTTGTTCTGGTCCTTGGCATCGGTCAGCGCGGTTTCCTGGCTGCTCAAACGGCTGTTCAGCGTGTAGCACCAGATCAGGCCGCCAATCCCGGCCAGCAAGGCCACGGCAAGGGCTGCCAATAATGCGCCCGAATAGCCTCGGGGGGTCTCGTCAAGTTCACTCATCGGTTTGCCTTTCCTCTGCGGCCCGTCCTGCGGGCTGCTTGTCTCTGTTAAGCGCCTTCCTGCCTGGACAGGCGCCGCTAAAAATGGATTTCTCTCCCCAACTCCTGCTCCTGGTGGGGATTCCAGCCGGAATGTCGAATTGCGCAGCTTCCGCCTCGGACGCCTTCCGGGCGCGTCTACAGAATATAGAATTATTCCCGCTTGTGCAGCAAAAGCTGTGCTTCTTTGCTCGCTCCACGCGGGAAAATGGGATTTAAGGCCCTTCTTCTGCCCATACCGTTCTGTTTCTATTCCGTGACAACCATTAAAGCGCTACGATATAACCATCCTTGGAGCATTTTAAGGCGGAGGGCGTTTTCAGGGGTCACAACAACCGCCGCGTCCCATAGAGAAATAGCAAGAGGGAGAGCCGAGAGCTATGTCGACCGCTGTCGCTGGAAAGGGTTTGGAGGGGGTTGTTGCAGCCAACTCCGGGATCTGCTGGATCGACGGAGATGCTGGCGTCCTGTCCTATCGGGGCATCGACATTCACGAGCTGGCCGTGCACTCCACCTTCGAGGAGACCACATACTTGCTGTGGAACGGCATTCTCCCCAGCAAGCTCGAATTGCGCGAGTTTCAGTCGCAACTCACGCTCGCCCGCGGCCTCGACCTTCGCATAGTCGATCTGCTGCGCGCCGTTCCCGCCACGGCCACGCCCATGGAAGTGCTGCGCACCGCGGTTTCCGCGCTCAGCTTCTACGACGCCGATGAAAAAGATAATTCGCACGACGCCAATGTGCGCAAGTGTTTCAACCTCACCGCCCAGATCGCCATGATTGTGGCCATCTACGACCGGCTGCGCAAGGGAAAAGAAGTTGTTCCGCCCGACCGTTCGCTGAACCACGCGGGCAATTTTCTCTGGATGCTCAACGGCGTCATGCCTTCCGAGACGGCGACCAAGACCCTCGACATTGCCCTCATCCTCCACGCCGAGCATGAACTGAACGCCTCCACATTTGCTGCCCGCGTCATCGCTGCCACGCTTTCCGATGTCCATTCAGCCGTCACCGGCGCACTCGGCGCGCTCAAGGGACCGCTCCATGGCGGCGCGAACGAAGGCGTCATGCGCCTGCTTTACGCCATCGACAAAGCCGGCGCTGACCCGGTCGAATACGTGCGGAGTATGCTCGACGCCAAGCAGAAGATCTCCGGCTTCGGCCATCGCGTCTACAAAACCGAGGACCCCCGCGCCACCCACTTGCGCAAGATGAGCGAGCAGCTCGGCAAGGACGCCGGCCAGCCCAAATGGTTCGAAATGTCCCGCGCCATCGAGCTCTACATCAATGCCGACAAAAAGCTCAACGCCAACGTGGACTTTTATTCCGCCTCCACTTACGCCACTCTGGGCATCGATATCGACCTTTACACGCCTATCTTCGCCATCAGCCGTATCTCCGGATGGGCCGCGCACGTCATCGAGCAACTCGACGATAACCGCCTCATCCGTCCCCGCGCCGAATACATCGGCCCGCCCTATCCGGCCAAGTACATTCCCATGGAAGAGCGCGGATAATACACAATCTTCCGCGAAACTTATTTCTTCTCACGGTGTTGCAGACAACAGAGGCACTACCAATGAAAGTTAAGTTCGCTCTCGCTCTGCTCGGAATCGGCCTGATTTCAGGTTGTCAGCTCAACGGCCATCTCTTCCCGGTTCAAGGCCCGCTAGCCTCGCTGACCCCGCCGCCTGTCTACAGCATTAAACTGACGGGCGCCATCAACTCAGGAAATATCGTCGTGGCGCTCGCGGACGGTGAGAAGTTCAGCGGACCCTGGAAGCAGTTATCCGTGAACGCGCGTGCGCAGGGCGCAGGCGATGCATCCTCCTTCAATCTGGCCTCGGCCTGGGACACTGTCTACGGACAGAGCTTCTATTCGGCCCACGTTCTGGGTACGCGATTGTTCACCAGGACCCTCCTGACCGGCAGCCAGGGAACTGTTCTTCAGGTTGAGATGTACAAACAGGAAGATCAGAGAGAAGATGCAACCACATCGGGCATCCGAGGCGTAGCCAAAGACAGCAAGGGAAACATCTACAAACTGGTCTTCTGAAGCGCGGCCTACCCCTGCTTCGCCTTCCACAACTGATAGAGCCCCCACGCCGAAACCGTGCAGCCGTCGCGGATTTCGCCGTCGCGCATCATCTCCTCGAACTCCTCAATTGAAACGGAGCTCACCACCAGATCGTGCTCCTCGGCGTCCGGTTCTCGCGTCGTATCCGTCAGCCCAGTGGCCAGAAAGACGTGCTGCTTCTGCCGCGTAAACCCGTAAGCAATCCACAAAGTTCCCAGGCGGATCATCTCTGCGGCTTCCAGCCCGGTTTCTTCTTTGAGTTCGCCGCGCGCCAGCTCTTCGGGATTCTCAACTTCCATCTCCCAGCCGCCTTGCGGCAGTTCCAGCGCGCGCTCCTGGATGGTGTAGCGGAACTGCTCCACCAGCCACACGCGCCCCTGGTCGATAGGCAGAATGATGGCCGCGTCATGCTTCTCCACCACTCCATAAATTCCCCGCACGCCGTTGGAGCGCAGAATCTCATCCTCGCGCACCCGCATCCAGTGGTTGCGATAGACCTCACGGCTGGCAAGAGTAGTAATCGCATGGCCAGTGCCGGCTGGAATTGGGTTCATGGGGCAGACTCCGCGCTCATGGAATTCACCTGCAATTGGGATACAATCGTACTCATCATAAGCTCCCTGGCTACTCGCATCGATGAAATGCCGGTGAATCCGGTTCAAGCCATTCAGCTTGCGCGGCTTGAACCGGGCGCCACATCAGAAAACTGACGAAATGAAATGATGAAAGTGCGGGAGCCGTCGAGCCTGGATTATCTTTTAACAAAGCTATCCAGCTTTTGCTGGTTGCGCCCCATCCTGGTCTCCGTGATTTTGGTAATCCCGTGTTTTTGGCAGCCCATCGTCTCCGGCGTTGATCTGCAGAGCCATCTTTATAATGCGTGGCTCGCGAAATTGATTCTCCATGGCGATATTCACGGCCTCTGGATCAGTCATCAGAGCACAAACATCGTGGTCGACATACTGCTCTTCTGGGTAATGAAATACTTTGGCGTTTCCGCCGCGGAGAGAATTATCGCCAGCGCGCTGGTCCTGGTCTTCTTCTGGGGCGCCTTCCATTTCATTTCCGCCGTCCGAGGCAGCGCGGCCTATTGGCTGGCGCCATGGGTTGCCGTTCTCACTTACGGATTTACGTTCCAAATGGGGCTGCTGAACTATTACCTCTCATGCGGTCTTGTCCTCTGGATATTTGCGATCTTATGGAGAAGGCGCGTTGGATGGCAAACTCTATGGACCGTTCCTTTGTTCGTTCTCGCTTATCTTGCGCACCCTCTGCCCGTCCTGTGGCTTTTGGGCGCGGCGGCTTACTGTTGGCTAGTACAAAAAATCCACCAGCGCTTTCGGCCTTTCCTTTTTGGAGGGGGCGTAGCAGTCATCCTTCTCTTTCGATGCTGCATCGCAGCGAGATACGGGACTCATTGGTCGCACGGCCAATTCAAGTGCCTGACGGGAGCCGATCAGGCATTGTTGCGCGGGTGGGCTTACCTCCTGGTAACTGCCGGATTTCTCTTGTTCAGCGCCGTTCTACTTTGCCAGCCAGAAAATCGCTGGCGAGCGCTCAAGAGCCTTCCCGCGCAGGTCTACTACCTCACGGTGCTCGTGGTCGTCGCAATGCCTTCGACTGTTCGCACGTCCGCAGGCGGCGCGGAGGCCAGTCTTATCGCCGACCGCGTGTCGCTTTTCTCCGGCGTTCTATTGCTTGCCGTCTTGAGCCGCTCAAATTATCGGCGCGGGTATCTTGGCGCGGGTTTGTTAACAGCGGCTATATTCTTTGGCGCGCTGTTTTGCGACATAAGAAGCGATGCGATTGCCGAGGCGAAGATGGAGAGGCTGGTCGAGACCTTGCCCGCCGGCGAGCGTGTGATTGCGTTGGCTGACCGCGCCGATTCAAACGCAAGCGGTAACAGCATGGCAAAAGAAGGGACGCTGGGCCATCTGGCCATGCGGATTCTTGATCATTGTTGCAAACGGCTGAACGAGACGCACCTGATCTCTCGCGCTTGCCTGGGGCATTGTTTTGACTATATGAACTACGAGCCCTCGACCGGCCAATTCCGCATCCACGCAGCGCCGGAAAATCCTGTTGTCTTGGGAGAGTATGCGGAATTCACCGCTATGAAATCCCGGGGATATGTCGTGAAAGCACGCGATCTCCCTCTCTATGCGCTGATCAAATGCGGGCCGGAGCCCGGCGACATGATCATGCTCCCGATGGAGATAGGTGAAACTCCCGCGATGCTTGCTTGTCCTGGAGCGCCTGCCCGGCGATAACAGCTTGCGCGCTGCCCGCCGCCAATTCAGTATGAATCCTCCAGCATTGCTGGAGGATTTATGGTCGGCGCCCCTCAAAAGGGTCTGTGCGGAAGCGCTCCATGCTGGCAGCATTCCGTCGTCTGCGCCGTAGGCGCAATGTTCGTCAGTCCCGCGCTTCAGCGTGGGGTGGGCAAACCAACAATTCGTCCAGAGTCCCGTAGGGACGACGCTCATGCTCCGCGCGCTGCGAAGGTTGCTGCGAGAAGAATGCAAAAGCGCAAATCGCGGGCGACTTCCGTAAATGTCAAACTTCTATTGCCACCCCGGCAAAGCCAGAGACTCTCCTGCTTGGAATAGCGCACTGATGAAAGACAGCCTAATCTTCGCGCAGCCGATATTTGCGCAGCCGCCCCACCAGCGATGCCGGGCCGCTCACCGTCAGCCGCACCACGTTGCCCTCATACTCTCGGCTATGCACCACCATGCCCGCTTCAATGGCCGCCAGCACCGCGCCCTCGTTCTGCGGAACGCGCAACTCCGCATCAATGAGCGGGTCGGAGTGCAGTGCGTGGTCGATGGCCTTGAGCAGCGCGTCCATCCCCTCACCGGTCCGCGCCGAGACGGCCATCTCGCCTGAAGCCTCAGTCCGCTCCAGCAGTCCCTGGCGCTCGTGTTCGCCCAGCAGATCGATTTTGTTCAGTACTTCGATGCGCGGTTTTCCCAGCGATTCAAGCTCGCCCAGAACCCGTTCCACCTGCGATTTTTGCTCCGCTCCATAAGTGGAAGCGGCGTCGCGAATATGCAGCAACACCTCGGCCTGCACCACCTCTTCCAGCGTTGCGCGGAAGCTGGTCACCAGCGTGTGCGGCAAATTGCGGATGAATCCAACCGTGTCGGACAACAGCACCTTGCGGCGGCTGGGCAGTTCAATGGCCCGCAATTTTGGGTCAAGCGTGGCGAACATGCGCGGCGACTGCAAAACCTCTGCTCCCGTCAGTTGATTGAAGAGCGTGCTCTTGCCGGCGTTGGTGTAGCCCACCAGCGCTACCGTCGGCACCGGAACCGACTCGCGCCGCTGGCGCTGCTGCTTGCGCACGCTGCGCACTGCGTCCAGCTCAGTCTTCAAATGGTCGATGCGCCGTTTGATCTGCCGCCGATCCGTTTCCAGCTTGGTTTCGCCCGGTCCGCGCGTGCCGATGCCGCCGCCCAACTGCGACATCGCCTTGCCCTTCCCGCTCAGCCGCGGCAGCATGTACTCCAGCTGCGCCAGCTCCACCTGCAACTGTCCTTCGCGCGTCCGTGCGTGGCGCGCAAAAATGTCCAAAATTAGTTGCGTTCGATCCAGCACGCGGCAGGGCAGCGCGGCTTCCAGATTGCGCAATTGTGTCGGAGTAAGGTCGTGGTCAAAGAGCACCAGGTCCGCCTCAACCGATGCGGCAACCCCGGCAATCTCCTCCACCTTTCCTGCGCCAATCAGCGTGGCCGGATCAGGCCGCGCGCGCCGTTGGAGCAGTTCGGCAGCCACTTGTCCGCCAGCGCTCGCCACCAGTTCGCGAAACTCGGCCAGCGACTCCTCTGCGTCCAGTTCCGTTGACGAACGCAACGTTGCCGCTCTAGCCGCGGAAACACCCGCGCCGGCAGCACTGTCGATTGCATCCTGATTGAGGGGAAAATCAGCGCTCTCCGGCTCCGCGCGCACAGCCGCCTGCCGCGCGCCCGCCTGGGCTGCGTGGTTGCCGCGGGAGCGAGCACCAAGGTCCACTCCCACCAAAACCGCCCGTTCCGGAATTCCATCCCGGCCGCGAATTTCTGTTGCCGGAGTGGAAGGCCGCACGCTTGTCCTGTTCGCCTGAACGGCCATCGCTGACCGCTTCCCGCCTGCTATCGCTGCTCCCCGATCGCCGGAACCGCACCCATTGGCGTTGGCGGAACAGGGCCGGAATCAGGGAACGCTGTGGCCGGACGATGATCGCTGTGAAGCACGCTTCGGTTGCTCACAACGGTCGAAATCGCGTGCTTGAAGATCAACTGCTCCTGGCTGTTGTTTTCCAGCAGCACCGAATATTTGTCAAAGGACCGGATCTTTCCGGTCAGTTTCACGCCGCTGACAAGGTAAATCGTGATGGGGGTCTTATCCTTGCGGACCGTGTTCAGGTACGTATCCTGAATGTTTTGTGCCGGCTTGTTCTCCATGTGCCGATCTCCTGCTTTCTTTAGGGGGTTTTGATGCAATTGAACAGCTCGTACTTATACAAATCGACTTCCGCGGCGCCGGAAGCTCCGGAGCCGCACATTGAACAATGTGACAACAATATAAGGCTTTACTAACCTTTTCAACCCTTCAGTGTCTCAATTTTCAATTTAGAAGTAACCTTGGGTGCCCCAGAGCCTGTGCTCAAACTCCCCGCGGGTGCGGGTGCTGGGCGGGTGCGGCTGCCCAGATCCCGCTTTTGGCACTCGGGAAGCCGGAAAACTGCGGCTGCCCCATGTCCCGTTCTTGGCACTCGGGAAGCCAGAAAACTGTGGGTGCCCCAGATCCCGCTTTTGGCACTCGGGAAGCCGGAAAACTGCGGGTGCCCTGCCTTCCTGTTTTTGGGACTCGACAACCTCTCATGCTGCTAGCATATGAGTGTGAAAACCGAGCCGATTTCGCCTCAATACTCCGCCTCAACCGCCCAGCCGGTCCCCATGCTGGACCTCAAACGCCAGTACCAGCCTCTCCACCGCGAGCTTCTCGAGGCGCTCGGCAATGTCCTCGAAACCCGCCAGTTCATTCTCGGCGAGCCCGTCGCCGCCTTTGAAAAAGCCGCCGCCGTCCAATTGGGCGTAGCCCACGCCATCGGCTGCTCCTCGGGTACTGATGCTCTCTGGCTCGCGCTGGCCGCCGCCGACATCGGCCCCGGCCACACTGTTCTCACCACCCCCTTCAGCTTCTTCGCCTCCGTCAGCGCCATCCTCCGCGCCGGAGCCACACCACTCCTCGCCGACATCGACCCCGCCACCTTCAACCTCAGCCCGGCCGCCGTCGAAACCGTTCTCAGTGGTCCGCAAGCCGAAGGCCTTCGCGCCATTCTCCCCGTCCATCTATACGGCCAGTGCGCCGATTTCACCGCCTTTGCCCGTATCGCAAAAGAGCGCAACCTCAAGCTCATCGAAGATGCCGCGCAAGCCTGGGGCGCAGAATGGCAGGGCGTGCATGCGGGTTCGCTCGGCGATGCCGCCGCCTTCAGTTTTTATCCCACCAAAAATCTCAGCGCTGCAGGCGATGCTGGCATGGTCACCACCAACTCCGATGAAGTCGCCGAGCGCGCCCGCATGTTGCGCCAGCACGGAATGCGCCGCCGCTACTACCACGACGAGATCGGCTGGAACGCCCGCATGGACGGTTTCCAGGGCGCCATCCTCACCGTCAAGCTCAAGTACATCGACGGCTGGAACCAGCTCCGCCGCACCGTCGCCCGCCGCTATCACGCGCTCTTCCATGCCGCGGGACTGGTCGAAGCCGGCCCTTATCCCATCCACGGCGTTGTACTTCCGCAGGAAGTGCGCGGCAGCCGCCACGTCTGGCATCAGTACGTTATCCGCACCAACCGCCGCGATGGCCTGCGCCAATTCCTCACCGAGCGCAAAATCGGCTCGGAGATCTATTACCCCGTCCCGCTCCATCTGCAAGCGGCGCTCCAGAGTCTCGGCTACAAAGAGGGCAGCTTCCCCGAGGCCGAGCGCGCCGCCCGCGAGGTCCTCGCCCTGCCCATCTTCCCCGAACTCCGCGAAGACGAGCAGCAAACCGTAGTCTCCGCCATCGCCGAATTCCTCAGCTGACAAGTGGTGAGCTATAGGTTATCGGTTTATGTACACCGCGAAGCTATAGGTTGCCGGTTTACCCCTTCAATGTGAAGCTCCAGCTTGCCGTTTATTGGCAAAGCGGAGAGCTGGCGCGCGCCGGTTTTTCGGACACCGGCGAGTAACCGCTTGCCATAAATCTGCGCAATGGTTGCAGATGATTCAGTAGGAAAGGGGGAGAATGGTTAAAAAGAGGCCAGATTTGGGATCGACGCGTGATTTTCTGGGGAGATTCTTGTCTGTGAACGACAGTGAACAGTGGACAGCGGTCAGTGGACAGCGGCCAGTGGACAGCGGCCAGTGGTCAGTGGCGGGGTGAGGGAATATGGAATGGCAGATGAAGGTGGTGGCGCAGAAAGATCTGGACCGGGAGCTAAGGCCGTTTTTGACGGCGCGGCGGGTACACCGGCCGAGCGGGGGATGGCTGCGCGCGGTGCGGAAAGCTCTGGGGCTTTCGGCGGCGGCGATGGCCAAGGATTTGAAGGTGAGTCCTTCGGCGGTCTTTCAGATGGAACGGGCGGAGTGGAACGGCATGATCACGCTGCGGCGGCTGGAGGATGCGGCGCGGGCGATGTCGTGCCAACTGGTTTATGCCATTGTGCCCTATCAGGGGAATTTCGAGGGGCAGGCGATTGAGTTCGTGAAGCGGTACCTGTGGCGGCAGAAGGCCGCGCGGAAACGGAAGAGGAAGCTGGCGCTAGCGATGGCGGCGGTCGAAAAGTCAGAGGGGCAGCAAGGCAGCCCGTTAGCAAAACAGCGGATTCGCAAGTTGGTCGAGGCGATTCGGGAGAAGGTGAAGGAGGAAGAGGGTGCGAGATGAGAGCCGGCTGAACCCAAAAAGAGGGCCGCAACGGGCCAGCCCAGAACGTGTTCAATGACGGTCTTCCAAATGTCAAGTATGCTCGAAGGCCTCAAACCACACCGTTTGCCGCGCTGCTAAAACGGGATGTCTTCATCCTTTATTTCATCGCTCGCTTCCGGTTGGCGCGGGCGAAGGCGCAGTTCCAGCTTCGTCTGATTCTCAACAAGCCACATCTCGCCGTCTTCTGTGATGCTGTAAACGGCCCAGCTTTCCGCGCCGTCATTGGCCCATCTAGAACCCACGTACCCCAATTTGGTGAGCTTGGCCAAAGCGAGTCGGGTCCCAATGTCTGTGTATCCGGCCTTGCGCATTTCTTGTTTTATCCAATTTATAGCGACCCCGTCACTTGCTGCATCGCTGTTTGCCAAAAGCAGGGCAAGAGCGGTCAATTCATGTGGTTGGAGGCCCGCGCTTTCCTTGACGGGTGAGGCTCCAGTGATTTCCGTCGTTCTTTCGCGCAGCTCAAGGACGGCGTTGAGTTTTGCAGTTAGGTTCTGGCCCAATTCCGTGAAATCGCTTATAGACCCCACAGAATAGGAAAGTATCCCGCGATGTTGAATGTCAAACGGAAACTTCTCAGGGTTTGGCCCGGAAATTATCACCACGTCTTTCCCGGCTGCGAGGGCGTATCCGAGTTCATACATTACGTTCGGGTTTCGAGTTGTTATATCCGCAACACAAACCGTTGCAGACTTGATCTCTTTGTGAAGTGTGTCTACTGGAATTATCGAACCCAGGTCGCGATCAACCCTGTACGGCTCCATGTCCGCGGCCTCGATAGCTGGCGTGAGCACGTCATCAAACCGCTTGTCGAAGTCTCCCCCATTGTCGAAGGGCTGAAAGACGCAACACCTGCCATTTGAATAGCTCTTTAGAGCTTTGGTTCCCATAATGATCCTCCAGGGAATAATAGCGCGGTATGCTATCCGCCCGCATGACCTAGCCTATTTATGTGGCCGAAATCTGAACAGCGACGCGCTCACACACAGCGCATAGTATGCGGGTGCTACGAAATTGCTTCCGGAGGGAGCAGGAGCCTTCAGGCTCCTGAATACAGCGAATCAACGAAGGGCCTTTAGGCCCGGGCCTTTTCGCCTTGCATGTGGAGAGGCATGGGGTCCGGCCGTTCACGTGCAGCCGAACTGAAGCGATAATCCTCCGGCGCTGCCACAAGGCCTCGCCGTACCGGGTTTTCCTCGATATACCGCACGCAGCTTATGAACTTCTCTTCCGTTGCGATCTGGGTCTCGTTGAAGCTGCGCATCCACACATCATGCTTGCTCTTCAGGCGGAATGAGAATCCGCCCTTGATGAATTGCACCGCCTTTTCCAGCGAAACGTCCGGAGCGGGCGTAATCAGGGCGTGGAAATGGTCAGGCATGATGACGAACGCATGCAAGAGGAATTTCCCCTGACCGTGATAGTCGAGGATGGTTCGTTCAAATAATTCCGCAGTCGCAGTGACTTGAAATAGGCTGCGACGTTCAGCCGTCACAGCGGTAACCAGATACGTTCGAGTTTCTTGGGGAGCGAGTCGCATTCGAACAGCATAAACGAAAGGCCCGTGGCTAAAGCCACCTTGATTGCAAACTTGCATTCAGGGGCCTGAAGGCCCCTGCTCCCTCCGTTCTGAAGTGGCATGACCTGAGAGGACCGCGGCTCCCTCCGTTCTGATGTGTCTTGACCTGAACGGCCCGTGGCTAAAGCCACTTAAATTGCAAGCTTGCATTCAGGAGCCTGAAGGCTCCTGCTCCCTCCGTATCGATTCGGCTTTCCAAGATATCGAGCTGCTCCCATATCCGCTCAGATGGGATGAAAAGGGGCGTACCTTCCTAATACGTGCTCGAGGCACACAGACTACTAAGGAGGAAGGTACGCCATGAAGACCCACGTAGGAGTAGATCTTCACCAACGATTTTGTTACTTA
>Ga0302156_10000623_pt1 | contig 32988 bp, 25 predicted proteins | sample I_Bog_N3_2_FD_193503 | JGI IMG/M metagenome (GOLD analysis project Ga0302156, IMG submission 193503) | Peat permafrost microbial communities from Stordalen Mire near Abisko, Sweden - I_Bog_N3_2 | ecosystem: Environmental > Terrestrial > Soil > Wetlands > Peat | place: Sweden: Abisko, Stordalen... | reverse complement strand
GCTGACGCGCTCGTATAGAGATAGTCATTGAGCGCATCTCGCCGGTGCTCGCGACCCGGAAAGTCGTAGGAGAGAACGACAGCGATGCGGTCGCCGGTGCCGAGAACGGCTCGCACACTGTGCAAGGTGGTGTTTCCCCGCATGAACAAGAGCGTGCCCTGATGTGGTTCGACGAGACGTTGCCGTCCGAACAGTCGACGGACGAAACGAAGTCGAAGGAGGCTGTCCAACCGCCGCTGAATCTTCTGATACCGCCCGCCGCGTAAGAGGATCCGGTAGTTCGCGAAGATCTCCGTCTCGCCTCCGGGGACTTCGTTCAGATAGATGATGGCGGTCACGGCGTTGCGGTCGTAGTGCCAGCGGTATTCGCCGCCGGGTGGGGTGACGTTGATGTTGCGCGCCGCGACGGCGTCCTCGATGGGGACCAGGCCCGGTCCGCACGTGCGTTCGAGCTCGGCCTCGACGCGCGTGGTGAGATCGTCGATGTCGGTGATCGCCTCGGCGATGAGTAATCCATTGACGACCTTGTACTTCAGCGATCGCTCGCGTACGCGCCGTTCGATGAGCGGCAGGCCCTCCGTTCGATCGAGCTCCAGCACCGAGCGGCAGTGCTGCTCACACTCTTGCGCGCTGAGGAAGTGTGGCTGGAGGGCGATACCCTCCTTCCAGAATTCAGTCGTCATGCCATACCACCTTTCGAACTCGATCGTCGAAACCCGACCACGTGTGAAATCGGGCCATGCAATCGGAAATCGCCGCCTGACGCTCACGGTACTGCGGTTCGCTCCATGCGAGCATCTCCAGTATCGCGGCTCGATGTTGCTCGGGCCGTTCGGGCTCGACGACGACGCAGTGTTCGAGGACGTGATCATCGACACCCGAGGCACGCGTCGTGATTGGCACGCACCCCGCGGCAATGGCCTCGAGTACGGTCCCCATCTGTCCTTCCACCCACGTCGGGATGTAGGCGTAGCGACAGGAGCTCAGGAGGTCGCGGTAGCGCGTCGAGGTCGAGGCAATCCAGCCGTTGACCTCTACCGCTGCTGCTCGTGACGCGGCGAGACGACCTCGGAAGGGTTCGTCGAGCTGGCCAATCACGTGCAACTTTGTGGTACCTGCGGGAATCGTCCTCCACGTCTCGATGACGTCGAGGAACCCCTTGCGCAGACCGCAGGTGGTGGCGGCGTAGACGAACTCGTTGCGCCGGTTCGACGTCGTGATCGCGGGCCAGCGCGTCGGCCTCGGAGCGTAGTTCACCAGGGTTATCTTCGAACGCCACCGCTCGTCGAAGGTGTCGAGCGTTGCGCTGTTGCCGACGAGGATTACCGCGTCCGCGAGCCCCATCGTGCGCTCGTGATCGAACTCCTCAGGGGGCAGGTCCCAGACGGGGAAGGGCACGTCGTAGCGCGCGGCGGCGTCGCGCAGGAGAGTCGTGGCGCGTACCGGATCGGAGAGGACGTAGACCGCGATCTGACGAGTGAACACATTGGCGCGGCACATCGCAGCGAACGCCCAGAAGTGACCGACGAAGACGTCCGCGCTGACGTTGCGGGGTCGCTCCGCGTTGTCCCAGTACTCGACCGGTCCGTGCTCGGCGAGAAGACCGTATAACCGCTCCGCAATCCACCCCGTCGAGTAGCCGGGACGTCGCGTCGGCCCCTTGGGGTCGAAGTACTCGGACCAGTAGGAGAGCCCCGACTGAGTCACCGGTCGCCCGCTTTATTTTCTGCGGGGACCTCCGGTACGCGCGAGGCGGCACGAGAAGAAACGGTCGCGACGTCCGTGGTCTCGATACTGATCGTCACTAAATGTTCTCTGCTTTCGGGCTCCCGCTATGGTGAGGCTCGTAGCGGCGGCTATGGCGCTGACCATAGTTCGGAGGATCTGGTGACGGACACGCATACGCGCACTCCCGAGTTCGGGGACGCGACGGAGGGGGGCAGTGGGGGGCTGGGCGCGCTCCCGCCCGACGTCCTCGACGCTCTCAGCCAGGACGTCCGTCTCGGACTGAGTTCTAGGCCGAAGTCGTTGCCCTCGAGATGGTTATACGAGGGAGTGGGCTCGGCGCTGTTCGAACGAATTACCGAGCTGCCCGAGTACTACCCGACCCGAGCCGAACGGACCATCTTGGTGGCCCACGCGTCAGAGATCGTGGCGATCTCGGGGTCCCGCACCGTCATTGAGTTCGGCTCGGGAACGTCGGAGAAGACGACGCTGCTACTGGACGCGTTTTACGCGGCCGACCAACTCGATGTCTTCGTCGCGCTCGATGCGGCCGAAGAGGCGCTCCTCGACACCGTCGCCGAACTCACGCTGCGCTACCCACGATCCGAAGTGTCAGGAGTAGCCGTTGATCTCAACGCGGACCTCGCGGACCTCGCGGAACTCTCGGGTGGGACGGGGCGGCTGCTCGCATTTCTTGGCGGCACGATTGGCAACTTCGCCCCGAGTGAGCGATCTTCGTTGCTCTCGCGCTTTGGTGACCTGTTAGAGGACGGGGAGTACCTCTTGCTCGGAACGGATCTCGTCAAGGATCCGGTTCGCCTGGTGGCGGCTTACGACGACGCCCAGGGTGTCACCGCCGCCTTCGAGAAGAACGTCCTTACCGTCATTAACGCGAACCTCGGCGCCGACTTTGATCTTGAGAAGTTCACGTACGTGGCCCGCTGGAACGCGCAGTCCGACACCGTTGAGATGGGGCTCGTCTCGCTCGGCAAACAAGACGTCGTCATCTCGGGCCTCGGGCTGTCGGTTCACTTCGACGACGGCGAAGAGCTTCGTACCGAGATCTCGGCGAAGTTCCGTCTCATCAGCGTTGAGCGCGAATTGGCTGCGGCGGGTTTCGCGCTCTCGGGTCAGTGGCAGGACCCCGACGGAGACTTTGCGTTGACGCTGGCGCGAAAGCGCACGAGCGGGGTTTCGCTCGCACGTCAACACGACGAGGAACGAGCGCCCGAGCGTTCGAGCCACGCACCGAGCGCGTCGTTGCCGAGTTCCCGCAACGTTCGGGCCGCCACCGAAGCACTGGCGCGAGGTCTGTCCGCGGAGGATCAGACGATCCAGTCCATGCCCGATGTCAGTCCCACCAAGTGGCACCGCGGTCACGTCACCTGGTTCTTCGAGCAGTTCGCGTTGATCGGACAGTGGCCCAACTACCGACCGATCGACGACGGTTATCTCTACTTGTTCAACTCGTACTACGAGGCCGCGGGTCGTCGCCACGCCCGAGGCGAACGCGGTCTTCTCTCGCGGCCCGGTGTGGTGGAGATCACGGCCTATCGCGAGACGGTGGACGAGTCCATGGAACGCCTCCTCGTCGCCGGACCCTCCCTCGAGCTCTCCGCAATCGTGGAGCTCGGCTTGCACCACGAGCAGCAGCACCAAGAACTGATCTTGATGGATATCAAGCACGCGCTGAGCGTCAATCCGCTCGCCCCGAGGTACGCGCCGGAGCGGCTCGTTGTGTCTTCGACCGCTGCGACGTCACTGGACTGGGTGGCCCATCCGGGCGGCGTCGTCGAAATCGGCGCTGAGCGTCCCGCCGACGCACACGGGGCGATGGATTTCTCCGCGGGTTTCGCATTCGACAACGAGGCGCCCCGGCACCGAGTCTGGTTGGATCCCTTCGAGGTCGCCGACCGGTTGGTGACCGCCGGCGAGTGGCTGGCGTTCATCGATGACGGCGGCTACGGCCGCGCGAATCTTTGGCTCGCGGACGGCTGGGCGCTGGTCCAGAGCGAGCGACGAGAAGCGCCGCTCTACTGGTCGCGAGCGCGAGACGGGTGGGAGCTGTTCACCCTGCACGGTCGAGAACCACTTCGACCAGAAGATCCTGTCGTTCACGTCAGCTACTACGAAGCCGACGCCTTTGCTCGATGGGCGGGAGCGCGCCTGCCGACCGAAGCGGAGTGGGAGGCGGTCGCGTCGACGGCCCCGGCGCCCGAGTTCGCACCGGTCGCTCTGCATCCGCGCGCCGCACGGCCCGCCCGCTACGAGAACGAGCCCCGCCAACTGTTTGGTGAAGCGTGGCAGTGGACCTCGAGCGCGTACCTGCCGTATCCACGATTCGAGCCACTTCGAGGAATGGTGGGGGAGTACAACGGCAAGTTCATGGTGGGTCAGCACGTGCTTCGGGGAAGCTCCGTCGCCACACCGCCCGGTCACGCTCGTGCCACGTACCGAAACTTCTTCCCTCCCGGCGCCCGGTGGCCCTTTACTGGCGTGCGTTTGGCGAGAGATATCGCTGGCTTCGGTTCATGACCTTCGATCTCATCGTCGTAGGTACGGGATCGGCGGCTCAGAGCGTGGCCCACCCGTGCCGCGATGCGGGGTGGAGCGTCATGATGGTTGACTCGCGACCGCTCGGTGGCACGTGCTCGCAGCGCGGCTGTGATCCAAAGAAGGTGCTCGTCGGCATCTCCGAGCTCGTCGATTGGACTCGGCGCATGCAGGGAAAGGGACTGTCCGCTCCCACCGCCACAATCGCCTGGTCCGACATGATCCACTTCAAACGAACGTTCACCGAACATATCCCCGCCTCGACCGAAGCAGAGTTGCGCGATGCCGGGATCGTGGCCGTGCAGGGCCGAGCACAGTTCACGGGTCCGACGAGTCTCCGGGTGGATGGCGAGACGTATGACGCTCGACACGTGGTCATCGCCGCGGGGGCTCGGCATGCCCCGCTCGGCATCCCCGGAGAAGCGGATCTCCTCACGAGTACCGGGTTCTTGGAGTTGGAGGAGCTGCCGCGGCGGGTTGCCTTCATCGGTGGAGGGTACATCGCCTTCGAGTTCGCGCACGTCGCGGCGCGCGGCGGCGCCGCGGTGCACATGTTTCACCGCGGCGATCGTCCCCTCGAGGGCTTCGACGCAGACCTCGTAACCGATCTGCTGGCGACCACGCGCGAACTCGGTGTCGATGTGCAGGTGCGCACCGCGGTGGTGGGTGTCGAGAAGCGCGGAAGCGAGTTCGTCGTGCGCACTCGATGCGGCGACGAGCAGGGCGAGATCGTCTGCGACCTGGTGGTTCACTCCGCGGGACGAGTACCCGAGATCGACGATTTGGCCCTCGATGCGGCCGGCGTCGAGCGTGTGGAGAAGGGTGGCATCGCGGTCAACGAGTACCTCCAGAGCGTGAGCAACCCAGCCGTCTACGCGGCCGGCGATGCGGTGGCCAGCGGCCACCTCCCCCTCACGCCGGTGGCCGGTATGCAGGGCGGGATCGTTGCGAACAATCTGTTGGAGGGCAATACCCGCACGCCGAACTACGAGGGCGTACCGAGCGTGGTGTTCACAACGCCTTCCCTGGCGCGAGTGGGGCTCGACGAAGCCGGCGCGCGCGCTCAGGGCCTTCACTTCAGTGTGCACCACGACGACACCTCTGGCTGGTACTCATCGAGGCGCGTCGCGCTGACCCACACCGGCTACAAGACGCTGGTCGAGGACGGCAGCAAACGCATCTTGGGTGCCCACGTGCTTGGACCGCACGCGGAAGAGATCATCAACATCTTCGGCCTCGCCATCCGAAAGGGCCTGAGCGCAGATGATCTTAAAGATATGGTCTTCGCATATCCGACCGGCGCTTCGGACATTGGATCCATGGTGTGATCAACGCTGTCGCCGACGACCTGATGCACGAGGAAGCCGCGTTACTAGATTTGGGCGGTGAGATGCTTGGGCCTGCTCGTGCTCGACATCTGGACCGAAGTCGCCGCCTCCCGGGGAATGGCCGCTCCAACGGTGGTTCTGTCGGAGACAGAACTCCCGGAGCTGGTCCTGCACTGATTGCTCGAATCGTGTCGGGGAGTCCTCGGAGGAATCCCCGACACGCGACGACCGTAACCGTGCGAGCAGCAAGCAGGGGACCGCTCCGACGAGCGAGGCCGCGCAATCTGAAGAATCATCGCCACGAGAATCTTCCGGGGGCGGCCATGGCAATGACCCCGACGCAACCGACGCGGTAGCGCCCACTCCGCTTGAAGAACTTACGCCCGTTGCAGAGAAAAAGTATGAGGTGGCCGAGAGGCCACCTCATACTTCTTCATGTGTTAACGAGTCTCGAGTGTTGACTGACGATGATGTTCTTGGCGTTATCAGCGCGCAGTTCTCTCGAAGAAGGTCAGCGACAGTAGGTGAAGAGTCTTGTCAGTGTTCATCGTCATCACCCGGTTTCGCCTCAGCGACGATCGACATCGAGACGATGTTTTCGAGGCCGCCGTGGCCGTTTTTGCGCAAGCGACCGATTCCTTCGGCAATCTTGGAACTGAGGTTCTGCCTGATGCGAACGATGTCTTTTGGACTCGAACCGCGTGGAGTGATCGAGAGTCCATGGTCGCATTCATGACAACCGAGCCGCATCGTCGAGCGATGGGACACATCAGCGAGTGGTGCAACGAGGCCACGTACGTCGAATGGACGCAGGAGAATTCCATGTTTCCTGAGTGGCGTCTCGCCTACGACCGTCTCGTTGAAGAGGGGCGGGTCACACCATTACCCCATCCATCTGATAGCCACGAGACAAGATCGTTTCCTCCGCCAGTCGAAAGTTAGGTGTTGCTTCGCGACGGTGAAAACGAAGAAATCGAACTTTAGTAGTCGGGAAGAGAAAAGTCGAGACTCGGGATATCCGTCCCGCCGTCAACTTCGAGGACTTTGCCGGTTAGAAACGCACCGGCCGGCGATGCGAGGTAGAGCACGGCCGCCGCGATCTCCTCGGGATCGGCGATCCGATGGAGCGGCGTCAGGTCTTCCATCATCGACTTGAGTTCGGGTGTCGAGGTGACGATCTCGAGGGCCGAGGTCGCGGTGGAGCCGGCAGCGATTGCGTTGACCCGAATCTTCGGCGCTAAGTCCTTGGAGATCAAACGGGTGTAGTGCGAGAGCGCGGCCTTGGAGGTCCCGTAGGCGGCGTAGCCTCGTCCGGCTACTCGGCCCATCACCGATGAGACGTTGATGATGGAGCCGCCGCCGTTCGCTAGCATGAACGGGACTGCCGCCACATTGAGTGCGTGGGCGGTTGAAACGTTAAAGCGAAAGGCCTCTTCGAAGTAGTCGGTCGTCGTATCGAGGAATGGCAACGGAATCGCCCCGCCGACGTTGTTGACGACGACGTCGATGCGACCAAACGCCTCCTGCGCCGTCTCGGCGAGGGCGCGCACCGCATCAAGATTGGAGAGATCGGCAACGACGCTGACGGCTCTTCGTCCCGTCCCCGCGATGCGTTCGCTGACCTCGTCGAGATCGCCCTGCGTTCGAGAAGCAATGACGACGTCCGCTCCGCACTCGGCGAGGGCTATCGCACTCGCTGCCCCAATGCCCCGACCGGCCCCGGTCACGATGGCGACCTTGTCGTCAAGTCGAAAGAGATCCAATATCACCGCGTACTCCTCCTGAGCGCCGTCGTTGAAGGTTAATCGTTGCGGTGACGGATACCCTGACAAACCAGTTGGTGTGGGATGAATCGCGTGGTTGACACGAAAGCGCGTGCGGTCTAATCACGCATCACCACTTCGACGCAATCGCGATCTTCCGTCGTTTGGTTACTGGCTACAGTCTCGTCATGAGTTCACTCGTCATCTTCTCGAAGAACGTCAGTCGAATGGCGGCGTTTTACGAGGCCATTCTTGACGCGAAGCCACGGGTGGAGCCGTCGGGGGACGTTCGTCTGATCAGCGAGCGCGATGAGGTCTTGATTCACTCGATACCGAAGAAAATTGCGCGCACCGTCGAGATCAGCACCCCACCTGAGGCTCGCGATGGCTTTCCACTGAAGCCGATCTTTGACGTCGGTGCGCTCGGAGCGGTGCTCGACGTCGTTCCAACGGCCGGTGGGGTGGTCACCGCGTTTCAGTTCACTGCCGATGGGCTCACCCGCCACGACGTGCTGGACCCCGACGGGAACGTGATCCAACTTCGCGGCCGAGTGTCTTCATCACCGGGCGCTGGCAGCCAGGGGTAGGGTCAGTTCAAGCGGCCGTTTGAGGCGAGGGTACCGATGAGCATCGGTGATGCCGCGCCGGAGGAAGTGTCGGGCGACCACCGTGGCGACCCCCGCATCTCGCGGTGCTGATCGTGACAAAGTCACGTGGTCAAGTGATGCCGCGCAGATCGCCTAGGACCCACTGCCGACGTCTCACCGCGACCCCTTTCGCCAACAGAAAGCCCTACGACGGATGGTTCGCAACAAGAAGTAACCATCGTGGGTGAAAAAGACTCCCTGGGTGCTTTTCCCAAAGTACGCGTTGATGCGGTTGCACGATCCGGACTACGAAGAGCACTATGAGCAGTGGCGAGAGCAGCAGATCAGTAACGACGAGCGGCGGGAACCGCAGTAGTCACCTGAGCGGTTGCGTCTCATGGAGACGCACGCGAGGGCCATCGCAACGAAGGCCCTAATTGCCTCCGCACTCGACTGGACTAAGAGGTTCGACGTCAGCACGCTCGCCGGTGCCAGGGGGGAACGAGTTACCCCGTCGGTCCTCGTTGGGGACATCGTTGACGCGGTTGCAACGTGCACTCGTCGCGTTCAATCTGGCATTCACGACACGCGATTGTTATCTGCACTGCCGCCGCGACAGGGGACACCTACAACCACGAAATCAGACCGGGCGCTACGCCGCCAGCGTTGACGGTTGAAACGCCGCTACACACCTCTCCGCGGGGAATTGCAATGAAGAACGTGGAGGGTCGTGCGAACCTGATGGTGATCCCACCCATGAAACGAGGCACGCAGTAGGACTTGGGGTAACCCCTCGCGCTTTCGCGTTCGAACACGACGCTGGCGGTTCCACCGTGAGGCCTGAGGATGACGAAACCCCCTCGCGTACCGACCTGCTCGGCGTACGCTGGCTGGCCGAGGGCTCGTCGTTGCGCTCCGGCCACCGGTTGCACGATGGGAAAGCCGTTTAAGTAGCAGGCTGAATTTCCTCGGTTCGTAAAGACGATCGGAAAATCGATTGTTGAAGCCGGGATCCCGGTGACGGTGGGGTTAAGGCCGACCTGCGTGCCACGTCGTGTGGTGCAGATCGAGAGCCCGTGGTAGAGGCCAGCGGGAAGAGACGGCAGTTCTCGCCACGTCGTGCCGTTGAGCGTCAAGAACTGTGGCCCGGTCTGTATGCCAAAGATCGCCCCGGACCGCCCAAAGGTCGAAAGGTACTCCAGCGATCCGCCGTAGATATTCGTCTGTATCGGAACCCTGTTCCAGGTCGCGCCGCCATCCACGCTGTCCTCGAGGCCGCCCGCCGCGCCGCCCATCGCGCCCAGAAGAATCGAACCACTCGCATCTGTTTCGATCGTGTTGGCGACGTCGCCGATATGTCCGACGTCGCTGCCGCTCTCGCCGTCACGGGCTAGGGGCGCCCACGCCGAACCATTGCTCGTTGAGTCCCACAGTTCGCTCGTTCCCTGGCTCATCCCACCATCCAGGAAGCAGTAGAGCAGCCAGCGGTGGGGGTTTGCGCTCAGCAACTGGTCAACGTTCAGGTCTTCACACGGATCGCTGAGCAGCGTCCAGGTAACGCCACCGTTGGTGGTGGCGAGCAACGAGGACCGTTTACCCTCCTCACCTCCTTCAACAACGACGACTGACTGCGGAGTGAGGCCCGTCAATGCGGTGGCAGCTCGCCATTTTCCCGCCGGTCCGAGAGCGGGTATGTGAGCTGTCCCAAGCGGCGTCGTCGCTCCGACGCGATAGCGCGTGAGATCGCTCGGGCACAGCAAGGGACCGAAGGCGGGGACAGCGCTTCGGCACACGTCACTCACGACGGAGATGACGCCGCCGAAAGTGACGTACGTTGGCCGTACCCCGGGAATAGACATCTTCGCCCAGGACGCGCCCGCGTCATCGGTCACGTACAACGGGCCATCTCGCTCTGATGCGTAGCCAATCTGTGGGGTGACGAAGCTGATCTTTGGCTCGGCGTCAACGCCGTAGGTTCCGACGAACGACGGCAGCGGCAAAGCGGCACGAACGTGCCACGAGTGGCCCTCGTCTCTGGTCAGGACGAGATAGAACCAACCTCGGTGCGCATTTGACGGGGACGCGACGCCATAGCCGAGTGACGACGAAAGCATGTCGACCGTGTCGATCTCGGTCCCGGTGCCGAGCGTCGTGTCCGTCAATGTGGTGCCAAAGCGCACGTACGGTGGTGACGACGTCGACGCACCCGCGGCGCTCGAAGACGGCGCCAGCCCAGCGACCGCGATGAGCAACGACCCGAGGACTTGACCGCTACGCCGAGTCCCCTGCGAAAGTCCGTGATCGTGGGACCAGCTACGAAGACTCTCGAAGCGAAGCCCCTTGTGGTTGAAATGTTTTGCGTTCTTGGAAATGGCGGATCCAAAGACCGCGGCGCCGCGAGCCGGTCCGTGTTTGGGACCCATCCAACGTCGTCGAAAACGACGTCTCAAGGGATCGGCCCATCACTGCTGAGGATCGTCACGGTCGAATGATACGAGTCGTTGCGAAGCCGATTCGGGGCACCTGTGAGTTCCTGAAGGTTGCCGAAGAGAACTTCCGCCCCCTCGCCACTTGACTACTCGCGAGAAATCTGACATGGTGCTGTACGCATTGCAAACATTCGTTCGCAATGCGAACGTGAGTCGACGAGGGGTGGACCGAGTGGATATCGAACTCAACCCTCCCTTGGCGACCACGCACAACACGAAAGGGGTAGACGTATGGATCAACCGTTAGGGGGGCTCAACGCGGGTAAGGCGTGGCGCGTATGGGTAACGCGCCATCCGGTAGGCGCCGCGATGTGGGCGGGAATAGTTGGTGGACAGATTGCCACACTGTGGGGGATCTGGTTACCGGGCATCGGACTTCCGGCCTTGGACTGGCCGCTCACCAATGGTGCGACGATCGATCCGAAGGGCACGTTCGTCGCGCAGTTCGCAATTGGGGGGCTCTTCCACGCACTTGACTGCCTGTTGTTCGCACTGGTGTTCGCGCTCTTTGTTTTCCCGCTGTTTCGCAAGGTGGCGGTGAACTCTGGGACGAACATGTTGAAGGCGCTCGGATTCTCGCTCGTCCTCGCCACGATTTCGGCGGCGTTCCTCGTGCCCTTTGTGTACTACAAGGGCTACCACGTGGGTTTTGGTGGGGTGAACTACGGAGGTTGGAAGTTGGTGTTCGCCATCTACCTCTGGCACCTGCTTTACGGCGTCAACCTGGGCGCGATCTACAACCCACTGGCGCTGGATGATCCACTCCTGAAGAGTTCAGCCATGAGTTGACGATCGAAGGTCGTCGCTTGGGGCCCCTCTCGGTTCACCTTGGTGAGGCGAGAGGGGCCCCAAGCAACTAGCGGTCAAGTCGTAGGCGCGACGCGACAAAGGTTTCGCCCGTGCTCACGTTCGCGTCAGCGCTTCGACAGGGTGGTATTCACGCGCTCCGCCGTCGCGAGGAGTTGCGGCAGAAGTTCCTCTCGGAGTTCTTTGAGATTCGTGCGGGCCACGTGGGTGGAGATATTCATCGCCGCCACCGTGCGCCCCGACCAGTCTCTGATCGGGGCGGCGATGGAACGAAGTCCCACCTCGAGCTCCTGATCGTTCATGGCCCATCCCCGCTTGCGCACTTTTACCAACTCCGCCAGAATGTCGTTCTCGCTGGTGAGGGAGAACTTCGTGTGTTTGATGAGCGGCGCATCCTTCAAGTGCTGTCGTTGCTCCTCCACGGGCATCGAAGCCAAAAGGACTCGCCCCATCGAGGTGCAGTACGCCGGCATGCGGTTGCCGACGCTGATGGAGACGGTCATGATGCGTGACGTCGCCACTCGACAGACGTAGACGACGTCGCCTTCGTCGAGGACCGAGACTGACACCGACTCCTTGACGACGCTGCTCAGTTCTTCGATGAAGGGCTCGACGATCCTTCGAAACGGCAACGACGAGAGATACGAGTAACCAATGTCGAGGATATGGGGCTTCAAATAAAAGTTGCGACCCTCGACGCCGACGTAGTTCAGTTGTTCGAGCGTGAAGAGCAGCCGACGGCACGCGGCTCGGCTGTAGCCCGTGCGTCGGGCGACCTCGCTGAGCGTTTGGTGGGGGGCGTCTTCGTCGAAGGATCGAATGACGACGAGTCCGCGTTCGAGTGATTGGACAAAGTCGCGATGTTTTTCTTCCATTGGCTACCTCAATTCTTAGAGACGACCCTAATGAACAACTGTGCGCATCACGAACAATTCGATTGTGCCTGAGAAAGCCAGATGAAGTGAGGTCCGATTTCGGCTAAGTGACTTGACGCGGGGACCGGGACCTGACAGCCTGTGTACGCAGAGCACACTTCGGTGCGCTATGCGAACTTCTATATCTATGGAAACCGGGGGGAGTATGGATATGCAACAGGACGAAACCGAATTGGAAGGTTCGCAGTCCGATCAAGAAACGCGAGGGGTACTCGACAGTGGTCTGTCGCGCCGATCCGTGCTCATGGGCGGCCTCGCCGCGGTATCAATTCCGCTCACGCACTCGTTCTCCCTAAAGCGAGAAGAAGAGATGAAGAAAGTCGGACGGACGATCAAGTTCGGCTACGTGTCGCCCGAGACTGGACCGCTCGCGGCGTTCGGTGCCGCGGACGCCTTCGTCATCGGTAACCTCAAGACGCTCCTCGGCAAAGGAGTAATCATCAACGGGGTTCGCCACCCCATTGAAGTCATCGTCAAGGACAGTCAGTCGACGGATGCGACCGCCGCTTCAGTGGCCGATGACTTGATCAAGAGCGACAAGATCGACGTCATGCTCGTTTCTTCGACGCCGGACACGACGAACCCCGTGGCCGACGCCTGTGAGACGAACCGAATTCCCTGCATCAGCACCGTCGCGCCGTGGCAGTCATGGTTCTTCGGTCGCGGCGCGATGCCCAAGACCGTCTACAAGTACACCTACCACTTCTTCTGGGGCTTGGAAGACATCGAGGCCGTCTACTCCGACATCTGGGCCGCTGTTCCGACGAACAAGAGTATCGGTGGTCTCTGGCCGAACGACAGTGACGGTCAGGCCTTCGCCGCGGAGGCGACGGGCTTCCCGGCCTTCATCAAAACGTTGAACGGCTACTCGGTGACGCCCAGTGGCCTGTACCCCGACCTCACGACCGACTTCACCTCACAGATTTCGCTCTTCAAGTCGAACAACTGTCAGATTCTCACCGGCGTACCGATCCCCCCGGACTTCACCACCTTCTATCAGCAGGCCGCCCAGCAGGGCTATCAGCCGAAGGTGGCGACCATCGCCAAGGCCATGTTGTTCCCGAGCGCCGCGCAGGCGTTGGGCTCGCTGGCGGAGAACGTGAGCACCGAGTACTGGTGGGGTCCCACGCACCCATTCAAGAGCTCACTCACGCACGAATCGTGCGCCGCGCTCGCGAGTAAGTATGAATCGGTAACCCAACAGCAGTGGACGCAGCCAATTGGTTTCGTGCACGCGCTCTTCGAGGTCGCGATTGCGACGTTGAAGAAGTCCGGCGTGGTCGGCAGTCCTTCCGCGTTCGTCAAGGCGCTCTCCACCTTGGAGCTCGACACGATCGTGGGCCCGCTCAACTGGGCTAAGGGTCCCGTGCCGAATGTCACGAAGACGCCCCTGGTCGGCGGTCAATGGCGTTCGTCCTCGAGTGCCAAGTCGGGTTACGACCTGCTCATCGTCACCAACTCCGGACACACCAACATTCCTCTGGAAAGCACACCACAGGTGATCACAGCTTCTTGACGAACACTTCGCCCAGCCCCCAAAACCTATTTGAAGCCAACAACATCGTGAAGCGGATTGGCACGGTCGTCATCGCGGATGGCGTCGATATCCACGTTCCGGCGGGGTCAATCGTGGGAATGATTGGCCCCAACGGAGCGGGCAAGACCACGATGCTTGGCATCTTCTCGGGCAACGTCAAAGCGAACAGTGGCACGGTGGTCTTTAAGGGCCGAGACGTCACGTCGGTCGCCATGGCGAAACGGGCCCGACTCGGCATTGGACGAACGTTTCAGATTCCCCGGCCCTTTGACAAACTCACCGTGTTCGAACACACGCTCTTGGCCGTCCAGCAATCTCAGAGCGTGTCGATGAGCGAGGCTCACGAACGTGCGATTTTCGCACTCGAACGATGCGGTCTCCTCAAACTGGTCAATGAGATCGGCGGCGACTTGAGGCTGTTGGACCGAAAACGACTCGAGATGGCTCGGGCGGTGGCGCTCGATCCCGCGCTGGTGTTGCTCGATGAAGTCGCGGGAGGTCTTAACAATGCGGAAGTGGGTCAACTCATTGAGATCGTCTTGTCGTTGCGCGACAGTGGTATCTCGTTCTTGTGGGTGGAGCACGTCATTCGAGCCCTCAATGCGACCGCCGACCGCATCGTGTGTCTGAGCGGCGGACATTTGATCGCCGAAGGGAGCCCGGCTGAAGTGCTTGCGCACCCGGCGGTGATCGAAAGTTATTTCGGCAGTCCGGCCTTCATGAGTACCGCCTCATGACGATGCTTCGTTTGGAGGGCGTGACGGCCAACTACGGCCACCTGCGAGCGCTGGAAGAGATGAGCCTCAGCCTCGACGAGGGCGACATCCTGGCAGTCCTCGGGGCGAATGGCGCGGGAAAATCGACTCTCCTCTCGCTCATCTCCGGCGAGTTGAAGCCGTCCAACGGCCGGATCTTTTTCAACGACGTCGATATAACCCATCTCGATCCCTTCCAACGCGTCAGAAAGGGCATCGCCCTTGTCCCCGAGGGCCGGCACCTGTTCGCGTCGCTCACGGTGGAAGAGAATCTGCTCGTGGGCGGTTCAACGCGCCGGCAAGGTTCCTGGTCGCTGGACGCGGTCTACGACCTGTTCCCCTTTATCAAAGAACGTCGCCGTAGTCGTGGTGGACAGCTATCGGGTGGGGAGCAACAAGCGGTCGCCATTGGTCGGGCCCTCATGTCGAATCCTGCACTGTTGCTCCTCGACGAGGTGAGCTTGGGACTCGCTCCTGTCATCGTGCGCGATCTCTACGGCGGTCTTCGAGCGGTAGCGAACGAAGGTACGACGCTGCTGTTGGTCGAGCAGGACCTCACCGAAGCCCTGGGCGTCGCGAGCCAGGTGTTATGTCTTCTCGATGGTCGAGTCGTCTTGACGGGATCACCCGACTCGCTCAGCCAAAGTCAGATGATCACCGCCTACTTCGGCGACGGTGAATCCGCCCACAAGTCGGAGAGATCCTGATGGTGTGGACGAACGCCGTGGTGCAGGGCCTCCTGCTGGGCGGGCTGTACGCGCTCTTCTCGGTCGGTCTTTCGCTGATGTTTGGCGTCATGCGCTTCGTGAACCTGGCCCACGGTGACTTTTCCGTCCTCGCGGCCTACGCCGCGTACGTGCTCGTCGAACACGCCGGCGGCACGCCGCTGTGGACGTTCGCCGCGGTCGTCCCCATGGCGGCGGTGGTTGGATTCTTCTTGCAACACTTCATTCTCGATCGCGCGCTCGGCGCGGGCGAACTCTCACCACTCCTGGTGACTTTCGGCCTCAGCATCTTCATTGAGAGCGCGCTGCAACAGGGCTTCGGCGCCAACAACGACAGCCTGTTCCTCGGTCCACTCTCGTATCAAAGCTGGAAAATCACCAATACCCTCTACCTCGGCCGACTCGAGGTCATCGTCTTCGTGGTGGCGGTCGCCTTGATCTCGGGCCTACAGCTCTTCCTCAGCCGTACACAACCCGGACGACTGCTGAGAGCGACGGCGGACAACCCGCGAGCGGCCGCCTTGAGTGGCGTGAATCCCCGTCGCGTCCGAGCGCTCGCTACCGCCATCGCCCTCGCCACCGTCGCGGTCGGAGGTCTCTTCCTCGCCATGCGGACGTCCTTTACTCCGACGTCGGGGTCCAACGACCTCATCTTCGCCTTTGAAGCGGTGATTATCGGGGGACTGGGCAGTTTGTGGGGGACGCTGCTGGGCGGACTGATCCTCGGCGTGGCCCAAACCGTGGGCAGTCAGATCAATCCCGCTGACGGCATATTGGCTGGGCACCTCGTGTTTCTTGCGGTCTTGGCGTATCGGCCGCAGGGGATTCTTGCGGCGCGAAATGCGGCCTTATGAGCACGCTCGAGGCCCCGGTGATGACGAACCGGACGGTGAAGCGATATTCGCGCAACTCCCTCGGCGCTCTGGGGATCGGAGCCGTCGTTGCGGCGGTGCTCGTCGTGCTCCCCGCGTTCGTCGGCGAGTCATCGATCAATCAACTCACGCAGTTCTTTTCCTTCCTCATCCTGGCGATCGGCTGGAACGTGCTCGCCGGTTACGGGGGCATGGTCAGCATCGGTCAACAGGCGTACTTGGGCATTGCTTCCTACGCGGTCCTCTACCTTTCCCTCCACGGCGTACTTTCTTGGTGGGCGGCGCCCATCGCCATTGCGTTCTGTGGCGTGCTCAGCATTCCGATCTCGTATCTCGCGTTTCGTCTCCGCGGCAGCTTCTTCGCCATTGGCACGTGGGTCATCGCTGAGGTCTGTCTGCTAGTGGTGGCGCAGATCGAGAGTCTGGGGGGTGGCGCGGGGGCGTCACTGAACGACCTCAACCGCTTCAGCCCAAACACCGCAGGTGACGTCACGTACTGGGTTGGTCTCGCGATCGTGCTGATCTCGCTGGCCTCCGTGGCGCTGTTACTGCGTAGTCGTGTTGGTTTGGCGCTCATGTCCATCCGGGACGACGAACTCGCCGCGGAAGCGACCGGCGTGAACGTGATGCGGACGAAACGAATCGCCTACGTGCTCTCAGCGACGATTTGCGCGGGCGCGGGCGTGTTGCTCATCCTCTCGAACTTAGAAGTGCAACCGAACTCATCGTTTAGCGTGCAGTATTCGGCGTTCATGATCTTCATGGTCCTCGTGGGGGGCATGGGGACCTTCGAAGGTCCCATCGTCGGCGCCATCGTCTTTTTCGCCCTGCAGCAATGGTTGGCGGCGAATGGCGCGTGGTATCTGATCATCCTCGGGGCCGTGGCCGTGGCGGTCACACTCTGGCTGCCGCGCGGCGTGTGGGGCACGGTCGATCCGCGCAACCGACGCTCGCTCGTGCCCCTTCGCCATCGGGTCAGCGTCTCGGCAACCGTAGAGTCAGGGGAGTAGCCAGATCGTGCCCCCGAACTACGTTTTCGCCATGACGTGTCCTCGAGGTGAGGTGTCAACGACGACGCCTCGCACCATCACGCTGGGTACCTCTATTCGCAGTGTCGTATATCGGAAAAAGGAGAAAAAGTATGGCTGAATATCAGACCGTGTACGGAAGTCTCGCCAACTTCACGAAGGGTGGCGTTGAAGTCATCAACGACGATCCGAAGAACTACGTCTTCTCAAACATGTTTGACGTGGCGAACCGGTCGAAGCCGTGGGAGAAGGTGGCGATCGGGAAGAATCTCGAGTACGTCGTGGAGTGCATCAGAGCCGAGGGCGTGTCCGAATGGCGCGTGACGCCCCACGACGAGTTCGCGCTCGTCGTCGACGGCGAAGTCGTCATCGATCTCATTGATCCATCTGCGTCCCTCGTCGACCCGAGTGCCTCGGGTTCACGGGCGCTCCCCGGTGAGCCCGAGGGGAAGAAGATGGGTCGCGTCACCGCCGGTCACGGCCACATGACCTTGTTACCGGCTGGTCGTTGCTATCGAATGAGCGCCAGTTCGCCATCTGTTGTACTGCTGCAAACCATTCTCGGGCCCGACACCATAGAGCGCTGGGCCGAAATCTGTCAGAAGTACTAAGGAAAAGGAGATCATCATGACTGAAGTGAGCGAAGTAACTGTCCTTACCGGTGAGGCTAATGAGCACGGGTACAAGCCGTTCTCTATTGGCGAATTTAACTTTTCACGTGACGAGCACTTCGTGCACGTCACGTGGCCCTCGGGAACCCACGTGACCGCCGCCGAGCCGTTTTTGAAAGCCCTCATGCGAGACGTCGCCTGGAACTTCTTCTACGGCACGGTCAACTTTGACGCGGTGCTGGGCACGACGAACCACTACGGCAACGTCGACCTGTTCGCGGGTCGATTCAATGAGGCGTACCGCAAAGCGGAACTCGATCACATGGAGAACTTCCCCCACGACGAGATCAAGGCGACGTTTACCGCGATGTTGAGCGACTGGACGAATGCGAGCTTCGACCCCTTCGCGGCTCCCATGGAGACTGGTTCGGCCTACGGGGCCAAACTGGGCAACAACGACGCCGCGGTCACGAGAACCCGTGTCACCGCCAATCGAATGGTGGGCATTCCCGGCGACGAGCCAATTCGGACCGACGACTCGGGCTATCCCGTCAATCGCGCCTTCCACGACGTTGACCAGAGTGCGCCACTCGTCGAGGTGGAGCCCGGGTACGAGAACGAGGTCTCGGCGTATAACTTCTTCGCCTACCTCTCGCGCAGCGACGTGACGTGGAACCCGTCGGTCGTGTCGGTGTGCAAAGACAGCCTCTACTGCCCGACCACCGAGGAGTTCATCCTTCCGATCATCCACGGCAACGACCGAGTCGAATGGTTCATCCAACTGAGCGACGAGATCATCTGGGAGGTCGAGGACTTAAAGACCGGTACCCCGCGAGCCAAGGTGGTGATGAAGGCGGGGGACTGCGCCTCGATGCCCGCCGACATTCGACACCGTGGTTACTCGCCCAAGCGATCAATGCTGCTCGTATGGGAGAACAACTCTCCCGCGATTCCGGACATGATCGCGCGTGGTGAAGCATCGGTCGTCCCGGTCAAGTTCTGAGCTCGACGTGTTAACCCGCGGGTTGTACATTGACGGCGCATTCGTAGACGCCGCGGATGGTGCGACCCTTGACGTCCTCAATCCCCACGATGGTTCGTTGCTGGCGGTGGTCGCGGAAGGTCGTGAACGAGACATCGACCTCGCGGTCGCCGCCGCACAGCGCGCCTTTCCGGCGTGGTCGGGACAGACGGCGAGCGAGCGGGGACGAATACTCCTGCGCGTGGCCGACATCATCGAAGCCCACGGCGACGAACTCGCGCTGCTCGAGTCAACGGACACTGGTCATCCGCTGCGCGACACCAAGATGCTGGACGTGCCACGGACGGTCGCGACGTTTCGATACTTCGGCGGCATGGCGGACAAGTACGAGGGCTTCATCCCGCCAGTTGAGAAGGGCTTCCTCAACCTCGTCACCCATGAACCAATCGGTGTCGTCGGGCAGATCGTGCCGTGGAACTTCCCACTGATGTTCTGTGGATGGAAATTAGGTCCCGCCCTCGCCGCCGGCAACACGGTGGTCATGAAACCCTCGGAACTCGTACCGCTGTCGACGCTACGGCTCTGTGAACTCATGGATGAGGCGGGAGTCCCCGCCGGTGTGGTCAACGTCGTACCGGGCTTCGGCGCCGTCGCGGGCGCGCACCTCGCCTCACACGAGGGAGTGGGCAAGATCAGCTTCACCGGATCGACCGCCACGGGACGAGCCATTGTCGCGATGTCCGCGGGGAATCTCAAGCGGGTCCAACTCGAACTCGGGGGTAAAGGCGCGAACATCGTCTTCGAGGACGCGAATCTTGACGCTGCGGTCAACGGTGCCGCTTTCGCGATCTTTCACAACCAGGGTCAGGCGTGTATCGCGGGCTCGCGAATCATCCTGCACGAGCACATCGCCGAGGAGTTTCTCGAGCGCTTTGTGACACTGGCCGCATCGATCAGGGTCGGCAATCCTCTGGAGGCCACCACCGAAATGGGCCCGCTGACTTCCGCGTTACATCGCCAGCGGGTCCTCGACTACGTCGACGTCGCCATTGAACAAGGGGGAGAGGTCCTCCTCGGTGGCGTTGCGCCGGACGGCGACGATCTCAAGAACGGGTACTACGTGCGCCCGACGGTGGTGCGCGCCCGCCCCGAGGACCGCGTCAGTCAAGAAGAGGTCTTCGGACCCTTCGCGACGGTGACGACGTTCACGGCGGACGACGAGGCCTTGAGGATCGCGAACTCGACGCAATACGGCTTGGGCAACGGTCTGTGGACCAAGGATCTCTCGCGGGCTCATCGAGTCGCGAGCGCCCTTCGTAGCGGCATGGTCTGGGTCAACAGCTACAAGCGCGTCAGTCCCGGTTCGCCGTTCGGTGGCGTGGGTCAGTCCGGCTACGGCCGGGAGATGGGCTTTGAGGCAATGCACGAATACACCCAGGTCAAATCGACGTGGATCAACGTCGACGCGAACCTGCCGGCCTGGTATCCGAGGAACTTGTGAACGCTCGGGAACTGACGCTCTGTGAGGCGGTCGCGGAGTTCGTCCACGACGGTGACACAGTGGCGCTCGAGGGATTCACTCACCTCATTCCCTTCGCCGCGGGACACGAGATCATCCGCCAGGAACGCCGGGACCTGACGCTGGTGCGGATGACGCCCGACATCATCTACGACCAATTGATCGGGATGGGTTGCGTGAAGAAGCTGATCTTCTCCTGGGCCGGTAACCCCGGCGCCGGTTCGCTGCACCGGTTCCGCGACGCGGTGGAGAACAGCTATCCCCATCCCTTAGAGATCGAAGAACACTCTCACGCCGGCATGGCGGCGCGCTACCAGGCGACGGCCTCGGGTCTGCCCTTCGGGGTGCTGCGCGGCTACGCCGGGACGGACCTCTCACGTCTCAGCCCCACGATTCGCTGGATCACCTGTCCATTCACGGGCGAAGAACTCGCCGCGGTCCCGTCGCTCTCGATCGACGTGAGCGTCATCTGTGCTCAGCAAGCCGACCGACGCGGCAACGTCATGATGTGGGGCATCACCGGCGTGCAAAAAGAAGCGGTGCTGTCGGCGACGCGCTCCGTCGTCCTCGTCGAGGAAGTCGTAGAAGAGTTCACCCCCCACGTCAACGGCGTCGTCCTGCCGTCGTGGACCATTGACGCGGTCGTCGTCGTGCCGGGCGGATCGTTTCCCTCGTACTCAGAGGACTACTCGGAGAGGGCGAATGACTTCTACGCCCAGTGGGAAGGCATCAGTCGAGACCGAGCGACGTTCGACGCGTGGATGACGACCCACGTGCTCGAGACGAAGAACCACGAGGAGTTCATGGCCTCGCTCACGGTGAGCCTGGCGTCGAGACATGACTGAGGTCTCCCAACTCCCGACACCGCTCGACTGGACGAGTGACGAGATCATGACGGTGGTGGCGGCCCGCGAACTGACCGGTGAGATGGTGTGTTTCGTTGGTATCGGACTTCCGAGCCGAGCCGCGATCTTGGCTCGATCGACCCACGCGCCCGACGTCACCCTCGTTTACGAATCAGGATGTATTGGTGCCAAGCCCGACCGACTGCCGCCGTCCATCGGCGACGGCGTCTTGAGTCGGACCGCGGACGCGGTCGTTTCGGTACCCGAGATCTTCTCCTACTGGCTGCAGTCGGGACGTATCGACGTCGGATTCCTCGGAGCGGCGCAGGTTGACAAGCGGGGAAACATCAACACCACGGTCGTCGGTGACTACGACCGACCGAGCGTTCGCCTACCCGGGGCGGGTGGCGCGCCGGAGATCACGACGTCGTGTGGCCAGGTGATCATCACGTTGCGCCACAGCGCCCGGGCGTTCGTTGAGAAATTGGATTTCGTGACGTCCGTCGGACATTTCGAAGACGAAGCGTTGGAGCGCCAGCGCGAGAAGCACGGGCACGGTCCCCAAGTCATCGTGACTGACCTGTGCGTGATGCGATACCAGAGAGAGTCGCGGGAGTTTGAGTTGACCTCACTGCACCCGGGGGTACAAATTGAAGACGTCCTGGCGCAGACGGGTTGGCCGGTGATCGTCAGTGACGATCTCCAAGAGACGGCGCCTCCGTCGAATGAGGAACTCGTCGCCCTTCGTGGATTCACCGAGGGCGATCAGGCGTCACGATGAACTCGTTCACCTACGACTCCCTCTCGAACAGAGTTGTCTTCGGGGTGGGCGCCCGGCGCAGCGTCCTCGAAGAGGTCCAACGATTGAAGGCCGCGAGGGTGCTGCTCATCGCGGACGCGCACGACCACCAACGATCCGGCGAGATCGCCGAGTACCTCGGGGACTCCTGCGTGGCGATCTTCACCGACGTCGTGCAACATGTCCCGTTGCTCCAGGCGACGCGAGTTCGAGAACTGGCGAGCGAAGTGGGCGCCGACGTGACGGTGACCTTTGGTGGCGGCTCGGCCACGGGATTCGGCAAGGTCGTCGCACTGAGCCATCACCTGCCACAGATCTGCATTCCCACGACGTACGCCGGTTCGGAGCAGACACCGATTTGGGGGATGACCAGCGGCAACGACAAACAAACGGGGCGCGACCTGGCCGCCCTGCCCAAGGTCGTCCTCTACGACCCGGAATTGACGCTGGCGCTTCCCGTGGCGATCGCGGGTCCAAGCGGCATGAACGCACTGGCGCATTCGATTGAAGGTCTCTACAGCCCGGGGGCGAATCCCGTCTCCTCGGTCGTGGCCTTCGAGTCCATTCGCGTGCTGGTGAAGCACCTGCCGCAACTCATCGAGCGACCCGGTGACATCGCTGAGCGCTCGAGTCTGCTCTACGGCGCCTACCTCGCGGGCACCGTGTTGGCCGTCACCGGGACGTCGCTCCACCACAAAATATGTCACGTCCTTGGTGGCCTCTACGGGCTCGATCACGGTCAGATGAACGCCGTGATCCTTCCCTACGCCCTTCAGTTCAACGCGCCGGCGATTCCAGAGATCTACGAACGATTGAGCGAGTTGCTGGGCGGTGACGCGTCGCAAGTGGTCTACGACCTCGTCACGAAGCTCGGCGCCCCTCAGGATCTGACGAGCATCGGATTTCCCGACGGCGGCGTTGATACGGCGGCCCCGATGATCGTCAAGGCCGCGCAGGGCAACGTCCGAGCGCTCGATGACGAGCAAGCCGGGGCGTTGCTGCGTGCTTGCGTGTTGGGTCAGCGCCCAAGGTGACCTCGTCGTTCATCGTCGACGCCGTTCGCACGCCGCTCGGTCGTATCGGGGGCGCGCTGGCGACGGTGCGGCCCGACGATCTCGCAGCGACCGTGCTCTCGAGTCTCGTCACCAGAACGGCGTCGTTCGATCCGGCGAGCATCGACGACGTCGTGTTCGGTAATTCAAACGGTGCGGGCGAAGAGAACCGCAACGTTGCGCGGATGGCCCTGTTGCTTGCGGGCTACCCCGTGACGGTGCCCGGCACCACCGTGAACCGTCTCTGCGGTTCGGGTTTAGAGGCCGTGAGCCAGGGGAGCCGTGAAATCGAAGTTGGCGACGCGCACGTCGTGGTCGCCGGGGGAGTGGAGTCGATGACCCGGGCTCCCTACGTCCTCCAAAAGGCCGAGCGACCGTTTCCCCGCGAACATACCCAGATGTTTTCGACCACGCTCGGGTGGCGCATGGAGAATCCAAAGATGCCCGCACAATGGAGGGTTGCGTTGGGCGAGGGCGCAGAAATCCTCGTCGATGAGTTTCATCTCTCTCGCGACGCGCAAGACGAGTTCGCCCTGTCGAGCCACCACCGGGCCCAGCGAGCGTGGGAGGAGGGCTATTTCGAAGAGGAAGTCGTCCTCGTTCCTGACACGACGCTCACCATCGACGAGTCGATCCGCCTCGACTCCACGATTGACAGATTCTCGGGGCTGTCTCCGGTGTTTCGACCCAACGGATCGGTGACTGCGGGAAACTCGTCACCGATGAATGATGGAGCCGCCGCTCTGCTGTTGATGAGCGAACGAGCCGTCACGACGAGCGGTGCGGAGCCACTGGCTCGAATAGCCAGCCGGGGCGTCAGCGGCATCGAACCTCACCGCTACGGACTCGGTCCAATCGAGGCGGCCGAGACGGCTCTCCAACGGGCGGGGATTTCCTGGCGCGACCTCACCGTCGTAGAGCTGAACGAGGCGTTCGCGGCGCAAGCCCTCGCGTGTTTGATGTCCTGGCCCGAGTTAGACCCGTCGATCGTCAATCCTCGAGGCGGTGCGATCGCCATCGGTCACCCCATCGGCGCGTCGGGAGCACGAATCCTCACGACATTGGCCCACGAACTGCACCGAGTGGGCGGCGGGTGGGGACTCGCGACGATGTGCATCGGCGTCGGACAGGGCATCGCGGTCGTCCTCGACGCGAGATAGAGCTAGTAATGGAAAGTGAGCAGCGTGAACGATCAGGAGTCTTACAAGATCCTCGTGGATCAGGTACTCGACAGTTTTGACGAGTCCCAAAACGCGCGGTTGGTCGAGGTACTCAGGTCGGCCGTCAAGCATCTTCACGCGTTCGTCGAAGAAACGGGTCTCACCCGCGACGAGTGGATGGCGGGAATTGAGTTCCTGACCGATACCGGGAAGAAGTGCGTCGACTCGAGACAGGAGTTCATACTTTTGTCGGACACGCTCGGGGTGTCGATGCTCGTCGAGATAGTGAACCAGGGGGCCACGGACAAAGCAACTGACGCGACCGTCCTCGGCCCCTTCTACGTTGCGGACTCACCACCGATGGAGATGGGTGCATTCATCGGACGTGATGAAGATGCCGTCACGCCACTCACCTTGGAGGGAACCGTTCGAGGTGCGGAGGGAGGAGTTCTCGAGGACGCGGTCATTGAAGTGTGGCAAGTTGCGCCGAATGGTCTCTACGACGTCCAGGACGTGAAGGGGGTGTTCCCCAACTACCGAGCGATGTTTCGCACCGGCGCCGATGGGAAGTTCTCGCTGCGCACCTCTCGACCGGTTGACTATCAGATTCCAGTTGACGGGCCGGTCGGCACCATGTTGAACGCGACGGGGCGTCACTCGTGGCGAGCAGCGCACACGCACTTTCGTGTGTCGCGCGACGGCTACAAGACCCTGGTCACTCACGTGTTCGACGCCGCGTCCCATCACCTCACGTCCGACGCCGTATTCGGCGTGCGCGATTCACTCATTGTGGATATGGGTGGTGCGGCAGCCACGTTTGATATCACCCTCGATGCAGTCTGACGGCCGCGTGATTCGCGCTCACCAACGCGCGCAGCGTTGAAAGGAGGACCGACGTGACGAACGATCCTGGTCATTCGGAGCGGGCCGAGACGCCGATGCCCAAAGAACGAATTCCCTTGCCGGATCCGAACTCGATGACCGACGAGCAACGACAAACGGCCGAGTCGCTGATTCGCGGCCCGAGGAAGGGGGTCGTTGGACCATTCATTCCTCTCATGCAATCGCCACGTCTGCTCAATCTCATTGAGCCCTTGGGTACCGAACTTCGATTTCACGGTCGATTGGACGAGCGCATCCGAGAGTTGGTCATCTGCGCCGTCGCGCGCCACACGTCGAATCAATTTGAGTGGACCGTCCACGCTGCCCTCGCCGTCGCAGCGGGGGTGTCGCGCGACACCATTTCGGCGGTGTTAGAGGGGCGAATTCCTGCGGGGATTCCCGAGGACGAGTTGCTCGCCCTCGAATTTGCTCAGCGCCTCATGTGCACGCACGCGATACCTGACTCGCTCTACGCCGAAGCACAGATCAACTTCGGCAGTGAGGGAATCGTCGAGCTCACGACGCTGATTGGCTACTTCGTCACGGTGTGTTGGATCATGAACGTGGCGCGAACGCACTCCGACGGGAATCCTGATCTCGGGATAGTTCGACCCTACGTGTCGGCGACGTGAGAGTGGGCGGCCAGCGGTTCCTTACGATGTTCTAGTGAGTCCGGTCGCTGCAGCAGCAGTGGCGGCGAGCCGGTGCGTCACGGTTCGATCGCAGTAGCACCGTGATCTCCTTCCCAGCCTTCCACGAGGACACGCCGCGACGGAGAGCGTTCGACTTCTTTGAGTGAGACTCAATACTTCACCGTGCGGTTGGCCGGAACGACGTCGTCGTAATTGTGACGGAATTGTGAGGAGTGAGTGATGACGGTGCGAGGATTGTGGCTGAGAGCATCGGCACTGCCTCGTTCTTCCAAGTCATTGGGCGCTTCCCTGATGAGCAGTCAGTTAGGACATCAATGACTGATTCCCCTACATGGTCTGACGGGTCACGTGTTGGTGCCGCTCAATCCGGTTCGCACACCACTCAGTCGGCCCCCTTCGCGAGCGTCACGTCATCGAGTGCACCACGGGTACTCGCACCTTGGGTGTATTTGGGCATCAACGTTCCTTTGATCATTGCGATTTTTTCAGTACCTCACTACCACGTCTACCTCTGGGGATCGATGGGCGTCGGCGCGGCGGTGGCGATCGTGGTTGGCGTCATCCGGAACCGACCCACTCGACCGGCGGCGTGGATCGTCGTGGCTTTGGGAGTGGCAACGTTCGCCTCGGGCGATATCTCCTACGACGTCCTAACGGACTTCCTGCACGAGCGCAACCCCTATCCGTCCGTCGCGGACGTGTTCTATCTCGCGACGTACCTGCTGTTGGCCGCGGGCTTGATAATGATGGTCCGATCACGTCGACGCCGCGACAGCGATACGGGCGCGGCGCTGGACGCGCTCATCATCACGACGGGCCTCGGCGCGCTGTCGTGGATCTACTTAATCCAGCCCTACGCGTACGCGACTGACTTGGGGATGCTGTCGAAGTTGACGTCGATCGCGTATCCCTTGGGCGACATCTTGTTGTTGGGCGTGCTCCTGCGATTGGTCTTCGGTGGCGGGACGCGGAATCCTTCGGTGCGGCTCCTGGTAGCGGGTGCCGTGGGCCTGTTTGGTGCCGACTGTATATACGGCTGGATCCAACTACACGGTTCGTGGAGGGTGGGCGGACCCACCGACCTGGGCTGGGTCTTGTTCTACGTGTGTTGGGGGGCGGCCGCGCTACACCCCGGCATGCGCGATTTGACCATTGAGCGGCCGTGGCGAGCCCGCCACCTGAGTCTCTCGACGATGGCGGTGCTCTGCGTGTCGGCGCTCATCGCCCCACTCGCCCTCGTCGTTCGCCAAGCAGCGGGTTTCCGCGACGACGGGATCATTCTTTCAACCGTGTCGGCGGTGGGTTTCATTCTCGTCATTCTTCGCTTGATCGGCCTGGTACGGGCCCAAGGCGTTGACGCGCGTCGCGAACAGGCCCTGCGGGAGTTCTCTGAGTACCTCGTCACGGCGAGCGATCGTTCAGCGGTGTGGAACGCGGGCGTCGACGCGATCGTTAACATTCACGCCTCTGGTGTCATTGGCTGCGTCGTGACGGCGTCGGAGTCGAATCGAGCCGAGATCGTGGCGGCCACGTGGCCCGAGTTCGTGGGTGCGAAGGTCAAAGTGTCCCAGCCTGACCAGCGGAGTGATCTGCGCACGCTCGCCCTGGTCGGTGGGCTCACCATCGGGGGCACGCCCGCCTCGACGATCTGGACACAGTTGCGATCGCCCGAAGGGCGCCGCACCCAAGAGCGGATCTTGCTCGCCCACGATCGGCCGTTGCCCATTGACCTCAGGGCGATTCTCGATGGAGTCGCCAGTCAACTCTTCTTAGCGCTCGAACGAGTCGAGTCGGCTCGCAAGGTCGACACGGCGAGAAATGAACGACGATTCCAGGCCATGGTGCAGTACTCCACGGACATGATCACGTTGCTGGGCCCCGATCTTCGCGTCTTCTACCAGAGTCCCGCGGTGAAGGAGATCTTGGGCCGAGAGCCCGAGGAGATCCTCGGGCTCCCGCTCGAGGATCTCGTCCACCCCGACGAGGTGGAAACCGCCGAAGCGCAGATCGCGAAGGTGCTCGGTGGGGGACTCGGCAGCACCTCTACGTACGAGTTTCGCATCGCCCATCACGATGGCCAATGGCGAACGCTCAACGTCGTCATCACCAACCTCTTAGACGAGAGCGACGTCGGGGCCATTGTGCTTAACAGTCGAGACATGACGACCCGCCATGCTCTCGAACAGGAACTCAACCACCAAGCGTTCCACGACACGCTGACCGGCCTCGCGAACCGGTCGTTGTTCTTCGACCGACTTTCTCACGCGATGGACCAAGACGGCCGTGAGAAGAACCCCGTTGCGGTGTTGTTCTTGGATCTCGACGATTTCAAGGCGGTGAACGACAGTTTCGGGCACCCCGCGGGCGACGACTTACTGGTCGAAGTGGCTCGTCGCATCCGTTCTGCCACTCGACCGAGCGACACCGTGGCACGTTTTGGCGGTGACGAATTCGCGGTCCTGGTCGAGTCAGGTGCAATGCCGCAAGCCGCACAAGCGGTTGCTGAAGGAATCATTGAAGCGCTGAATCCAAGTTTTCGCCTCGAGGCCAACGATTTTGTGGTGCGGGCGAGCATCGGTATCGCCATCGCTCGTCGACCGCAAGAGACTCCCGATGACCTCTTGCGCGACGCGGACCTCGCGATGTACGTCGCGAAGAGAAATGGCAAGGGTCATTTTGAGATGTACCGACCCAAAATGCACGAAGACGCACTGCGCCTGGTGGAGACCGAAGTTGGGATCCGTGAGGGACTCGAGGCGGGTGAGTTCGAAGTGTTCTATCAGCCGATCGTCAACGCCCATACCGGTCAGCTCACTGCCGCCGAGGCGCTCGTGCGGTGGCATCACCCGTCGCGGGGCATCCTCACTCCTCTCGAGTTCATCGGTGTCGCCGAAGACACCGGGCTGATCATTCCCCTCGGCGCGTACGTCTTGAACGCCGCGACTCGCCAGGTGCAGGCGTGGAAAATCAGCGGTGTCGTCGACGAGGCGTTCTACGTCAGCGTCAATCTCTCCACCTTTCAACTTCGTGAGTCGGACCTCGTCGACAGTGTCGCTAGGGCCCTGGACGACTCGGGACTTCCCCCCCAGGCGCTCGTACTCGAGGTGACCGAAAGTGGTCTCATCGAGAGCCTGACCGTCACCGTGCCTCGATTACTGGCGCTCAGGACTCTCGGCGTACGACTCGCCATTGACGACTTCGGCACTGGCTATTCGTCGCTGAGCTACCTCTCGGACCTTCCCGTCAACTTCGTCAAGATCGACAAGTCCTTCGTCGATCGAATCACGTCGGGTTCCGAAGGTTCCGCCGTCGTGCGCGGCATCATTGATCTCAGCCGTGCGATGGGCTTCACCTGTATCGCCGAAGGAGTCGAGCGAGAAGAGCAGCGCCGCGTACTCGACGACCTGGGCTGCGCGTACCTCCAGGGTTACCTCTTTGGACGACCGGCGAACGGCGTCGACGCGGCCCGCGGATTCAAGAACCTGCGGCCCGGTCGGTCGTCCATCCTCCTGGGCCGCCCATAAGCACGGACGAGGTCGGCGCACTCGACCGTGTTCCCCGGTGACGTTGAGGCGTATCGCGATTCGCACTCGCTGGTAAGGTCCACTCGACGTGGCTAAACGCTCGCCCCGTCGGTAGCTGCTCAGGACCGCGGTGGCTTCTGCTAACTGTGGCAGGAGCGAGTCAGCCAGGCGTCGATGACGCATCACCGCACGTTGATCAAGGGTCAATGACCAAGAGCGGCCGTTGGCAGCGCTACGTCGCGACGCTGACCGCTATCTCCCTCCTGGTGGTCGTTCTTTTGGCCGTCACCACCATCGTGCTCGCCACGAACCAAGTGACGCGTGACGTCAACACACAGGTGCGTTCGACGGCCTCGGTGAGTGCCGTCGTGGTTGGACAGAAGGTCTCGGATCTAGTGGCCCTCGTCAAAAGCGACGCCACCCGCTCGTCGCTCGCCGACGACGTCACTGCCGGCCCCGGTGGGGACGCCCTGGTCGAGACGAATCTCGCGACCCTCGCGCACGCGTATCCCGGGGTGTCCGCGTCGTTCGTCGTGACGTTGGCGGGAACGTCGAGTTTTGTCTATCCGCTCGAACCCGCAATTATCGGCACGAGCTTCGCCTACCGAGACTGGTACAAGGGTCTCGTCGCCTCCGGTCGGCCCTACATATCGAGCGCGATCGTGACGCACGAGGTCGGTAATCCCCTGGCCGTCACGATCACCGACTACATCAAAGGACCCTCGGGTCAAAACGTCGCCATCCTTGGTGTTGAGTACGGGCTTAGCGCCATCACGACCTTTGCCCGGCACGTCGGTCGAGCACAGGGGATCACGCTCACGGTGACCGACGGCTCAGGAACATCGCTAACGGCGGGAGGTGCGCACGGGCTTATCTCGCTCGAGCGCGATCCGCGCGTGCACGCGGCGCTCGATGGTCGCACGGGTCTGATCACGTTCGCTCCCGCGGTGGCGGGCGGTAGACGGGGTCCCGCCCAGGTTTCGGCGTACGCACCGATTACCGGGCCCCACTGGGCCGTGGTGGCGTCCGTTCGCCACAGTGTGGCCTTCGCGGGATTGAACCGACTTCGAAAGACCGTGTTCCTGAGTGCGCTGATACTGATTTTGTTACTGCTCGCGGTCGGTGTGACGATCGCCTTCAGTGGCCGACGTCGCAGAGAGGCGGAGTTCCAGGTCCAGCGACGCGAGCGGGAGATGGTCCGCGTCCTCGAATCGATTGATGAGGCCTTCGTCTCGATCACCGTGGGGGGCGAGATCACCGGCTGGAACCATCGGGCGGAGGCCTTGTGTGGTTGGTCGGCGTCCGCGGTACTGGGGAAGAGTTTGGCTGAGTGCGTCGTCGCCCCTGAACATCGAGATGCGTTTACGTCCGATCTCGCGCAGTATCGAAGTGGTGCCCATTCCGCCCTCGTGGGCAAGAGGCGCGAAATGACCGTCCTTCATCGTGATGGTCACCACATTCCAGTCGAGGTGGGACTGTGGGCGTTGGACGACCAGACGGGGTTCAGCGCATTTATGCACGACATCTCACCGCGCCGCGACGCCCAGGCGGCGTTGAGCGCAGCGCGAGACGAAGCGGCGGCGACGGCGTCGCTGCTGGCCTCGATCGTCAACTCGTCAGTCGACGCCATCTTTGGCGAGGAGCTCGACGGGACGATTACGAGTTGGAATAGAGGCGCCGAACGCATGTACGGGCATCGTGCCGAGGAGGTCATCGGCGAGAACGCCGCGATGCTCTTTCCCGCGGAGCATCTCGGCGAACTTGACACAGCGCTCGACGGCGTGAAGTCCGGCCAGGTAGTTGAGCAGCACGATACCCAGCGCATCCGAAAGGACGGTACGGCACTCGACGTCTCCGTCACGATCGCGCCGATCTACGACTCAACGGGCGTCATCACGGGCGCCTCGGTGATCGACCGTGACATCACGCAGCGACTGGCGCTGGAGCGTGAGCGTCTCGCCTTAGAGGCGCGACTGAATCAGTCTGAACGACTTGAGAGCATGGGTCGGCTCGCGGGCGGCATCGCCCACGACTTCAACAACTTGCTCGGGGTCATCTTGAACTACGCCACCTTCGTCAGCGAAGAACTCGATGACGAGGCGGCGGCGCTCGCGGACTTGGAGCACATCCGTACCGCGGCGCAGCGCGCCAGCGCACTCACCCGTCAACTCCTGGCATTCGCGCGCAAGGAGGTGATGCAACCGAGGGTCCTCGATCTGAACGACGTGGTGAGCGGCGTCGAAGAACTATTGCGTCGAACAATCAGCGAGCAAGTGGAACTGAGCATCACGCTCGCGCCGGATCTCTGGCGCGTCGAAGTCGACCCCGGTCGGATCGAACAGGTGTTAGTGAACCTCGTGATCAACGCTCGCGACGCGATGCCCGAGGGTGGCAAGTTGTTCATCGACACGAAGAACGTCGACGTCGATCACACCTTCGCGCCCCTTGATTCTCCGATGGTACCGGGTCATTACGTTCGGCTGCGAGTCAGCGACACGGGCTTCGGTATGAGCACGGACGTGCTGCAGCACGCATTCGAGCCGTTCTTCACCACGAAAGCGACGGGGGAGGGGACGGGTCTCGGCCTACCGATGGTCTACGGCATCATTCGCCAGGCCGGTGGCGATATACGCGTGTACTCAGAGATCGGCCTCGGCACATCGTGCAACGTCTATCTCCCGGTGTCCGACCTCGCCCCGGCCGTCCCGCTCCAGGTCGAGACACCCGGACGGGTACGCGGTAGTGAGACGATCATGATCGTCGAGGACGAGGATGCGCTTCGAGAGGTCGCGAGTCGAATTCTGACGCGAAACGGCTACGTCGTCATGACGAGTGCCAATGGTCCCGACGCGATCGCCGACGTGCAGGCGTTTGACGGCACGATTGACTTGCTGTTGTCGGACGTGATCATGCCGCGCATGCTGGGCAAGGAGGTGGCCCAACGAATCCGTGCCCTTCGCCCCGAAATCCCGGTCTTATTCATGTCGGGCTACGCGCAACCCGTCCTCGGTTCAACCCTGGGCGAGAACTTCGCACTGCTCGAGAAGCCATTCACCGAGCAGCAACTACTCACCGAAGTGCGCAACGTCCTCGAAGCCAGTCGCTAGCCCCTAGGAGTGCGGTTCCATCGCACGCGACCGTAGGACCGTCGCGTCGAGCCCGACGGCGAGCGAGACGTACGAAGAGCTTCAAGTGTCGGCGTCCGCGCACTGATGGCGTGCGAGCCTTGACAATGGAGGTCCGCTGGGGCAGAGTATCCACGTTCGGCAGTCCACAAGGTGCCGACCTCGCCGCGATCGGAAAGGAACGACGACGGATGAAGACCATGACGTGCAAGCAATTAGGCGGTCCGTGTGAGTTTGCGTTGCGGGGAGAGTCCGCCGACGACGTGATCAAGGCGCAAGACCAGCACCTGAAGGACGCCGTCGCGCGGGGAGACGAAACCCACCAGGAGGCCCTCAATGAGATGAAGGGCCGATGGAAGCGGCCAATCTCCGGCATGGGGTGGTACAAGAAGACCAAGAAAGAGTTCGCCGCGCTCGCGGAGGACTGATCAATCGGCGCACGTCCGACGAGCGTGGTGACGAACAGGAGAGTCGGGGTCCTCTAAGCGTGGTTCATCAGCGATACTGGGTACGTGGTTGAGCGAAACGTCATTGGCGGGGAGTTAGAGCCCTGTGGCACCGACCCGATGACGGGCTTTTACCGCGACGGTTGTTGCTCGACGGGCGAGGAAGACTACGGGAGCCACACGATCTGCGCGGTGGTGACCCACGAGTTTCTCCAGCACCAGCGCGCAATCGGCAACGACTTGTCGACCCCGATGCCGCAGTACCGGTTCCCCGGTTTGGTGCCCG
>Ga0302156_10000611_pt1 | contig 33244 bp, 21 predicted proteins | sample I_Bog_N3_2_FD_193503 | JGI IMG/M metagenome (GOLD analysis project Ga0302156, IMG submission 193503) | Peat permafrost microbial communities from Stordalen Mire near Abisko, Sweden - I_Bog_N3_2 | ecosystem: Environmental > Terrestrial > Soil > Wetlands > Peat | place: Sweden: Abisko, Stordalen... | reverse complement strand
GGGCGCAGAAAGTAAAGCGCAAGGATAGAAACGGCCGCCAGAGAGAAAACAAGGCAAAGAGTTGACTTGGTTTTCATAGAAGTTCGTGGAACCTACTGATTCAGTCGATTAGACGCGCGAAGGGGGGTCTTCGTTGACGTTTTTTGGGGGCATTCCGATATGTGTGGGTCTGGAGACCCGCACGACAGCCGGTCTCCCACCCCAACGGGCAAAACGCTACTCGTTGGGGACCCCGGTCTGGAGACTGGCGCTACGGTATGGGGGCAGGGGTGGAAGGCGGCGGATTGTGCTGGGCCCACTGGCTGGGCGCGTTGGCCATGGTGAGCACCAACCGGCCGCCAGCCGCGATCTCCGGGTGACGGAGCCACGCCCGGTCGAGTGGCTGGCCATTCAGTGTCGCCGAGGTCACGTAGATGTTCTCCGCGGAGAGATTTCTGGCTTCAATCACGAAGTCCTTGCCGCCGGCGAGATGCAGTGTGGTCTGGGGATAGGCGGGGCTGCCGATGAGGTAAACATCCTGGCCGGCGTTGGGAAAGATGCCGATCTGCCCGAAGGTGTACCAGGAAGACATTGCGCCCGAGTCGTCGTTGCCGGGCAGGCCGTCTGGTCCGGCATGATAGCTGGCGGCGATGATCTGGCGCACGCGCGCGTCGGTTTTGTCGGGGCGGCCGGCCCAGATGTAGAGGTAGGGCGCGAGGAATCCGGGCTCGTTTCCTACATCGTAGCGTGCGGGGACGTCGAAAAACGCGTCGAGGCGGCGCACGAAGGTCTCCGGTCCGCCAGATTTCTCAATCATTCCCGCGACATCCTGTGGAACGAAGGTGGAGTAGGTCCAGGAGTTGCCTTCATAGAACGTGTCTCCGTTCCAACTGCCGCTCATCATGGCCGTAAAGGGCGTGAGCCAGGTTCCGTCGCGATGGCGCGGGCGAATGAAGCCGGTGAATCCGCCTTCGCTGAAGTCCGGGTCCCAAAGCTTCTTCCAGTTGGCGGAGCGCTCGAGGTATTTTTTGTAGTCTGCGGTGTCGCCGAGGCCTTTAGCGAGCAGAGCAATCTCAAAGTCATTGGCAGCGTACTCCATGTCGACCGACGCGGGACGGTCAGAGCCCTCAATCGAAACGTAGCCGAGACGATGCCAGTCGTCCAAGCCACCGCGGCCCTCCTTGAAGTGGTCGGCCGGGGAAGTCTCGGCATCGTGCATCTCGGCGGCGAGAGCGGTCTTCCAGTCGACGCCCTTGACACCTTTGACGAAGGCGTCGGTAAGGATGAATTCGGCGTTGCTGCCGCCCTGGGTGCGGCCGTTGTAGTTGCCGCTGCGCGCATCGGGCAGCCAGCCCTCGTGCCGGTAAAGATCGACGAGGGCGCGCACGATTTGAGTCTCGCGCTCTGGAGCGATGAGCAGGAGCAGCGGATTGGAGGTGCGGAAGATGTCCCAGATGGCGTAGTAGTCGTCGTAATACGGCTCGCTCGACTTCCAGAGCGGGTTCTCGCCGGTGCGGTCGGTGGGCATGAGCATGGTGTGGTAGAGCGCGGTGTAAAAAATTTGCGCCTGCTCGGGGGTTTCGCCCTTCAGCTCGACTTTGCCGAGCGCCCGGTCCCATTGGGCGAGTGCGGCGGCGTGCACGGCGTCGAAGTTGAAGCGGGGAATTTCAGCGGCGAGATTCTGCCGCGCCTGGGCGATGCTGACGAAGGAGATACCGATCTTCATGAGGACCGGATGATCTCCGGTGTCGGCGAAGGTGAGCCATGCGCCGGTGCTGGAGCCGGATTGAGTGCGCGCACTCTTGCTGCCGGGGGTGAGCTTGTCGTTGAGCCATGTGCCCCAGGATGCGGCCGGCGTACTCAAGCGCGCGTAGAAATGGACAGTGTAGGAAGTGAGCTGCTTGTTCCATCCGTTGGTGACGCTGGTGGAGCCTTCGATTTCTGTCGGTGAAAGAATGCGAACTTCACAGCCGGTGAGCCGTTGATCTTCATTTTGCTTCGCGCCGGAGGCGAGGATATGGCTCACATCGAAGAGGAGATTGGCGGGTGCGCCTTTGGGGTACTTAAAGCGGTAGATGGCGCTGCGGCGCGCGGCGGTGATGTCGATGCCGATGTTGTAGCGGGCGAGCGTGACCGAGTAGAGGCCGGCGGAGGCGTGTTCATCGGCGCGCGGCGACCCTGCGTCGAGCGGCGCGGGCGCGCCGGTGGTGGGCATGACGAGGATGTTTCCGTATTTTGCGCCGCCGCCGGTGCCACTGACGTGGGTCTGGCTGAAGCCGCGGATATTGTCCGTGGCGTTCCAGCCGGCGTTGGGATCGTGGCCGGCCGGCGCTGCCATGTCGGGGCCGGGCTTGATCTCGCCGAAGGGTACTACGGGGCCGGGAAAGACGTTGCCGCCGCCCGATGCGCCGAGAAAGGGATCGACGTGCCTGGCGAGTTGAGCGTGAGAGAAGGAGGCAAGCAGGACGACGGGCAGAAGGAGAACGATGCGTAGGAAGAGTTTCATTTTTGTGGTTTTGTTGCAGGAGAAGGATAGCATTCGAGAACAGGGAGCAGAGAGCGGCTCCCACGCTTGCGTGCGTGTGATCCCACCCTAAACGCAAAGGGCGCGTTTAGGATGGGGCAACCAGTTTTCGTGCTGAGTGGAATTCGCGAAAAGCAACCGCAGGTCCTTCGACTCGCTGCGCTCGCTCAGGATGACATCCGATTTTGGTTGCTCAGGATGACAATTTTATTGTGACGCGGACTTCTGACTCGCCACGCTAGCGCAACAAGTCTTCGAGGGTGGTGCTGAGGTCGGTTTTGTCGTCGCGGTATTTTACGATGGCGGGGGCGTAGAGACTGAGGCCCCAGGCTTCGCTTTGGGGATGGGCTTTGCCCTTGCCGATGGCGCGGGCGCCGGGGACGACGACGGCATTCTCGGGAACGATGAGTGGAGTTTCTCCGCTGGCGCGGAGCACGTCGCCTTTGACGAGATCGAAGAGAGGCGTTCCGCGGGTGAGGATGGTGCCGGCGGCGAGGACAGCGCCTTTGCGCACCAGGGTGCCCTCGTAGACGCCGCAATTGCCGCCGACGAGCACATCGTCCTCAATGATGACAGGGCTGGCGTTGACCGGCTCGAGCACACCGCCGATTTGCGCCGCGGCGCTCAAGTGCACGCGTTTGCCGATTTGGGCGCAGGAACCGACCAGGGCGTGCGAATCGACCATGGTTTCCTCGTCGACGTAAGCGCCGGTGTTGACCCACATGGGCGGAGCGCAAATGACGCCGCGCGCTACGTAAGCGCCGCTGCGGACCGCAGAGCCGCCCGCTACAACGCGCACACCGTCAGCCGCGGAGAAAAGGCGCGGAGGGAAGGTGTGCTTATCGACAAACGAAAGAGCGCCGGCGTTTGAACCTTCAAGGGCGCCGAGGCGGAAGCCGAGCAGGATGCCCTGCTTGACCCAGGCGTTGACGCGCCAGCCTGTGGGTGCTGCGGCGTCTGGTTCGGCAGAGCGCACTTCGCCGCGCTCGAGACATGCACGCAGCTCCAGAAAGGCCTTCATCGCCGCCGGGTCGCCGCTGGCAGCCGCTCCCGCGGCAAAGTGCCGCGCGATTTCTTGTTCAAGCTGGGTGAGATTCATTCCAATGAGAGTGTAACAAGACAGTGTGAGTGTGGGTGTGAGTGCGTATTCGCGCTGATCGGCAACCACTCACACTCACACTGTTCCCTCGTCACTTCGTCAGGCGGGGTGGAAGGGAACTAGGGTGGGCTTGATCCTGGACCGCGCTTGCGCGCCGACAGGTTGCAGCCGGAAGCAGTTTTTGCCTGACGGAATTAGCGCCAGAGGAATGGGGGCGTCGCCCGGCCGCCCGTGAAAGTTCTTCGACTCCAGCCACGCGCGGAGGCGGGGATCGCAGATCTGTGCGTGGCCCTGCCAGAAATCGGGCTTGAGGCCGAGCTGAATGAGGAGATGGTCGAGGTGCAGCTCGATGACGTTGGCTTCCCTGGGAAAATAGCGGCGCACATTGTTCGCGCCGACTTCGACGCCGGTAAACTCTCGGCCTTTGCACTGGGTTTTGACGACCATGAAGCCCTGTCGACCAACGAGGAAGGAAGCTCGTTTGGAATGAGTCAAGTCTAAGAAGAATCAGGTTGAGTGGGATACGGGCAGGGAGAGAAAAGCGGTGGGAGGTTCCTGATTTGAGACGGACGGGGAGAGAGCCCGGATTTGGGAAAGTCTGCGCGGATGCCGAAAGCGGCAAGAAACCGCGCGGGGAAGACGGGACCGGCGGCGCGTATGCGATACTCGAAACGGCATGTACAAACGGATCGTATTGAAGCTATCGGGTGAGGCTCTTGCGGGCGAGCGGGGCTTTGGCCTGGATGCCGAAAAGGTGTCCGAGATTACCGGCGAGCTCGCGGAGATTCATGCACTGGGCGTGGAAATCGGCCTGGTGGTGGGCGGAGGGAACTTCTTCCGCGGCGTAGAGGAGCAGGCCAAGGAGATGGACCGCGTGAGCGCGGACAACATGGGCATGCTGTCCACGGTGATCAACGCCATCGCCCTGCAAGATGCTCTCGAACAACGCGGAGTGCAGTGCCGGGTGATGACCGCGGTGTTCATGAACCAGATTGCAGAGCCGTACATCCGGCGGCGCGCGGTGCGGCATCTGGAAAAGGGCCGCGTGGTGATCTTCGCGGCGGGCATCGGCAATCCGTTTTTCTCTACCGACACGGCGGCCAGCCTGCGCGCCATGGAGATCAAGGCCGATGTGCTGCTGAAGGGCACCAAGGTGGAGGGCGTTTACAACGCCGACCCGGTGCTGGTGAAAGACGCCGTGAAATACGACGAGATCACCTACATGGACATTTTGCGCCAGGGGCTGAAGGTGATGGACCTGACGGCGGTGAGCCTGTGCAAGGACAACAACCTGCCCATGATCATCTTCAACATGAACCGTCCGGGCAACATGCGGCGCGTGGTAATGGGCGAAAAGGTGGGTTCGCTGGTGACGGCGTAAAAACAGGGAAAAGGGAGTAGCCAGTAGGGAGTAGATGTTGAGATGAAAAGGCCCTGAAGCACTGCTGGATCTGATCTCGAATAGCAGGCGCTCTTCTAATTGATCCGCAATTCCTGCCGTCCTTCACTATTCCCTACTGGCTACTCCCTATTCCCTGCCTCATCGGAGCGTCTAACTGTTCGTGGAAACTCGCAAGCCAGCGCCGCTGAAAGCTCTAACAGGCTTGCGCTGCTTCGCGGCCATCAACATCGTGCTCTTCCACTTCTCCAATCCCCAGTGGTTCAATTTCAACTTCTATTTCCCCGCGCCTTTTATGGCGGGCTCGCTGCACATTCCAGTGCTCCTGGCGCCGGTGGTCAACGCGGGCTTCATCTCCGTGAGTTATTTCATCCTGCTCTCAGGATTTGTGCTCGGCTATAACTACAACGAACGGGCGCGCAACGGCGAACTGGATCGCAAACGCTTCTGGGAGGCGCGCTTTACCCGCATCTATCCTATTTACCTTCTGAGCCTGTTGCTGAGCCTCGGGACCCTGGGGTCGGAGTACAGATCCCACACGCATGCCATGTTCTGGACAGGGGTGGTGCTGACTCCGCTGCTGCTACAGGGGTGGATTCCGGCGGTGGCCACGTTCTTGAACACGCCGGCGTGGACCATGTCGGCCGAAGCCTTCTACTACGTGATTTTTCCGTGGCTGGCGCGTGCCAAGAAGCCCGGTCGCATGGGGCCGTACGTCGCGAAACTCGCGGGTGTGTGGATGCTGGGACTGGTGCCGGGCGCACTTTATATGGCTTTCAATCCCGACGGCATCGCGCATCCCGACCGCTGGAGTTACGGGCCGTGGCTGTGGGCGCTGAAATACACGCCGTACGCGCACGTTTTCAGTTTTATCTTTGGCGTGATGCTGGCCAACCTGGACGCGATTATCCCGCGCGCGAGCTACGTGCGCTTGTGGCTTGGCTTGATTGGCTTTGTGGGACTTTACGGAATCCTGTGCCTGGGGCCCCTGGTTCCTTACGCCATCATCCACGACGGCCTGCTGATGCCGCTGTTTGCTTTTATCGTTTTGGGGCTGGCGGGGGAGAATCCGCTGGCGCGCGCGCTGGGCGTGCGGCCGCTGGTGTTTGTGGGCGAAGCCAGCTACTGTCTTTACCTGCTGCACTTCAACCTTTGGAACATGATTCACGGCTCGCATGTGCTTGAGGTGCTGGGGCTGAGCCGCTTCGATCCGTGGCTCAGTTACGTTCTGCTGGTCGCGCTGTCGCTGGTGGCGCTCTACTTCATTGAGAAGCCGGCGCAGCGCAAATTGCGCGAGTGGATGCACGCGACGAATGTGGTAAAAGAGCCGTGGCTCGTGAATCGTGATTCGTGAATGGAGTGAAAGAAGTGAAGAAGTGAACGAGTGAAGTGGACCGCTGGCCCGCATTCGATTCCGATCGTGCGAAGAGCAAGAGCAAGAGCAAGAGCAAGAGCGGCTTACTTCGCTCAGGATGACAATTTCTTGGGGATGCGATCTTCTGCTCAACCAGAATCACTGGGAGGAATGAAAAAGCCCAGCCTTGCGGCTGGGCTTTTCATTCTCTCAATGAAACCTGACCCCTGAAACCTGACACCTATTCCTACGGAGTCACGGACTGCGTAGCATGGTTGCCATGCGGAACCGCGATGACCGCCATGGGGTACGCGCCGGTGGGATAGGGTGTGGCCAGGTTGGAGGTCAAAGCGCCGGTATCGGGATTGAGCTTGAAGCCGGAGAGCGAGTTGCCGAGGCGGTTGGCGGTGTAGACGTAGCGGCCCAGCGAGGGCTCGATGGTTACTGACACCGGGTCGGTATCGGTCGTGTTTCCGGCCGTGGAGCCCGAACCCACGATGGTGGAAGGCGTGCCGGTGGGCAGGGAGATTGAATAGGACGACACCGTGTTATCCAGCGAATTGGTGACGTACATATAAATGCCGCGCGGATCGACGGTGATGGCGGTGGGCTCGTTGCCGGTCTTGAACGGCCCGTTGATCATGAAGCTGAGCACGTCGGTGGAGAGCACTGTGTAGCCGATGAGCTCATTGGAAGCGTAGTCGGTGATGAAAATAAAGCGGCTGGTGGGATCGGTGGCCAGCGCGGAGGGCTTGACGCCGGCTTGATAGGGACTGCCGGCGACAGCGGTGAGTGCGCCGCTGGAACCAACCGAGTAGCCAAAGAGCCAGCCGGGGTTGGCGTTGCTGGATGTGGTACCACCCGGGTTGTAAGCCGACTGGTCATAGGCGGCCACGTACACCGCATTGTTGTTGAAGAGGGTGACGACACCGGTGGGAAGGATGGTGTCTGTGGGGTAACCGGGGAGTGTGAGCGAAACCGTCGCGGTGGCACTGCCGATTTTACCGCTGCTGAGGGCATATTCCGTCAGCGTGGCGGAAGTGGTTCCCGAAATCACGTACAGGTAGGTATTCGCCTGATTGACGGCCAAGTACACCGGAGTGTTGGGCAGGGTAATCGAGTCCGCCAGCGTCAAAGTGCCGCTATCGGCGACAGTAAAATGCGCCACGGACTTATTGCCCTGGTTGGCGACATAAAGATTGAGGTAGTCCGAAGTCATGGCCAAGGCCACCGGGCTGGTGCCGCCCGAAGCGATGGGAGTGATAGCCGAGCGGATGGCGCCGGACTGCGCATCGGTGGCGTAGCCATAGATCTGGCCCGCACTGCCGGCAGAGGCGCCCGCCGAGGCGGCCACGTAAACAAAGTCGATGGTGACAAGCTGGCAGGCCGTCAGGAGTGTGGCCACAATGAGGCCAATCGCAGAGACCAGAGCGAGCTGGCTCAATTTACTGAACTTCATGCGCTTCCTTCGTCATGGGCTCTTGGCTGCAAAAGCCCTTAAGAAATCTCGTTTACGTTGCCCCGTGTTTATTGTAAAAGGCGCGTACGGGGTATTACCAGAACCGGCTGCCATGCGCGAGCCGGACGAAACCATGCTCTCAATGCGACCCGACGCCGCCGCCCGTGCCATTGTGAGGAATGGCCGCCGCGGCCACGGGCTGGGCGTTGGTGGGAAACGGTGAGAACTGGGCGTCGAGCAGGGTACCGGCCGTCGTGCTCAGCTCAAAATCTGAAACCGTGTTGTCGAGAAAATTGACAGTAAAGAGAAAGTGGTTGGTGGAAGGATCGATGCCGATGGCGACGGGCTGGAGGCCGGTGGCGTAGCTGTTGATGCGCGTGAGCACGCCGGTGCTGCTCATTGAATAAGCGGTGACGGTGGCGTCGGTCGAGTTGGAGACGTAGGCATAGGCATACGAGGGGTCGACGACTACGCCGGTGGGATCGTTGCCGGCGGGGTAGGGGCTGCCGCTCAACGCGGTGAGTGCGCCGGCGGTACCGGTGGTGGCACTTACGGAGTAGCCCAGTACGTTGCCACGCACGGAGTCCGTCACGTACACGAAGGCGCTTTTTGCATCGCTGGCGATGGCGGAGGGCTGGATGCCGGCAGCAAAGGGCGAGCCGGGCACGGCCGTCAACGCGCCTCCCGACCCAACGGAGAAGCCGAAGACATAGCCCGCGGAGGGCGTGACCGAAGAATCGTAGGCGGTGACGTAGACATAGGCACCGGAGGCGGAAACATTCACGGCCGTGGGCACGATGACATGCGAAGCATTGGCGCCGGTGAGCGTCAGTGGCCAGTATTGGGCATTGACCGCCGGGTTAGTGGCTGCGGTGCCGAGCCCGATCGGCGTGCTGCTGGTTGCGGCGGTCAGCGGGTACACGGCGATGGAGCCAGAGCAAGGATCGGCCGGGGAGCAAAGCGGAAGGGGCTGGTAGGTATCCACCACAAAGACGTTGGATTTGCTGGTGGCGATGGCCAGCGGGAAGATTCCAGGAGTGTTGACCGTGTTGTACGGATAGAGCTTGCCATCGTTGCCGATGATGAACTGGACGATGGTGTTGTCGTCGTGATTGACGACGAACAGGTTCTGGTCATCGGCGGAGACAGCCTCGGCAACGGGGTTACGGCCTTCAGATGGGAATGGCGACGTGGGAATCTGGCGCATGCGGCCGGACTCGGAGTTGATCTCGAAAACGTCGATCTCGCCGTAGTTGTTGGCGCCGGCGGCCCTTGTGCTGGCCACGAAGACGAAATCCACGGTGAGCGTCTCGCAGGCAGTAATGAGCGAAGCCGCCACGAGGCTGGCCGCGGCAACCAGCACGAGCTGGCTCGATCTGGAAAACTTCATGCGCATCTTTCGTCAGCGGGGCCACCCATGGCCCCTCAAAAAATCTGGTTTTTGATCAAGTCAATTTTCGATCAAGTGAATTCTTGTTCAAATCAAGGTGCGAGCTGCGAACCACCCTGCCGGGATCTGAACCTTGTTTTTTAGAGACTCCGAAGCATCCGGACCCTCCCAAGAGGCGCCGGCCGGCGTGTCGCAATTGGGCCGGCGCCGCCGCGTGGCTTCATCCGGTCCGCCCGTCCACCAGGCACCATGTCGGCTGGCCCTTGAGGGTCCAGGTCTCCGTAGAGCGCATTTGTCTCAGGTCGCCGGTATCGGGATCGAGCGCGCGCCCCGTGACTGTGGAGTCATATTCGTTGGCTGTGTAGACGTACTGACTCGATGGATCTTCGACGATGCATTGCGGACCCGACCCGGAGCCGAAAGGCTCGTCGCCAATGAACTGCAACTCATAGGAAGGCGCGGTGAAGATATCGTACCCGGCGATGCCGCTCTGCGGGTTGTTTCCGGTAGTGTTGTTGCCCAGGTTGGCGACGTAGAGGTACTTTCCCTTCGACTCAACCAGGAGCTGAATGGGGTTGGCCAGCGTACCTGTGTCGGGGAAAATGCCGCTGGGTTGGGCCTGCAACGCGCCGCCTGTGCCCGTGGTGAAGGGCAGAATCTGTCCGGGGTAGGTGCCTGCGGGGAATGGACACGTGCTGGAACTGCATGTGATGGTGAGTGGCTCGTTGTCGAGCACGTAAATAACGCTATTGGCATTCACAATGGCGTTGCCTTGATGGATGCCTAACGGCTGCACACTGTTCTGGCTCAGCGTCAACTGGCCGTTGCCGGGATATGAGTACGGCCAGACCGAGGTGCCGCCGGTATACGGGTAGGAGGTGGGCGCCGATGCACCCGTGAGGGTGAGGAGGAATTGGCCGCTGAGAACGAAATCGATGGGATTGGCGGGAACCGGGAAGTAGGTGAGCGCGGAGCCGTTGCTCGCAGTTACCTGGGCATTGACGACCAGCGACAAGCGGCCGGTGGTCTGGTTGATCTGGAAGATCGTAATGTCGCCGCAGGTGGTGGTCCCACCTCCCAGGGCGCGCGCGCAGTTGTCGGTGCTCGACGGGCTGGCGTTGTCAGGCGCGTCGTGGTCCAGAACCATCAAATAATTGCCCGAGGAGTCTACGATAAGCCGGAACGGGTTCTGGCCCTGGGTGAAGAAGGTTTCCTGGGGCGTCAGGATGCCATTGCCGCCTACGGCAAACTCGGTGATGTTGGCGTTCTGGCACTCGGCGCTGCCTACGCCATAGCAACTGCCGTTGCCGGCGTTGTTCACGCCGCGATTGAGAACATAAAGGAAGCGGCTACCAAGAGTCAGGACGGCGCGGACCGGGTTGGCGCCGCCCGTAGAGACTGGCAGGCCGTCAATGGGGGCCAGGGTACCGACGTTGTGGTCGATGCGATAGCCGGTGATGATGCCGCTGTTCCCAGACGAGGCGGTGACGGTTCCCGTTACATACAAGAAGCCAACCGTATAACTCTCAACGCAAGACGTTATGCCAAAGATGATGCCTGCAGAGAGGACGCCCATCAAAAGCGCCTTGCCGAATTTCGTAAACCTCATGCTATTCCTTCATCCTGGTTAGGCGTGCGCCGCCAAGTTTGGTCGTTCCCGAGCAGTGCTGGGTTGGGATGGAATCCCTGATGAATTGTAAAAGGCGAGGGCAGGTTGTGCCTAGTTTCTGGCTGGGACCGGGCGAAAGCCGCGATTTCCAACACTTCGCCGCCCTGACCTTGGCCCCTCGGCCTGCTTCGTTACCCGGCAAACCCACTCTCTGGATGTAATCGCAGTATAGACGTTCTGAGTGCGGAAATGGGCAGCGATGGTCTTCTGGAAATTTTGCCGGGGTGATGCGGGGGGGATCTTTGAGGAGCCGCGGTGTACCGGCGGGTGCGAATCTGGGGCCGTGAGTCCCGGATCTCAAACGCGAGACCCAGATGGCCCCATTTCTTGCCCGGTTGACCGTGGAGAATTGGGTTCCGTGCGATCCCACATCTCAAAATCGAGATGTGGGGCGCCCAATTTTGTGGCGAGTTTGCTTGCTGACGACCCGGGGCTGGAGGCTCTACCAGACTCGGCAGGAGTTCTCGGGGTACATCGGCTGGCCCCTCTTGCAGTTGAAGGCTTTGCCGAAGGCGTCGAAGTTTTGGACGGCGCCGTTGACGCGCCAGCGGCCTGGCGAATGCGGGTCGGTGAGCGCGGCCTGGCGGGAGATGGCTTCAGTGCGGTTCTCGCACCAGACCTGGGCGAAACCGATGAAGTAGCGCTGCGCCTCGGTGAAGCCGTCGATCTTGTCGTCGATGCTCTTGTGCTCCTCGGCCAGGGCGTCGAGCAGCGCCTGATACGCGATGCGCAACCCGCCATTGTCAGCCGTGTTCTCGCCCAGAGTGAGACGCCCGTTCACGTACGCGGCGGGCGTGTTGCCGTGCGCCGGCGCGGCCTGAAATCCGCTGTACTCGGCAGCTTCGCAATCGGTGCGCTCGGTAAATGCCTTGCGATCGGCGGGCGTCCACCACTCGCGCTGGTTGCCCTTGCCATCGAACTGCGAGCCCTGGTCGTCAAAGCCATGCGTCATCTCATGTCCAATGACCACGCCAATGCCGCCGAAATTTACTGCGGGATCGATGCTGAAGTCGAAGAACGGCGGCTGAAGGATGCCGGCCGGGAAGTTGATGTCGTTGAACGAGGCGTTGTAATAGGCGTTCACTGTGGGCGGAGTCATGCCCCACTCTTTCTCGTCGACGGGCTTGCCCAGCTTGGCAAAGTTGTAATTGCGCTCGTAGATGGCCGCCTGCTCTTCGTTGGCCACAAACGTGACGCGGTGTACCTTCACAATGGAGTAGTCGCGCCACTTTTCCGGATAGCCGATCTTGTTGCGGATCATGGCGAGTTTTTCTGCGGCGGCCTTTTTGGTCTCATCGCTCATCCAGGGCAATTCGCGCATGTCGTCCGCCAGGGCTTTTTCGAGGGCGGCCACCAGCTTGTCCATGCTGGCCTTGGCTGCGAGCGGAAAGTTCTGCTTCACCCAGTCCTGGCCCACGGCCTCGCCCAGCGCCACGTCGGTGGCGCGGGTGCATTGTCTCCAGCGGGGCTGCGGCACCTTTTGCCCGCCCAGGGTCTGCGAGAAGAACAAGAAATCCTCGTTGAAGAAGGCGCTGGAAAGGTGCGAGGCCTCACCGTGCAGCACGTGCCAGCGCAAATAACTCTTCCAGGCCGCCAGCGGCTCGCCGGCGAGGAGCGTGTTGAGTCCCTTGAAGAAATCGGGCGCGACCACATTGAGAGAGTCGAAATGGCCGATGCCGATGGTGCTGAAGTACGCCTTCCATTCGAATTGCGGCGTCAGTTTCTGGAAGTCGTCCACGGTATAGATGTGATAGACCTTCTCGGGATTGCGGCGGTCCACACGGGCCATGGAGGCCTTTGCCGCGGCGGTCTCGATTTCCAATACCCACGCGGCTTCCTGGGCAGCCTGCTGGGGCGAGTCGCCGGCGAGGATGAACATCTTCTTCATATGCTCCACGTAAGCGGCACGGATCTCGGCAAAGTGAGGATTGTCGACGATATAGTAATCGCGGTCGGGCAGGGACAGGCCGCCCTGATCGGCTTCGGCGATCTGCTTGGAGGAGTCTTTCTGGTCCTGGGAGACGCCAAATTCAAAGAAGCCGTCGGGCATGCCGTGGTTCTCAAGCCAACTGAGCAGGGCGGGAATTCCGTGGATGCTTTGTAGTGCGGCGATCTGCTTCCACGATCCCTGGATGGGCGCGAGGCCGAGCTTTTCAATGGTGGCCGTGTCCATGCAGGAGGCGTAGAAGTCGCCGTACTGCTTTTCGAGAGGAGTCTTCGGGGCGTTGGCTGCCGATTCCAGGTCTTTCCAGAGCAGATATTGGTTGCGCAACAGGACCTGGGAGAAGGAACGCGACCAGCGTGCCTGGTCAGCGGGAATCGGGTTGTTCTTCATCCAGTTGCCGCAGGAGTATTGGTAGAAGTCCACGCAGGGATCGACACTGGTATCCATGGCGGAGACGTCGAAGCTCCTGGTCACGGGAAGCGGAGCAGGTTTTGCAGTGACGTCCTGCGAGATGGGCGTTTGCGCGGCGGCGGGAGGGGCAGGATTTTGCGCGAGCGCCGTTGAGGCCGCTAGAACGAGAATGATGGGAGTATTGCGGAGACAGTGCATCATGTACCTCTCAAAAAGCAGCGTGAACCGAGCGCTTCCGCGGGCGAAAGCCGGCCGGGGCAAATTGAGGGTCAAAACGCGACCCGTGGCTGCGATGCTGATCAGGCTAACACAGGCTTAGAGTCAACTGTTCGAAAGGGAGAGAATAGGAGCATGAGCAGTCGATTGTCGATGGCCGTTGCGGTTGTGGCGGCATGTTGCTTTCTGCAAGCGCGCGGCGCTGGCCACGCGCAGGACGTGCACGTGCGCGTTTCGCCGGATGTAGAGACTGGGGCGGAAGGTACGAGTGCGTTTCCCACGATTCAGATGGCGATGGATCACCATCCCTTTGCCGGTAAGGGGCCGGATGGCAAGCCTGGCCGCGTGTATATCGAGATCGCGCCCGGGGTTTACCACGAGCGGGTGATCGTGACCCAGAACCACACCAATATCACGCTGGTGGGCATGGGGAAGTCGCCGGCGGACGTGGTGATTACCAACAGCCTGAACGCGAAACAGGCCGGCGGGACATTTTTCACGGAGACCGTGGAGATCAACGGCGACGGATTCGAGGCCGACAATCTGACCTTTGAGAACACAGCCGGAAATACCGGTCAGGCGGTGGCCGCGGCAGTGAGGGCGGACCGGGCGGTGTTTAAGAATTGCAGATTTCTGGGCCACCAGGACACGCTCTTTGCCGATTACGGACGCCAGTATTATGTGGACTCCTACATTGAGGGCGGGGTGGACTTCATCTTCGGCAACGCCACGGCGGTGTTCGACCACACGGAGCTGCACGCGAACGGGCCCGGCTATTTGACGGCGCAATCGCGCACATCGCCGGAGCAGACGACGGGCTACGTCATTATCGACAGTAAGGTCACGAGCGGCATCCCGGCAGGTGCGCCGCGCGATACTGTCGGTTTGGGCCGGCCGTGGCGGCCGTTTTCGCGCGTGGTTTATATCGATACGGAACTGCCCGCCGATGTGATTCCCGGGGGCTGGAGCGCGTGGGGAAGAACGAACGAGACGCCGCAAGCGTACTACGCGGAGTTCGAGTCGAAAGGGCCGGGTGCAAATGTAGCGGCGCGGGTTGCGTGGTCGCATCAACTGACGGCGCGCGAGGCGGCGCGGTACCGGCCGAGGGTGTTTCTGGCGGGGAAGGACCATTGGAATCCGGAGGCGGCGGCGAAGCTGCCGTAGGCGAAGGGATCGGCGGCTCTGATGCCGGTACAGGAATGCTGTACGTTAAAGGAGAGGATCATTTCATGCCAATCGAGACCACCTACACAGCATTGCGCGAAAACCTGGCATCGTATCTGGACCGCGTGGTCGACGACCGCGAAGTTGTGGTGGTGAAGCGGCGCGGCGCGCGCGATGTGGCGATTATCGCCGCCGATGAGTTGGCGGGCCTGGAAGAGACGGCGTATCTATTGCGTTCGCCAAAGAACGCGGAGCGGCTCCGGAGGGCTTTGAATCGTGCAAAGCGAGGCGAAGGCAAGGCTGAATCCATTGATGATTTACGAAAGTCTGTGGGGCTTTGAAGAAATAGATTGAGCGTCAAGACATCATGGTAAGGAGCGAGATGGCTCAACATGGGGCACGATCAGGCCAGCCGTCAGGACGCGTAGCCGTTTTCCAGCCTGAATTCCGCGCGGATCTCGCCTGGTTTGTCAAAAACGACCGACATGCAGCACTGAAAACGCTCGAACTGGTCGAGTCTGTTCTCGCCGATCCGTTTGCAGGTATCGGCAAGCCTGAGCCGTTACGACATGATTATGCCGGTTGCTGGAGCCGAAGGATCACTCGCGAGCACCGCATGGTTTATCTCGTGACCGCTGAGCGAATCGACTTTCTCCAGGCGCGCTATCACTACGAGTGATTCCGGTCACGTTAATCGATAGGTAATGCGATCAGCGGTATGATGTTTGACGGGTTCCTGCCGTGTCCAGTCGCTTGCGGGAAGCAGACGCGCGCAGACAGGGGCCGTCCATGATTGCTGTTTTTCCCAGGCGTTGTTTGGCATTCGTTCATCTTCACGTAGCCTGTCGTCGCGGACGCGCGGCCTTGGCCCTCGCCATGCTGCTTGCCGCGGGCGTGCTTGCTTGCGCGCAGAACACGACGGTAAGCGGGACGGTCTACGATCCGCGCACCACTTCGAGCGCGCTTCCGCTGCCGCATGTTCTTGTCTACGCCACCACGGGGCCAGTAGCCGCGCTGCCAGCAGGTGTGCAATGCCTGACCTATCAGGCGCCGACGGGCGTGGTGAGCTTTACCTATACCGGGGTGGACGGCACCTTCACACTCACCGACATTCCTGAAAACGCCAGCTATACGATCGTGATTCAAGCTGGAAAATGGCGGCGCCAGTTCCTCAACGAGGCGGTGGCGAGCATACCACTGACCGGGCTTACGCTGCACATGCCAGCCAACCATACCCAAGGCGATATTCCGCTCATCGCTGTGGCCACCGGCAACCTGGATGGCTCAGAGTGCGTGTTGCGCGACATGGGAATCGCCGATTCGGAGTATACCGACGACAATGGCACGAGCGGAGGAAGAATTCACCTGTATGTTGGCACCGACAACGGGTATGTCGGTACGAATTATGGATACCCCGGCGGAGGAGGGGCTGTCATTAACGCTTCTACCCCGCAAGAAACTGCGTTAACTGAGAATGCGGCGACCATGGCGCAATACGACGTCGTCATGTTTCCATGTCACGGTTATGCATCGGCAAGAGGGACCGATGAACTGAACAATGTTTTGAACTATGCCAATTTAGGTGGCCGTATATTTACGAGCGACTTCGGTTACCAATGGCTTGATCCCAGCGCACCCTATAACTCACCATTCCCGCCGGTTGCTAACTGGAATGTGGACGAGATGCCGAACTATATCTACGGAACGGTGACGGTGAACCAGAGTTTCAACGATGCCGCGACGATGGCGCAATGGCTGCAGAATGCCGGCGCAACGAATCCGGGCACGGCGAATCAGGTTCAGATTGAAAACGGATTGGTGCGGCTGGACACGGTGATCGCTCCTACGCAACCCTGGCTGACCCTGAACAGCAACACTTTCGCCGGACAAAGTGGCAATCCCGTCATGCAGTTTACGTTCAACACGCCGGTGGGGGCGACTGCGGCCAACCAATGCGGACGCGTGATGTTCAACGACTATCACGTGATTCCGACAATGGCCTACGGCACAATGTTTCCTGCGGAGTGCCCGCCGAATTCCGGGGCAATGTCACCACAGGAGAAGATGCTGGAGTATGCGCTCTTCGATCTGTCGGACTTCGTGCAGCCGGTCGTAGTACCCGAGCTCAACATCGTCTTCAATCCCAGTCCGCTGAGGGTTGGGTCAGGCGATGCGGCCGACCAGCTTGTGGTCACTGTGACCAACGCCAGCACGACTACTGCCATTGATAGCTCCGCGACGTTGAGCTTTAAACTTCCGCCATTATTGACAGTGACAGGCATAACGGACTCCTCGGGCGGCTGGACCTGCACGGCAGCGACGCTCACGTGCACGCGCAATTCGCAACTCGTCGTCGGCGCCAGCGATTCCGTAACCTTGACGATCGAAGTGGCGACATTCACGACTGCGCCGAGCGCCGGACAGTTGACAGCAACGGTTTCGGACGCGACGTTTTCGACCAACCCTTCGGCTTCCGATGTCGTCACGTATCAGCAGCTGCCGGTTATTACCTGGCCCGCGCCCAAGGCGATTGTCTATGGCACGCAGTTGAGCGGATCGCAGCTCGATGCGACGGCCAACGTGGCGGGCAGTTTCGTTTACTCGCCGGCGGCGGGTACCATTCTGAGCGCAGGCCAGCACACGCTGAACGCGACCTTCACGCCCACCGACACGGTCGATTACTCCATTGAGACAGTAACGGTGACGCTGACGGTGTTTCCCGGCGCGGTGACGGTGACGCTAACCTCGTCGGCAAATCCGACTTTTCTTTCGAACCCGGTGACACTCACGGCCAGCCTGCCCGCCTTTGCTTCTTCCGAGACCGGCAGTATGACCTTTTATTCCGGATCCACGGCGCTGGGCACGGCGACGATTTCGGGGGGATCGGCCACACTTACGACTACTTCGATCGCCGCGGGTTCGCAGCCGATTACCGCAGTCTACTCGGGCGACGCCAACATCAATCCGGCCACCAGCAATGCCATCAATGAGACGGTGGAGGATTTCACGCTGACCGTCAGCGGGCCGAGCGGGGTGAATGTGCGCGGCGGAGGCACGGCGACGTATACGTTGATCGTGACCCCAGTGGGCGGCACAACGCTGCCTGCAGCAGTGAGCCTGAGCGCCAGCGAACTCCCGCTTGATGCGACGGCTACGTTTTCTCCGGCTACGGTGGCGGCGAATTCCGCCTCGACGAGTGTGACGCTTGCGCTGAAGATGCCGGGCTCTGCCGCACTTGAGCGTCCAAGGGGGCTGTTCGGGAACAGCGGCATTCCAGTGGCGCTGGGGCTGGTTCTGCTGCCCTTTGCCGGCGGGTGGCGCAAGCTGAGGCGCGGCTGGCGCGTCTTGGCACTGCTTGCCATTTCCGCGGGGATGCTGTCGGCGGGCATAAGCGGGTGCGGCAGCCTTCGTCCGCAGTCGTTCTCATTGAACGTGACTGCGGCTTCGGGATCCTTGTCGCATGCGACTACGCTTCAAGTCACCGTGCAATAGTTTGCGGTCTTTACACGGCTTCGCGTCTCCTGCCACACTGGAGCGTGGACACCCAGACCGTCGTTATCCTCGATTTCGGATCGCAGTATACGCAACTGATCGCGCGGCGCATCCGCGAGCAGAATGTTTTTTCCGTGGTGCTGCCGTGCACGGCGCCGCTCGGCGAGATCGAAGCCTACAAACCTATCGGATTGATTCTTTCGGGCGGCCCTTCGTCGGTGTACGACATCGATGCGCCGGATGCCGACCCGCGCGTGCTGGCGATGGGCATCCCGACGCTGGGTGTGTGTTATGGACTGCACTTCATCGTGCATCACATGGGCGGCAAGGTGCGCTCGGCGCCCAAGCGTGAATATGGGCACGCGGAGGTGCAGATTGAAGACGGCGCTTCGCAGTTGTTTGCCGGGTTGCCGCCGTCGATCCAGGTGTGGATGAGCCACGGCGACGAAGCCGAGAAGCTGCCGCCGGGATTTCGCCGCGTGGCCGTAACTGAGAATGCGCTGGCCGGAATCGCCAACGAGGAGCGCCGCATCTGGGCGGTGCAGTTTCATCCCGAAGTGCACCACACGCCACTGGGACCGCAACTGATCGCGAATTTCCTCCGCATCTGCGGGGCCCGCGGCGACTGGACTCCGGCGCATTTCATCGAGACCACGGTGGCTCAAATCCGCGCCAAGGTGGGCACGGGTCATGTGATCTGCGGACTTTCGGGCGGCGTGGATTCTTCAGTGGCGGCGATGCTGGTGCACAAGGCCATCGGCAGCCAGCTGACTTGCATTTTTGTAAACAACGGCGTGCTGCGCAAGAACGAATTCCAAAGCGTGCAGAATAATCTGCGCGACAAACTGGGGCTGAATATTGTTGCGGTGAATGCCAGCGCGCGCTTCCTGACACAACTGGCGGGAGTAACGGAGCCGGAGATCAAGAGAAAACGCATCGGCGCGGAGTTCATTGCGGTGTTCGAGGAGGAGGCGCAGCGCATCGCCGAGCAGACCGGCAGTGTGGAGTGGCTGGTGCAGGGGACGCTCTATCCCGATGTGATCGAGTCATCGAGCGTGAAGGGCCCGAGCCAGACCATCAAGAGCCACCACAACGTGGGCGGATTGCCGGAACGCATGAGGCTGAAATTAATTGAGCCGCTGCGGGACCTTTTTAAAGATGAGGTGCGGCGCATCGGACGGGATATGGGTATGCCGGAGGAGATCCTGAGCCGGCAGCCGTTTCCGGGGCCGGGCCTGGCGGTGCGCATCCTGGGCGAGGTGACGCCGGAGCGCGTGGCGCTGCTGCAGGAGGCCGACGAGATCGTGGTGGCAGAGATCAAGGCCGCCGGCCTCTACAACAAGATCTGGCAGAGCTTTGCGGTGCTGCTGCCGGTGATGAGCGTGGGCGTGATGGGCGACCAGCGCACATATGCATTCACCGCGGCTATCCGCGCTGTGCACTCCGAAGACGGCATGACAGCGGACTGGACGCCGCTGCCTTACGAGCTGCTGAAGCGGATGTCGAATCGCATTGTGAATGAAGTGCGCGGCATTAACCGCGTGGTCTACGACGTGACGTCGAAGCCGCCGGGCACGATCGAGTGGGAGTAGTTTGCCATTGAGGCAGCCGCGCCTGCGGCCGCCAGGCGTACTAGTGTGCGCTGGGCGCAGCCTTTGCGAAATGGAAGATGCAGTCGACTTTGTGCGTGGCGGAATCGGGCTTTACGTCGAAGCTGGTGATGACGGTTTGCATCCATCTGGCGAGAGTGCGGTCCTGCTTTTGTGCGCGCGCGGCGAAGGTTGAGACGTAGCTTTCGTCGAAGGGCTGGCCGGGCGCCATTTTCCAGAGCCGCGTGAGTCTTGCGGTCATGGCATCGGGAGCGCCGTCGAAATGGACGCTGGCCATCTGATACACCGGGCCGGGATCAATGGCCACGCTGTAATTCACGATGTGCGTGGCCTCGTTGAATGCGGCGTGCGAGACTACGGAGCAATCGAGATAGCCGTGGGCATGATAGGCGTCGCGGACGGCGAGGAGAAACAGGTCGAGCGGACGGCCTGAACCGGACTGATATTTCGACAAGACCTTTTGAACTTCAGAGCGGGGGACGAGCGCGTCGGCTGGGTAGTCGATTGAGCCGAGCTTGTAGACTCCGCCTTCCTTGATGGCGACCGCGAAGGGGATCGCGACGCCCTGATCCGAAATGACGGGAGGGTCGATCTGGGTTACGGCGACCTGGACGGCGGCGTAGCCCTGGTCCTGATAAAAATCCTCAAAGGCGTGTTCGAGACCGATGGCGGTGTTCTCGGTATCGAACGCGTTTCCGGTCTGGCCGGCGATGAGTGTATTGGCCCCGGCCTGCATGGCGGGCGAAACGCCGGAAAGCTGGATGGGGCCGATGCGCACGGCAGGCGAGGTGATGGTAAAGTCGATGGCCGTGATTTTTTGCGGGCCCAGATCGCTGGTGAGCGCGGCTTTCACCGTTGCCTTGATGCCCTGCGCCGCCAGAGTCTCCTCAAACATTTGGCGGATGCCTTCGAGAATGGAGCCGGTGGCGGGCAAGAGGCCGTGATAGAGAAGGAAGCGTGCGTGAATCCTGGCCTCGAGTTCTTTGCCGGTCTGGAGCGGCAGATTGTCGAGGTGTATCGGGAAGAGCTGGCTGGCGGGCGTCAATGAAAAAAGCAGCCCCTTGCTGTCACTGCTGAATTTGACTACCGCGAAGAGGCCGGTATCGTTGAGCAGTTTGGCGTGAGCTTTCACTTGAGCGGCGCTGAGGCGCGCGCCCGGAGTGAGGCCGGCAGTCGCGAGCAACTCCTCCTGCGTGTATTGGGGCGCGCCCTGAAAGCGGATTGCGGGGGCCGGAGCTTTTCTTTGCGAGGCCGAAGGCTTTTTTTGCGCCAGCGATGAAAGAGAGCAGAGAAGAAGAACGGCGGCAATCCATGCAGATTGTTTGAACATGCTGCGCCAAGATTAGCAAACTGTGGACGGCGCGGCCAGCGGACCGAAGGCGCCGATGATGCCGCTGGCGACCGAGTTACCGTCAGCGAGAAACGGGCATTGTGCCGTCTGCTAGATTGGGGATGGCAAGAATAAGAACGCGAACTTGAGGAGCGATTCTGTGGCAGAACTGGCGCCATTTGGCATAGAGCCCGCGATTTCGCCGCGCCCATGGGGGTTCCGCGATTTGCGTCCCTGGTACGATCGCGTGGCCGAGGGCGAACCCATCGGCGAGATGTGGCTGACGGGCGACGATTGCCTGATTTCGACCGGGCCGCACGCGGGCAAGCGGCTGGCCGCGCTGTTTGCCGAGGTGCATCAGGCACTGCTGGGCGATGGTGCGCCGTCGCCGGATTCGCCGCTGCTGATCAAGACGATTTTTGCGCGGGAAAAGTTGAGCGTGCAGGTGCATCCCGACGACAAAATGGCGCAAAAATACGGCGATCCACGCGGTAAGACCGAGTGCTGGTATGTGCTGGCCGCCGAGCCCGGTGCGGAAGTGGCCCTGGGAGTGAAACCCGGCACGACGCTTGCCCAGATCGAGGAAGAGATTCACGCGGGCACGCTCGAAGCGAGCCTGAACCCCGTGCCCGTGGCGGCGGGCGACATGATTTTTGTGGATGCGGGGACGATCCACGCCATCTGGCCGGGACCGATCCTGCTGGAGACGCAGCAGAATTGCGACCTGACATATCGCATGTTCGATTACGGACGCGGGCGCGAGTTGCACATTGAAAAATCTCTCGAAGCGACGAAGCTCATGACGCGCGCGGGGAAGATTGCGCCGCGGAAGCTGGCTGATCGCACGGTGCTGATCGATGTGGAGTATTTTCGCGTGGAGCGGGTGCCGGTGGAGGGCAGCCGGACGAGTGAAAGCCTGCGCGGCGGCGAGAAGGCGGGACTGGCCTACTTGTTTGCAGCGGCGGGGTTGGGGCGGCTTACGGGCGTAGGATTCGAGGCTGTGGAGTTGCCGGCGCGGGGCATTGTGGCTGTGCCTGCGGCGTCGCCGGAGTTTGTGCTGGAGGAAGCGGGCGGGCCGGGGGAGAAGCTCGACTTGATTCGCATCACGCCGAATTGGCCGGGGTGAGCAAGACAGGGAGCAAGGGAGCGAGGGAGCAAGTCGGTGGGGCACTTAGCTGAGGTCACATCCCAGCGAAAAACGCAGGGCTGAGCAGACCTGGCTCATGCGGGAGGAATTCAGTTGTGCGACGCGTTTGCCTAATCTGGCTTGAGCAACGGTAGTGGCGTTGTAGAGATTGACGGCGCACAGGCTTTTCATGCCATCTTCTTCGTTTAGGACAACCTCTGAAGGGACCCCTCGGATGCTCGAAGTGATGGGCGCCACGGTAACAGTCGCGAGGTAAGGTATCGAGCTATTGCGAGTGAGAACCACCACCGGCCTTCTCTTATCTGGTGCTTCAAACTGGCAAAGCCGGACGTCGCCCCGCGCTATTCCTCCGGCCATGCCGCCACCTGCTCCCACGCCAAAACTTCAGCAAGGTCTTCCGGATGCTTTCGATATCCCTCGCGGTCCCGCTCTTCCATCGCAGCAATTTCCAGTTTTCGTAAGTGCTCGCGTAGAGCAACGCGCACCAGCGCTGAACGATTTTGCCGCGTTTTTTTTGCGGCGCGATCGGCTGCTTGCAGGAGCGCTTTATCGAGGACGATTTGCACGGTTTCCATATGTGGACTCCACTCCACAGTATACTCCACAATCGAGTGTGCGCGACTCGACTGCTTCTACCCCTTCGCGTCTCTTCCCCCTGCCGTCCTTACTTCCGTTACCCACAACTTTTGCACAATCTTTGCCGTGCAACCGCAATTTTGATGGAGAATCTATAGTCATATGAGCTTTCGATTCGCAATTCCATCTGAACTGCGCGGGGCCGTGGACGCGGCTACCGCCGATTGGCAAGCCAACCGCAAGATCGACTGTTTTTGGAAGAAGGATCCCTCGCTGTGGACTAGCGATGGCGAAGAGAAGTGGATGGGCTGGATCGATATTGTCGAGCGCCAGCAGAAAGACCTCTCGGCGCTGGCCGAGCTGGGCGGCGACGTGCGCAGTGCAGACTTCAAATCGGTTCTGCTGCTGGGCATGGGCGGTTCCAGCCTTTGTCCTGAGGTTCTGGCCAAGACTTTCGGCCCGCAGCTGGACTTTCCCGAGCTGTATATTGTCGACTCCACTGATCCGGCGCAGGTGATGGCTGCGTGCGATGAGGTGAACCTGAGCGAGGCCCTGGTGATCGTGGCCAGCAAATCGGGTTCCACGCTCGAGCCCAATATTCTGAAGCAGTTCTTCTTCGACGAAGTGCGTCGAGTTGTGGGGCCCGAAAATGTGGGCAGCCATTTTGTGGCCATTACAGATCCCGGCTCGAAGATGGAGCAGGTGGCGAAAGACGATGGCTTCCGCTACATCTTTTATGGCGACCCACAGATCGGCGGGCGCTACTCGGCGCTCTCGAATTTCGGCTTGGTTGCGGCAACTGTGGCCGGACTCCATGTGGGCAAGCTGCTCGACGAGGCCGCCAAGGGCGTGGCCAGCGCAAAAGAGCCGATCCAGAACAATCCCGGTGTGCAGCTCGGATTGCTGCTGGGAACGGCAGCCAATGCCGGACGCGACAAGATCACCATCTTCACTTCGCCCGAAATCTACGATCTGGGAGCTTGGCTGGAGCAACTGATCGCCGAATCCACTGGCAAGCAGGGCAAGGGAATTACGCCTGTGGATCGCGAGGCCATCGGGCCGCCGGAGGTGTATGGCAACGACCGCGTCTTTGCCTACGTGCGCCTGAAGAGCGCCGCGGACGTGAGCGCGCAATCGGATCTGGACGCCAAGGTTGCGGCTCTGGAGGCTGCCGGCCATCCGGTGGTGACCATTGAAATCGAGGACCTGTATGAAATCTTCGGCCAATTCTTCACGTGGGAGATTGCCACCGCGGTGGCCGGCTCGGTGATGGGCATTAATCCCTTCAACCAGCCCGACGTAGAGGCCGCGAAGATCGAGACGCGCACCCTGACGACGGAGTACGAAAAGACGGGCGAGCTTCCGGAGCGGCAGCCGGTGCTGTCGGAGGCCGGAATCGAACTGTACGCAACGGAGGCCTATGCGGCGAAGTTGCGGTCCGCCGCGCCCACCGATTCGTTGACTGGCTTTTTGCGCGCGCATCTGGATGAGCTGCGCGCGGGCGACTATTTTGCCGCACTGGCTTTTCTGCCCATGTTCCCCGAGCACGAGGCGGCGATCCAGGTGCTGCGGCACCGTGTGCGCGACCGCAAGCACGTGGCCACCTGCCTTGGTTTCGGACCGCGCTTTCTGCACTCGACGGGGCAGGATTACAAAGGCGGCCCGAACACGGGCGTGTTTTTGCAGATCACCGCCAAGCACGCCGAGGACGAGGATATTCCCGGCCAGAAATACAGTTTCGGGGTGGTAATCGACGCCCAGGCGGCCGGGGATCTGGCGGTGCTGGAGGCGCGCGGACGCCGCGCCCTTAGGGTTCATCTGGGAGCCGATGTAAGCGCGGGCTTGAATGCCTTGAATGCGGCGGTTGCGGCGGCGTTGGCTTGAAACTCAGTCGAGAAGTCTGGTTTTTGGGCGGATTCTTACGCCCGCTCAAGCAGGCTGGCGACGTGGGTTCCGTTCTTCCCCCAGGCTCACGCCTGGGGCTACCGTCTTAGCGCCCGCTACGCGGGCTCTGCTGCGGCGAAGCTTCCCTGAAAAGCTGTCCAAAACCTGGTTATCGGGCAGGCTCTCAGACAACTTTCTGCTGAAAAGAGGGTTATACCGGGTAACAGGCTCGGGGCGTGGTCCGTCTAACGGTTTGGGCCGCCTAAAAGGCCTCGAATGTCGTTTACCCCGCGAAACTTTTGGGGGTTGAGAATGATCGTATCGGTAGAGGAGACATCGAAAATGAATCGCAGCTTGCTGAAGAACATGATTCGACCGCTCGTGGCAGGGACCGGGGTGGCCGTGCTGTTTGCAGTGGTCGCGCTGGCGCAGGATGCCGGCGCCCCGGCAGGGCAATCACAAGGTCAGCCGGCGGCGCAGCAGGGACCGCGCACCGATGGACAGATTGAGATGGATGTGGTGCACGCGCTGGACGCGTCAGCGGCTCTGAAAAACGACCTGATCACAGCGGCCACGATTCAGAGCGAGGTTACGCTCTCGGGAACGGTATCGACGGAGGCATCGAAGCGGCTGGCCGAGTCGATTGCTGCGCACGTGGATGGCGTAACCAAGGTGAACAACAACCTGAAGGTGGGCAATCCGGCCGCCGATGCGCAGAATATGCAGCCGGCTCCCGACACGCAGGAGATGCCGGACCCCGATCAGTCGCAGGCGCAACAGCAAATGGCGGGTTTGCCGCCTCCGGGACCGGCTCCGGACCAGGGCGCCAACCCGACTCAGAACGAGAGCCAGGCACCGGCGCAACCGCCGTATCCACAGCAGCAGGGAGCATATCCACCGCCTCCGCCGCAGCGGCCTCAGTACCAGAATCCGCAGTACTCGCAGTACCCGCCGCAATACGCGCAAGGACCGCGCTATGCGCCGGCCACGGGGCCAGTGACGCTGCCGCCGGGAACGCTGCTGCAGCTTCGCACCAGCGAGCCGGTGGATAGCAAGAGGGCAAAGGACGGCGAGCCGGTACAGTTCGTGGTGATTCAGGACGTGACCATGGGCGGGGTGCTGGCGATTCCGCGGGGAGCCGTGGTGCACGGCGTAATTGCGGAACACAAGAACGTGGGTTCCGGCAGCATGGGAGGCAGCTCCTCGCTAGCGCTGGCGCTCACTTCGCTGGATTTGGGCGGGCGCAATTATCCGCTGCAAAGCGACCTGTTCAAGGTGAAGGCCCCGAATAAGGCCGGCCAGACAGTAGGCAGCGCGCTGACCGGCGGCGTAATTGGCACCATCATCGGCTGCGCGGTGGGCCGCGGCGCAGGCTGCGCCATCGGCGCCGGCGCAGGCGTGGCTGGCGGCACGGCATTAGGCGCGGCTTCGCCCGGCTATCGGGCCTGGATTCCTGCCGAAGCGCTGGTAACCTTCCACCTGGCGGCGCCAATTACGGTGGCCCCAGTAAGCCCGCAGGAAGCGGCAAGGCTGGCGCAGGGCCTGTATCCCGGCGGCCCGGCACTTTACCGCCGCGGCCCCTACGGATCACCTTATTACGGCTATGGGTACGGCCCGGCGAACTACGGGTATCCGGCGCCCTATTATCGGCCGTATTTTGTGGTGGGCGGAGCGTACTACTGGCGGTAGATCAAGACAGGGAACACGGGAACGAGAATCGGGCATCCTGCTTGCAGGATGCCCGATTTGTCTTTGGACATACTCTGGCAGCGTGGACTCCGCCATTACAGCCGGTCTCCCACCCCAGCGAGCAAAGATCGCTAGCCGGGGACCCCGGTCTGGGGAGTGGCGCTACCAGAATGCGCTGATTACGAATGAGTACTTAAGCGCTCACGGCCAAGCACGGGCCGTGGATGCCTGTCGTCTATAATGGCAGAGTCGCAAGCAGCGAGAACTGCGCATCGCAAAGCCATCGGAATGCGGTAGGTTTGCCGTTACTGCCCGACCGGTGAGCGCGAGTGCGCGTAGAGAGTTGAAGGTCCAGATCCATCCATGATTCGTTTCCTGCAATCAGACAATCGCATCACCAAGGCGCTGTTCGTAGTCGTGATTGGCGCCGCATCGGTCGCCATGGTGGTTTACCTCATCCCCGGACTAACCGGGGCCGGCTCCGCCGCGCCCGATACCTTCGCGGTGGTGTATCCGCACTGGTACAGCAAGATTCTGTCTTCCGGCGACACCATCAGCCAGACGCACGTGCAACAGGTTGCGGAGAGCGAGCTGCGCCAGCGCGGCCCGCAGTACGCCAGCAATCCGATGATCGTGCAGTACTTTGAGCAGCAGGTGGGCCAGGAGCTGGTGCAGCAGAAGGTGCTTTTGCAGGAAGCGCACAAGCTCGGCGTGTACGCCACGGACGACGATGTGCGCCAGTACCTGCGCACCGGTCCCACGGGGCAGGTTATCTATCCCGATGGGAAATTCATCGGCGAAGAAGCTTACAAGCAACTGGTCGACGATCGGCTGCACATATCGGTCGACGAGTTTGAGAACCAGATCAAGGAAGAGATCACGGTGCGCCGCCTGCAGGCACTGATTACCGCAGGTGTGACGGTGGGCGACCAGGAGGTCCGCGATCTCTACCGCAAAGCGAACATCAAGATCAAGTTCGACTACGCGGTGATCTCGGCCGACGACCTGCGCAAGACGATCAATCCTTCGGACAGCGATCTGGAAGCGTTCTACAAGAAGAACGCCGCGCAGTACGCTCAGGCGGTGCCCGAGGAGCGCAAGATCACCTACTTCGCGTTCACGCAGGAGCAGGTTCCGGGAGGCGTTCCGCAGCCTTCGCAACAACAGATTCAGCAGTATTACAACGACCACTCGAGCGACTACTCGGTTCCAGATCAGGCCAAGTCGCGGCACATTCTGATCAGCGTGGCGGAAGGCGCGGACGCCAAGGCCGATGCCGCGGCCAAGGCTAAGGCGGAGAGCGTTCTGAAGCAGCTCCAGGCGGGCGGAAGCTGGACCGAACTGGCGAAGAAATACTCCGACGACCCGGGCAGCAAGGACCAGGGCGGTGAACTGGGATTTGCGCAGCGGGGCAAGATGGTGCCGGAGTTTGACAAGGCCATCTTTACGCAGAAGATCGGCGACATAGCCATCGCGAAGAGCAGCTTTGGCTACCACATTATTCAGGTTGAAGAGCGCCAGAGCGCGCACACACAGCCGCTGAGCGAAGTGCAGGCAAACATTGTGGCGGCGCTGACGCGCGATGCCGCGGGGCAAACGGAGTCGCGTTATGCGGAACAGTTGACCGCGGAGGCGAACAAGAACGGCCTGGAGAAGACGGCGGCAGCGCATCATCTGCAACTGGTGAATTCGCAGCCGGTGGGACACGACGGCGTGATTGCCGCGTTGCCCGACAGCTCACAGCTTTTGGCCAAAGCCTTTGCGGCCAAGCAGGGCGATCCACCGCAATCCGCGCCGACGGGCGAGGGCTACGCAATCTTCCAGGTGACGGGCGAAGTGGCGGCGCATGCGCCGGCTTTTGCCGACTGGAAGACCCACGTTCTGGACGACTACCGCGACGAGCAATTGCCGGCGCTGCTCGGCCAGAAGACCAAAGACCTTGCCGACAAGGCGAAGGCGATGAACGATCTTGGCAAAGCTGCCAAGGCTGTAGGCGCGACCGTGAAGACCAGCGACCTGGTGGGCGCGAGCGGGCAGGTGCCGGACTTTGGCGAAGTGGCCCAGGTGGCTCCGCAGCTCTTCGAGATGACGGTCGGCTCATTCAGCGGGCCCATCAACGCGGGCCGCACCGGCGTGGTGGTGAAGATTCTCGACAAGCAGGAGCCGACCGCCGACGAGATCGCGAAGAACTTCGACCAGACGCGCGATCAGGTTCTGCAACAGAAGCGCAACGAAGCCTTCAGCGTGTTCATGAGCGGAGTGTGGGACGACTACAAGAAGCGCAACTTGATCCGCTTTAACGCCAAGCCGCAGCAGACGCCGGGGACGTAGAGCAGGATCGATGCACAAAGTTTGAGGCCCGCAGCCGGAAGGTTGCGGGCCTTTTGACTATGTGGCCTGCGCTCTTTATCGCAGCCCCTCGGTGGCGAAGGGCAATCCTGTGGTGGGCGAGTGGTCCGGCTGCGCGTCGAGATTGGGTGCGACCGATACAGCGCCGAATGAGGCCGGCGCTACCGTCACGTTCCAGCCATCGAGGACGATGAGCGGGTCTTCTCCTTTGAAGTCGTTTTGTGCGGCCTCGATGCCGATGGTCCGGGTTTCATCGGGCAGCAGAGTTACATAATTGTCGGTGTAGAAGACGGGCAAAACGCGCTCGCCGGATTTCCGGCGCAGTTGCACGTGCGCCATGAGGGCGACGCTGTGCGTGGGATTGTGCAGCGTGATCGCGAGCAGCCGCTGGCCCGCGATCTTTCCCTCGAGCTCCTCCGCTTTTGCCGTCAGCGTCACGATGGGCAGATCGTTCAGCGCCGTGAGATCGCCGGGATGGTCCGGAGCCCCAAGCCAATAGAAGTTGCTCGAAAGAAGTTCGCCGGCGGCGTTGTGCAGGGCGAGCTTGAGAAAGTGCACCGCCGAAGGATGCGCGGGAAAATCCACGGTGCCGAGGTTGGTTGCCGCGTCGGGTGCGGCTGTCAGCTTGGTCTCATGTTCGTAGACGAGCGTCCCATCAAGGTTGTAAACGTCAACCCGCGCCACGGCATCGGTGACAGGCTCCGGCTTGTTGTTGATGACCTGCACCTGCCCGTTGGCCTCGTTGAGCTGGATGTGTACCATCTCCGACGCGTGCATGACGGCGAAGAGCGATGCGTTCGGTTCGAGATCGTAGTGATAGAGCTGCCAGACAAAACTGGGCTGCGCAGGATCGCTCATCCACGTAATGATGGCCGTGGTGGGATGGAAGAGCTGCGCATTGCGCCCTTCGTACATGGCGCGGAAGGCCTCGTAGTTGGCTAGTTGCGCCTTGCGCACGAAGTCGGCGAGATTGGCGATTTTTCCGTAGCGCCCGGCAACAATGACCGGGTAAAGATCGCCGCGTTGCGCGCCCTTGGCCATGTCGTGCGCGGCCCAGTCGTCGTTGATCGTCTCCCAGTCTTTTTTGGGCATCATGCCATGAATGGATTCGAGCGTGGGTACGCTCATGCTGCCGGTTTCAGTTTTGAAGTAGTCGTCGGTGACGGTGTAAAACTCTCGCGGGGCGCGCCAGTAATACGGCCCATGCGAGCGCACGCCGGGGCCGTCGGTGGAACTGGGTTGATAGCGACGCGTAGGTTCGAGCTCGGCGAGCACCTTGCGCAGAGAAGCGTCGATCTCGGGAGGCGGAAAACCCTCATTGCGCGCGCACCACAACGCGATGGAAGGATGATTGCGGAAACGCAGCACCTTGTCGCGCACATTCGCAACGTAAGTATCGAGATCGATGGGGTCGGGCCCATCCGCAGGATTGGGCTGGAAGAACTCATCCCACACCAGGATGCCGTACTTGTCGCACAACTCGTAGAAATCCTCGCCGGTGCTCTGGCCCACCCAGTTGCGGATGAGGTTGAGATGCGCCAACTGGTGCATGTGAATCTGGGCGTCTAGCCGCTCGCGGGGAATGCGCTTCATGGCTTCGTCGAGGCCCCAGTCGCCGCCGCGGATGAATATGGGCACACCGTTGACGGAGATGGTCAGCGTGTCGGTTCCGGGCACCGAGTAGGTGATTTTGCGAATGCCGAAGTCCACGTCCGCGGTGTCGCTGACGGAACGGCGAATCTTGAACGCAAGATGCAATTGATACATCTGCTGCTCGCCGTAGCCGTTGGGCCACCAGAGGCGCGGATGATCGATGTGCAGCGCAGGTGTGGTTTTGGCGTCAAAGACAATTTGTTGCGTGCTACGCGGAGCGAGCTCTACCTGGCGCTCGAAGACGATGTTCTCGATGGTTCCCTCGAGTAGACCCGTCATCGGCTGGTCGCTCACGTTCTCCACGGTCGCCTGCACGGCAACGTCAGAGGAATCAGTGCGCGGCAGCGGCAGATCAGTGGTGACCAGCGGGTTCTTGAGCAGCACCGGACCGGTGGCCGAGAGAAATACCTTTTGCCAGATGCCGGTATCGCGATCGCGCACCGCGTTGAGCCAGTCCCAGCCGATGGTGGAGAGGAACGTGGGCCCGTCGATGGCGGTGAGGCCGCCGTTTTTGCCGACGCCGTTGCGCAGCGTGTGCTCGTGCGGGTCGCCGGGATGGGGCTGCGGCGCGACCAGCACGGCGACCACGGCCGGGTTCCCCGGCACGACTTGCGCGGTGATATCGAAGATGCCGCGGATGAACGCACCGCGGGTGGTGCCCACTTTCACGCCGTTTACCCACACGTCGGCCGAGTAGTTGATGCCGTCGAAGTTGAGCCAGACATGATGGTTCCTGTAGGCCCGCGGCACGCGGATTAGGGTCCGGTACCAGTACGAGGTGCGCGCCAGACTTTCAGGAATGATCTCAGGGCGCTCGTTCTCGCCATACAACGGCTCGGGATAGACGTGGTCGTTGACCAGCGAGGTGAGCACCGTGCCCGGAACTGTGGCCGCGTACCAGCTATGGTCGTCGAATGCGGTGCTTGCGACTTCCGCGCCGGCTTGCGGCACTTTAGCCACATCCTGCAATCTCCATCCGCTGGCGAGCGTGACAGGTTGTGGAGCTGAAGCGGCCGCAGCGTGCGAGGACCAAACACTGACCAGAATCGGAACCAAAGCAAAAAGGCAAAAGCAGGAACAACGACGGTGGATCTTCAACGGAGGACTCCCTCAACTCAAGAGTTGATAAGTAGGCTGCGCGGGGGCGCGCATTCCAGTGTCTCAGATCGGGCTGCATTCTGCATGGTCCCCATCCATCCGCAATAATGATGTTATGGAGTTTCAGCGTTCATCGGGAGTTCTGCTGCACGTGAGTTCGTTGCCTTCTCATGGAGGCATCGGCGACCTGGGTCCGGCAGCGCACGAATTTGTGGCATTTCTGGCCCGCGCCAAGCAGCATATCTGGCAGGTTTTGCCGTTGTGCCCCACAGGATACGGCAACTCGCCGTATGCGGGCTCTTCGGCTTTCGCGGGCAATCCGGCACTGATCAGCCTGGAGGTGCTTCGCGACTGGGGCTGGATCGGGGCCGACCGTATTGCCGGCTTGCCCGGCGGCGCGGGCGCGGTGAGTTTTGAGAAAGTTGAAGCGCGGAAATTTCCGCTGCTCTATGAGGCGGCGGGAAATTTTCTCGATCGCGCTCTGGACGAACCAGCACTGGCGGAGCATTGGGCGGAATTTGAATTGTTTTCCCGCGACCAGGCTTCGTGGCTCGATGATTACGCGCTCTACGCCGTGCTGCGCCGCACCTTCAACACTGGCGCGTGGACGGAGTGGCCCGAGCCGCTGCGACACCGCGATCCGCAGGCGCTGGCCGCGGCCGCCGCCGAACACGGGCGCGAGCGCATGATCGAGAAGGTGCTTCAGTTTGCGTTTTCCCGGCAATGGAACCTTCTCAAAGAGGCTGCGGCACGCAGTGCCATTCGGATCATGGGGGACGTGGCGATCTTCGTCAACATGGACTCGGCGGACGTTTGGGTGCACCCTGAAATTTTCGAACTCAACGAAGACCTGAAGCCGATCCACGTTGCCGGCGTGCCGCCCGATTACTTCTCGGTCACGGGCCAGCGCTGGGGCAACCCGCTTTATCGCTGGGACGTGCTCGCCCAACGCGGATTCGACTGGTGGATCGGCCGCATCCGGCGCGCCGTGGAGATTTACGACATCGTGCGCCTCGACCACTTCCGCGGCTTCGAGGCCTACTGGGCCATCCCTGCCGAGGAAGAGACCGCGGTGAAAGGCGAGTGGATCAAGGCGCCAGGGCTGGAGCTATTTCACGCACTGGAAGCGGCGCTGGGACCGCTGCCACTGGTGGCCGAGGATCTGGGCCTCATCACGCCGGAAGTGGAGGCACTGCGTCTTGCACTGGACATGCCGGGCATGAAGGTGTTGCAGTTCGGATTCAGCGACAAGGGCGCGCACATACACCTGCCGCAGCAGTTTGCGCCTGCGACCGTGGCGTACACGGGCACGCACGACAACGACACCACGCAGGGCTGGTGGAACACGGACAATGCGAAGGAACATGCGGCAGTGGAAGCGCTGGTGGGGCCGGTGAACGGCCGTCCGGCGTGGCCGTTGATGCGCGCGGCGCAGGGCAGCGTGGCGGAGATCGCGATTGCGCCAGTGCAGGATTTGCTGGAGCTGGGCTCCGAGGCGCGCATGAACACGCCAGCGGTTGCCGCGGGCAACTGGAGCTGGCGCGCGCCGGAGAATTGTTGGACTGAGGAGTTGGCCGAACGACTGGCGGCACTGGCGGAAGTGACGGATCGGGAGAACGATCCGCTGGAAAAGCAGGGAGCAAGGGAGCGAGGGAGCGAGGGAGCATCGGACTAGGAAGTAGGGGCTACTCCCTAGGCCGATGCTCCCGCGCTCCTGCTCTTAGAACGGGATGTCGTCGTCGGAGATTTCGGCCGCCTGCGAGTATTCATCGTTCGCAGCGGGTTGGCGCTGGTCCATGCTGGACGA
>Ga0302156_10000610_pt1 | contig 33293 bp, 31 predicted proteins | sample I_Bog_N3_2_FD_193503 | JGI IMG/M metagenome (GOLD analysis project Ga0302156, IMG submission 193503) | Peat permafrost microbial communities from Stordalen Mire near Abisko, Sweden - I_Bog_N3_2 | ecosystem: Environmental > Terrestrial > Soil > Wetlands > Peat | place: Sweden: Abisko, Stordalen... | reverse complement strand
CGGCCTGGCCGGCTTTCACGGTGTCGCCTTCCTTGACCAGCACATCGACGATATTGCCCGGCATGGTGGTGCTGACATGGCCCGGCGCGCTGGCCTGCTTGCGCTTGCTGCTGCCACCGCCGACAAATTCATTGAGCGGTTCGAACACCACTTCTTCCGGCATGCCGTCGATGGACAGGTAGAAGTGCCGCTTGCCTCCGGCCTTCACACCCACACCGGTGATGTCCACGCGGTAGGTTTCGCCGTGCACGTCGATGACGAACTCGGTCGGTACGCCCTCGCCGCCCGCCGAACTCACGCCACCGGCTTCAGGGATCGGCAACAGCACTTCAGGGGTCAGGGTGCCGGCCTCACGCTCTTCGAGGAACTTGCGCCCGATATCCGGGAACATGGCGTAGGTCAGCACGTCTTCTTCCGACTTGGCCAGGGCACCGATCTCACCGCGCAACTTGACCATTTCCGGCTTGAGCAGGTCGGCCGGACGCACGTCGATCACTTCTTCGCTGCCGATGGCCTGGCGCCGCAGTTTCTCGTTGACCGTGCCCGGTGCCTTGCCGTAGCCGCCTTGCAGGTAGAGCTTCACTTCGTTGGTGATGGTCTTGTAGCGCTCGCCGGCGAGGACGTTGAAGAACGCCTGGGTGCCGACGATCTGCGAGGTCGGGGTCACCAGCGGCGGGAAGCCGAGGTCTTCGCGCACTCGCGGAATCTCCGCCAGCACTTCGCCCATGCGGTTCAAGGCACCCTGCTCTTTCAGCTGGTTGGCGAGGTTGGAGATCATCCCGCCCGGCACCTGGTTGACCTGCACACGGGTGTCGACGGCGGTGAATTCGCTTTCGAACTGGTGGTACTTCTTGCGCACGGCGTAGAAGTACAGGCCGATTTCCTGCAGCAATTCCAGATCCAGGCCGGTGTCGAACTCGCTGCCTTTAAGGGCCGCGACCATCGACTCGGTGCCCGGATGGCTGGTGCCCCAGGCGAAGCTGGAGATCGCGGTGTCGATATGATCGGCACCGTTTTCCACGGCCTTGAGCTGGCACATCGCGGCCAGGCCGGCGGTGTCGTGGGAGTGGATAAACACCGGCAGCGACTGCTCGGATTTCAGCGCCTTGACCAGCTCGCCCGTGGCGTAAGGGGTCAGCAGGCCGGCCATGTCCTTGATCGCTACCGAGTCGCAACCCATGGCTTCCATCTGCTTGGCCTGGGCCACGAACGCCTCGATGGTGTGCACCGGGCTGGTGGTGTAGGCGATGGTGCCCTGGGCATGCTTGCCCGCCGCTTTCACCGCTTCGATGGCAACCCGCAGGTTACGCACGTCGTTCATGGCGTCGAAGATGCGGAACACATCGATACCGTTGACCGCCGCCTTGGCGACAAAAGCCCGGACCACATCGTCGCTGTAATGGCGGTAGCCCAACAGGTTCTGGCCACGCAGGAGCATTTGCAGGCGGGTGTTGGGCAAGGCCGCGCGCAGTTGGCGCAGACGCTCCCACGGGTCTTCTTTCAGGAAGCGCACACAAGCGTCGAAGGTCGCGCCGCCCCAGACTTCCAGGGACCAGTAGCCGACCTTGTCGAGCTTCTCGCAGATCGGCAGCATGTCTTCGGTGCGCATGCGGGTGGCGAGCAGCGATTGGTGGGCGTCGCGCAGGATAGTGTCGGTAACGTGAATCTTCTTGGTCATTGTAATAATCCTCACAGGCCTGCGTGGGCGGCGATGGCGGCGGCGATGGCCAGGGCCAGCTCTTCGGGTTTGCGCTTGATCGAGTAGTTGGTCAGTTCAGGGTGGCTTTCAACGAAGCTGGTATTGAACTGGCCGCTACGGAATTCCGGGTTACGCAGGATTTCCTGGTAATAGGCCGCGGTGGTCTTCACGCCTTGCAGGCGCATGTCGTCCAGGGCCCGCAGGCCACGGTCCATCGCTTCTTCCCAGGTCAACGCCCAGACCACCAGTTTCAGGCACATGGAGTCGTAGAACGGCGGAATGGTGTAGCCGGTGTAGATCGCCGTGTCGGTGCGCACGCCGGGACCGCCGGGGGCGTAGTAACGGGTGATCTTGCCGAAGCTGGGCAGGAAGTTGTTCTTCGGGTCTTCGGCGTTGATCCGGAACTGCAGGGCAAAACCGCGATGGATGATGTCTTCCTGCTTGACCGACAACGGCAGGCCGGAGGCGATGCGGATCTGCTCACGGACAATGTCGATGCCGGTGATTTCTTCGGTGATGGTGTGTTCCACCTGCACCCGGGTGTTCATTTCCATGAAGTACACCTCGCCCTCGGCGAGCAGGAACTCCACGGTGCCGGCGTTCTCGTAGCCCACCGCCTTGGCCGCGCGCACCGACAGGTCGCCGATGTAGGCGCGCTGTTCCGGGGTCAGCTGGGGGCTGGGGGCGATTTCGATCAGCTTCTGGTTGCGGCGCTGGATCGAGCAGTCACGCTCGAACAGGTGCACCACGTTGCCAAAGCTGTCGCCGAGAATCTGCGCTTCGATGTGCTTGGGATTGACGATGCATTTTTCCAGGAAGACTTCCGCCGAACCAAAGGCCTTGGTCGCTTCGGAAATCACCCGGGGGAAGGCCTGTTCCAGTTCTTCGCGGCTGTTGCAGCGACGGATACCGCGACCGCCACCACCGGAGGTGGCCTTGAGCATCACCGGGTAACCGATGCGGTCGCCTTCGATAAGGGCTTCGGCGATGTCCGCGACGTTGCCTTCGGTGCCCGGGGTGACCGGCACGCCGGCCTTGATCATGCTGCGCCGGGCTTCGGTCTTGTCGCCCATGCGGCGGATCACTTCCGCCGACGGGCCGATGAATTTGATTCCACGTTCGGCGCAGATGTCCGCCAGTTCGGCATTTTCCGACAGGAAGCCATAACCGGGGTGCAGTGCGTCACAACCGGTTTCCACCGCCAGGTTCACCAGCTTGCGCGGGTTCAGGTAGCCGGCCAGGGGCTCGGCACCGATGCTGTGGGCCTCATCCGCGCGCTTCACATGCAGGGCATGGCGATCGGCGTCGGAATAGATCGCGACCGAGCGAATGCCCATCTCGGCGCAGGCACGCACGATTCGTACGGCAATTTCACCACGGTTGGCGATCAGGATCTTTTTTATCACTTGGAAATTCCTAAGCCGCTGGAACAAACAACCCTTGGGGTGCAACCGGAAAAACGGGTCGGCGCGTGACTAAATGTTTCAAGCCAGTCGCGCAGTCCACACTAGACCTCCCCAGTGATAAACCAAAATCAATAATTATTGGGTCGCTCATAAGCAAAAGCTTATAGTTGAACGGTTCGCGGCCCTCATGAGTGTTTATAAAATGCGTAAGTCCTTGATGCGTATGACATTACGTCAACTCAAGATTTTCAATGAGGTCTGCGATCTGCGTTCCTACAGTCGCGCAGCTGATGAAATGTCTCTCACACAACCGGCCGTAAGCCTACAAATTCGTCAGCTGGAAGAGCTGATCGGCCAGCCGTTGTTCGATTACGTCGGCAAAAAGCTCTATATGACTGAAGCGGCTGAAGCGTTACAGCGGGCCAGCCGGGACATTTTCGGGCGGCTGGAAAACCTCGATATGCAGCTCTCGGACATGCAGGGCTCGCTGCAGGGGCAGCTGAAACTGGCGGTGGAATCCAGCGCCAAGTATTTCGTGCCGCACCTGTTTGCCGCGTTCAAGCGCCAGCATCCCGAGGTCAACCTGCACCTGACGGTGGTCAACCGCGCACAGGCGCTGCGGCGCCTCTCGGACAACCGTGACGACCTGCTGATCATGTCGATGGTGCCCCAGGACATGGGGCTCGAATTCCTGCCGTTCCTGAACAACCCGATTGTCGCGGTGGCGCCGCCGGATCATCCGCTGTGCCACGGCGGCCCGCTGCGCTTGCAGGACCTGGAGCCGTATACGCTGTTGATCCGCGAAGCGGGGTCGGGAACGCGGATCGCGTGCGAGGAGTATTTCAAGGAGAAACGCGTGCACTTCTCGCAGACACTGGAAGTGACCTCGGGCGAAGCCCAGCGCGAGTGTGTGGTGGCGGGGCTGGGCCTGGCCCTGTTGACGCGCCATGCCCTGAGCCTGGAACTGGCGACCGGCGTGCTCCGAGAACTGCCGGTGGAAGAACTGCCGCTCTATCGCAGTTGGTGCCTGGTTCAGGCCAAGGACAAACGCCTGTCACCGGTCGCCCATGCGTTCCTGGGGTTTATTCGCAGTGAACGGTTACAAATCAGCGGGCTGGTTGAGCGCTTCGACGGTCGGATGCCGCATCCGCCTGCCAGTAATTGAGTGCGGCGATTTCCTGTTGCAGTTGGCGCAGTTCGGTGCGGTCTTCGATTGCGCGACGAAATTCCATGCGGCGCTGATCTTCCTGCTGCCGACGGGTTTTGACGCTGCTTTGCTCTTCGTGGTGCCGGGCCATTTCGAGTCTCCCAGGTTGGGTACGGGAGTTACAGAGTGGACGGGAGCAATGACGGTTTGGCGGCAACCACGTGACAGGCAGATGAAAATTGCCCCTGTGGCGAGCGGGCTCGCCACACAGGCCCATCCGACGCAGGGAGTAAGCGGACCTCAGTCGTCGAGGGCTTTCACCGACTTGGGCGACAAGCGCAGGCTGCGCAAGCTGCGCTTGACGCTCTTGAGGTGATTCACCAGGCTCGGCCCACGGGCCATGGCCACGCCCATGGCCAGCACGTCGATCACCACCAGGTGGGCGATACGCGAGGTCAGCGGGGTATAGATCTCGGTGTCTTCGTGCACGTCGATGGCCAGGTTCACCGTCGACAGCTCGGCCAGCGGTGTCTGGCTCGGGCACAGGGTGATCAGGGTCGCGCCGCTTTCACGTACCAGGTTGGCGGTGATCAGCAGGTCCTTGGAACGGCCCGACTGGGAAATGCAGATCGCCACGTCGGTAGGCTTGAGCGTCACCGCCGACATCGCCTGCATGTGCGGGTCGGAATACGCCGCCGCCGTCAGCAGCAACCGGAAGAACTTGTGCTGGGCATCCGCCGCCACCGCACCGGAAGCGCCGAAGCCGTAGAACTCCACCCGCTGCGCCGCCGACATGGCGGTCACGGCCCGTTGCAGCGCGGCCGGATCGAGTTTTTCGCGCACGTCCATCAGGGTATGCAGGGTGGTGTCGAAGATCTTCAGGCTGTAGTCCGCCACCGAATCGTCTTCGTGAATCGCGAACTGCCCGAAGCTGGCGCCGGCCGCCAGGCTCTGGGCCAGCTTCAGTTTCAGGTCCTGGAAACCCGAGCAACCGATGGCCCGGCAGAAACGCACAATGGTCGGTTCGCTGATGCCCACGCTGTGGGCCAGGTCAGCCATGGAACTGTGCATCACCGCCGCTGGATCGAGCAGGACGTGATCGGCAACCTTGAGCTCCGACTTGCGCAGCAGGTTGCGAGACTGGGCGATGTGTTGCAACAGATTCAAAGGACTGGACTCATTGTTATGGGCGAATGCCTGGGATGTAGCAGTCTTGTAGTTATACTACAAGAATTCGCGGATTGCCCGTTCCATTACGTAACCGGCCTCCCCGCTACCGTAGCGCAGGGAGCATGTAGCCCCTGTCGGCGCCTAGGGAAAGCCATTGCGCAGCAGTCGCATCAATTCCTGCGCCGCCACCGGCCGGCTGATCAGATAGCCCTGCACTTCATCGCAACCCTGGGCCTTGAGGAAATCCAGTTGTTCCTGGTTTTCCACACCTTCGGCCACCACCTTCAGTTCCAGGCTGTGGGCCATGGCGATGATCGCCCGGGTGATCGCCGCATCTTCACTGCCCTCGCCCAGGCCGCGAATAAAGCTCTGGTCGATCTTCACGTAGTCCACCGGGAAACGCTTGAGGTAACTCAGGGACGAATAGCCGGTGCCGAAGTCATCGATGGCCAGTTTCACCCCCAGGTCGCGCAGCTGCTGGAAGGTGGCGATGATGTGTTCGACGCTGTCGAGCAGCTGGCTTTCGGTCAGCTCCAGCTCCAGCAGTTCCGGGGCCAGGCCGGTTTCCTCCAGCACCTGGCGCACCAGGCTGACCAGCTTGCCCTGGCGCAACTGATGCACCGACAGGTTCACCGACACCCGGATCGGCGCCAGCCCGTCGCGCTGCCACTCGCACGCCTGCCAGCAGGCCTGGCGCAAGACGAACTCACCGATCGGCCCGATCAGCCCGGTTTCCTCGGCCAGGCCGATAAAGTCCGCCGGCGGCACCTGGCCCAGGGTCGGATGCTCCCAACGCACCAGCGCCTCGGCGGCGTTCATCCGCCCAGTGGCCAGGCACAGCTTGGGCTGGTAGAAGACGCTCAGTTGCCGCTCTTCGATGGCCTTGCGCAGCTGGTTCTCCAGTTGCAAGCGCTCCAGGGTGCTGGCTTGCAGGCTCTCGGTGTAGAACTGGAAGTTGTTCCCGCCCAGGTGCTTGGCGTGCTGCATGGCGATGTTCGACTGGCTGAGCAGCACTGGTATTTCCCGCGCATTGTCCGGCAACAGGCTGATGCCCATGGACGCGCTGACCACCAGCTCATGCTCGTCGATGGTCACCGGCACCCGCAGCTTGCCGAGCAGGCGCGTCGCCACCCGCGCCAGGCTGGAGAGATTGCCGTAGGCGTCGAACAACACGGCGAACTCATCCCCGGACAAACGGGCGATGGTGTTGGCTTCCGGCAAGGCATTGACCAGGCGCCGGGCCATCTGCTGCAACAACTGGTCGGCGATTTCATGACCGAGGCTGTCGTTGAGCAATTTGAAACGGTCCAGGTTGATGTGCAGCAGCGCCAGGCTGCGGCCACCCTGGCGAACCTGCTGATGGGCCTCGTGCAGGCGTTCGCGGAACAACGAACGGTTCGCCAGCCCCGTCAGTTCGTCGTAGTGGGTCAGGTAGCGCATGCGCTCTTCGGATTCGCGGCGGGCCGACAGATCGGCGAAGAAGCCGACGATATGGCTGACATGGCCCCGCGTATCGCGCACCACATTCAGTTGCAGCCATTGCGGGTACAGCTCGCCGTTCTTGCGCGCCTCCACCAGTTCGCCCTGCCAGCTGCCGTGCTGCTCCAGGGCCTGGTGGATGGTCGAATAGTGACGCCGGGCATCGCGACTGCCCGGCAGGTCGACCACATTGCGCCCGAGCATGTCTTCGGGCAGGTAACCGGTCACCCGGCTGAAGGCCTGGTTGATCGCCAGCAGGCTGTAATTGGGGTCAAAAATCACGATGCCTTCGCTGGCCGCCTCGAACACCGTCGCGGCCAATTGGCGCAGGGCTTCCTGTTCCTTGTGCGTGCTGATATCGCGACGGGTGCCGACCATGCGCAACACCCGACCGCTGGTGGAGCGCTCGACCGCCCGGCCGCGGTCTTCGATCCAGACCCAGTGACCATCGCCATGCCGCACCCGGTACTCGATCAGGTAGTCCTCGGTGCGGCCCTTCAAATGTTCCACCAGCGCGCGCTTGAGTGCCGGGACATCCTCGGGGTGCAGGCGCGGCTTGAGGTGGCTGAGCATGGCCGTCACGTATTCCGGATCAAGGCCGAACAGCTCCTTGAGCTGGGTGTGATGCACTTCGTCGGTCTGCAGGTTCCAGTCCCACAGCCCGAGGGCGCTGGCCTGCAACGCCAGGGCCAGGCGCGTTTCGCTTTTTCTCAGGGCCTTGTTCGCCACGTCCAGTTCCAGGCTGCGCTGGACCACCCGGCTTTCCAGGCCGACCTGGGCGTCGCGCAGTTCCTGTTCGGCACGGCGACGCTGCTCGATTTCCCGCGCCAGTTCGAGATTGAGTTGTTCGCTGCGGGCGTGCGCCTGTTGCAGGCTCTCGATCAGCGCCTGGTTCTGGAAACGCCGCAACAGGCCGCGTCGGATCAGCCGATTGACCTGCAAGGCCACCACACTCAGCGACACCAGCAGGATCAGCCCGAGCCAGCCCCAGCCTTGTTGTTCCTCGGTCCCCCCCCAGAACAGATAGACGATGGCCGGCAACAGGCAGGGCAAGGTAAAGGTCAGGAACGCCGGGATGCTCACGGCGTAGGCCACGCTGGCGGAGAGGGTCGCGGCACCGATCAGGCCGAAGACCCAGGCCTGCTCGAGAAAACTGTCGGTGGGCACCAGGGCGATGCCGGCGCAGGCCAGGGTCAGGCCGCTGACCGCCGAACCCAGCAGGAAGGTCCGACGCCAGATCGGCTGGGCCTGGCGACTGGGCATCGCCGAATCGAACGCCGCCACCTGGATCACGCGCAAGGCCACCAGCGCCATCAACCACACCAGCCAGACGCTGACCAGCAGGTAGCGCTGCGGGCTCCAGAGCAACCAGGCGCAGACCAGACCGTTCAACAACATGAATAAAGTCGGCAGCAACGACCCCTGGTACAGCAGGCGCGTACGCTCGACCGTCAGCTCGGTGGCGAATTGCTTGCGGATAACCCGCCCAGCCTCCATCGAGGGGCTCAGCGCGTCAAAGCTCTGGGTCATGGGCAGTATTCTTATAATGGTTAGCCATAAACGTGGCAGGAGCATACACAAGCATCCGGCAGGACCAAACTGCCCCAGGTCATAAAATGTAATGAATTTGCCGACAGCCGGCCCCCTTGTCCGGGGTCAGAGCAAGACACGCCGCCACCTGTAGCCCATGACTGACCGGTCGTCACAGCTGATCTTTTTATCTGCCACGGTGCGCGTCCCTGCTCAAGAGCCGCCGCTCAGCATTAGGGTTTGCCCGCCCAGGCCCAGCACCCTAGAATGCGTCGATGCGCGATGATCTCTCCTTTCTGCTGAACTCCCTCAACGATGCCCAACGCCAGGCCGTAGCCGCCCCCGTTGGCCGTCAGTTGGTCCTGGCCGGTGCCGGCTCGGGTAAAACCCGGGTGCTGGTGCACCGTATCGCCTGGTTGATCCAGGTCGAAAACGCCTCGTCCCATTCGATCCTGTCGGTGACTTTCACCAACAAGGCCGCTGCCGAGATGCGCCATCGCATCGAGCAGTTGCTGGGCATCAGCCCGGCCGGCATGTGGGTGGGCACCTTCCACGGCCTGGCGCACCGCCTGTTGCGGGCGCACTGGCAGGAAGCCGGCCTGAGCCAGACCTTCCAGATCCTCGACAGCGACGACCAGCAACGGCTGGTCAAGCGGGTGATCCGCGACCTGGGCCTCGACGAACAGCGCTGGCCGGCGCGCCAGGCCCAGTGGTTTATCAACGGCCAGAAGGACGAGGGCCTGCGCCCGCAGCATATCCAGGCCAGCGGCGACCTGTTCCTGGCGACCATGCGCAGCATCTATGAAGCCTACGAGGCCGCCTGCGCCCGCGCCGGGGTTATCGACTTCTCCGAGCTGCTGCTGCGCGCCCTGGACCTGTGGCGCGACCATCCGGGCCTGCTGGCGCACTACCAGAAGCGCTTCCGGCACATCCTGGTGGACGAGTTCCAGGACACCAACGCCGTGCAGTACGCCTGGTTGCGCCTGCTGGCCCAGGGCGGCGACAGCCTGATGGTGGTCGGCGACGACGACCAGTCGATCTACGGCTGGCGCGGCGCGAAAATCGAGAACATCCACCAGTATTCCGCCGACTTCGCGGACGCCGTGACCATCCGCCTGGAGCAGAACTACCGCTCCACGGCCGGCATCCTCAAGGCCGCCAATGCCCTGATCGCCCACAACACCGGGCGCCTGGGCAAGGAGCTGTGGACCGATGGCGGCGACGGCGAGGCGATCAACCTCTACGCCGCCTTCAACGAACACGACGAAGCGCGCTACGTGGTGGAAACCATCGAAAGCGCCCTGAAAACCGGCCTGGCCCGCAGCGATATCGCCATTCTGTATCGCTCCAACGCCCAGTCCCGGGTGCTCGAAGAAGCCTTGCTGCGCGAACGTATTCCGTACCGCATCTACGGCGGCCAGCGCTTCTTCGAACGGGCTGAAATCAAGAACGCCATGGCCTACCTGCGCTTGCTGGAAGGCCGTGGCAACGACGCGGCGCTGGAGCGGGTGATCAATGTCCCGGCCCGCGGCATCGGCGAGAAGACCGTCGAGGCCATTCGCGAGCACGCCCGCCACAGCGAACTGTCGATGTGGGAAGCCATGCGCCAGCTGGTCGCCAACAAGGGCCTGACCGGACGCGCCGCCGGTGCGCTGGGGGTGTTTGTCGAACTGATCGAGGACCTGGCGACGAAAACCCGGGAAATGCCGCTGCACCTGATGACCCAGGTGGTCATCGAGCAGTCCGGGCTGATCGCCTACCACGAAGCGGAAAAAGGCGAGAAAGGCCAGGCCCGGGTGGAAAACCTTGAGGAACTGGTCAGCGCCGCCCGCAACTTCGAGGCCGCCGAAGAAGACGCCGAGCTCACGCCGCTGGCCGCCTTCCTCGGCCACGCATCGCTGGAAGCCGGCGACACCCAGGCCGACGAGCACGAAGACAGCATTCAACTGATGACCCTGCACAGCGCCAAGGGCCTGGAATTCCCCTACGTGTTCCTGGTGGGCATGGAAGAAGGCCTGTTCCCCCACAAGATGAGCCTGGAAGAACCCGGCCGCCTTGAGGAAGAACGCCGGCTGGCCTACGTGGGCATTACCCGGGCGATGCAGAACCTGGTGCTGACCTACGCCGAAACCCGACGCCTGTACGGTAGCGAGACCTACAACAAGGTCTCGCGTTTCGTCCGCGAAGTGCCGAAAGGGCTGATCCAGGAAGTGCGCCTGTCCAACAGCGTCAGCCGACCGTTCGGCGGCGCCCAGGCCCAGGCCGGCAGCAGCCTGTTCGGCGGTAGCGATATTCCGGACACCGGCTTCAGCCTCGGCCAGACTGTACGCCACAGCATCTTCGGCGACGGCGTGATCCTAAACTTCGAAGGCGCCGGCGCCCAGGCCCGGGTCCAGGTGAACTTCAGCGAAGGCAGCAAGTGGCTGATGCTCGGCTACGCCAAGCTGGAAGCGGTCTGATCGTGATGTTCAAGCGTTTCCACGCCTGGTGTGGAAACGCTGACAGCACGCCCCCGCACGTCTAATCATTCAAGCGAGGTCGTGACACGGCATGGGTTCAGGCTTCTTTTCCTCTTGGACATTCTGGGCCTTGTTGTCGGCGACTTTCGCTGCCCTGACGGCGATCTTCGCCAAAATCGGCATCGATAACGTCAACTCGGACTTCGCCACCCTGCTGCGAACCATCGTGGTATTGGTCAGCCTGGCCTTGATTTTGTACGCAACGGGCCAATATCAGTCATTGAGTTCGATTTCCGCCAAGAGCTATCTGTTCCTGCTGTTGTCGGGCCTGGCTACCGGCGCTTCGTGGTTGTGCTACTTCCGCGCCCTGAAGGTCGGTCCGGCCTCGCTGGTGGCCCCGGTGGACAAACTCAGCGTGGTGTTCGTCGCCGTCATCAGCGTACTGCTGCTGGGCGAGAAGCTCGACCTGCGTCAATGGGGCGGTATCGGCCTGATTACCGCCGGCGTGGTCATGCTGGCTCTCCGACGTTAGCCGGGAACATTTCACTCAGCGCTTATCGACTCGTCTTACGAAACAAACGGCATCGGCGTAATGGCCTTTCATGAAACCTTCAGGTGAGGCATGGGAGGATCAGGCAAAAGCCGGAAACACTCTCGCGCTAGCCAGTAACATTTCACCTGTGCAGTATGGCGCGCGTGCACTCCACAAACGGGAATACCCTTATGCAACGTTTTCTCAGTATCGCCTTGGCGCTCTGCATCGGTCTGACGATGAGCCTCGACGCGAACGCCAAACGCTTCGGCGGCGGCAAAAGCATGGGTTCGGCGCCCAGCCATCAAACCAGCCAAATGGCCCCAGCTGCGGGTGCCGGCGCTGCTGCCGCGACCGCCGGTGCTGCCGGTGCCGCGGGCGCTGCTGCCAAAGCGGGCGGTGCTTCGCGCTGGCTCGGCCCTCTGGCCGGCATCGCCGCCGGCGGCCTGCTCGCCTCCATGTTCATGGGCGGCGGCTTCCAGGGCATGCAGTTCTTCGACATCCTGATCATGGCGGTCATCGCCTTCATGATCTTCCGCTTCATTGCCGCCCGTCGACGCAAGCAGCAGGAGCACATGGCTCCGGCCGGCGCGCCGTTCCAGCGTGAAGTGTTCGAGCAACCGGCTCAGCCGCAGAACGCGATCTTCGGTGGTTCCGCCCCCGCTGCCCTGCGCCGCGAGATCCACGCACCGGCCTGGTTCAACGAAGAGCGCTTCCTCGAAGCCGCCCGCAGCCACTTCCAGTCCCTGCAGCAGCACTGGGACGCCAACGAGATGGACAAGATTGCCGAGTTCGTCACTCCGCAGATGCTGCAATTCCTGAAACAGGAGCGAGTGAACGAAGGTGACGGTTTCCAGTCTACCTACATCGACAACCTGCACGTGCAGCTGGACGGCCTGGACGATCGCGCCGACAAGACCATCGCCACCCTGACCTTCAGCGGCGTGTCGAAGAACTCGCGTTTCGACCAGGGCGAAGCCTTCAGCGAAAGCTGGAACATGGAGCGTCCACAGGGCGACAACCAGCCTTGGCTGGTGGCCGGTATCCGCCAGAACGGCTGATCCACGGCGCGCGCTGAAAAAAGCTACAAAAACCCCGGACCTGTCCGGGGTTTTGCATTTCACAATTGTACTTTTTGCAAGCTACTGTATAAGACCCGTGATACGAACCGCGCCATAAAGCAAGAGGATTGAGGCCGTGGAAGAAGTCATTGAACAATTGCGTGAAGCCAACGAACCCGTGCCGGTGCCTTTGGAGTTGCCCGACGAGGATCAGTTGGTCGAAGTCGAGGAGGAGTTGTTCATCAACATCCCCTTCGTTTTCAAGGAATTCCTGCTGACCGTCAGTGACGTGGTGTATGGCAGCCTGGAACCGGTGACGGTGACTGATCCGCAGTCGCACACCTACCTGCCCGATGTGGCGGCCAATGCCTGGGACTCCGGGGTGCCACGGGACCTGATCCCGATCTGCCAGGACGGTGACAACTACTACTGCGTCGAGGAAGACGGCACCGTGGTGCTGTGGTCCGGCGAAGAAGAGTTGATCACCGAAGAGTCCTGGGAATCGGTGTGGCACTGGGCGCGGGATGTCTGGCTGGAAAGCTAATCCACCCCTGCTCGGCCTCTCATATGTAGATACCGTCTTGACCCTCATCGTGCAAGATCGATGTTTGGGTCAAACGGTCTACCTGATTTGAGCACATGACATCACCTCGGATCTACGATCTCTCTGACTTGAAGGCGAAGAGATCGGAACACTCCTACGGGATGAGGCGTATCCAGAGCGGAGGTTTCCGGCATCGACTCACAACGGTGCAAAGTGACTTTGGCCTTGTTCAAGGCTATAGAACGTCAACCTGCCAATCGCGTGAGCTGCTTTTCAAGCTCATGACGTCCGCGTATCTGAAGTTTTGTGGTCGCTGTTGACCGCTGAGCATGAGAAATGCGCCCTGGCGATGGGGCAGGATGGAGTCCACCTAAAGATTTAGCACGTCCGCCAATATCAATCGCTATGACCAGAATGACATCGATGCTCACCTGAAAGTGTCTCCGATGCCTGAGCGGCGTGCCTCTTGTTTTTTTGGAGAATGCGGCTTACGATCTTCTCATGTCAGTGACTAGGAGCATCTCCAGTCGCAAGCTGACCTCTAAAGGCCTGTATCCGTGTTACTTTTGTGTGACTTCCCCAATCTCCTAGATTGGGGAAGCCGCACGAACAGTAAAGCGGCTTTCATCTATCCGTCCCCCTCCCCGCTGTCACCCAGACAAGCTTATCAAGCTCGATCTGCTCCTTGGCTATGTGTGTGCAGCACATTCTAGCTAAGTACCTGCTCATGCGATTTTTTGCTACAGTGAGCTCATTCTGAATCAATCGCCCTAGGAAAATAAATTAAGACTATGGCGACCAAAAAAGCATGTAGCACGGTATTACGGAAAATTTTGCTTAGCGCATAGCGTGCTGAAAGTTTTAGGGGCTGATCATGGTAAAAAAAGAATTAAGCTCAATATTTGAAGCCATGTACCATGGAAAATATAATTTTCAGGATTTTCTGACTGGAAATATAGAAACACACTATAAAATCACCACCCTTAAGGGTATGGAAATATATAGGCCCGATGAAAAACTTAAAGCCTATCATAAATTTTTAAACCTATTTATTTTTGACTTTCTACAAATAAACAAAAATGTTGTTTATTCCTATAGAAAGGGAGTAAACGTTGCAAGCGCGGTACAGAAACACGCTGGCAATAGACATTTCTTTCAGACCGACTTGAAAAGCTTTTTCAATAGCATCGATAACGAATTAGTACGTGAAACCGTACAAAGTAATCTCGAAACCATACCTATCTCCGACCTAAGTCAATACCTAGACAGAATCTTAGAGCTGTCTACGGTAAACAATAAATTACCTATTGGATTCTCGACATCCCCTATAATTAGCAACGCCTGTCTTAAGAAGTTTGACAGTGTACTAGAGGATTACTGCATTACAGAAAACCTGGTATATACTAGGTATTCAGATGACATAATTTTATCTGGTGGCGGCGACACGCGACTCTATGGACTTGACGTTAAGGTCGCGGAAATACTGAAAGAGTGTTTCGGTGAAAAGCTTAACTTAAACCCCAGCAAAACAAAATTCTCGTCTGTCGGCAATAAAATAAAGATTTTGGGCATGGTTATTTTACCTAACGGAACCGTGACCATTGACTCAAAACTAAAAAACACAATTGAAGTGCTACTACACTTCTACGCAAGTGATAAAGAAAAGTTCAAAGATCGGCTAAATTCAGAAAGCTCCAAATTAAAAGGAGACAATAGCGTCGGCCTATTACAGATATCTGGATACCTAAATTACGTCAATACAACCGACCCAAATTATTTAAATAAACTTCGAAAAAAATATGGATCTGTGGTCGTTGACGCATTCATTCGCGGCACGGTGAAGTAGCCATGAAACTGACCATACAAATTTCGAACATTCAACACGTACGAAACATGGTGGTAAATTTAGATCTCAATTCGTGCAAGCTTACCTGTGTGGTAGGAAGGAATGGAGTAGGTAAAACCACGTTAGTTAAAGCCATTCAAAATTTGCAATTTGCAGATACATTTGCACAGACCTCACCCGCTAGCATCTTCAACGCAGACAGCTTATTAACTTATACTGCAGACGACAATAAATACAGCTTCTACTACGACCCAGAGCTTAGAACACTTAACTCTAAAGAAATAATTCCAGACACAATAAAATCCAGTATCGATGCCGAACTACCAATGCCCTACGGTCAAAGGTTTAATTTTTTTCAAAGTATAGTTTCCGCCGACTTAGATATCCGACGATCAATCGTACTAGAAATTCATGAGCGCCCTATAGAGCTCATAAACATGCTGAACGAAATCTACTCGACGTCAAGGTTCGATAAACTAGTCGAAATAAAAATCAAAAAGACCTATTACTATTGTGTGCTGCTTGAGGATAGCAAGTACATTAGAGAAGACTATTTAAGCTCCGGAGAGTTCTTCCTAATTAGTCTCTACCGAAAAATAAAGGGCGGGGCCAAACTCATTATTATTGATGAGATAGATATCTCTCTGGATGCCGCTGCACAAACAAAATTAGCCGCAAAACTACGAGAATTCTGTCAGAAATATAGCGTTAATATATTTTTTACCACACACTCTCTTCCGCTAATGAAAACATTAGAATACGGCGAATTATTTCACCTAGAGGAAGCAGAGGGCGTTTTGAGTCCAGCGCCAGTCTCCTATAATTTCATCAAAAGCTTACTATTTGGATTTGAAGGGTGGGATAAATACATCCTGACCGAAGACGAAGTACTGCAACGACTTCTAGAATTTATTATTAATAAATTTTGCTCAAAAACATTTTATCGATTTAAAATAATTTATATCGGCGGAGCAACCAATGTTGTAAACCTAATGAAACGAAATGCTGCCGAAGAATTCCTAACAACAGCAAGCAATGTAATATCTATATTAGACGGAGATCAATCTGACAAAAAACACGTCATCAACTATAAAAACGTCCACTGCATCCCGTTCAATAGCGTGGAGAAAAAAATCTACGAGGACTATCTGGCAGGCTCAGAAGAATTGGTGAAAATTTCAGATGGGATGAAGTTCCGGGATGATAAAGACATGTTCAGCAAATTAATCAGCAAAAAGCTCATGTCAGAGAATCAAATATTTGAGTATTTGTGCCGAAGCCATATGAAAGACATATCCATTTTTTCTGAAACATTGAAGTCTTTTTTATACGACCCTGTAGATACAGGGGCACAGAACGAGGCCAGTTAATGGCAGCGTCTCCTCCATGGGTGTCCGCCTATCAGATTAGCTTTATTAATGAGTACACTCCAGTTACAAATTTTAACACCCAGAACGCCTTCAAGGTTCTAGGGTAAAAAATAGATCCATTGTTTTTGTGGCCGACAGGAGCCCAGGTACTCCGCGTTATCATTACGACCCTCGCAAACTGTAGGAGCAAGCCTACTCGTAATGAATGATAACGCGGCCCATCCATTAAATCCGACTCACCTGTTTCATCACCCGCTGTTCGACAACACTCAATACATCGCAGCCGTCATCGAGCAACGCATACATCACCTCCAGCACATGCCGGAAGTCCTGCTCATCCAGATTGTTGATCGTGGCACAGGTCAGGGTTTGTGAAAGATCACGGGCGCCACGCAGCCGGCGGCTGGCGAATGCGCAAAGGTCACGCAATGGTGCATCGGGATTGAAAAACAGGACGGGGGTGTCAGTGGTGTTGGATTGAAACGCAATGTAGCTAGCCATGTGTGAATCCTTCTCATTGAAAGACCACCACCATCCGCCGCGATGCTGAAGGGTGGCAGCTGTGCAAGGGTTCGCGGACCGGACACATAGCAACCCGGCACACCCGAAGGTGTCCCTCACACAGCCGCCATAACACAGGTACAGGGCAGCAAAACGCCATCGATTCGATGGCGCCTGTGAGGCTATGTGCTTGGACCGCGACGTCCAGTCATTGAATTGGCAATGACAGGGAGGACTATAGAGACGTTGCACAGCCATGCGCAAGCAAGTGCGTGATCGGGATGTTTGAGCAAATACGTCAAAGTGCCCGGGCCTCAATGCCCCGCCGAATCGCTCTTCTGCTCCAGGGTCTCCAGCAAGGCGACCTGCATGCGCGTGTGCACGCGTACAAACCAGCGCCACAGCACCGCCGCTACCGCCGCCGCAACCACTGCGATCAGCACCAGCAACTCGCTGGTGGGCAGGATGCTCGCCGACAGCGCCGACAGCAGCAGGAAAATCACCAGCAGCGACAGCAGCGGAATCACCTCGGCGATCACCCGCCGGACCCGCTGGGTATGCCGCCCCGCCACCTCGGCCTTGACCCCCATCTCCGCCAGCAGCATCGACAGTGCCTTGAGCTTGCGGTACGCCGCGATCAGGAACGGCAACGACAGCAGCAGCGCCCCGCCCCAGATCAGGCCGTTGTGCCAGCTCGGCTCATTGATCCAGTCGGCCAGATAGTCGGCAATCGGCGCCGCGAAGAAACCACCGGCAAAGAAGATCGCCATCACCAGCGCCAGGTTGACCCCCACCTGCAAGAGAATCCGCCGGATCATCGAGGCCAGGAGCGCGCCCTCGCCCTGTGGCTGGATACTGCGCAGCCATTCACCGTAGAGGCCGAACACCCGCGCCAGACGCCGTGGCATCACCGCCGCCAGCTTGAGCGACAGTGGGTCCGCCGCACGGATCAGATAGGGCGTGAGCAGCGTGGTAATCACCGAGACCGCCACCGCGACCGGATAGAGGAAGTCACTGGTGACCTGCAAGGTCATCCCCAGCGCCGCGATGATGAAAGAGAACTCGCCGATCTGCGACAGCCCCATCCCGACCCGCAACGACGTGCGGCCATCGTTGCCGGCAATAAACGCCCCCAACCCGCAGGAGAGCATCTTGCCCAGCACCACCGCGACGGTGATCACGACAATCGGCCAGGCGTAATCGAGCAGGATCGCCGGATCGATCATCAAACCGATGGCAACGAAGAAAATCGCGCTGAACAGGTCGCGAACCGGTTCGATCAGGCGCTCGATTTTCAGCAGTTGACGGGACTCGGCCATGATCGCGCCGATCAGGAACGCCCCCAGGACCATGCTGTATTCCAGCTTGACCACCAGCAGGCAGAAGCCGAAACACAGGCCCAGCACAGTGATCAGCAGCATCTCGTTGCTTTCGAAGCGGGCGACGTAGGCCAGCAGCCGGGGCACCAGCAGGATGCCGACCACCAGGGCGACGATCATGAACAGCGACAGCTTGCCCACGGTGGAGAACACTTCGCCCGAGCTCACGGTGCCGCTGACCGCGATGCTCGACAGCAACGCGATGATGCCGATGCCGAGGATGTCCTCGACGATCAGCACGCCGAAGATCAGCTGGGCGAAGCGCTGGTTCTTCATCTTCAGGTCGTTGAGCGCCTTGACGATGATGGTGGTCGAGGAAATCGCCAGGATTGCGCCGAGGAACAGCGAATCCATGGTATTCCAGTCGAACCAGCGGCCGATTTCGTAGCCGATCCAGATCATCAGCACGATTTCCAGGAACGCCGCGATAAACGCCGTGGCCCCGACCTTGAACAGCTTGCCCAGGCTGAACTCCAGGCCCAGGCAGAACATCAGGAAAATCACCCCCAGCTCGGCCAGGGTCTTGATCGTGTCTTCGTCGTGGATCAGGCCGAACGGCGGCGTGTGCGGCCCGATGATAAAGCCGGCGACGATATAGCCGAGCACCACCGGTTGCTTGAAACGGTGGAAGAGGATGGTCACCACACCGGCCACCAGCATGATCACGGCCAGGTCCTGGATAAAACTGATGGCATGCATGGCGTGGCGCTCCTTGCTGTTGGGAAAGCGGCCATGGGACAGTTTTTGAGCTGTCAGCAATCACCGTTCCTGGTGTGAGAACTTTCTATGGCATGGCTTTCTGAAGGTTAACACTGCGACTTCCGACAAAAAGCCGGTGCAATATGTAGAAACAGATCCCTTGAAGCGTGACGATGGCCCAATCGACGGCGTCCCGTTATCGAGTGTTTGTAAAAATGAAGTAAGCGCCCGTAGAGGTGCCTGAGCCAATCCCTGCCTACCCAACCGTGAGCGTGCTATGGAACCCGGAAATGCCCAGCTGTCGATGACTGTTTTGATGACCCCGGACATGGCCAACTTTTCTGGCAATGTCCACGGCGGCACCCTGCTCAAGTACCTGGATGAAGTGGCCTACGCTTGCGCCAGCCGTTATGCCGGCCGTTATGTGGTGACCCTGTCGGTGGACCAGGTGATTTTCCGCGAGCCGATCCATGTCGGCGAACTGGTGACGTTCCTGGCCTCGGTCAACTACACCGGCAACACCTCGATGGAGGTGGGCATCAAGGTGGTGACGGAGAATATTCGCGAGCGTTCGGTGCGCCACACCAATAGCTGCTTCTTCACCATGGTCGCGGTCGACGACCAGCGCAAGCCGGCCGCCGTACCGCCGTTGCAGCCGCAAAGCAGCGAGGACAAGCGTCGCTACGTGCAGGCGCAACAGCGTCGGCAGATTCGCCAGGAGCTGGAAAAGCGCTACCAGGAAATCAAGGCCGACGGTGAAGGCGACTGAAGCCCTGAAGACAGGGCTTACAGGCTGATCGACTCCGCCTCGAACCGCACCCGCGGATGCACGATGCGGTCCTGGGCCCGCACCAGCTCCAGCTCGTAGCTGGCGCAGGCCTGGGTTTCCAGCAACACCTCATGCACCGCCGAAGCGGCGAACTCGAACGCCGCCACCAGGCTGTCGCCCAGCAGCACCCGCGCCAGGAACAGCCCCGAGGTCAGGTCGCCGACGCCCACCGGCTGCTTCGGGAAGGCCAGCAAGGGCCGTCGCAGGTGCCAGCTGCCCTCGGCAGTCACCAACAACATCTCGAAGCTGTCCGCCAGCTTGCCCGGATAGGCCAGGTGCTTGACCAGCACCGCCTTCGGTCCCCGCGCCAGCAGGCTGCGGGCCATGGCCAGGCAATCGAACAGGGAACTCGGCGTACGCCCGCAGAAGCTATCGAGCTCAAGCTGGTTGGGGCAGAGGAAATCGGCCATGACCGCCGCTTCTTCCAGCAGGAAATCACTGACCTCGGTCGGCACGCTGCAGCCTTTCTCCGGGTGGCCCATCACCGGGTCGCAGAGGTACAGGGCATTGGGGTTGATCGCCTTGATCCGCGCCACACCGGCGAGGATCGCCCGCCCCTGGGCCGCGCTGCCAAGGTAGCCGGACAACACGGCGTCGCAGTTACCCAGTTCACCGATGGCGGCAATCCCTTCGACCAGTTCGGAAATCCGCTGCGGCGCCAGCACTTCCCCCGCCCACTGCCCGTATTGGGTATGGTTGGAGAACTGCACGGTGTTCAGCGGCCAGACATTGACCCCGACACGCTGCATGGGGAAAACCGCCGAACTGTTGCCGGCATGGCCAAAAACCACGTGGGATTGAATGGCGAGCAGATGGGGAGTGCGTTTCATTCCGTATTCCAGAAAGGCCAGTGGATTCAAGCCGCTGAGTATGCGACTAAACGGAGCCTGTACGACAGACCGGGGAGCCAGTTAAGCTGAGCTGACTTTGTTGGAGTGGCGTTCATGCTGACCCTCGGAAATATGTTCGTGCTGATGTTGCTGGCGACCGGCGCTGCCTGGCTCTGGCACAACCATGGCCTGCGCGAGCGGGCGCTGGAGCGGGTCAAGCAGCACTGCGCCAAGCTCGACATCGAGCTGCTCGATGGCGCCGTCGCCCTCAAGCGCATCGGTTTTGTCCGTGACGCCCATGGCCGGCGGCGCCTGGCGCGGATCTACAACTTCGAGTTCACCGTCACCGGTGAGCAGCGTCACGCCGGGACCATCACCCAGTTCGGCGCCCACAGTGCCCATATCGAGCTGGCGCCCTACCCGTTCGAAGCCAAGCCGGAAGTGCGTAGCGCCGAAGTGATCGAATTGAGCCAATGGCGCCAGGATCATGCCAAGGACCACAATAATTTGCGCCGTTGAAGGGCCCGACGATGGTTCGCCAGTGATTGCGATGCAAGATGCACTGCCGCCATCGCCAGCAAGCCGGCTCCTACAGTTCGGTGTTCCAACACAAAATATCGTCAAGCCCGGGACCCTGTAGGGCTTGCTGGCGATAGCGATGTCACCTTCACCGCCGCTCGCCCTACAAACGACACTGCGCCATTCCCGCCTTTAACGACTCAATCTCCTGTTTTTCAGCGAAGATCAGCTCAATACGCGAATCCCGCCGCCATTCACTGGGCTGCCACTGCACGCTGGAGTTATCCACAGCGTTGGCGGAAACCCAGCCGTCGGGGCTGTGGATAACCAGTTTGGCTCGCAACCAATCCAGCCCGGACAACCAGTGCTGGAGCTTTTCCGTATCGAAGCGCTGGCTCGGGTGCCAGCGCCAGCCGATGCTCCAGTTGCCGTCCTGGGAATGATCCAGGCAGATCGGTTGGGTCGGGTCGGTCCAGATCGCCGGCAGTGGGGCTTTGACCGGCGCGTCGACAGACGGCGCGCTATCAGCAGAGGTGTAAGCCTGCTCACCCTGACCGTTCTCCAGCGCGAGCAACTCGGCCAACCCCAACACACCCTGCTCCGTCCAGCGCACGGGCCCTTCAGGCAGCCGGGCCAGCACCCGTTGCCGTTCAACCGCGTCCAACCCTTCGGACTTGTTCAACACCCGCAGCCCCGCCAGCCCCAGCGCTTCCTGCTGGGAGTCCGGCAACGGCTTGCCCGCCGCCAGGGCCCGTGCGTCCAGCACCAGTACGCACGGCTGCAACGCCAGGACTCCCAGCCAGGGCGCCTCGGCCAGTTGCTTGAGAATCTGCACCGGATGCCCCAACCCGGAGGGCTCGATCAGCAACCGGTCCGGCCGCGCCTTGCGCAGCAAACGGGTCAATCCGACCTGGAACGGCGCGCCGTTGACGCAGCAGACACAGCCCCCAGCCACTTCCCCCAGTGCGATACCATCGTCGCCCTGGGTCAGCAGCGCGGCGTCGAGGCCGATCTGGCCGAACTCGTTGATCAGCACCGCCCAGCGCTCGCCCTCCGGCTTTTGCGCCAGCAGGTGTCGAATCAGGCTGGTCTTGCCCGCGCCCAGCGGACCGGCGATGACATGGGTGGGAATGTTCTGCAACATAGAGGGCCGATGGTCTGAAAGAGATAAAAGAATGATGCGCCTGATCTGCCTGGCGTTGCTGTTCGGCTCTGGCCAGGTGCTGGCCCAGGCCTGTGTGGTACATAGCCATGGGCAGCGGCTGGACGTGAAAGTCTGCCAGGAAAACATCAATATCCCGGCCAAGCTGTTCAGCGACGGTTTCTGCCAACCGAACCTGCCGGGGCAGAAGGTCGAGGTCGAGTACGTCGAGCAGTGCCCGGGCGGTTCGTTTGGCGTGTGCGGCAACGCGCAAGTGGCCAATATGCCTTATCGGCAGAATATCCACTATTACGGCGTGGCGACGGACGCGGCGTACCTCAAGCCGTTCTGTGAAAGCCAGAGCGGCGGACAGTGGCAAACCCCGTAATCAAGACCGCCACATATCCCCTGTAGGAGCCGGCTTGCTGGCGATAGCGTCCTTGAGTTCAACACTGGATTCACTGGCCCCATCGCCAGCAAGCCGGCTCCTACAGTACGGTGTGAACCCGCGCGATCAGGCCAACCAATCCAGGGTCAGGATCAATCGCCGTTCGCCTTCCGGCACCGGCGGCGAGCGGTGCACCAGGCCAAAACCTTCATTGCCGTGCCAGCGCTCGCCCTTGAGCAGCGCCACGGCGCCGCTGTCCACCTGCTGGATCAGCGCCGGCTCACCAGGCTCCGCCGCCGCATTGCCCAGCAGCCGACGATCGATCGCCCCTTCCGCCAGCCACTGACTCCCCACACCCGCATAGGTGGTGATCAACCGCACCGGCACATGATCGACGTGAAAACGCGGACACATCGCTTTATCCAGCACCCGCAAACGCAGGCCGATCCGCCGCGCGCCGAGCAGACAGGCATAAGCACTGACCAACCAGGACACATCGCTCAAGAACCCTTCATAGCCCTCCAGATCGCTGAACCCCGAAGCCAGGCCCTGCAGATTCGGCCGCGCCTCGTCATCCGGCATCTCCAGGCTCAGGGATTCGGCCAACGGCTCGTCCAACGACAACAACAGGGTCGCAAAATCGGCAATATGCCCCGGCAACCGGCGCTGCCAGACCGCCAGGTTGACGCCCTCGTCGAGAATCTCGCCCAGCACCGTCGGTGCTTCGCCCTGTACCTGCCGAATCGCCGGCAGGGCCTTCCAACGTGGTGCCAGCATCAGGCGGCCTCCTCTTCATGCCAGGCACCGAACGGATCGGGCAGCGCGCTCCAACCCTCGACTCCCAGGGCCATTTCCTCATCGCTCAACAGGCAGTTGTCCAGCCGCGCGGTCATCTGCGCGAAGTCGATGTTCTGCCCGATAAACACCAGTTCCTGGCGGCAATCCCCGGTTTCCGGCGTCCAGTGCCCCATGATCGCCGTGACGCTTTCCTGATCCTGCGGCCACTGCGGTTTCGGCACAAAACGCCACCAACGCCCGGCAAAACCATGGCGCATCAAACCCCCGGCCTGGGACCAGCTGCCGGCTTCCTGGTACTTGCTGGCCAGCCAGAAGAAGCCCTTGGAACGCAGCAGCTTGCCGTTCACCCAGGGCCGGTTGATAAAGTCGAAGAAACGCTCGGGATGAAACGGCCGTCGCGCCCGATACGCCGTGGAAGCAATGCCGTACTCCTCGGTTTCCGGCACATGCTCGCCGCGCAGTTCCTGCAACCAGCCCGGCGCCTGGGCCGCGCGCTCGAAGTCGAAACGGCCGGTGTTGAGGATCTTCGCCAGGGGGATCTCGCCCATCACCATGGGAATGATTTCCGCCTGGGCGTTCAGGCGCTGCAGAATCGCCATCAACTCCTCGCGTTCATGGCTGCCGATCAGGTCGATCTTGCTGATCAGGATCACATCGGCAAACTCGATCTGCTCGATCAACAGGTCGGTGATCGAGCGCTCGTCCTCCTCGCCCAGGGTTTCGCCACGGGAGGCGAGGCTTTCGGCGGCCTGGTAGTCGAGCAGGAAGTTCATGCCGTCGACCACCGTGACCATGGTGTCGAGCCGGGCGACATCCGCCAGGCTCTGGCCGCTTTCATCGCGGAAGGTAAAGGTCTCGGCCACCGGCAGCGGCTCGGAGATGCCGGTGGACTCGATCAACAGATAATCGAAACGACCGTCGCGGGCCAGCTTGCCGACCTCCTCCAGCAGGTCTTCGCGCAAGGTGCAGCAGATGCAACCGTTGCTCATCTCGACGAGCTTTTCCTCGGCGCGATTGAGGCTGACATCGCGCTGCACTTCGCTGCCGTCGATATTGATTTCGCTCATGTCGTTGACGATCACGGCCACCCGCAGGTTTTCGCGATTGCGCAGCACGTAGTTGAGCAAGGTACTTTTACCGGCACCGAGAAAGCCGGACAGCACGGTCACGGGTAGACGTTGGGTCATGGGGTTTTCCTCATCAGGTCGGCCGGGTCAAAGCGCCCGTTTATGGCGTTCGCGCAGCTCTTCACGTTCTTTGGCTTCGATGCACAGGGTCGCGGTGGGCCGCAGCAGCAGGCGCTTGAGGCCGATCGGCTCGCCGGTTTCGCGGCACCAGCCGTATTCGCCGCGGGCCAGCCGCTCAAGGGATTCATCGATCTTGTCCAGGAGCTTTTTCTCGCGTTCCAGTACCCGCAGTTGCCATTGCCGGGTTTCCTCGGCGCTGCCGATGTCCGCCGGGTCGCTGCTGGTTTCTTGCTCGCGCAACTGGTCGAACTCGCCGCTGATGCGTTCCTGCAGCTCAAGACGCTGGCCGCGCAGCAGCTCACGGAAAAATCCCTGCTGGGCATCGTTCATGTAGTCCGCCTCGGGCTGGGCGAGCAGTTCGTGTTCAGTCATGGGAGGTCAGGTCCGGGATTTATTTAATGTTATATTATAACAATGCAAATAATCCAATCCCCTGCTTGCTCGCCGTGACGAAGAGCGCAATGCTGGGTCGATCCCGTTGCCGAGAATGCCGATGCGTCCTGTCCTGAACTATCTGTTGCCGGTCCTGTTGCTGGCGGCGGCGAATGCCGAGGCCCAGGTGCCTGCCCCCACCCAGACGAACTGCACCCGCAGCGCCAACCTGCTGGCGTGCAAGGACGGGCTGGGCAACGCCTATGGCGTCGCCACCGAGGGCAAGACGATTTACCTGCAGGGCTTTGAAGTGATCGGCAAGCGCTACTGGGCGCAGACCAGCAGCCGCTATGGGCAGTTGACGTTCTTCACCGGGATTGCGTCGGATGGCGAGGCCTGGGTCGGTTACAGCCGGCGAGTGGGCTGGACCACCCAGAACCGTTTTTCCAGTTCAGGCGGGTTGAGCAAGAAGTTTGTCTGCGACCGGATGGTGGGGTGCTAGGCACCCCTGGGTCGCTCTACACCAACCCTTCCTGCACCTGCTGCTGTTGCCAGGCGATATAGCTGTCCGCCGGCGGGTTCTTCTCGAAGTAACGCTTCAAACCCTCGAACAGACCATCGGCAATCGCCTGCTGGTGCCGTGCCGTGACCAGTCGCTGACTGTCGCGAGCGTTGGAGATAAAACCGGTCTCCACCAGGATCGACGGCACGTCCGGTGACTTCAACACCGCGAATCCCGCCTGTTCCACACGCTTCTGGTGCAGGGTAGTGATGCCTTCCAGGCTGCCCAGCACGCTATGCCCCAGCTGCAGGCTGGAAGCGATGGTGGCGTTCATCGACATGTCGAGGATCACCCCGGCCAGCATCGGGTCCTTGTCCTTGAGATTGAGCAGGCTCTGCGCGCCCAACAGGTCGGCACCGTTTTCACGCTGGGCCATGAACCGCGCCGTGGTCGACGTCGCACCACCCTCCGACAGGGCAAACACCGAAGCCCCCGAAGCCGTAATACGCGGCGCGGCATCGGCGTGCACCGAGATAAACATGTCGGCGTTGTTCTTGCGCGAGAACTCCACCCGCTTGCGCAGGGGCACGAAGAAGTCGTCGTTGCGCACCAGGCGCACATCGAAGCCCTTCTCCCGCTTGAGACGCTTGGCCAGCAGTCGGCCAATGGACAACACCACGTCTTTCTCGCGCTCGCCTTTCGAACCCACCGCACCCGGGTCCTTGCCGCCATGGCCAGGGTCGACCACGACCATGATGTCGCGCTTGCGATGGGGGCTGCCGCTCGCCTCCTCATGCCGCACAGGTGGCGGCGCGGCTACCGCCGGGGCCGCTGCCAGGGCCGCCGCCGGCACCGCGGCGCTGCCATTGCTGGTCAGGTCGATCACCAGGCGATGGCCCTGCGCGCCCTCGGGCGGCAACAGGAAGCTGTTGAGCTGAACCGGGTTGGCCAGGTCGAGGACAATCCGCGTATCGCCCTGGCCGAAATGCCCGGAACGGATCGAACGGATCACCGTGTTGCTCAGTGCCAACTGTCGGAAATCGCCCGTCAGCTTGGCCCCGCTCAGGTCGATGATCAACCGCTCGGGCGAGGTCAGGGAAAAGGTCTTGTATTGAATCGGACCACTGAGATCCAACACCAGCCGCAGCTTGTTGCCGTCGCGCCACAGCCGCGCATCCCGGATCTGCGCCGCCGACACACCGAACGGCAAAACCACCGCACCGGCCAATAAAAAGTTGAGCAACTGACGTCTATGCATAACAGGTACCGCGGATAAGGGAGCGTCCATACTCGTTGTCGCTGTGTAAAACCCCAGCAAAAAAGGCATCGTCGACTGAATAGTTATAATATAACATGTCATTCTACCTCCGACGATGGACCTGCTCATGAATGCGTTGACGCTGCCGGATATCGCCGCGCAGTCATCCCGGCAAGCCTTGCCCCTCGAGTGGGTGGGCATGTGCGGCATTGCCCTTCCGATCTCGATTGACGGCCACCGTCTCAGCGCCACAGCCGATGCTGGCGTCAGCCTCGACGATGGCGAAGCGCGGGGCATTCATATGTCACGTCTGTACCTGGCCCTGGAACGATTGGAGCAGGAAGACCTGACGCCCGCGCTGATCCGAGAAGTATTGCAGCAATTTCTCGACAGCCACGACGGACTTTCCAACAACGCCTACCTACGCATCCACAGCGATCTGCTGCTCAAACGCCCGGCGTTGGTCAGTCCGCTATCTGGCTGGAAAACCTATCCAGTCAGTGTTTTAGCCGAACTGAAAAACGGAGTGTTCCACGTGGAACTAAAAATTGACGTGACCTACTCCTCAACCTGCCCATGCTCGGCCGCCCTCGCCCGGCAGTTGATCCAACAGCAATTCATCACCGATTTCGCCGACAAGCCTCTGGAGCACGCTGACATCCTCAGCTGGCTCGGCGGACCGCAAGGCGTCGTCGCCACACCTCACAGTCAGCGCAGCATTGCACAATTGCATATTCATCTAGATGAAAAAACGTATCGGTTTCCCTTCGAGGCCCTGATCAACGACGCCGAAGCCGCCCTCGGCACCGCCGTGCAGACCGCGGTGAAACGCGCTGACGAACAGGCCTTCGCCCTCGCCAACGGCCAGAACCTGATGTTCTGCGAAGACGCGGCACGTCGCCTCAACCTGGCACTCAAGCGCTCGGACGCGGTCAACGGCTTCCACCTGCGGGTAGTCCATGCCGAAAGCCTGCACGCCCATGACGCCGTGGCTGAAAGCCGCTGGAACTGGAGGCAGGCATGATCCGTTGCCAAGGCCTGCGCTGGGGCGCCCCGGGCCAGCCCCTGACTCCCGCCGTGGATTTCGAACTCGCCGCCGGCAGCCTGACCGCCGTGATCGGTGCCAACGGCACCGGCAAAAGCAGCCTGTTGAAAGTCATCGCCGGGCTACAGAAACCGTTGTCCGGCAAAGTCCATCTGGATGTTCCACGGCGTGGCAGCCTGTCGTTCCTGCCGCAGCAACAGCATCTGGACCGGCAATTTCCCATCAGCCTGCAAGAGCTGGTGGCTGCCGGCTTCTGGGGCATCAAGCAGACCCCGCAGCAACGCAGTGAACGCCTGCAAGCCGTGCTCGAAGACTGGCACCTCGGCGGCCTGGAACATCGCCCGTTGATGGCCTTGTCCGGCGGTGAGTTGCAGCGCGCCCTGCTCGCCCGCATGAGCCTGGCCTCGGCGCCGGTCCTGCTGCTCGACGAACCCCACGCCGCCCTCGACGAGGATGGTCAGGCGCTGCTGTGGAAACATATTCACGCCTGGCACGCCGAAGGTCGCACCCTGGTGGTGGTCTGCCATGACCTCGCCGCCGTGCGCCAGCACATCCCCAACGCCTTGCAGATCAAGAGCAGCGGTTGCGTCCTGGCGCCCAGCACCGAGCTGATCCGCCAACAACCCATTACGCAGGTAGCCTGATGTTGATGTTCGCCAGCCACCTGTTGCAACCGTTCCAGGATTTCGTGTTCATGCGCCGGGCGTTGATCGGTGGGCTGGTCCTGGCCTGCAGTACCGCGCCGCTGGGGGTGTTCCTGATTCTGCGGCGCATGAGCCTGATCGGTGATGCCGTCGCTCACGGCATCTTGCCGGGCGCCGCCCTCGGCTTCTGGATCGCCGGCCTGAGCCTGCCGGCCCTGACCCTCGGTGGCCTCGGCGCCGGTATGGGCATGGCCGGGCTCTCGGCCTGGATCACCCGCCGCACCGGCCTGCGCGAAGACGCCAGCCTGGCGGCGATCTACCCGATCTCCCTGGCCAGCGGCGTACTGATCCTCGGCATCGCCGGCAAACGCCTGGACCTGTTGCACCTGCTGTTCGGCTCGGCCCTGGCCGTCGACGGGCCGACCCTGACCGGCATGCTCTGGGTCTGCGGCATCAGCCTGGTGTTGATGGCGCTGATCTATCGCCCGCTGCTGCTGGATACCCTCGACCCGCTGTTCCTGCAAACCGTCAGCCGCCTCGGCCCCCTGGCCCACGGCGTGTTCCTGACCCTGGTGGTGCTGAACCTGGTGATCGGCTTCCAGGCCATCGGCGCACTGATGGTGGTCGGCCTGATGATGCTACCGGCAATCGCCTCGCGTTTCTGGAGCCGCAACCTGCCGGTGCTGATGCTGATTGCGGCAGTGATCGGCTGCGTCTCGGTCACCCTCGGTCTGCTGCTGTCGTTCTACTACTCGCTGCCCAGCGGCCCGGCCATTGTGCTGGTGGCTGGCGGCTTTTATCTGCTGTCCGTGGTCTTCGGTCCGGTGCACGGTTTGCTGCGCCGCCCTCCCTTGCTTACATCCCAATGAGGTCTCATCCGATGCGCGCTTTACTCGTGTTGTTCAGCTCCGTGCTGGCCTTGTCACTGAACCTGTCCACCGCCCAGGCCGCGGACAAACTCCCGGTGGTTGCCAGCTTCAGTATCCTGCGCGACATCACCCAGCAGATCGGCGGCGACCATATCGCCGTGATCGGCATGGTCGGCCCGGACGCCGACGCCCACACCTACGAACCGACGCCAGATGACGCCAAGGCCCTGCTCAACGCCAAGCTGATCGTCAAGAACGGCCTGGGCTTCGAACCCTGGCTCGACCGTCTGGTGACCAGCACCGAGACCAAGGCACCGGTGGTCACCGCCAGCAAGGGTGTGATCTCCCACACCATGGTCGACGACGGCGAAACCATTCCCGACCCACACGCCTGGCACAACCTGGCCAACGCCGAAATCTATGTGAACAACATCACCAAGGCACTGATCCAGGTCGACCCGGCGAACAAGGACGACTACACCCGCAACAGCCAGGCCTACCTGAAAGTGATCCACGGCCTGTTGGCCGAAGCCAAGGTCAAGCTCGGCAACCTGCCGGCCGGCAACCGTCGCATCGTCACCTCCCATGACGCCTTCGGTTACCTGGGCCAGGCCTACGGCATCCAGTTCATGGCACCACAAGGCCTGTCCACCGAACGTGAGCCATCCGCCGCCGAAGTTGCCGCGCTGATCACCCAGATCCGCAAGGACAAGGTCAAGGCCGTGTTCATGGAAAACATCAAGGACGCCCGCCTGCTCCAGCAGATTGCCGACGAAAGCGGCGCGCAGATCGGCGGCACCCTGTATTCCGACGCCCTTGCCGCCGAAGGTCCGGCCAGCACCTTTACCGGTCTGTTCGAATACAACATGAACACCCTGCACGCGGCACTGAGCAAATGACCGCGCGGCCACCCTTGTCGATGCTCGATCTGGAGAGCGCCGCCCTGGGTAGCCGCTGGCCTCTCGCGGCGGTGCTCGACGCACTGCCGTGGAACGAGGACGGACTGATCGCCGCCATCACCCAGCAACATGACACCGGCGAAGTGCTGATGCTGGCCTGGATGAACCGCCAGGCCCTCGGCGAAACCCTCGAGAGTCGCCAGGTCTGCTACTGGTCACGCTCGCGCCAGCGCCTGTGGCGCAAGGGCGAAACCTCCGGGCACCGCCAGCATCTGGTCGAGGCACGCCTGGACTGCGATGGCGACGCCGTGCTGCTGCGCGTCGACCAGCAAGGCCCGGCCTGCCACACCGGGCGCCCCAACTGCTTCTACAACGCGATTCGTGACGGCGAGGTGCACGTCATCAGCGCCCCCCAGGAGAATGCTTCATGATCCGCAGGAATCCATCCGGCGACCTACCGCTGATCGCCGAGTCCGCCTATGTGGACAAGACCGCGATCATCTGCGGCAAAGTCGTGATCGGTGAAAACGTCTTTGTCGGCCCCTACGCGGTAATCCGCGCCGACGAAGTCAACGCACAAGGCGAAATGGACCCGATCGTCATCGGCGCCAATTCGAATATCCAGGACGGCGTGGTGATCCACTCCAAATCCGGCGCGGCGGTGACCATCGGCGAGTTCACCTCCATCGCCCACCGTTCCATCGTCCATGGCCCCTGCACCGTCGGCGACCGGGTGTTCATCGGCTTCAACAGCGTGCTGTTCAACTGCGCGGTGGGTGACGGCAGCGTGGTCCGGCACAACTCGGTGGTGGACGGTCGCGACCTGCCGCCGGACTTCTACGTGCCCTCCACCACCCGCATCGGCCCGGGCACCGACCTGTCGCAATTCCCGCCGGTGAGTGTCAGCGCCTCGGAGTTTTCCGAAGACGTGGCGCGGACCAACGTTGACCTGGTGCGCGGCTACAAGGCCCTGCAAAACGAGTTCTGACCATGAGCAGCCTGCTGATCCGCAACGCCCGCGTGGTGAACGAGGGGCGTGAATTCGATGCTGATATCCGGGTCATCAATGGCCGGATCGAGACCCTCGCCGCGCAGATCCACAACGCCAGCGCCGACCAGGAAATCGACGCCGCGGGTCAATGGCTGCTGCCCGGGATGATCGACGACCAGGTGCATTTCCGCGATCCCGGCGCGCCGGCCAAGGGCAGTCTCTACTCCGAGTCGCGGGCAGCGGTGGTCGGCGGTATCACCAGCTATATGGACATGCCCAACACCCAGCCGGCGACCCTGACCCTCGAAGCCCTGGCCGACAAGCAACGCAAGGCCGCACAGCACTCGGTGGCCAACTACGGCTTTCACTTCGGGGTCAGCAACGACAACCTCGATACCATCGCCGCCCTCGATCCGACCGGCGTGGCCGGGGTCAAGGTGTTCATGGGCGCGTCCACCGGCAATATGCTGGTGGACGATCCGCGAGTGCTGGAGAGACTGTTCGCCGAAGTGCCGACGATCCTCCTCGCCCACTGCGAACACACGCCGACCATCAAGGCCCGCGAGGAAAACCTGCGGGAGCTGTTCGGCGGTGCCATTCCCGCCGACGCGCACCCGTTGATCCGCAATGCCGAGGCCTGCTATCGCTCCTCGTCAATGGCGGTGGACCTGGCCCGACGCCATGGCACGCGCCTGCACGTCCTGCACCTGACCACCGAGCGCGAACTTTCGCTGTTCGAGAACAAGCCGCTGAGTGAAAAACACATCAGCGCCGAGGTCTGCCTGCATCACTTGCTGTTCGACGACCGCGACTACCCACGCCTGGGCAACCTGATCAAATGCAATCCGGCCATCAAGCACCAGTCGGATCGCGATGCCCTGCGCGAAGCCTTGCTGAGCAACCGCGTGGATGTGATCGGCAGCGATCACGCGCCGCATACCTGGGAAGAAAAACAACGGCCCTACAGCGAGGCGCCGTCCGGCTTGCCGCTGGTCCAGCATGCGCTGCCGGCGCTGATGGAGCTGGTGGCCGGACGGGTCCTGCCGTTGACCACCTTGGTGGAAAAGACCAGCCACCGGGTCGCCGACCTGTTCGCCATTCCCGACCGTGGTTACCTGCGCGAAGGCTACTGGGCCGACCTGGTGCTGATAAACCGCGAGCCGCTGTCGCGACCGGTGAGCGCCGAGCCGCTGCTGTCGCAATGCGGCTGGACACCCTTCGTCGAGCGACGTTTCCGTCATTGGGTCAGTACCACGGTGGTGTCCGGCCAGGTGGCCTGGCATGCCGGAAAAATCCACGACACCTGCCAGGGCCAGCCCCTGCGCTTTCTCCGTTAATCCGTTCCACCGCCCGATCGACCAAGGACAGCACCGATGATCCGCATTACCCTCCCCGACGGCTCGCAACGCGAGTACGACCAACCGCTGACAGTGTTCGAAGTGGCCGCCAGCATCGGCACCGGCCTGGCCAAGGCGGCGGTGGCCGGTCGGGTCGACGGCATTCTGGTGGACTGCGGCACCTTGATCGAACAGGACGCGGCGGTGAGCATCGTCACCCCACGGGACGCCGAGGGCCTGGAGATTCTCCGGCACTCCTGCGCGCATCTGCTGGCGATGGCGGTGAAACAGTTGTACCCCTCGGCCCAGGTCACCATCGGCCCGGTGATCGAGGATGGCTTCTTCTACGATTTCGCCTATGAGCGCGCCTTCACGCCCAAGGATCTGGAACTGATCGAAGCCCAGATGCAGGCCCTGGCCGCGACCAATCATTCGGTGCGGCGCCGTGAGTTGCCGCGCGATGAAGCCATCGCCTGCTTCGAAGAGCGCGGCGAGCACTACAAGGCCGAACTGATTCGCGCCATTGCGGAAGGTGAAGTGCTGTCGCTGTATCGCCAGGGCGATTTCGAAGACCTCTGTCGCGGCCCCCACATACCATCGACCGGCCTGCTGCAAGCCTTCAAGCTGACCAAGGTCGCGGGCGCCTATTGGCGCGGCGATGCCAACAACGCGCCACTGCAACGGATCTACGGTACCTGCTGGGCCAACGCCAAGGACCTCAAGGCCTACCTCACCCGCCTCGAAGAAGCCGGCAAGCGCGATCACCGCAAGCTGGGCGCACAACTGGACCTGTTCCATTTCG
>Ga0302156_10000608_pt1 | contig 33337 bp, 28 predicted proteins | sample I_Bog_N3_2_FD_193503 | JGI IMG/M metagenome (GOLD analysis project Ga0302156, IMG submission 193503) | Peat permafrost microbial communities from Stordalen Mire near Abisko, Sweden - I_Bog_N3_2 | ecosystem: Environmental > Terrestrial > Soil > Wetlands > Peat | place: Sweden: Abisko, Stordalen... | reverse complement strand
CCGGCCGACTCGACTTTGACAGCGAAGGGTTAATGCTGCTCACTGACGACGGCAAACTGCAGCATGCCATCAGCCACCCACAACGCAAGCAATTCAAAACTTATCTAGTGCAAATCGAAGGCGTGCCCACCACTGACAACCTGGAACGCCTGCGACGGCCACTCGATTTGGGCGACTTTGTGACACAGGGCAGCGAAACCAAGCAGGTACTGGAACCGCAATGGCTATGGCCACGCAATCCCCCCATCAGGGAACGTAAGAATCAGCCAACCAGTTGGCTAACCATCAAGATTGCCGAGGGCAAAAACCGCCAGATAAGGCGCATGACTGCGGCCGTTGGCCTGCCGACTTTGCGCCTGATCAGAATCGCCATCGGCCCGTTCGCACTCCATAGCGACCCTTTGCTTCCCGGCGAGTGGAAAACCGTTGAGCCGTCAGCGTTGACGCCATAAAACTGTCAACCCGCCCAAAGCACAAAGCCGGGCTCACAAAGAATTATTTTTTTTGGAATTTTGTGTCAACCAAGCCCAGCCCCCCTCGTTATTGTCAGTGATTCATGAGAATCGCCGTTTTCTTAACATGTTAAATTGAAGGACTGCAAAATGAAAAAATTGATCGCCGCTCTGATCGCTGGTCTGTTCGCCACTTCCGTGTTCGCACAAGCTGCTGCTCCTGCTGCTCCTGCTGCCGATGCTGCAAAGACTGAAGCTGCTGCACCAAAGGCTAAGAAAGCTAAGAAAGCAAAGAAGGCTAAGAAGGCTAAGAAGGCTGCTGCTGCTCCAGCTGCTGACGCTCCTGCTAAGTAATCTAGCTGTCGCGCTACTGAAAGGCAGGCTGGTCCTGCCTTTTTTCTTGCCTGACGCAAAAGTGGTCGACACTGAGCTCCTTCAGGCTCGTACGCTTGCCATGCGGAATTTATCCTATAATCGACTGGTTTCCAGCCCCGGTTTTCAGCCCTTCCTACGCCCCATTACTATGCGCCGCTCATTTGCACTGCTTGCTACGCTCGCCGCGTTGGCAACCACCCTTCCCTCGTACGCTCAGCAAGCACAGAAATTCCCGACTACCACGCTCAATGCAGGCTTGTACCTGATCAAGGCAGAGGTCGCCTCCAACGAAGCCCAGCGAGAGCAGGGATTGATGTTCCGCGAAAAAATGGGCGCCAACGAGGGCATGGTCTTTCTATTTGGAGCTCCAGCAGGCGTGTGCATGTGGATGAAAAATACCCTGATCCCGCTGTCGGTGGCTTTCATGGATGAAAGCGGAAAAATCATCAACATCGAAGAAATGAAGGCACAAACCCTGGATTCGCATTGCGCGATCAGGCCAGCGACTTATGCACTGGAAATGAATACCGGCTGGTTCAAGCAAAAGAACATCAAGCCCGGCACGACCATAGACGGCCTGCCACACTAACTATTGGCGCCGGTGCAGGATCTGCGCATCGGCCACATATAGCAGACACCACAAACCGAACAGAAAATGCAAAAACCCGCCAGAAATTCCAGGCGGGTTAATGTTTCCTCACGAACAGATCAAGCATTCAGACCAATCCAAGCATTACTTATTAAGCAAGCTTAGCGTATCGATCTAAACAGGCCAAAGCATCATTACAATGCTCAAGCCCACTTGATTTAAACAGCCAGTGCCTTCAGAGCAGCAGACAGACGGCTCTTATGGCGAGCAGCCTTGTTCTTGTGGATGATTTTCTTGTCGGCAATGCTGTCGATGGTCGACACCGAAGCCTGGAATACGGAAGTCGCAGCAGCCTTGTCGCCTGCTTCGATCGCCTTGCGAACAGCCTTGATTGCTGTACGCAGCGTCGAACGCTGGCTGGAGTTGTGCGCGTTTTGCTTAACAGCTTGACGAGCACGTTTGCGTGCTTGTGCGGTATTTGCCATGAATAATTATCCTAAATCGAGATCGAATGCCTCGCAATCTTGATAACTTGCGAGGCGTAATTCTGTAGAGCCTTCGATTATAACCATTTCCCGCTCAACTAGCAAATACTCTGGCACCATCGCCACCAACTTGTTGCAAAGCAGCTTAATTTCCATGTGGAAAATGCGCATTGTTTCTCTCTTTCTACGCCTGCAACGGCAGCTATAATGCCGTCCCATGAACTTACATAAAACGCTTGCCACCATCTCTGGCATGACAATGCTGTCTCGCATCACCGGCCTGGCCAGGGAAATTTTATTTGCGCGCGCCTTCGGTGCCTCCGCCTATACTGATGCCTTCAACGTCGCCTTCCGCATTCCCAACCTGTTACGCCGCCTATTTGCCGAAGGTGCGTTTTCGCAAGCCTTTGTGCCGATTCTGGCCGAATACAAAAACCAGAAAGGCGACGCCGCCACCAAGCATCTGGTGGATCATGTCGCCACGGTACTGGTCTGGGTCATGCTGGCGACCAGCGTGGTTGGCATCGTTGCCACACCGATCATCGTCTATTTCATCGCGACCGGCTTGAAATATGACCAAGGCGCCTTTGATGCCGGCGTCGCCATGACGCGCATCATGTTTCCCTATATCGGGTTCATGGCCTTCGTGGCGCTAGCAGGTGGCATTCTTAATACCTGGCGTGAATTCAAGATTCCGGCGTTTACCTCAGTCTTGCTCAATGTCGCCTTCATCGTCGCCTCATTATTCGTCGCACCTTATCTGAAGCAACCTATTTATGCCATGGCTGGCGCAGTCTTCGTCGGCGGCGTACTGCAAGTATTGCTGCAAATTCCGGCGTTGATCAAAATTGGCATGTTGCCGCGATTGTACTGGAACCCCGCGATCGGCCTCAGGGACGAGGGCGTGCGACGTGTGCTCAAAAAAATGGGCCCAGCCGTGTTCGCCGTTTCGGCCGCGCAGATCAGCCTGATGATCAATACCAATATCGCTTCACGCCTGCCACACGGCAGCGTGTCGTGGCTATCCTACGCTGACCGTTTGATGGAATTTCCGACTGCGCTTCTGGGAGTCGCGCTGGGCACCATTCTGCTACCAAGCTTGTCGAGCGCCCACGCCGAAAACGACATGACTGAATACTCCGCCTTGCTCGACTGGGGCCTGCGTCTCACCTTCCTGCTGGCGCTGCCATGCGCGGTCGGCCTGACTACGCTGTCGCAGCCACTGGCAGCAACCTTGCTCAATTACGGCCACTTCGACGCCATCGCGGTCACCATGACCAGCCGCGCCCTGGTCGCCTACGGCGTCGGTCTGATCGGCCTGATCCTGGTTAAAATTCTGGCGCCCGGCTTTTATGCCAAACAAGACATCCGCACCCCGGTCAAAATTGCCATCGGCGTGCTCATCGCCACCCAGTTGATGAACTACGTGTTCGTGCCCTGGATCGCCCATGCCGGACTGGCCCTGTCAATCGGCCTCGGTGCCTGCCTCAATGCCGGCTTCCTGTTCTGGGGCCTGCGCCGCCGCAAGATCTATACACCACTGCCTGGCTGGGGCCTGTTTCTGGCCAAGCTGAGTGTCGCCTTGCTACTCCTGGCTGGCGCCGCCATCGCGGTCTCCCGCCACTTTGACTGGATCGCCATGGCTGCTCATCCGGCACTGCGCATAGGTGCTCTCATGTTGGTGCTGAGCGCCTGTGCGATCGCCTATTTCGGCGCCTTGCTGGCAATGGGCTTCCGATTTGGAGACTTCAAGCGCATAGCACGCTAAACCCCTAGCCGCAGACTTGGCGCAGCCATCGTGTTGCGCCAACGCGCCATTGCCTTGCAGATGTTTCATAACCGCGCATATTTTGATAGCATGATCACCATATGACGCTAACTCCTCTCGAATATTTTTCGTCACTGGTTCGTCAAGACGACTCGATTCCGCTATTTGAATCGGCATTGGCGCTGGGTCAGGACGCCTATCCCGAGCTTGATTTTTTTGCGTTCCAGATCGAGATCGACAACATGGCACTCAAACTCAAACAGCGCCTGTCGGCGGATGCATCGCATATTCAAAAATTGCGCGTGCTCAACCACTTCTTTTTTCAAGAACTGGCCTTCGGCGGCAACGTCAATAATTATTACGATCCCGACAATAGCTACCTGCATTGTGTGATCACATCGCGACGCGGCATTCCGATTTCGCTGGCGGTGGTGTACATGGAGCTGGGGCAGCAGATCGGTTTGAATATGAAGGGAATTTCCTTCCCTGGTCATTTCTTGATGAAGCTGTCGGTGCAATCCGGTGATATTGTGCTGGACCCGATGAACGGTGCCAGCCTGTCGCGGGAAGAGTTGGAGGAGCGCCTGGAGCCCTATCTGGAGCGCCAGGAATACGGCGACGAATTACCGCTGGCAGCCTATCTGCGCGCTGCCCATCCGCGCGAAATTCTGACTCGCATGCTGCGCAATCTCAAAGCCATTTTTACCGATACGCAACGCTGGCAGCAGGTATTGGAAGTACAGGAGCGACTGGTGATTTTGCTGCCCGATGAAATTACCGAGCGGCGCGACCGCGGCCTGGCCTATGCTCATCTGGCGGAACCGCAAGCGGCACTCGATGATCTGGAAGCCTATCTGGCTTTGCGCCCCGATGCTGAAGACGCTGACAATGTGCGCCAAAAGCTGCCCGAATTACGGCACGCCTGCCGCCGCCCCAACTAGACAGGCAGCAGCAGGCACCGACTAACTATGCCTTGGAACGTGCTTCAATGATTTCCCAGCGTTCCAGGTTTTCCAGCAGCAAACCGTCGATCACGGCGAAACGCGCATTCAGCCGCACCGCTTCGTCGGGACCTTTCTTGTAGAGGTCCGGATCGGCCAATTGCTCCGAAATCTGCTTTTGTTCACTTTCCAGTTGCGCAATCATCTTAGGCAACTCGTCGAGTTCGCGCTGTTCCTTATAACTCAATTTTTTCGCCTTGGCCGGCGCCGCTGCCGGTGCCTGCACTTCCACGGCCTTGACTTCGACCTTGGTCTTGGCGGCGCTTTGCATGTTGGCACGCACGCGTTCCCAGTCGCTGTAACCGCCGACGTATTCACGCCAAACGCCATCGCCTTCGGAGGCAATCACCTGTGTCACGACGTTATCCAGGAAAGTACGATCGTGGCTGACCAGGAATACGGTACCGCTGTAATCTTCCAGCAACTCTTCCAACAATTCCAGCGTATCGATATCCAGATCATTGGTCGGTTCATCCAGCACCAGCACGTTGGCAGGCTTGGCAAACAAACGCGCCAGCAACAAACGATTGCGTTCACCACCCGACAAGGTACGTACCGGCGAGCGTGCGCGCTCAGGCGCAAACAGGAAGTCGGCCAGATAGGTCATCACGTGTTTGCGCTGGCCGTTGACTTCGACCCAGTCGCTACCTGGTGCAATGGTTTCGGCCAGACTGTCTTCTTCGTTGAGTTGCGTACGCATCTGGTCGAAATACGCGACCTGTAACTTGGTGCCTTGGCGCACGCGGCCGCTGTCAGGCGTCTCTTCGCCCAGGATCATCTTGAGCAAAGTAGTTTTACCCGCGCCGTTCTGGCCAATCAGGCCAATCTTGTCGCCGCGCATGAGAATACCGCTGAAATCGCGCACGATGGTCTTGTCGCCATAGCTCTTGCTGACGTTTTCGAGTTCCGCCACGATCTTGCCCGAGCGTTCGCCGGCAGACACTTCCAGCTTGACCTGCCCTTGCCGGTCACGGCGCGCACTGCGGTCCAGCCGCAAGGCTTCGAGACGACGCACACGGCCTTCGTCGCGGGTACGACGCGCTTGCACGCCTTTGCGGATCCAGATTTCTTCCTGCGCCAAAAACTTATCGAATTTAGCGTTTTCCACCTCTTCATTGGCCAGCAATTCGGCCTTACGCGCCTGGTAGGTCGTGAAATTACCGGGGAACGACAGGATTTTGCCGCGATCGAGTTCAATGATGCGGGTAGCGACGTTATCCAGGAAGCTACGATCATGGGTGACGAACAACACACTGCCCTTGTAATCGCGCAACATTCCTTCGAGCCACAAGATGGAGCCGAAGTCGAGATGGTTGGTCGGTTCGTCCAGCAACAGCACGTCGGGCGCGCCGACCAGGCCGCAAGCCAACGCCACACGCTTTTGCATACCGCCGGAGAGCTCACCGATGAGCGAACTGCCGTTCAGATTGAGCTTGTCCAAGGTGGTTTCCACCTTGTTGTTGAGGCTCCAGGCATCGGCCGCATCGAGCAGCAACTGAATATCGTGCATGCGTTCCATCAGTGCATCATCGTTGTCGCCACCGAACTGTCCGGTCAGCGCTTCATATTCGCTCAACAAGGCTGGCAACTCTCCCAAGCCTGACGCGACCGCATCGAAAATCGACATCTCGGCCGGAAAATGCGGCTCCTGGTCGACGTAGGTGATTTTCAGGCCTTGCTGCATCACCAGCAAGCCATCATCAAGCTTGGAGTTGGCCGCAATGACTTTGAGCAACGACGACTTGCCGGTACCGTTGCGACCGATCAGGCCGACGCGCTCCCCGGTTTCAAGAGAAAACTCTGCATGATCAAGAAGAGCGACGTGTCCAAATGCAAGCTGCGCATTGGAGAGAGAGATGACTGCCATAGAGGTACCGAAGGAAGGAGTTCGAAAGCTGGGCGCACAGTAAGCTGCGGGGCTGCCGATTAAATTGGTGAAAGAATGCGGAAAGTCGCATTGTACCGATTGTGCAGCGCAATGGTGTGCCTAAAGCGCAATCAGGCGCGCACAGATGAATATTTCCCAATTGCAATGAAATACTGCATTCCACCATACGTTTGTCCAAAAACAGAGCGAATAAAGGCCTTGAACATACATTTCGAAACACAATCAACGACCTGCAAGCCGCTTGCACAGCCTGCGCCGCCACCGCATGTTGTAAGATACGGCACGCCCTCCACTAACGATGACCATGCGCTTTATTTTTCGCTTGCAGAACACATCCCGTCAACGCGGTTTCCTTAATCCCAATATTGTCAAATTCATCGTCTTTTCGATGCTTGGACTAGGCATTATTGGCGCACTGATCATTGCCTATGCATTGATCTTCATCAATCCGCGCCTGCCATCGCTGGATGTGATCACCGACTATCGGCCTAAAATTCCACTTCGTGTTTACTCTGAAGACCATGTCTTACTGGGTGAATTCGGGGAAGAAAAGCGTAGCCTGGTGAGGCTCAATGATATCCCTGCCAACATGAAGAATGCTGTGCTGGCGATCGAAGACTATCGTTTCTACCAACATGGCGGGATCGATTACATCGGTCTTGCACGCGCGCTGGTGGCCGATGTGATGCACGGTCATGCGAGCCAAGGCGCCAGCACCATCACCATGCAGGTGGCGCGCAATGTCTTTTTGACCAAGGAAAAAACGCTGTCACGCAAGATCTATGAAGTGCTATTGGCCAACAAAATCGAAGCCACGCTGAGCAAGGATCAAATTCTTGAGGTGTATATGAACCAGATTTATCTGGGGCAACGCGCCTTCGGTTTCGCTGCGGCAGCGCGTACTTATTTCGGCAAAGACCTCAAGGACATCACGCTGGCTCAAGCTGCCATGCTGGCCGGACTACCGAAAGCGCCATCGGCTTACAACCCCATCGTTAACCCAGAGCGCGCCAAAGTGCGGCAACAGTATATTCTGCAGCGCATGCTTGATCTGGAATACATCTCCCAAGCGCAATATAGCGCCGCCATCAAGGAAGACATCCAGGTGCGCCCGCCCGGCAACCAGTACAACGTGCACGCCGAATACGTCACCGAGATGGTACGTCAGCTGGTCTACGCGCAATACAAGGAAGATACCTACACCCAGGGTTTCAACGTCATCACCACCATCAATGCGGCAGATCAGAAAGCTGCTTACGATGCGGTGCGCAAGGGCGTAATGGACTATGACCGGCGCCATGGTTACCGCGGCCCGGAAGAAACCATCGCCTTGCCAGGCAATGCGGATGATCGGGCCCAGGCCATCGATGACGTCATGGATAACTATCCCGACAACGACGATATTCTCGCCGCAGTCGTGGTATCGGCCGATCCCAAGCAAGTCCAGGCGATACTACGCAGTGGTGACAAAATCAGCTTCAGCGGCGATGCATTGAAATTTGTGGCAACCGCGCTCAGCCCCAAGGCCAAGCCGGAAACCCGTATCGCTGCGGGTGCTGTGATTCGAGTAATGCAGGATGCCAAGAAAACTTGGCAGATCGTGCAGTTGCCCGAAGTAGAAGCGACGATGGTCTCCATGGTGCCGCAAAACGGCGCCATCCGGGCCCTGGTCGGCGGCTTCGACTTCACGCAAAACAACTTCAATCACGTGACCCAAGCTTGGCGCCAGCCCGGCTCGACCTTCAAGCCCTTCATCTACTCGGCAGCACTGGAAAAAGGTTTCGGACCGGCAAGCATCATCAACGACGCCTATGCATCTTATCCTGCCGGCCCTGGCCAGCCTGACTGGGAACCCAAGGACGACGATCCGCCAGCGGGCCCGATGACGCTGCGCACAGCGCTGCAAAAATCGATCAATCTGGTAGCCATCCGAACGCTCAATGCCATCGGCGTCAAATATGCGCAGGACTTCATCACTTCGCATTTCGGCTTTGATATCGATAAGGTACCGCCCTACCTGCCGATGGCACTAGGCGCCGGACAGACTACACCGCTGCAGTTGGCGTCGGCGTATTCGATTTTTGCCAATGGCGGTTACAAGATTAATCCTTACTTGATCACCCAGATCAGCGATTCACGCGGCCAGATATTGTCCAAGGCCGATCCATTGATCGTCGGCAACAATGCGCCGCGCGCCATCGATGAACGTAACAGCTACGTTATGACCAACCTGCTGCAGTCGGTGGCGCAACGCGGCACCGGCGCCGGTAGCAACGTGCTGGGACGCACCGATCTGGCCGGCAAAACCGGCACCACCAACGATGCGATGGATGGCTGGTTTGCCGGTTTCCAACGCACACTGACGACGGTGGCATGGATGGGCTACGACCAGCCCAAGAGCCTGGGCAACAGAGAGTTCGGTGCACAGCTGGCACTGCCGATCTGGGTTGAGTATATGCGGGTGGCGCTCAAGGACGTGCCGCAATTCGACTCGCCGCCACCAGAAGGTATTAGGTTCATTGATGGCGAACCGTATTACGACAATTTCTTACCTAGCGACGGCTTTGTCGCCTCCCTGGGCACCGATGGCAGTGGCGTAAGCGCAACCGCAGGCACGGGCGACGCCTTGTCGAACTTCTTTGGCTGGAACAAGAATCCTAATTCGGAAACACCAACGGCTCCGCCGGAATCAACGAAGATGTTTCAGGGACACTAAAACCCAACGACATTGACCCAGAAAAACGAAAAAGCGCAGAAGAAGACTTCTGCGCTTTTTCGTTTTCTACAGCCTCAATCTGGCGCCCCCGACACGGATCGAACGTGTGACCTATCCCTTCGTACCACCATGGCTTTCGCCACCAAGAAACTTGTTTGTGGTCTGGACTATACCTTGACCATGGACTTTACAGTCTGCAGGTCGGAGCCGTCTAGTCTCTACACCTTCCGCATCACCATCGGTTCTGCGGCTTGGCTCGGTATTGCCAGCAGTCGCCCCGGTTAAGGGCGCTGTCAGGGTTCACCGAATTTGACTCCATTCACGCGGCGCCTTTCGGATGCCGGTGCCCAATTTGACTTAGGAGGGGATCGCTCTATCCACTGAGCTACGGGGGCGTGGCCGCTATTGTAACGGGTGTGGGCAAGGATGGAAAGCCAAGCGGCCAAATCCCCGCAGCAGCGCAACCTGCTCATGTATTTACCAAATGCTTCGCACCATGAGTGCTCATCTCTCCTATACTATCTCGGGAAGACTTTATTTGCCTGCATCACGATCAGCTCGCCTTCTAAAATCTATAAAGAGCATTGTTATGGCTGTCATTATGTTTCGACATTTGCTGCCGCTCTGCGCCATTCTGGCGAGCCTTTGCGCAGTAACGCCTGCTCATGCAGCCGACACCGTGGCTGATACCATTGCCCAACGGGTTATCGCCTGTACCGCTTGCCACGGTAAAGAGGGTGCTGCCTCCAGCGACGGTTTTTACCCGCGTATCGCCGGCAAACCACAAGACTACCTATTCAATCAGTTGAGCAATTTCCGCGATGGTCACCGCCAGTACCCACTGATGAGCTATCTGCTGAGCAATTTGTCTGATGCTTACCTGCATGAGATTGCCAACTATTTCTCTGAGCAGCATCCGCCCTATCCAGCACCCCAGCCGGTCACTGCCACCACGGCAACGCTGGCACGCGGCCGCGCCCTGGTATGGCAAGGCGATGCCGACAAGCAAGTACCGGCATGCATTGCTTGCCATGGTCAAAATCTGGCTGGCGTGGCGCCTGCCATTCCGGGTCTGATCGGGCTTCCCCGTGATTACATCAATGCGCAATTCGGCGCCTGGAAAAATGGTGTACGAAAAGCCCGTGCCCCCGATTGCATGGCACAGATCACGGCGCGCCTATCGCTTGCCGACATCAATGCCGTCAGTAGCTGGCTGGCAGCACAAACGGTGCCGGACGCCGCTCGCCCGGCCACTGTCGGCATCTTAAAACTGCCCTTGTCGTGCGGCAGCATCATGCCAGGGGGATAAGCATGAAACGCGTTGCGCTAGCTATCCTGTTATCCATCATCGCCATTGCCGCACTCTTCTTCGGCAAGCAATTCATCGATCATGACGCCGATGATCAGGCACAGCAGCCCGCTACACCACTGGATCTCTCCCTGCAACGCACACGCGGCGCCTATCTTGCGCGCGCCGGCGACTGCATGGCTTGCCATACCGTACGCGGCGGCAAGGCCTATGCGGGCGGGCGGGCCATTGCGACACCGTTCGGCACGCTGTATGCCCCCAACATCACCGCAGATAAAGAAACCGGTCTGGGCCAATGGAGCGCAGCTGATTTCTGGCGCGCGCTGCATGATGGTAAAGCCCGGGATGGCAGCTTTCTCTACCCGGCCTTTCCCTATCCGAATTACACAAAAATCACACGCGGCGATGCCGATGCGCTGTTCGCCTATCTGCAAACAGTGACGCCGGTACATCAGGCCAATACCCCTCATGCGCTACGCTTCCCCTACAATTACCGCTTCCTGCTGGCCGGCTGGCGCGCGCTGTACTTCACGCCGGGCGTCTATCGCAACGAACCGCTGCAAGCCCCCGAGTGGAATCGCGGCGCTTATCTGGTAGAGGGGTTGGGACATTGCAGCGCCTGCCATACCACGCGCAATATTTGGGGTGCGACGGTCCACAAGTCAGAACTCGGCGGCGGTTTGATCGATGTAATGAATTGGTATGCCCCCGCCTTGAATGCAGACGCTGAAGCGGGACTAGGCGATTGGCAGTTGCAACAGCTCACGGCCCTACTCAAGACCGGTGCGTCACCACGAGGCACCGTATTCGGCCCGATGGCGGAAGTAGTCGGCCAGAGCCTGCAATATCTGCAAGACGACGATATCCATACCATGGCGGTCTATCTCACCGCGCAACCACAAAAGGCCTCTGCGCCGGCGCTGACTTCGCTGCAGCCGGACGCTGCCAAGGGGCAACGCATCCTACAGCTTGGCAGCAAACTCTATGAAAACCATTGCGCCGATTGCCATCGCGCCGACGGCAGCGGTATGCCACCCGCCTATCCGCCGCTCAGCGGCAACCGGGCATTGACCATGGCGAGCGCTGTCAATCCTATCCGCATGGTGCTCAATGGCGGCTTTCCACCCTCCACCAATGGCAATCCCCGCCCCTATGGCATGCCTCCGTTCGGCCAGATGCTCAACGACCAGGAAGTCGCCGCCGTCGTCTCCTACATTCGTCAAAGCTGGGGAAATCGCGGCGGTTTTGTGGCGCCGCAAGAAGTCAATCGCTATCGTTCCGTACCTGTAGATTAGCGGCCTTGGGCGCCCTGCGATGATGTTTTATTACGCCCGTTTAGAACGTCTAAGCAAATCTCGATAGCCAGGCGCGACGACGCAAACCGTACGCAGGGATGGCAAGGAGTTGCAACGCCACTAGCAGCATTTGCTTAGGTGTTCTTAATTGTCATCCATGCTGAGCTTGTAGCCCATGCCGCGCACGGTTTTGACGTAATCAGCTGCCACTCCCAGTGATTTGCGTAGACGCATGATGTGCACATCGACGGTACGTTCCTCGATAAACGTGTGGTCGCCCCAAACCTTGTCGAGCAGTTGTGCACGCGAGAAAATACGCTCAGGATGCGCCACCATATAACGTAGCAACTTGAATTCTGCCTGATCAAGTTCGATATCCCGTTGCTGCACGCTCACCCGGTGGCGTTCTGTGTCGATGCTAAGCAAGCCGTAAGACAGACTTTGTTGTCCCAGTTCGGGCGCCTTGCGGCGTAGCAGCGCCTGCACCCGCGCCACCAGTTCCTTGGGTGAAAATGGTTTGGTGACATAGTCGTCGGCGCCCTCATTGAGTCCCTTGACCTTGTCCTCCTCCATCCCTTTGGCGGTCAGCATGATGACCGGCAGCGCTGCCGTACGTGCCTGCCGCCGCCATTCACCGAGCAGCGCCAGGCCGGAGGTGTCCGGCAGCATCCAGTCAAGCAATACCAACTGCGGCAAGGCCCCGGCAATCAGTGTTCGCGCCTGGCTTGCATCAGTGGCGATGCTGATGGCAAAGCCCGCCCCCTGCAAAGTAAAGCGCAGCAGCTCGGCAATGCTCGGCTCGTCCTCAACCAACAAAATATGCAACGAATCTTTTGACATGCGCAATTATCTGAATAACTTGTAAGGTGCGCCAAGATGGGCGCACCGCCAACTGGCTGCGAAATCAGAGCACCACTTTATCCGCAATCCTCTGCGCCATCGCCTGCGCCATCGCAGCCTGCTCAGCCTCGACCATGATGCGAATCAAAGGCTCTGTGCCCGAGGGGCGAATCAGTACACGTCCGCTCTCACCCAGCGCCTTTTCAACAGCATCCTTCTCCGCCTGCATGCCCGGATTGCTCTTCCAATCGAAACCGGCCGGAATTTTAACGTTAATCAAGACTTGCGGATACAAACTGATATCGGCAGTCATCTGCGCCAGGCTTTGTTCAGCACGTTTGAGCGCAGACAAGACCTGCAACGCTGAAACGATACCATCGCCGGTGGTGTGTTTGTCCAGGCACAACAAATGTCCCGATCCTTCGCCACCCAACAGCCAGCCATGTTCCTGCATGGTTTCCAGCACATAGCGGTCACCCACCTTGGCGCGTGCAAAGGCGATGCCCATTTTCTTGAACGCCACCTCCAGCGCCATGTTGGTCATCAACGTACCAACGGCGCCCGGCACCGGTCCTGTCGCCAATCTATCCTTGACCATCACGTACAGCAATTCATCGCCGTTATAGATGCGGCCCTGATCATCGACCATCACCAGCCGGTCGGCATCGCCGTCAAGGGCAATCCCTACGTCGGCGTGGTTGGCACGCACTGCTGTTGCCAGCGCATCGGGCGCGGTAGCGCCAAACCCTTCATTGATGTTGAGGCCATTAGGCTGATTGCCAATGTTAATGACTTCGGCTCCCAGCTCATGAAATACATGCGGCGCAACGTTGTAAGCTGCGCCATGGGCACAGTCGACCACAATGGTCATGCCGCGCAAGTCGAGCGCATTGGGGAAGGTGCTCTTGCAAAATTCAATGTAACGTCCCTGCGCATCATCCAGACGCTTGGCCTTGCCCAGTTTTTCAGAGGACACGCAAGACATCGGCAGTTCCAGCTCAGCTTCAATTTCGGCTTCCACTGCATCAGGCAGTTTATTGCCGCTGGCCGAGAAAAACTTGATGCCGTTGTCGTGATAAGGATTGTGCGAAGCCGAGATAACCACACCTGCCGACAGCCGCAAGGCCCGCGTCAAATAGGCGACCGCAGGTGTCGGCACCGGCCCGGCTAGCATCACGTCCACGCCGGCGGCGGCAAAACCCGCTTCCAGCGCAGCTTCCAGCATATAGCCCGATATCCGCGTGTCTTTGCCGATCAATACCACCGGCTTGGCCGACGAGGCCCATGACTTGGTCAAGACCTTGCCAGCCGCATAACCGAGCCGCATCACGAAATCAGGTGTGATTGGTGCTACGCCAACAAGCCCACGCACACCGTCGGTGCCAAAATATTTTCCTGCCATGATTTTCGTGTTTCCCTTGGACTATTTTTATAAATTTTTCCCGTAGCCATTCATACCGGCATACCAGACATTGAGTGCATCGACGGTCTCCGCCACATCGTGCACACGAACAATCATCGCACCTTGCGCCGCGGCTGCCAAGGCCGCGCCAATGCTACCTGCCAGGCGCTGCTCGAGCGGCTTGCCAGTGACCGCGCCGATCATCGTCTTGCGCGACATGCCGGCCAACAGTGGCAGGCCGAGTTCACGAATCAGACGCGGTGTGTGCTGGAGCAAGCTAAAGTTATGTTCGACGCTCTTACCGAAGCCAAAGCCTGGATCGATGCACATACGTTGACGCTGCACCCCCGCTGCTGCCAGCACCTGTACCCGCTGCTGCAGAAAGTTGCTGACTTCATCGACGACATCGGCGTAGGCCGGCTGCTGCTGCATGGTCTGTGGCTCGCCTTGCATGTGCATGATGCATAGCCCGGCAGCACTATCCTTGACAACATCAACCGCGCCCGGCGCACGAAAACCGTTGATATCGTTGATCATGTCCACCTCTGCGATCAGCGCTTCGCGCATCACTTCGGGCTTATAGGTATCGATCGACAACGGTTTGCCGCAATCACGCAAGGCGTAGATCACCGGCATAACACGTTGCAACTCTTGCTCGAGCGATACCGGCGCAATTCCAGGGCGGGTCGATTCACCGCCGATGTCAATCATATCGACACCATCAGCAATCATTTGCTCGGCATGCGACAGGGCAAATTCCAACGAGGAGTAACTGCCACCATCGGAAAAAGAATCCGGCGTCACGTTGAGGATACCCATGACCAATGGTCTACCTCCGGCACGGACCGGAAAGCGATAGCGCCCGCATTGTAAATACTGTTGATTCATCGTTGTTAATCGTCTCAAAGCCGCTCAATGGCAAAGAGCCGGCGACTTACTTGAACACGGTGCAGAGAAAGAAAACAAAAAGGGCGAGGATTGCTCCTCACCCCGGACCTGCAACGCTCACTCCTGCTTTCAGGCTGGTGCGGTAGCGTTCGGCGAAATATCGCCTGGTTTATTGTCGGATGACTTCTTGACCGGCACGCCCGACTTTGGCAAACGTGGTTCGATCCCCGCCATGATGTCGTTGATTTGGTCGGCGTCAATAGTTTCCCAATCCAGCAACTTTTGCGCCATGACTTCCACCTTGTCGCGGTTTTCTTCCAACAGCTTGCGAGACAAGGCGTATTGCGTATCAAGAATATTGCGAATTTCGGTATCGACCTTTTGTTGCGTTGCTTCCGACACTGTTTTGGACGACATGCGGCCAAAATAAGCATCTTGCTCCGTGTCTTCGTAGACCATGGTGCCGAGCGACTCGGACATACCATAACGGGTCACCATGGCGCGCGCCAGCTTGGTGGCACGCTCAAAGTCGTTGGATGCACCGGTCGACATCTGATGCATGAAGATTTCTTCTGAAATACGACCGCCGAAGAGAATCGCGATTTCTTCCAACATCTTGTCTTTGTACATGTTGACACGATCGTGTTCCGGCAATTGCCAAGTCAGACCCAGCGCATAACCGCGCGGCATGATCGTGACCTTGTGCACCGGATCAGCCTTGGGCAAGAGCTTGGCAACCACAGCATGTCCAGACTCATGGTAGGCCGTATTGCGGCGCTCCTCTTCGCGCATGACCGCAGACTTGCGTTCCGGGCCCATGACAATCTTGTCCTTGGCATCCTCAAAGTCCTGCATTTCGACCAAGCGCTTGCTGCGACGAGCGGCAAACAGCGCAGCTTCATTGACCAGATTAGCCAGATCAGCACCGGAGAAACCTGGTGTGCCGCGCGCTAGAATGTCAGCCTTGACGTCAGGTGCAATTGGCACCTTGCGCATGTGCACATAGAGAATTTGTTCACGGCCGCGAATGTCTGGCAGACCGACCATCACCTGACGATCGAAACGACCTGGACGCAGCAGCGCCTTATCCAGCACATCGGCACGATTGGTTGCCGCAATCACGATCACGCCGGAGTTGGCTTCAAAACCATCCATCTCGACCAGCATCTGGTTCAATGTCTGTTCACGCTCATCATTGCCACCACCCATGCCGGCACCGCGATGACGACCGACGGCATCAATTTCATCGATGAAGATGATGCAAGGTGCATGCTTCTTGGCATTTTCAAACATGTCGCGCACCCGCGACGCACCAACGCCGACGAACATTTCAACAAAGTCGGAACCGGAGATGGTGAAGAAAGGAACCTTGGCTTCGCCGGCAATGGCGCGCGCCAGCAATGTCTTACCGGTACCTGGAGGACCTACCATCAGTACGCCATGCGGAATACGCCCACCCAGCTTTTGGAACTTGGTCGGATCGCGCAGGAACTCCACCAGCTCCTGCACTTCTTCCTTAGCTTCATCGCAACCGGCGACATCAGCAAAGCTGATCGAATTGCTATTTTCGTCAAGCATGCGCGCTTTGGACTTGCCGAACGAAAAAGCGCCGCCCTTGCCGCCGCCCTGCATCTGACGCATGAAGAACACCCAGACACCGATCAGCAACAGCATCGGGAACCAGGAAATGAACACCTGCGACAGGAAAGATTGTTCTTCAGGTTGCTTGACGTCGAACTTGACGCCGTTATTGAGCAAATCACCGACCAGACCGCGATCCAGATAAGTAGCGGCGGTCTTGACCTTCTTGCCGTCTTGCGTGGTCGCGATAATGCTGCGATCTTCGATGGTTGCATCCTTGATATGACCGGCTTTTACTTCACTGATGAAGTCGGAATAAGCAATCGGCGTAGCACCGGAGGCCAGGCTGCGGCTGTCGAACTGTTTAAAGACCATAAACAGCACCAGGGCGATCACCACCCAGATGGCGGCTTTGGAAAACATATTGTTCACTAGAACTCCTCCGACGCGAGCGCGCCTCATTACCTTATATATATCCGATTTTACTCGGATTCATCTGCGCTTACTAGGAAACCGTCCATGCGCAGCACACCTATTCAGGGCTACGGCAAACACACCGCAAAACTTGAATGCAGCATTGGGCGAAAATTACGCCAGCCAAGACCAACAAGTTGCCCACAAGACAAGCATTCGATGACGCAATCACAGCCCTCTAGCGCAAGATGTAGGGGCGGAGTCATCGAAATCAAGGCAAATAATCGCAAGAAAGCACCATGTTTGCGCAATTATCTTGGATTTTTCATCACCTTGCCCAACAAGAAGATTTCCGAAGACTTGTCACGGCTGGCCTTAGGCTTCTTCGATACGACCGTTTTGAACTCGGCGCGAAATTTATGCAACAACTCGTTGTATCCGGTGCCATTGAAGCACTTAACGAGCAAGGCTCCGCTCGGCTTCATGTGCATTTGTGCAAATTCGATGGCCAAATCGACAATATGTTCGATGCGGGCGGCATCGGCGATTGCCACGCCAGACAGATTCGGCGCCATGTCCGACAGCACCAGATCGACCTGACGGCCATCCAGCACTGCCGCCAGCTGCCGCACTGAGTCCTCTTCGCGGAAGTCGCCAAGAATGAAATGCACGTCAGCAATCGGCTCCATTGGCAGCATGTCGAGTCCGATGACAGTGCCGCGAATACCCCCTGCTTCGCCGCCGGACAGCTTGTTGCGCACGTATTGCGACCAACTGCCTGGCGTCGAACCGAGGTCGACGATGACCTGGCCGGGCTTGATCAGTTTTTCATCCTCGTCGATTTCCTTGAGCTTGTAGGCCGCGCGGGCGCGATAGCCCTCCTTTTGCGCAAGCTTCACATACGGATCGTTGATGTGATCATGCAGCCAGTTTTTGTTTAATTTGTTCTTTGCCATTCGCGTAGAATACTGGTTTTAAATATTGAGGGACAGCGCCAAGGCCTGAAACAGGCCCTAAGCAGCATCTTGCCTGGTCCCGGGAACACACTCTATGTTGAAACTTACCCCCACCGAGCGTAGCGAATTGCGCGCCGAAGCACATGGCCTGAGTCCGGTCGTCATTGTCGGCGAAGGTGGCTTGACACCTTCCGTCGTCAAGGAAATCGATCTCAGCCTGAACTCTCATGGCCTGATCAAAGTTCGGGTTTTCGGCGATGACCGCGAAGCGCGCGTGACAATTTATGAAACCATTTGCGAACAGCTAGGCGCAGCGCCGGTACAACACATCGGCAAATTGCTGGTACTGTTCCGTCCGAAAAAGGACGCTACCAAGGAGCGCAGTGAAACGCGCGGCAAAGGCATGCGCGAAGTCACCATCGTCAAACCCAGCCCGAGTGGCACCAAGCGCCCCACCGTATCCAAAGTCATGCTCAAGGGAAACGAACGCGTCACCGCCGGCGGTTCAATCAAGCGCGCCAAGCCGCGTCAAAAGAGTACTAAACGCTGAACAATTTTCAGCCAAATCAACTGCGGTAAGCACCACGGTGCCGCAAGAAAAAATGCCCGCTTCTGCGGGCATTTTCATGACCCCCGCCGCGCTGTCAAACTTCACCGACAGCCGACCAACGGGCCTCGTGCGTATCAGATATAACGCACTTCCAGGATTTCATACTCACGCACACCAGAGGGCGCTTCCACTGCCACCACATCACCGGCGCTCTTACCAATCATGGCGCGAGCAATCGGCGAAGTCACCGACACCTTGGCTTGCTTGATGTCAGCTTCGTCAATACCGACGATCTGGTAGGTCACCTTTTCACCACTATCGAGATTTTCCAGATCGACGGTGGCAGCAAACACCACACGACCATCCGCACTCAACGTGGCCGGGTCAACGATGAGCGACGAACCCAGCTTGCCTTCGAGGTCGGCAATACGACCTTCAACAAAAGCCTGACGTTCCTTGGCGGCATCATACTCTGCATTTTCCGACAAGTCGCCTTGCGCGCGCGCTTCGGCGATCGCATTGATGACCGACGGACGTTCCTTCGTTTTCAAGCGCTGCAGCTCTTCTTTCAGAAGCTCTGCGCCATGCCTGGTGATGGGGACTGTACTCATAAAACTCTCAACAAAATAGAGGCACTTTTGTATAGCACGCACAGCTCCTATCGGGGCCGTGCAAACACAAAGTTTGCCGATAAAAAATCACAGAGGGCATCGAATACTCAGATGCCCTCTGTGACCAATGACTGATTAGCAATGAAGCGTGTATGTGGCTTTAGTGTATAGCTTTATGTAGCCCTTGTAAATCATACACATCCAGCGCGTCCAGGTGGCGCATGCCTTCGACGGCCGCTTCCGCACCCGCGATGGTAGTAAACGTCGTCACACGGGCTGCCAATGCGGAGGTACGAATGGCGCCGGAGTCGGCAATTGCCGTGCGTTTTTCTTCCACCGTATTGATCACCAGCGAGATTTCGTTGTTTTTGATCATGTCGACGATATGCGGACGACCTTCCACCACCTTGTTGACAGTGGCCACCTGAACGCCGGCCGCAGCAATCGCCGCCGCCGTGCCCTTGGTGGCAACGATAGTGAAGCCGATCGCCACCAGATCCTTGGCGACCTGCACAGCGCGTGGCTTGTCACTACCCTTGACACTGAGGAATACCTTGCCAGAGGTTGGCAGCTTAACGCCTGCGCCCAACTGCGACTTGACGAAGGCTTCGCCAAAGGTCTTGCCGACACCCATGACTTCGCCGGTGGATTTCATTTCAGGGCCGAGAATGGTATCGACGCCCGGGAACTTAACGAACGGGAATACGGCTTCCTTGACACTAAAGTAAGGCGGAATCACTTCGTTCTTGATGCCCTGACTCTCCAGCGACTGTCCTACCATGCAACGAGCAGCAATCTTGGCCAGTTGCAGGCCGGTCGCCTTGGACACGAACGGCACGGTGCGCGAAGCACGTGGATTGACTTCCAGCACGAACACCACATCCTGCATCTTGCCGTCGACTTCGCTCTGCTGAATCGCAAACTGCACATTCATCAGACCAACCACGTTGAGTCCCTTGGCCATCAGCGCAGTCTGACGCTTGAGTTCATCGATGGTGTCTTTCGACAACGAGTATGGAGGCAACGAGCAGGCCGAGTCGCCCGAGTGCACACCAGCTTGTTCAATATGTTCCATCACGCCGCCGATGAAAGTACGTTCGCCGTCAGACAGACAGTCGACATCGACTTCAATCGCATCATTGAGGAAGCGGTCCAGCAACACCGGCGAATCATGCGATACCTTAACCGCTTCGCGCATGTAGCGCTCCAGATCGCGTTGCTCGTGGACAATTTCCATGGCACGGCCACCCAGCACGTAAGATGGACGCACCACCAGCGGATAACCGATTTCCTGCGCCAGGAGCAAGGCGTCGGCTTCGGTACGCGCAGTACGGTTAGGCGGCTGACGCAAACCCAGTTCCTGCAGCAGTTTTTGGAAGCGCTCGCGGTCTTCGGCAGCATCAATCATGTCCGGCGAAGTACCGACGATGGGCACACCGTTGGCTTCCAGATCCAGCGCCAGCTTGAGCGGAGTCTGACCGCCGTATTGCACGATCACGCCAACCGGTTTTTCCAGCGCGACGATTTCCAGCACGTCTTCCAGCGTCAACGACTCGAAGTACAGACGGTCAGAAGTATCGTAATCGGTGGAAACGGTTTCCGGATTGCAGTTGACCATGATGGTTTCATAGCCGTCTTCGCGCAAGGCCAGCGCAGCGTGCACGCAGCAATAGTCAAACTCAATGCCTTGACCAATACGATTCGGACCGCCGCCCAGCACCATGATCTTTTTCTTGTCGGTCGGCTTGGACTCGCACTCTTCCTCGTAGGTCGAGTACATGTAAGCGGTATTGGTGGAAAACTCACCTGCGCAGGTATCGACGCGCTTGTAGACCGGACGGATGTTGAGCGCATGGCGCTTCTCGCGCACCGCCGTGTCGGAAACCTTGAGCAGCTTGGCCAGACGACGATCAGCAAAGCCCTTTTGCTTGAGCTTGAACAGCGTGTCCTTATCCAGCCCGTCGAGGGTCTGGCTGCTTTCCAGCCACAGTTCGATGTCAACGATTTCCTTGATCTGCGACAGGAACCAGGGATCGATATGAGTCAGACCGTGCACTTCTTCCAGCGAGAAACCCTGGGCGAAGGCATCGCCCACGTACCAGATGCGGTCAGGGCCAGGCTCGCCCAGTTCTTCCTTGATGGTTTCGTGGTCGGTGGTCTTCTCGTTCATGCCGTCGACGCCGACTTCCAGACCGCGCAGGGCTTTCTGGAAGGATTCCTGGAAGGTACGGCCGATTGCCATGACTTCACCGACCGACTTCATTTGCGTGGTCAGGTGATTGTCGGCTTGCGGGAATTTTTCAAACGCAAAGCGTGGAATCTTGGTCACGACGTAGTCAATCGACGGCTCAAACGAAGCCGGGGTAGCACCGCCGGTGATTTCGTTGCGCAATTCGTCGAGCGTAAAGCCGACCGCCAGCTTGGCGGCGATCTTGGCGATCGGGAAACCGGTCGCCTTCGACGCCAGCGCCGAAGAACGTGAGACGCGCGGATTCATTTCGATGACGATCATGCGACCGTCAGCAGGATTGACCGAGAACTGCACGTTGGAGCCACCGGTATCGACACCGATTTCACGCAGCACCGCCAGCGAGGCGTTACGCATGATCTGGTATTCCTTGTCGGTCAGCGTCTGTGCCGGCGCTACCGTGATCGAGTCCCCCGTATGCACGCCCATTGGATCCAGATTTTCGATAGAGCAGACGATGATGCAGTTGTCGGCCTTGTCGCGCACGACTTCCATCTCGTACTCTTTCCAGCCGATCAGCGATTCTTCGATCAACAGTTCCGATGTCGGCGATGCTTCCAGGCCACGCTTGCAGATCGTTTCAAATTCTTCAGCGTTATAGGCAATGCCACCGCCAGTGCCGCCCATGGTGAAGGATGGACGGATGATGACGGGAAACCCAAGGCCCTTTTGCACGCCCCACGATTCTTCCATGTTGTGCGCCACACCCGAGCGCGCCGAACCCAGACCGATCTTGGTCATGGCATCCTTGAACTTGGAGCGGTCTTCAGCCTTGTCGATGGCTTCCGGCGAAGCACCGATCAGTTCGCAACCGTATTTTTCCAACACGCCATGACGATGCAAGTCCAGCGCGCAGTTCAGCGCAGTCTGACCACCCATGGTCGGCAGGATCGCGTCCGGTTTTTCCTTGGCGATGATGCGCTCGACCACTTGCCAGGTAATCGGCTCGATGTAAGTGACATCGGCCATTTCCGGGTCGGTCATGATGGTAGCCGGATTGCTGTTGACCAGAATGACCTTGTAGCCCTCTTCACGCAGGGCCTTACAGGCCTGGGCACCGGAATAGTCGAATTCGCAAGCCTGACCGATGATGATCGGACCAGCGCCAATGATCAGAATGCTTTTAATGTCGTTACGCTTAGGCATGTTTGTTTTTCTCCATCATCGCCACAAATTTATCGAACAAGGGGGCGATGTCATGCGGCCCAGGTGATGCTTCGGGGTGGCCCTGGAAGCAGAACGCAGGCTTATCGGTGCGGGCAAAACCTTGCAGCGAGCCATCAAACAGGGACACGTGGGTGACCCGGCAATTGGCCGGCAAAGTCGCCGCATCCACCGCAAAACCGTGGTTTTGCGAGGTAATCAGCACTTGCTTGCTATCGAGATCCTGCACTGGATGGTTGGCACCATGGTGACCAAACTTCATCTTCAATGTCTTGGCACCCGACGCCAGCGCCATGATCTGATGCCCCAGGCAGATACCGAAAGTTGGAATGCCGCGCTCGATCAATTCCTTCGATGCTGCGATAGCGTAATCGCAAGGCTCTGGATCGCCTGGCCCGTTGGACAGGAAAACCCCATCCGGATTGAGTGCCAGCACCTCGGCAGCAGAAGCTTGAGCAGGCAGCACCGTGACCTTGCAACCGCGCTCGGCGAGCATGCGCAAAATGTTGTACTTGACGCCATAGTCGAAGGCCACCACGTGGAATTTCGGCGTGATCTGCTGACCATAGCCGCGTCCCAGCTTCCACTCGGTTTCGGTCCAGTTATAGGCTTGCTTGGTCGACACCACCTTGGCCAGGTCCATACCGGCCAAACCCGGAAAGGCACGCGCCAGTTCCAGTGCCTTTGCGGTCGCCACAGCGACATCTTGTTCACCAGCCACAATTGCACCGCTCTGCGCACCCTTTTCGCGCAGAATGCGGGTCAGCTTGCGCGTATCGATACCAGCAATGGCCACGATATTGTTGGCTTGCAGATAGTCGCTCAGACTTTGCTTGGTGCGAAAATTGGACGTCAGTCGTGGCAGATCCTTGATGATCAGGCCGGCTGCATGCACTTGCGCACTTTCGACATCCTCGGCATTGATGCCGGTATTGCCGATGTGCGGATAAGTCAGGGTAACGATTTGGCGGCTATAGCTGGGATCGGTCAAAATTTCCTGGTAACCGGTCATGGCCGTATTGAACACGACTTCACCAGCGGTGGTGCTGACGTTGCCAGCGGCGCCGATGGACACACCAAGAAAAACGGACCCGTCTGCTAGCGCGAGGATGGCCGGAACGGTAGGGCCAGAAAGTAGAGGCAGCAAGGGTAACTCCTGAGATTGTTACCGCCGCTGGCCTGACCCGCTGGGCTGACCAAACGCAATGAGCACGAATGCAAACACACGTACAAGAATCCGTACAGAATGCAGCAAATGCACCAAACCGACCGCCGCACACACCCCAAAAATGCTGCATGGAATGTCGGTTGGCCTGTTAGGACGAGATGTAGGATTCGGTATGCGCTACGGCGGAATTTAAATTAGCTAAACCGCACAAGTATAGCGCAAAATGCGTCTCCCAGCAAATCCAAAGATTGCCGAAAAACGCATTCAGAAGACTGCCGGCGCGTGAAAAACCGGCTAAAAATCAGTGTATTAGCAGCGAATCAGCGCTTACAGTCCGAGCGCAGCGATACCCGCCTTGGCGATCTGCACATCTTCCGACGACTTCACACCGGACACGCCAACCGCACCGACATATTGCCCGTCAACAACGATAGGCACGCCGCCTTCGAGCAGACCTTCGAGTTCAGGTGCACTCAAGAAAGAGAAGCGCCCATTGTTGATCATGTCTTCATAGATCTTGGTCTCACGGCGCCCCAGAGCCGCAGTCTTGGCTTTGGCCGGCGCGATGTGCGACGAGGCAGGCGCGGCGCCATCCAAACGCTGCAACCACAGCAAATGACCGCCATCGTCCACGATGGAGATGACAACTGCCCAGTTGTTCGCTTTAGCTTCAGCTTCAGCGCCGGCAGCGATTTTTTTCAGGTCGTCGAGGGTCAGATATGGTTTCGTTTGCATGATGCTCCCAGATAGCTCAAATAGAAAAAGAATGCTGATTGTAAGGCGATATTAATGTCACGGCACAAAATATGCGCAAGCAACCCTGGCATGCCCCTAGGAGCCTGCACCAAGACATTGCCGAAATGACAATAAATTAGAATTAGTTTTTGACAACGCAAGGGAAATTGTTTACATTCCACCAGTCAATTCGATAGGAAAATGTCACGATGACAATACAGCAGACTGCACGCCACCGACGACAGCTCGCAAATGCATGCGTGTTAGCGATCGGCTTCTGGTTCTGCAGTACCGCCTGGAGCATCGACATTACCCCTTCAGCACAAGATTCACTTCCAACCGGCAAGACCAGTATTGCACTTGCCCGCCTGCACGACATTACCAACCGCGCGTCCGAACTGGCTGTCCAGGCGTTAAGCATGCTGGGCATCAATTATCGCTACGGCGGCACATCGCCAGACACAGGCCTCGATTGCAGCGGACTGGTGCGTTATGTCTTCAAGGAAGCGTGGGACAAGGATTTGCCACGCACTGCGGTAGAAATCAGCCGCATCGGCGAAAAAGTCGACAAACTTGACCTGAAACCTGGTGATCTGGTGTTCTATAACACCCTGCGCCGTGGCTTCTCGCACGTCGGCATTTATCTAGGTGACCGCAAATTCATTCATTCGCCGTCCGCCGGCGGTCAAGTCCGCATCGAAGACATGGACCTGGCGTACTGGAAAAAACGCTTCAATGGCGCACGCCGTATTGTTGGCGCTGGCAACAGCAGCGATGACAATGACGATGACAATCAGCCATAAGCTGACCCATCGGCAACATCCATAGCAAAACTGCAAGACCCGGCGGTATTGGCTGCCGGATCAGTTTTCCTCTTTCTCTTTCAGCTTCTGTCTGATTTCCTCAATCGCTTTCGTGGCGGCCTGCTCACCGGCCAGAATGGCCATGTTGCGCCCGGCAAAATCACCACCCTTCATGCCCCCCAATTTAGGCTCAATGACCACATCGGCCCCCTTGAGCTCATAACTGTTGATGGTCTGCCCCATAATGGCAAAGGTCTGCAGCATGACATCGAGCGAACTCGATGATGCCTGCGCTTCTGGCTGTGCGGAAATATTCACGGCAATCACGAAATCGGCGCCCATTTCGCGGGCGAAGCTCACCGGCACGGGAGCCACCAGTCCACCATCAACATAATTGCGCTCGCCGATCCGAACCGACTGGAACACCCCGGGCACCGCCGAAGAAGCACGCACGGCGATACCAGCATTACCGCGCCTGAACAAAATGGGCTGACCAGTCTTGAGGTCCGTCGCTACAGCACCGAAACTTAATTTGAATTTTTCTATGGGCACGTTGTTGACGGCGCGATTGACGTAGTTTTGCACGCCCTCGCCTTTGAGCACACCGCTGACCTTGGAGAAGAACGGCACCGACCAGTCCGAAATACTGGCCTCATCCATGTCCTGCGCCATTTTCTGCAGCGCAAAGCCGTTGTTGCCAGCCGCATACAAGGCACCAACCAGGCTGCCTGCGCTGGTCCCAACCACGATATCCGGCACAATCCCTTGCGCCTCCAGCACCTTGATCACACCAACATGAGCGAAACCGCGTGCAGCGCCGCCGCCCAGCGCCAAGGCGATGATGAGCTTGCGCGGCGGCTTGACGGCCGCCACCGGAGCAGGCGCGCCAAGCACGGGGGCCAACGCCGGTGCGGCGGCATTTTTTTCGGGCAGCACACTGCAGGCGGCCAGCAAGGAAACAACAGAGATCAGTGGGTAAACAACGGCGCAGCGCAAAACAGACATGGCAGGTAGGAAAGAGAAAATCTCAGCCCGAGCGGGCGAGCACATTGTAGCCCAAAGCCCGCAAGGTCCAGCCGCAAAAAAAGCTGACTTCTTTGCATTATCCGAACATGATTTCTACCAAACCTGGCGTCGCCGCATTTTTCCTTACGTCACCATGCGACCTACGATGAGCGGCCGCACCAGCGCTTCTGAATTGACGTTGGTACGCCGCTCCATGCTCACTCCCTGGTCGGAAAAGACACAGATGACCGTATCACGGAAGGTCGACTCAAAGAAGCACCAGGTCATGACGAAGGTATTCTCATCCTGCCAACTGCCGCCGGCCGATACATCCATATTATCGAATTGATACTCATGATGCAGTTTGTAGGCCGACATCGACGTTTGGCTTTCGATTCTCTTGACCAAGCCTGCATTGATCGTGTGTGTGCCACGCTCATCGGTCATCGAGAAACGGCAACGCTGGTCGGTGAAATCAAAACGCAGGCTGCGTACGCCGTCTTCGTTGGCATCCATGTCAAAACGCCGCCCACTCACACGTTGCGCGACTGCGGAGTGCGAGGGCTTGAGCGGCGGTAGCAGTTGCAAGGTCTTGGTCACCGCCGTCAGGCGCAAGTCCGCCTGCGCATCAAGCGGCAGGCTATGGTTGGTAAACGCCGCCGGAAAATGCTTGTAGACCAGGTTGCCGAGAAAATTTCTACCGGGCTGAATGGCCGCCGTCATCACCAACACAGCATCGCTCTCGGGAAATACCATCACATACTGACCGAATAAACCTCGCGCAGAATAATCATGCGGTCCCAGCCACCACTGGTAACCGTATTTACCTTTTACATGTTGCGCCTGCACTGCTGCCACCCATTCGCGCGGCAAAATCTGTTTGCCGTTCCACATACCGTTTTGCAAATGCAGTACACCGAGCTTGAGCAAGGCGGATGTTTCGCAGCTCAGGCCATTGGCGCCGGGACTGATACCGTGTGGATCGAGCGGCCAGTCGAAGTGTTTGATATCGAGCGGTTCAAACAGCCGCGGTTGCAAATAATCCCTGAGTGGCTGACCGGTGGTCTTGCTGATGATCGCCGACAGCATATAGGTGGCTGCGCTGGTATAGACGAAGTGTGTCCCCGGCTGATAGACCACCGGGATCTTGAAAAACTCGGCGAGCCAGCTGGTCTTGACTTGCCGCCATACCGAACCCGACACCTCTTCGGCATGTCCGGTACGCATGGTCAACAGATCTTCGATCGTCATCGAGGCCAGCTTGGCATCAACGCTCGCCGGCAGCATCTCAGGGAAGAAGGAAACCACCTTATCGTGCAAGCCAAAGCGCCCTTCCGCCAGCGCCAGCCCGACGCCGCAGACGGCAAAGCTTTTGGTCACGGAATGCATCATATGCATGCGATCGGCGCGGTAGGGATCCCACCAACCTTCCGCAATGACCGCACCGCTGCGGTAGAGCATGAAGCTATGCAGTTCGAAATCAGCCGCCTGTGTGGCCTCGACAAATGCCAAAATCGCTTCAGCGGATACGCCATGCAGTTCCGGCTGGGCGCGCACGAAACCATCGGCAAAGCCGCCCGCCGGAGCAGCATGGGGCAGCCCAGCGGCAAGCGCGCCAAAACGCGTTGGCGCCAGTGTCATGGCGTAAGCACCGAGCATTAAATGACACAGTCTGCGTCTTGGAAGAGAACGGGGAGAATCGTTGTGCATGTTGGTTATTTTCAGAAGAAAAATCCGGCAAGGCGTGACGTCTGAGAAGACGATTGAAGACACCGTCGGGCTCGCCTCGCGTCGTGCCCGCCTCCATTGTTGTGGAACGCCACAGATAAAAAAAGCGATATTTTATTTTATTTCACTAAAGTAATTATTTAGTGTTTGCTGTCGATGTCATTCTTAAGCCTGCCATTCGCTGTCATCCAGTGGCAATCTCACCAATAATGCAGCAACGCCAGGTGCCAACACGACGGCATTTTTACGCAATACGCCTGAGGTAGCACCAGGAGAAACAGAAAACCAGCGCTTAAGCTCATCTGCCATTGGTCAGCAAAGAAAAACCAAAACGGGAAATTCAGCCCGCTTTCCCATCATTCTGCTTTATAGCTAGACTTGACGAATGTAATGCGGCATTACGCACCGCTCGCTCAACCATAACCCGAGGAAAATAGCCCATGTCGAATGCGCACGGCACCAAGACCATTCAAATGGGAACACTGGAGGCACATGCCTTCTCTGCGAGCACCAAACGAGCGCTGGCGCTCACTCCCATGATCAATCGTTTGACCTTCGACGATGCGGATGAAATCCGCGCCTTATTCAGCGAGCTCACCGGCAGAAAGGTGGATGATCAGTTTCGGCTCATTCCGCCGTTCTATACCGCTTATGGCTTCGAAATTCGTGTCGGCCAACGCGTGTTCATCAATCAGAACTGCACCTTATATGACCTTGCCGAAATCACCATAGGCGATGACGTCTTGATCGGGCCGAACGTGAGCCTCATTACCGAGGGTCACCCGGTTGCACCATCCCAGCGGCGCGCATACGTCGTGGCCAAACCCATCGTAATTGAGCGAAACGTATGGATCGCAGCTGGTGCAACAATCATCGGTGGTGTAACCGTGGGCGAAAACTCGGTCGTCGCCGCGGGTTCGGTAGTGACCAAGGACGTCCCCCCGAATACGCTGGTCGGAGGAAACCCGGCGCGAATTATTCGTTCGATTGAGGAATGAACGCGCATTCGCAAGATCTCATTGCTGCACATAGCGATGCACTTGATATGGCATGACTAGTCCTCTGATGCAGCGGGCTGTGGACCAATTTTCCCACTTCAAAAAATGCCCCCCATATGGAATATTTTCATCTATGTACTCAATGGGGACTTGCATGAATTGGCGGTTGTGACAGGATGATGCAGTACAGTCAATCTCGGAGCGTTGTAATGCAGCCTCCCCTAAACTGGATACGGCGCTAAAAAGCCACATATCCAGTCGCGATTCGCTAAAAATCAAGCGGCTAGTTTAGCCGCCAATATATCCACTCTTTCGATACTTGGCGGCTCAGCCAAAAGATCGGCGGCTTTTGCCATGAGCGCGGCCGCAATTGGTCCGGAGAGATGTGCATTCCGGCCAGCTTCGTCGGCAAATGCATCGAAGATACCGAATTCGGACGCACTGAGTTTAAGCGCGAACCAGACCGTTGTTCCCGCCTCTTGATTTGCCAGCGGCAAAGCGCCGCTCAAAAACGCTTCCACTTCAGCTTCTTTGCCTGGTTTGGCTTTCACCCGGACGAGTAGTGCGACGTTGACCATGATGATGTTCCCTTACACGTTGTGAATGAGACTGAATTGTAGGGACTATCTACAACCCGCAATAGTGGCAGAAACGCCAATAATGATACTATTTCAGTCATGCTGATTTACATACTTGCGCTCAACAACGTGTTCGATACCGGCCTGGCTTCGCTGCTGGATGTGATTGGTACGGCAAACGAATTAATTCAACAAGAGCAAAGCTCTTTGCGATTCGACGTACGCTTGGTGGGCGTGCGAAGTCAGGTGCATACTGCTCAGGGACTGACGGTACCGGTATTGTCGGCAGCCAAACTGCCGCGCCCCGACGTAGTATTGATGCCGGCACTGGGCGCCAAGATGCCAATAGCATTGACTGCAGCGTTGGCGCGGCGAGATGTACGCGACGCTGGAACTGTGATCAAAAAATGGGCGCAAGAAGGTGCTGCCGTGGGGGCTGCCTGTACAGGAACTTTCGTTTTGGCAGAGACCGGCCTGCTCGATGGCCAGACCGCGACCACGTCTTGGTGGCTGTCATCCTTGTTTCGACAGCGCTACCCGCGTGTCTCGCTTGATGAAAGTAGGATGCTGGTCAATTCGACTTGCTTCACTACCGCAGGCGCGGCACTGGCGCATCTCGACTTGGGACTGAGCATCGTGCGCAGCCAAAGTCCGAAACTGGCAGCCTTGTGCGCGCGATATCTCTTGGTTGAGTCACGCACCTCGCAAGCGGTCTTTGTCATCCCCGATCACATCGCACATACGGACCCGATAGTGGAGCGATTTGAAGCTTGGGCCAGGAATCGGCTGGCGCAAGGTTTCTCCATGAGCGCGGCTGTGACGACTATCGGCACCAGCGAACGCACGCTGGTGCGTCGCATGCAAACCATATTAGGCAAATCACCGTTAGCCTATTTTCAGGATTTGCGCGTGGAGCGCGCGGTTCACCTGTTACAGACCAGCGATGAAAGTGTCGATCGCATTGCCGGCTTGGTGGGATATGGAGACGGCACAACTTTGCGCACCCTGTTACGTCGCAAGCTGGGCAAAGGAGTACGTGAATTGCGTGATCGCGGCCCTTGAATGAGACGACCTTGGGGAGACTTGCGCAAAATGCCCGATGGGGTTGAGCGTAGTCTCAACGCTGCTACACAGCTTAAAGATAGCGTTAATTTACAGAAGGCGATTATTGTCGCGGTACTTCACAATTATTTTGTCATTGCAGCATTCTCAGAAAAGTACAGCTTGGACCACTTGCCAGTCATGCTGGGCTTCCAGATAGTTCACAAGGCGGAGCAAAGCGATCTGGACGTTGGCTGGCGTATTACAACAACAACCGCACACATCAAGGAAAAATCTGCTGCGGCCGGACACCGATGCAAACACTGATTGACGGAAAGGAGGCCTGGCGAGATAAATTCACCGAACTGAACAACTGATTTGACCTGACAATTGCACACGTCAACCCAGGGAATGTCAGATCAGATCGCGACGACTACAAACTAATAGCGATTATCTTGTTGATGATCGATGCCGTATTTTCCATGATCTCCAAGGCCTTCGCAGCCGCTACTTCCGCGTCTTTTGTCATCTGCCTTATGTTGGATTGCGATAACTCTGATTGGATAATATTGTCGAACATACCCTGAACATCTCCAGCGGTGACTTCCGTGTGCTTCTTCCCGAATGTCTCGACCAGCTTGTAAACCCCAAGCAAGTACGGTTGTTTGTCGGCAAATCGTTTTGCCGGCTTCGTTACCCTGGCATGCTTGTTGTATCTCCCCCGGATGCCGCTGCTTCTTATTGCCGCCGATTCCTTCGCCTGCTGGCCGCCCAATTCCTGTGCATCCAGATTCTTGATGGCGACATCCAATCCTTTCTGGTTGAAAAACATATTTGGTTCCGGCAGGTAAGTGTAGAACCCTTGCTCTACTTTCCAGTTCCTGAATTCTTCTTCCGCAGAATTTACGGCTTGAATCACGGAGTCAAGTAGCGGACTGTCGGCATTCTCTTCCCTCCAATTGTACGGGCCAGACACCAGAGTCGACGCGTTGCCCTTCAGTTGCGCGTCTATTCTTTCCGCAGCAATATGTTGAGGGTTAATGCCGGTCGAGTCCCGAGCGTCTCGATCCGTCATTGCATACACGGTTCCGGCAACGGCACTTCCCATGAGCGAGGCTGTCTTCATCAGCATGCTTCTCGCCTCGAAATATGGGAATTCATACATCTTGCCACGGGCTTCGCCCGCGGACCAGGTAAATGGAATGACAGCCATTCCGATATTTTTGGCACTGTCGAACAGTCTTTGCGATTCCCCTTCCGCATCCGTCATGGTCGGCGGCTTGGGTCCACTTTTCGTGGGTTTTATATCGGTCGGACCAACATTGACGCCGATGACATACTTAGGATTGAGCCTGGCCTCCGCCGTCTCCTTATTTTCCATTATCAATTCGTTCAGTTGTTGAACATTATTTCCAAAGGTCATCACGATTCGAGGGGCGGCACTAGCCTCGTCTTCTAGAGGAGGATCAAAAGCTTTGCTCGTGTAAAGTGGGGCGCCCGCATCCGTTCTCTTGTACTGGATTGTTCCTTTGCTTTTGGCTTGCGCTGTCAAGGGGAGTTTTTGCGCTGGATCGAAAGAGCCGGCTAATGCGAATTGCATCGCCCTTTCCCCCATTGCATCCGCTTCTTTTTCCAGCCCTGCGTCATCGTTCACGCCGACCCTGCCTTTCATTTGCACAGTCGGCTTTACCCTGCCTTGCTTTTGTTGAACCACGTGCCAGGCTTCATGAGGTAAATGTTTTTCCTGCCCCGGCGCCAGATAGATGTCTGTTCCCTGCGCATAGGCGTGGGCTTGTAACTGGGCAGGTTTGTCGGAATTGGTATGCACTCTTACATCGCCCAGGGAAATCCCTGACAGGTTCTCGATGCCTGCTTTCAGATTATCCGAGAGCGCCCCTATCCCTGACTTCAATTGCTTGGGCAGACCAGTATTGTTGGGGGGTTCTTCGCGCTGCGCGGGCGATAACTCAACTGGCATTGTGCCGTCTCCTTGCGGTCGAACTGCCCCGCCAAAGAGCGCATTCATTTCATGGCGCTGCGCCACACGCGGGCTGTTCTTCAACATCTCGCTCAGTTCGCGTTGCGCCACCGCTGCGGGCCGGTTGTCGACAAGCCTTCGCCCCTGCGTTGCTGTCCTGGCAGTTTCCGTTTGGACGGTATCAGAGTCATTTCTTGCCTGGAGTGGTGCTTGCATGTGGCGGCCTTCGTCGATGAATGGCGTTATCGATATGACTGCATGATCATAACTCCATTTTTCCTTTACTCGACCAAACCGGCTTCCTTCGCTATCGAATACGGCACAACCGACAAGCCCTCTTCATGACGCCTCCTTTGCCCGTTAGCAATCATACAACGGCGCATGTACGTCGCCCGCCCAGGTCATACAGGTCCGACCGTAGCAGATTGTCGGCAGTTCAGAGATAAATGTCGGAATTCTTTTATCTCTGAATCCTGTTTTTAGATTTATCAATGGGTTAGATCGAGACGATTTATTCATCTTTGTACTGATTATTCATTTATCTCTGAACTTTTACTGGTTTCGTTCATTTATCTCTGAACTTTCCAAAAGCGCAATAGGGAACATACGGCCTAGATCACATGTAAGATCACGTGATGTTGACTAGCGCGAGATGCGAGCGAACACCTGGTCGCTGGTCATTGGTTCACCGGCCATCCCCCCTGAGATCACTTTCACACCGAGTTCAGATAGGGCTTTACTCTGATCCAAATTGGTGACTGTTGATTTGCT
>Ga0302156_10000602_pt1 | contig 33608 bp, 30 predicted proteins | sample I_Bog_N3_2_FD_193503 | JGI IMG/M metagenome (GOLD analysis project Ga0302156, IMG submission 193503) | Peat permafrost microbial communities from Stordalen Mire near Abisko, Sweden - I_Bog_N3_2 | ecosystem: Environmental > Terrestrial > Soil > Wetlands > Peat | place: Sweden: Abisko, Stordalen... | reverse complement strand
CGCAGGCGCGCCGTGTCCAGCAGGTCAAGGCCGGACTCTCCGAAGAAGGCGCGGATCTCGCTGAGCAGCGACTTGCGCGCCGTCCCGCTGAGTTCGCCCACTTTCGGGATGGTAAAGCCGAGTACGGGAAGGTCGTGCTCGATCTTGAGTGTGGTGCGCAGCTCCGGCGTAAGCACGGCGCTCAGGTCCACCAGCGCGGGCAGGCGCATATCCGGCTTGTCGATGCCGTACCTCGTCACGGCCTGGTCATAGGTCATCTGCAGGAACGGATCGGCGGAGAGTTCAATGCCACCGGCGGCGAACGCCGCGCGCAGAAAACTCTCTGTCATGGCGAAGATCAGCGACATCTGCGGAAAGCTCATCTCCACGTCAATCTGCGTGAACTCGGGCTGGCGATCCGCGCGGAGGTCCTCATCGCGAAAGCAGCGCGCGATCTGGAAGTAGCGGTCGAAGCCGGAGATCATCAGAATCTGTTTGAATATCTGCGGCGACTGCGGCAGCGCGTAGAACTCGCCGCCGTGGACGCGGCTGGGAACCAGGTAGTCGCGCGCGCCTTCGGGAGTAGAGCGCGTCATGATGGGCGTCTCAATCTCCAGGAAGCCCTGCGCGACCAGGTTGTTGCGGATGGCCATCGCGACGCGCGAGCGCAGCGCGAAGTTGTGCTGCATCTCCGTGCGGCGCAGGTCGAGATAGCGGTACTTCAGCCGCACCTCTTCGTTGGCGATGGCGTCATCGGCGGGCGAGAATGGCGGAGTCTTTGCGTCGTTGAGCAGCAGCAGGTCGCTGGCGACGACCTCTATATCGCCGGTGGGCATGTTGGGGTTGGCCAGTCCCTCCCCACGCACACGCACCTTGCCGGTTACGGCGACCACGTACTCGGGTCGCGCGGCCTCGGCCTTCGCGTGTCCTGCGGGCGAGACCTCTTTGTCGAGGATGACCTGTGTGATGCCGCTGCGATCGCGGATGTCCAGGAAGATCAGGCCGCCGTGGTCGCGGCGGCTGTTCACCCAGCCCATGATGGTTACGGTCTTGCCTGCGTCAGTGCTTCGCAGATCGCCGCAAAGATGCGTGCGCTGCAGGGTGCCAAGGAAGTCGAGAGTCACAATCTTTCTATTGTAGTTTGCCGCGGCGCTTGTACGAAAGCGCAGCGGGTGCTCGCTGATATTGCCTGGGTTCGGCCACAATGGAGGTTCCTGGGCCATTGTGCACATCTCTCACTTCGGCTGCAGGGTCGGCACCTCGCTGGAGCCCGCTCCAAAGAAGAGCAACCGCGCGATCGCGATGACGGCTATGTCTCCAAAGACGGCGAGCGGAGGCAGATATCCGCACCCCAGGCAGATTAGGCTCGTGAGGCATAGGAACGCGAGTGTCCAGAAGATGACCCACAGATAGCGCTTGCGCCGATACGCAGGACGCAGCAGGAGAATTTCGCGCAGCCTGGGAAGAAAGATCCGGAGCGCGGCTGGGACCACTTCGATCAGCACCAGGAAGCCGCCAAAGAGAACATAGACGAGCCAGAATGGAAGCTCGCGCAGGTAGGCCCCGGAGAGCAAGGCCTGCATGTACCGCCCCTGCAGGTCGTATCCCCAGACCTTCGACCCTAGCACGACCTTCTGGTCGGATAGATCCTCCGATCCGATGAGCACGATCTTGCCGGCGAGCTGGGCGGTCGACGGCGGCCCGGAGCAGTCAGTCGCCCAGCGGCTGCGCATCTGCTGGGTGCCGAAGCTGCACAGAACCTGCGTGGACGTCTCCTGGGGGAGTTCGAGATTGAGGTTGGCGAAGGCGTCTGTGGGGCTGTCCACGAGTGCGCGCATGCGCGGGTGCTGGGCAAAGTCTGGAGCGAAGGTCTTGACGGCGGTCCAGGCGAGCGTGTCGGAGGTGGTCGTGGTATCCGGTACGCTGGGCGCGCTGGGCGCGGCGGCGGAGCTGAGTAAATCCCACCACAAGGGGATCTTGTCCAGCTCGGAGTAGAGACGGGTGAGGCCGCGATGCACATTGGGCGAGGCGAAGTCCAGTTGCGGTTTGCGCACCAGGCAGGTGCCTTCGCGCTCGGAGTCGGCCATGTCGGTGGACTCTCCAACGACGATGGGAACGGAGATGGATTGCACGGCCGCAAGCAGTTCCGCAGTGCTTTGAGGAAACTCCTTGCAGCTAGTCGGGCCGAAGAACTTGTCGACGACGATCTCTGCGGGATGCTGCGCAGCGACGGAGCGCAGCAGGTCGGCGAGGTAGAGCCGGCCCTGGCACACGTTGTTCTCAACGTCGGCAACATCGCCCGGTATACCGACGAGGCTGACCAAATTGACGCTGTCGCCGCTGGCCCGGGAGAGGAAGAATTCGTAAGGAACGGCGTAGAGATCGGAGTGGGTGATGTTCGTCGGGTCGCACGAGGAGGTGAAGTCCGAGAGATGATCGCGGTGCTCCCAGACGATGAGCCCGGCGAGCGGGATCAGATACAGTGCGCCGAGCAGTAGCTTCCTGCCGCCCACCCGCAATGATCTTGCGCCGGAATGTGCTGCTGCGACCGCCTGGGGTGCGTTACCCGGAGTGACTACATAGCGGCGTACGCGGAAGCTCTCGTCGCGCTTGCCCTTGACGCGTTCTTCGGGTCCGTAGAGCGACTGCAGCTCCGGCGCCAGCTCAGCAAATGAGACGTCGTCCATCATCACTTCGCCAGCCGCGGCTGCTGCCTCCAGCCGAACGGCGTTGGCGATCGTTGTGCCCGCGTACTCGTCGGAGGCGCCGGTGCGTGGCGTTGCGCTCACCTCTCCGGTCGCGATGCCCACACGGAACCAGCGCTGCGCGGTGGTTTCGGTGCGCTGGTTGTTATGCTCTTTGGCAAACCTCTGCACGCCTGCGGCGAAGCTGTGCGCGGCGTCCACGCTGTCAAAGAGCAGGATGATGCCGTCGCCGGTGCGCGCGACCACGGTGTAGGCCTGCGCAGGCAACAGCTCCAGCGCGCGGGTCATAAAGCTCTGGATCTGCTTGTTCAGCTCTGAAACGCTGGCGGCGCTGATGTTCTGTTCCAGCAGGCGGGCGATGCTGCTGTAGCCGACCATATCCACAACGGCGACCGTCTTGCGGAGCATCCCACCTGCACCCTCCAACCCATCGCTCATCGCAGTCCCTTATGCGACCCTCAAACTTTGCAGGTCGGATGGGTTGAGATCACCACTGCCGGAAGTCTCAAACGTATCGCCTCCGTGCGCGGTGCGCAAGAGGCTTGGATTTACTGGCCGCCGTGTATGTCGGCCTGAGCAGGTTGCACTTCTAGTTCCGTGCCGTGGCCGAGCAGCCTCCAAAGCAGGTCAATCGCCAGCGCGATGCCGCCGCCGATAGCTGTGTTCACGAGGCGCAGGTGCGCGGCCGAGCGGTCCGAAAAGCCGCCGAAGCGGAACAGAAACACGATATACAGCGTGATGCTGAAGGAGAACAGCGCATAGTTCACCGCCTGCGTGGCATAGCATCCCCACGCGGCAATCACGCAGAGGCTGAAGGTGAACCAAGCGGGCAGCGGCACCCACAGCGCAAACATCAGCGCAACGCCCGCGCCCAGCAGCGTTCCGAAGAGGCGCGCAATACCTCGGCTGAGCGTGTTCGACCACTGCGGCTTCAGCACCAGCAGCGCTGTCATCGGCGCCCAGTAGCCGTTGCGTATGTGGAATGTCTGGTAGATCGCCGAGCTCAGACCCACTGCCAGCACCAGCCGCAGGATGTAGGAGACCATGCTGCTGCCCCACGTCAGGTCCTGTCGCACCTGCTTCAGGATGCGGAGCGCCCGCGCCCGCAGCAGAGGCAGCACCGCCGGTCGCGCGGAGATCGCCCTGGGATGCAGACGATGCAGATGGAACGCCGTGTAGAAGAGCATCTGCAGCCCGCCGCCGGCCAGCACCATCTCCGTGCGCCCAACCGCGTAGTGGACGCCGAGTGGAAAGTAGCTGGCGATGACCACAAACACCGCGCACTGCTGCCCGATCCAGCTCGACGTAGTGCCCAGGTCGGCGAGCAGCCCATAATTGATGGAGGCGATGATCGCGAGAATCAATACCAGCGCGGGAATCCCGGCACCCAGCGAACCGGCCAGCGTGCCGGAGGCCAGACCCAGAGTGACGATCGCCATGCTCAGCAGCGTGGACGCCAGTGCCTCATGGAACAGCGCAAACCCAATCGTGAATGCCGCGCCCGCAGCGATGGCCCCGGCGCTGGCGTGCCCGCTGAGCTTGCCCGCGACCAGCGCCACCGCGACCGCGATCACCGACTGCAAGCCCCGGATGGGCGTCCGCTTCGCCCAGGGGAAGGCGGTGGTATCCAGCGAGATGTGGAGGAGTCTGCGCAAAGTGTGGCTTCTAGATTCGCAGGTGACTCTGCAATTCATTCGTAGCCACCTTCTGTTGCTCGCCCGTGGCGAAGGTCTTAACCGTCGCGGTCTCCGTTGAGACTTCGTCTTCACCCAGCAAGACGATATTGCGGGCGATGTTGTCGGCGATCTCGAAGCTCTTGCGCAGCTTGAAGCTGCCGTCGCCGACCTCGACCGTGAGCCCGGCGGCGCGGAGTTCCTTCGCGAGCGCCAGAGCGGCGGGGTTCTGTGCGAGGCCGAGCGGCGCGATATAGGCGTCAAGCTTGGAGGCGGCAACGGATGCCCCATCCGCTTCCGCCTGCGCCTGCAGCGTCAGGATGAGGCGGTCTTCGCCGATGGCGAAGCCGATGCCCGGCGCGCGCGGGCCCCCAAGCATCTCCGAAAGGCCGTCGTAGCGCCCGCCGCCCAGCAGTGCATTCTGCGTGCCGAGGCCCGTCGCGTCACCGCTGGGCACGGTGAACTCGAAGGTGGTGCGCGTGTAGTAGTCCAATCCGCGAACCAGCCGCGGGTTCAGGTGATACTTCACACCGCAGGCATCCAGCGCAGCCAGCACCTGATCAAAGTGTGCGCGCGAGTCCGGCGATAGAAAGTCGGCGATCTTCGGCAGCGCGTTGATGATCTCCTGGTCGGCCTCGTCCTTGCTGTCGAGCACACGCAGCGGGTTGGTCTCGGCGCGGCGCTGGTTGTCGAGGCAGAGCTTTGCTTTTACCGGATCTAATGCCTCACGCAGCGCGACGTTGTACTTCGCGCGGTCTTCGACGGAGCCCACCGAGTTCAGCTCCAGCCTCCACCCGCGCACGCCGAGTTCATCCAGGAACGAAGCCAGCATCTCCAGCACCTCGGCGTCGCGCAGCGGCGAGTCCGCACCCGAACTGGGCGGCCCGAGCACCTCCGCACCGATCTGCCAGAACTGGCGGTAGCGTCCCCTCTGCGGCCGCTCGCGCCGGAACTGCGGGCCAATGTAGTAGAGCTTCTGCAGCGCGCCGCTCTCGCCGAGGTTGTGCTCGATGTACGCACGCACCACCCCGGCAGTATTCTCCGGGCGCAGCGTCAGGGAAGCATTTTTCTCTGAAGCAGCGCGTCCGCGGTCCTCCCAGGTGAACATCTCCTTGCTGACGATGTCGGTCTCCTCGCCCACGCTGCGGGCGAATAGCTCGGTGGCCTCAAAGATGGGGGTGCGAATCTCTCCGAAGCCGTAGCGCGCGAAGACAGCGCGGGCGGTGGCCTCCACGCGGTTCCACAGCGGGGTCTCGGCGGGGAGCAGGTCGCGCGTGCCGCGCACGGCCTTAATCGTGGGCCGCGCGGGCTGCTTCGCCGCGACCGGCTTTTCGGTCTTGCTCATAGGCCTTTCAGTCTATCGAACCGAGGCAGCACCCTTCTGGCCCTTGACAGCACCTTTACAATAGAGGCAGACGAGAAGACAGCGCGGCCAACCCCCGGGCTCTTCTCCTCCCGGCCCAGTGCCAACAGGTGATATCGCTCTTTTGACAATCCAAACCAGGCTTTAAGGCCGCCCAAACGATATATCCCCAGGATAGGTCAGGCATATATCCTTAAGATAACGGCGCGAAGGTCATGCTGAAAACAAAAGGGTTAGCTCCAGACCCCGTAGCCCTCTCGCGGGCGAGGTCCAAAGCTAACTCTTTATTTATGAAGATTTTGCGCGAAAACAGGGGGAGGGGATAGCTCGATGGCCTTCCGCCATGGATTCCGTCACCCAATCGCTAGGTGGTTGGCGACTGGCTGCCATCTGCGGCCGCCAGCTCGCGCTTCTGGATGTTGGAGTCGATGAGCAGCCCGGCGCCGATACCCAACGGGATAAGCCCCGCCGCAGCGCCGCAGTAGACCTCGCGCACGCCGAGGATCATGGCGATGATGGAGCACATCAGCGCCAGGCCGATGCCGGTGCCGATCAGAATCAGGCCGCCGAGGCGATTGTTGGCGATGCGGCGCTTGGAGCTACCCATCGGCAGCACCCGGTTGAGCTCCATCTCTTCCTTGGTGGGCGGAACGGGCAGTCCCTTGGCGATGGCGGCCAGCCGTTCCTGGCTCTCCATCTCGCGGGTGCGAACGCCGGCGAGTACGCTGGCGACGACGATGCCGAGGATCATGAAGCAGCCGGCTACCGGCACGACGAAGGGGCTGTCGAATGCGTTGGTGAACATGGCAAGTGCGAAGGTCATTGTTGGTCTCCTGTGGTGCTGGGTCCCTATGACTGAGCGGCAGGGCGAAAGTTTCAGCGGCGTAGGGTGAAACTTAAAGGCTGGCGCGCGGTCATAGCCAGGAATAGGCTGCGGTAGAAGAGGCAACATAGGAAGGCAGCGCGATTGCGGAGCGACCTGACCAGTCCGGAGGCGTTTGAGGCGCTGGTGCGGGAGCATCAGCTCATGGTCTTCCGCACGCTCACGCGGCTGACCGGCGCGGGTGCCCATGTGGAGGACCTCGCGCAGGACACCTTCCTGCGTCTCTACCGCGCGCTGCCGTACTTCCGCGGCGACTCGACGGTAGGAACGTACCTATACCGGATCGTGGTGAACGTCGCGCAGGATGAGTGGAAACGCCGCCGCAGGGAGCGCACCCACATGGTGAGCGAACCGGCGCCCTCTGCAGAAGAGCCCGGCGGCGGCTGGCTGGAGAACTTTGCCGGCGACGACCTGACCGAACACGCCCGCGACCCGCAGCAGCGCTTCGCGGACGCGGAGATGCAGCAGGTGGTCGAGACGGCGCTGGGTGAGCTCGCGGAGATGGAGCGCGCAGTGCTGGTGCTCTACCACCAGGAGGAGTGCAGTTATGAGGGCATCGCCGCAGCGCTGCAGATGCCCATCAACACGGTGCGCACGCATCTGCATCGCGGCAGAAAGAGGCTCAGCGAGCTGGTGCGCGCGCGGATGGATGACCGGCCGATCGCGACAACCGGGACGAAGAGCACGCCAGCCCGGCGCATGCAGCAAAGCAGGACAAACCTGCCCGAACTTATGGAAGCGGTGAGACGATGAGCGACAGCCGTCAGAAGGGTTACGAGTTGATGGAGACAGAGCAAGTAGAGCGGGCAATTACCTCTGCGCTGGAACGGAACCCGCGTGTGACTGTGCCGCAGGAGTTCGCAGCCAAAGTGGCGCAGTCCTTGCCGGGCGGAGTCCCAACCCGCGCCGGCATGGTGTTGAAGGCGGGATCGGTAGGAAAGCGCCTGGCGGTGGTGGCAATGGTGCTGCTTGCAGCGTCCTTGTTTGTGCTGGCGCCGCATGCGGCCACAAGCTTTTCCAGCCCGGCCTTTGACCTGGAGTTGATGGTTCTGGCCGAACTGGGAGCGGTTGCCTGGATGCTGGCGCGGATGCAGAGCGGCCGGTTGTAGGCATGGGGAGCCTAGGCAAACGTGTGCCAAGGGCCTGCGCTGTCGTGTGGTTCCAATGGGGTTGAAAGGCTCGCAGGTTTCGAAGACGAAACCACGCGAAATCGTCGATTTGAATGCATTTTGTCGTGCAGAGAAGCGTGTAGGGGGCTATCCTGAGAGGACGCCAGTTGGGCAGGTTTGGAGGTGTATTTCCCTTGGCAGAAGTTCGAGTACAGGAAGGCGAACCCCTTGAGAATGCGCTGCGCCGCTTCAAGCGCAAAGTGCAGACAGAAGACATCATCAAGGAGGTCAAGCGCCACTCTTTCTACCTGAAACCAGGCGAAAAGAAACGCGTGAAGGAGGCGCTTGCGCGCAAGCGCAACCGCAAGAAGGTCCGGAAGGAACAGGATTAAATCTGGCCGCAAGGTAAGGGCTGGTCTGTCCCCAGGAAGCGATGTTTCGGTTTTACGGAAATGATGGAAGGGTTCGCGATAGCCGACCCCGGAGTTATTTCTCGGATATAAACTGAAGGCGCTTCCACCGAACACAACGATGTCTAAACGCGGGGCGAAGATGTGTTCAACTCATCTTCGCCCCGGAAGTACGACACCAGGAACTATCAGAATTGCAGATGTGTGGGTTGCGATCTCCGGAATCGCGACTCAGGGCCCCGTAGAGCAGCATGTACGAACAGGCTTGAAGGCGCATCCCGGGCCATGAAAGTAAAGCAACGGGTTGCGATTCATCCTTATCCCGCACGATGGGAGAAGGCGCAATGCAATTTGCGGATCGATTTCTGAAGTGCTCTGACTGTGGAAATGACTTTGTGTTCACCGCAGGCGAGCAGCTCTTTTTCTATGATAAGCAGTTCAAGAATGACCCCAAGCGCTGCAAGCTTTGCAAGGTAAAGCGCTCCGGTCAAGGTCGCTCGGCAAACCCGAATGCGGCCGCGGGAATCCCGTTTTCCCGCACAGAGACGCGCACCGAGTGCTCGGCGTGCGGGATTGAGACCACAGTGCCCTTCAAGCCGACACAGGGACGGCCTGTTCTTTGCCGTTCGTGCTTCCAGATGAAGCGCGTGCCGGCAGGTGTCGCCGCAGTGGCGAATATGGACTCACCGGCGTCTCAGGTAGCGGCGGCCTCAGCGGCACTGGATGAGGCTTTGGCGAAGGCCTCCGATCCATGCCGCGGAACTGACGCGAGTTCGTCCGCGACGATGGAGATGATTGCAGATGCGCCTTCAGCGATGGTTGCAGAGAGCGAACATGCGTCCTCTCCAGCACAGGAACTGCAGCCTGCAGTCGAGGCGAGCCAGCTCTAGCGTTACGCGGTGCGGTTAGACTGTGTCGGTGGTGGTGACTTCCCAGGCCGGCCCTCTCGACGATGCGCAGCTGCTGCGCGGCAAATTTGCGCTCGGCAACTTTGAACTGATCCTGTGCAGCGATGGCACGTTTCTGCTGGACGGTGGGGCGATCTTCGGCGTGGTTCCCCGGACGCTGTGGCAGAAGCGCATGGCCCCCGACGCGGACAACCGTGTGCGCCTGGGACTGAATACGCTGGTCGTGCGCACGGGCAGCGCGGTGGTTGTGATTGAGACCGGGTTGGGCAATAAACTCGATCCGAAGCTGCGTGAGTTTGTGAAGAATCAGGAGCAGCTGCCGCTCTCCTTCAAGGCTGCAGGCATCAGCGAGGTCGATATCACGCACGTCATCAACACGCACCTGCACTTCGACCACTGTGGCTGGAATACGACCCTGCATGACGATGGTGCGGTAACACCGACATTCCCCAACGCACGATACTTCTGTGCAGCGGGCGAGTTGGCACATGGACGCCTGCAACTCGACCGTGACCGGGTCAGCTATCTCTCGCTGAACTATGATCCGCTGATCGCGAGCGGTCAATTGACCCTGATAGACCTGGATGGCGCAGGGAAGTTTGCCCCGGACGATCCAAGATTGCGCGGGCAGGAGATTCTGCCGCCGGTTAAGATACAGACTTCGGCGGAGATTGTTCCGGGTCTGTGGGTAGAATCGCTGCCCGGGCATACGGCGGACGTGCTTGGAGTACACGTGGAGTCAGGCGGGGACCATGCCTGCTGTGTGAGCGATCTGATTCCGACCCATCACCATCTGGATCCGACGTGGGTGATGGGCTACGATCTCGACCCGCTGCGTTGCATTGAGGAGAAGAAGAAATTTCTGGCGAGGGCGATTTCAGAGCGTTGGCTGGTCGTGTTCCCGCATGATCACCAGGTTGCGGCGACGCGGTTGGAGTGGAACGAAAAGGGCAAGCCGCAGGTGCAGGGGATCGCGAAAAGGAAGTAGAGAACAGGAGAGACTGATGGCGGACGGGTTTGAGCACTTCGATCTGGAGGCAATGACGAAGGCCGATGCTTATAAGGTGCTGGCGAGCGTGATTCTGCCGCGACCGATTGCGTGGATTGTCTCGCGCGATGCTGCGGGCGGGCTAAACGCCGCGCCGTTTTCGTTCTTCAACATCGTGTCCAGCGATCCGCCGATAGTTGCGATCAGCTTCTCCGCTGCGCCGGATCGCGAAGGCAAGGACACGCTGGCCAACATCCGCGCGCGCGGCGAGTTCGTGGTGAACATGGTTCCCGAAGAGCTCGCCGAGGCGATGAACGTGACAGCGACCAATGCTCCACGCGGAACGGACGAGACGCAGCTCGCCGGTCTGGAGCTGGCTCCCTGCAAGCTTATAGACGTGCGGAGGATTGCCGGCTCGCCGGTGGCGCTGGAGTGCCGGGTCTTCGAGTTCATTGAGCCGGGCGGCGCGAGCACGATCCTGCTGGCGCGCATCGTCTACGCCCACGTGCGGACCAGTGCATTTGCGAATGTGGCGCGGTTGCATATCGACCCCGCGCAGATGCGGCTCATCGGACGCATGCACGGCGCCGGCGGCTATTGCACCACGCGGGACGTGTTTACGATCGAGCGGAAGAGTTGGCCGGTGGAGAAGATCTAGTGCAGACGCACAAAAGCCCTGCCAAAGCAGGGCTCTCGATGCCGCGTATTGCGAGATAGTTTATGCAGAGACAGTGGGATGGATGTTCACGAAGCGGCCCTTCTGGCCCTTGTTCTGGAACTTCACGATGCCGCTGACCTTGGCGTAGAGGGTGTCGTCCGAGCCGCGGCCGACGTTCAGGCCGGGCTTGTGCGGTGTGCCGCGCTGGCGGACGAGGATGCTGCCGCCGGTGACCGTCTCGCCGTCGCCGCGCTTGATGCCGAGCCGCTGGGCGTTGGAGTCGCGGCCGTTCTTGGAGCTGCCCAGACCTTTTTTGTGTGCCATGTTTCTGTCTCTTTCGCGCTAGTAGAAGCGCCTTTGAATTCGGTGAAGCAGGTCCTTCGCGCAGAGCGCTCAGGAGGACAAATCTGTTGGATTACTTCTTCTCGACCTTGAAGCTCTTGCCGCCGACGATGATCTCGTTGATCTTGACCTCAACGAAGCTCTGGCGGTGGCCTTGCAGCTTCTTGTACTGCTTCTTGCGCTTGAGGTGGAAGACGAGGATCTTATCGCCGCGACCCTCGGAGAGGACCTCGGCGGTGACCTTGGCGCCCTTCAGATCGGACTCGAAGGAGCCCTCGGCGCCGGAGACGGCGACGATGTCAGAGAAGGTGATGGCGCCATCGTCATGCGCGGCCTTCTCAATGCGGATGGTGTCGCCGGGGGTGACGCGATACTGCTTTCCACCGGTCTGGATGACTGCGTACATGTTGAAACCTCTTCGCAGCGCGCACAAGGCCACATGCTGCTTTCCTCAATGGAGCTGAATGTCATGGTTGGGGGCTCGCCCTGCCGGGAAGAGCGGCGGCCTTAGGCTGCCAGCTTTCCGGCCCTTGCAGTCAGATGTACCGGACTGCATCGCCAAACTACATAAGTTTACCGGGAAAGGAGGGGCCGGGTCAACCGGCGAACTATACTTCCGCCATGCAGGGTGTCAGCGTCGTGGTAACGGTCCTGAACGAGGTCGAGGACCTCGGCATGCTGGTGGGAAGTCTGCTTGAGCAGCAGTTGGCGGCGACGGAGGTTATCGTCGTCGATGGGGGGTCAAGCGACGGCACCTGGGAGTGGCTGGTTGAGGCTGCGAAGAGCCATGCATCACTGCGTCCGATTCGAGATGAGAGCTGCAACCTGCGGCAGTGCGCCGGGCCTATCTCGCGGGGGCGGAATGTGGCGATTGCCGCAGCCGGGACTGAAATCATTGCCTGCGCCGACGCGGGATGCTTGTACGCACCGGACTGGCTGGAGCGGCTGACAGCCCCTCTGCGCCAGGGAACCGCGGAGTACGCGCTGGGAGGCTCGTGCCTGGCGGCAGAGGGCGCGACGGTGTGGGATCTCGCCTCGGCGCCATTTTTTGGCGTGAAGCTGGATGCAGCCGAGCCGACGAAGTCCTGCACGGCACGCTCCATGGCCTTTCGCAAGGAGTTGTGGCAGCGGCTGGGAGGGTTTTCGGAAACGGTCTTTTTCGGCGAAGATACACTCTTCGACCGCGAGGCCAGGAGCCTGACGCGCCCGGTATTCGTGGACCGGGCAAAGGCCTTCTATCGGCCGCAGTATGGGTTTCGGTCGGCGGTCAGGCAGCTGGCGGATTATGCCGTTAGCGATGGAATTGCCGGCGTGCGTCCGGTGCGTTTGTTCCGTAATGCGGCACGCTGTATGGCGGAGATATTCGCGGCGGTGGTGTTGGTCTGGGCAGTGATTCCGCTGCTAGTCGTGTTCGCTCTGGAGATGTACTTCGCATTTCGGCTGGATGGGCGGTCGTTATTGCGTGCGGCTGGACGGAGTTGGCGACTGCCGCAGATGCTGGCGGCGCGGATGATGTTCTCGCTGCTGGTGCCCTGGATTGTGGCGGCGAATCAGGTCCTGGGCGCATGGAGAAAGACGCCAAGGCCGAACCGGCAGAACCGTTAGCGTGCACTCCGCGGCTTGATTCGCTCGATCTGCAGACCAGCGTGCGACACTGGAAGTCGATGAGCGGAAGCGGAAACTCACCGGTAATTCTCGTGCAGCGGCTGCATGCAGCGGCGCAGCTTCCGCGCTATGCGCACTCAGGAGCGTATGGCGATCTAGCGGCTGACCTCTTTGCTGCGGAGGCAGCGACTCTCAGCGCAGCAGGTCAGCCGGGCAGCACACAGGCGGTGCGAACTGGGCTGGCCATGGAGCTGCCTTCGACGCATGGTGCGCTGGTAGAGGACCGCTCTGGTCTGGCCATGAAGGGCATTACCACTCTCGCCGGAGTGATCGATCCGGGATATCGCGGAGAGCTGAAGGTGGTGCTGACGAACCTGTCGCCGGAGCCGCAGAGCGTAGCGCCGGGGCACCGCATCGCACAGTTGCGGATCGTCGAGCGAATCCAGGCGACGTTTGAAGAGACCGACATGCTGGCGCCCACACCGCGCGGCGAGGGTGGGTTCGGGTCCACCGGACAGTAATGCTCCGGAACTTCGCCCTATACTGGCAGAAGATGCCTGAGGAGTATTCGCAACGCGATGATGCTGAAGATAGTGAGCCCACCGCCGCAGAAGAGGCGGAGCTCTCACCCGCAGCCGCAGCGGCAGGCACCTCAGGACTGACCGCAGCGCTTAACCCCAAACGCAACGCCTTTCGCAGCGACCAGGTTTGGAGCTACTTCGGCCCGGCTTTTGTGGCGTCCGTGGCATACATCGATCCCGGCAACTTTGCCACAAACATCCTGGGTGGAAGCCAGTTCGGCTACCGCCTGCTTTGGGTTCTACTGTGGTCCAACGCCATGGCGATCCTGATCCAATACCTCAGCGCCAAGCTGGGGATTGTGACCGGGCTGACACTGCCGCAGAACTGCCGCAAGCACTTTACGCGGCGGCTGAATCTGTTCCTGTGGGTGTGCGCGGAAATCTCAGCAGTCGCCACGGATATGGCGGAGTTCCTCGGCGCAGCACTGGGGCTGGACCTGCTGATCGGGCCCGCGCTGCTGGCTCATGGCCTGTCGCCAACCGGAAGCTTATTCGTCGCGGCGGTGATTGCCACGGTCGGCGTCTTCGCAATCCTGGCGCTGGATTTGGCGGGCTTTCAGTGGCTGGAGCGCGGCATCATGGCGTTCGTCGGGGTGATCGGGCTGTGCTACGGGTTTGAGGTCTTCCTGGTCCATCCCGACTGGCACCGTGCGTTCGTGGCGACCATTCTTCCAACCTTCGACTTCAGCAACCACGCAGCGCTGAGTGGGAGTGTCTTTGCCGCGGTAGGCATGCTGGGGGCGACGGTTATGCCGCATGTGATTTATCTGCATTCGGCGCTGGTTCAGCCGCGACTGACGGAGCTGGTGCCGCCCCCAAAGTCGCCGAAGCCAGGAATTTTATTGCAGTATCTGCGTTTTGAGCTGGTGGATGTGTTCGTCGCCATGAATGGTGCGTGGCTGATCAACTCCGCAATGATCGTGATGGCGGCGGTAGCGCTGGGAGCGGGGCTGGGCAAAGGACCGGATGTCTCTCCGACGATTCAGGACGCCTTTCACACACTTGGCCCGCTGCTGGGGCGTGGCGCAGCGGTAATGTTTGCGGTGGCGTTGCTGTGCTCCGGACTCTCCAGCTCAACGGTCGGCGTGATGGCGGGGCAGGTCATTATTGAGGGCTTTCTGGACATCAAGTTCCCCATCTTTCTGCGGCGGTTCATCACGGTGGTTCCGGCGTTGATTGTGATCGGCATCGGCGGCAATCCGCTGCGGATTCTTATCGACTCGCAGGTGCTGTTGAGCTTCACGCTGCCCGCCGCGCTGATTCCACTGTTGCTGCTCACCAATCGGGAGAAGGTCATGGGCGACTTCTTCAGCGCGCCACGAACCCGCATCGCGGGATGGACCGTGGCGACCATCATCGTCGTTCTGAATGCGATTCTCTTGGTGCAACTGGCTTTAGGCTAGTGTGGGTGATCGTCATGCCCAGCGCCCCCGGCAGGGGCAGCATGGGATGCAGGTGCCGGAGCCGGGCGCGGTGCTGGAGCCTCAGCATGCGGCGCTGGTTGTGGTCGCGGGGCTGCTTCCGGGCGAGGAGCGGGCTCAGGCCGCGATGCAGGGGCAGCGGAGCGCGGAGCCATCTCCTGTCTTGGCGCTGCCTCCGGACGCGGTGTGGGTTGCGGGCGCGATTCAGGTCGCGCCTCCGGCGCGGGCCGCTCTATAGCTTCCGGGCGGCTTTGGGCGGCGAGGCGAGTCTGCATTGTGGGTCGAGCTTCTGAAGTTGCTTCTGGACGGTTCTCGGGCCGCTGTTGCGTCTGGTGCTGGATCTCGTCCGTATGTTGCGGGGCTCCAACAATGCGCTGCTGTGTTGCGTTGGGCTGCTGAGGCGCAACCGCTCTCGACGCCGGAACATTGCTGTTGTGTTGCTGCGCCTCTGCACTGCGTTGCTGCAACTGCGTCTCCGCGCTGTGCGACTTCTCGGCCGTAATCGCAGCCGAAGGCTCGGCGATGCGCTGGTTGTTCACGGTGGGCCTGTCCAACGCGGCCTGGGCTGGACGTCCGTGGTTCTGGTTGTAGAACTGTTGGCGATTGCCGGCTGCCGCCTGAACGACCTGCGTCTGTGCCGCTACAGGTCGCGCATGGCTCTCGTGCATTGCTGCGAGTTCTGTTGGCCGCGGAGCCACGTTGATACCACCCCGGCCACCGTTGTAGCTGACGCGGTTAGAAGGCTGGGCGGAATAGCGGACGTTGTTGTAGACCACCGTGCGGTTATAAACATACGTGTTGTTGATGTGGCCGACGTTGTTGACCTCGCGGTTGTAGTAGAAGTCATGACCGCGCCAGTAGCCGCCAAAGTAGCCGATGCCAATGTAGCCGAAGCCGTAATCGACGCCCCCATAGAAGCCGACGTGCGGTCCCCAGTAACCGCGATGGAAACGATAGTGTCCGCCGTACCAGCCCCAGTAGGGCGGTGTCCAGAGCGCGCCATAGTAGGGCGGCGGGCACCACACGCCGGGAACCCAGTAGTAGCCCTCAGGCCCCCAGGCCCAGTATCCGGGAGTCCAGAGATAGTCGGGGTCCGGCGCGGGGGGCTGGTCGTACTCGGGCAGCGGCGGCGGCGACTGGTCGGTCTCATCGACGGCCTGCTCTCCTGCATTCTCATCGGCGGAGATGGTGTTGTTGTAGCTGGACTGCTGATTGTCGCCGCCCTGCTGTTCGTAACTCTCACTCTGCTGCTGCGGAGCATAGGAAGAGTTCTGTGCGAGCGCCTGCGCGGGCTGCCCATTGTTAGTTGCCGGAGCCATATTGGCTGCGGCGGGATCCACTCCTCCCGAGTCGCTGGTAGCGTTCGCCGGATTGCTGCTGTTGCTCTTGCAGCCGACAACAAATAACACCAGCAGAAAGGCGAGGCAGGTCAGCACAAGCGCTCTCGGCCAGCGGGCCCGCGACCGCTCTCGTAGGGGGGCGGATATGTAGTGTTGCGTCTCTAGAGTGGCCATACTATTTCTGACTCCCGGCGCCCCATAGCTGTCGTTTGGCTAATGCGGGCTGCTCTTCACTGAGATGCATGCCTTGAGTCGCGCGGTAGCGACTAGCCGAGGATTACAACCTGTGCAGCTTCGAAAAAGGTTGGCCGGAAGATGGGGAAAAATCATTGGACGCGGGGTAAAATGGACGCATGCCGAGCCGCGCTCCGCACTTGCGTCCTGTTTCTCCATCGCGCGCGCCCCATGTGGAGCGCTTCCGTCGCGGACGCCATGACCGCGGGCGTAGATAGCTCCCTCTTTTCCAAATTCTGTTGAAATTCACAGCTGCGCTGCGCAGCTCCAGTCCCACTCCCCAACGACCAAGGAGAAGATACGCCATGCCGAACGCCGGACACCCTAATAGCTTCCAAGCCGCTTCCACACTGGAGAGCGGATCGCAGAAGGTGAACTACTACAAGTTGAGCGCGCTCAAGGGCGTGAACCTGACGCGCCTGCCGTACTCGCTGCGGATTCTGCTCGAAAACCTGCTGCGTTGCGAGGACGGCAAGGCCGTCACCGCCGATGACATCAAGTTTCTGGCCGCATGGGACCCCAAAGCCGAACCCAGCCGCGAGATCGCCTACATGCCCGCGCGGGTGCTGATGCAGGACTTTACCGGCGTTCCGGCGATCGTCGACCTGGCTGCCATGCGTGACGCGATGAAGGCGCTGGGTGGCGGCGCGGAGCAGGTTGCGAAGATCAATCCTCTGGTGCCGGCCGAGCTGGTGATCGACCACAGCGTGCAGGTGGATGAATACGGCAGCGCCAACGCCTACGATCTGAATGCGGCGCTGGAGTTCAGTCGCAACCGCGAGCGCTATGCGTTCCTGAAGTGGGGCCAGACGGCGTTTCGGAACTTCTCTGCGGTGCCGCCAGGCATGGGCATCTGCCATCAGGTGAATCTGGAGTATCTGGCGCGAGTGGTGTTTACCAGGACCGAAGCCGACGGCAGCGTGACTGCATATCCTGACACGCTGGTCGGGACAGACAGCCACACCACGATGATCAACGGCCTCGGCGTGCTGGGCTGGGGCGTGGGCGGTATTGAGGCAGAGGCCGCAATGCTCGGCCAGCCGGTGAGCATGCTGGTGCCGCAGGTGGTTGGTTTCCGGCTCTCCGGAAGGCTGAAAGAAGGTACCACCGCGACCGACCTGGTGCTGACCGTGACCGAGATGCTCCGCAAGCACGGCGTCGTCGGCAAGTTCGTGGAGTTCTACGGCCCGGGCGTCGGCGAGCTGCCGTTGGCCGATCGTGCGACCATCGCGAACATGGCGCCGGAGTACGGCGCGACGTGCGGCATCTTCCCGGTCGACTCAGAGACTCTGAAGTATCTGCGGCTCACTGGAAGATCGGAAGACCACATCGCGCTGACTGAGGCCTACTTCCGCGCACAGGGACTGTTCCACACCGCGGATGCGCCGGAGGCCGAGTACTCGGCCACACTCGCACTCGATCTGGGCACAGTGGAGCCGAGCGTGGCCGGGCCAAAGCGTCCGCAGGACCGCGTGCTGCTCTCGGAGACGCCGAAGAGCTTTGCGGCGAAGCTGCCTGAGCTGCAGGGACCGAACGCAAATAAGGGCGTCGTCCGGCAGATGGTGCGCTGGGAGGGCGAGGGCGGACACGCGTCGGCGGGCGGCAACCTGGAGAGCTCTGTCGGCGTGGCCGAGGTTCCCGAGACCACGCAGCAGGAGCTGATGCATGCGGTGGAGTCGCGCTTCGGTGTGAACCCGGACAAGTATCTGAGTGATGGCTCGATCGTGATAGCGGCGATTACCAGCTGTACGAACACCAGCAATCCCTACGTGATGGTGGCTGCAGGACTGCTGGCGAAAAAGGCCGTCGAGGCCGGACTGCGCACGCCGCCGTGGGTCAAGACCTCGCTCGCGCCGGGTTCGCGTGTGGTCACGGACTACTACGATCGTGCCGGGTTGTCGAAGTATTTGAATGCGCTACGTTTTCAGACCGTCGGCTATGGCTGCACCACATGCATCGGCAACAGTGGGCCGCTGCCCACGGATGTCTCCAAGGCGATTGAGGAGCATGGGCTGGTCGCGGTGAGCGTGTTGAGCGGCAATCGCAACTTTGAGGGGCGGATCTCCCCGGAGGTGCGTGCGAACTATCTGATGTCGCCGCCACTGGTGGTGGCGTATGCGCTCGCCGGACACATCTCGCATGACTTTCAGAAGGACTCACTCGGCAAAGGCAAGGACGGCAAGCCTGTATACCTGCGCGACATCTGGCCGAGCCAGAAGGAAGTCGCCGACACCGTCGCGGGATCCATCGATTCGACAATGTTTCGTACGCAGTATGCGACCGTGACGGATGGCGATGCCAACTGGAAGGGGCTGAAGTTCCCGGTCGGCGAGACCTATGGCTGGGAGCCGGACTCGACTTACATTCGCAAGGCGCCCTACTTTGACGGCATGACGGCCACGCCCGGTGCCGTGCAGGAGATTAAGGACGCGCGCGTGCTGGCCGTGCTGGGCGACTCTGTGACGACTGACCACATCTCGCCTGCGGGCTCGATCAAACTGAATGGCCCCGCGGGCAAGTATCTGACGGACCACGGCGTGAAGCCGACGGACTTCAACAGTTACGGTTCGCGCCGCGGCAACCATGAGGTGATGGTGCGTGGCACGTTCGCTAACGTGCGCCTGCGCAACAAACTCGCGCCCGGCACCGAGGGCGGCGTGACCCGGCTGCTTCCTGAAGGGGAAGGCATGTCGATCTATGACGCGAGCGTGGAGTATGCAAAGCGCGGCGTGCCGCTCGGAGTGCTCGCGGGCAAGGAGTACGGCTCGGGCAGCTCGCGCGACTGGGCGGCGAAGGGTCCCAAGCTGCTGGGCATTCGCTTCGTGATCGCTGAGAGCTATGAGCGCATTCACCGCTCGAACCTGGTTGGCATGGGGATTCTGCCGCTGCAGTTTGAACCGGGCGAGAGCGCGGAGTCACTCGGATTGACCGGCGAGGAGATCTTCAAGATCGAAGGTCTGAAGGACATCCTCGACTCGAAGTTCGCCAACGGAAAAACGTTGGCGGTGATCGCGGAGAATGATGCCGGCAAGACGACAGGATTCAACGTGGTGGTGCGCATCGATACGCCGCAGGAGATTCTCTACTACCAGCACGGCGGCATCCTGCAATACGTTTTGCGGCAGTTGGCGGGCAATGCGTAGCTGCCTACCGTAGCATAGAACGTGATGGCAACCGCAACGACAGAGCGAACCATGTATCTGCCGGAGATTCTTGCGCATACGCGAACAGTAGTCGCGGATCGCAAGGCTTCAGCGGACTTGCGCTCGATGGAGCGCGCAGCGACGGCGCACCAGCCGCGCGGGTTTGGTCAGGCGCTGCGTGCGAGGGCGGCAGCTGGACCAGCGGTGATTGCGGAGTTGAAGAAGGCGTCGCCGTCCAGAGGTTTGATTCGCGCGGAGTTTGATCCCGCTGTGCTGGCTGAGCAGCTGCAGGCCGGCGGTGCAGCGGTGCTCTCGGTTCTCACGGACGAAAGGTTCTTCCAGGGATCGCTGGAAAACCTGCGCAGGGCCAGCGCGACGGTTTCGATTCCGTGCCTGCGCAAGGACTTCATGGTGGATGAGTTTCAGGTACTGGAGGCGCGGGCGAATGCGGCGGATGCAATTCTGCTGATCGTCGCCGCACTCACTGACGCCGAACTGCGGATGCTGCGCGATGCGGCGAAGGCGTACGAGCTGGATGTGTTGTGCGAGGTTCATGATCGCACCGAGCTGGAGCGGGCGCTGTCTCTCGACTGCGAGTGCGTCGGCGTGAACAGCCGCGACCTGCGAACCTTTGAGGTTTCGCTCAATCGCGCTTGCGAGCTGGCTGCTCTGCTGCCATCCTCATCCGTGAAGGTCGCGGAGAGCGGCATCCACACCGCGGCTGATATGCAGCGTCTGCGCGCGGCGGGTTACGATGCCTTCCTCATAGGCGAGTCGCTGATGCGGCAGGCTCATCCCGGCGAGGCGCTGGCGAAGCTCTTGAGCGAGTCAGCCAGTCAGCAAGACGGCGGGTCAGCGTAGATGTGGGTCAAGATATGTGCCAACACGAATCTTGAGGATGCACGGCTGGCGGCCGAGCTTGGCGCTGATGCTGTCGGTTTTGTCTTTGCTCCGAGCAAACGGCGCGTGAGTGCGGAACAGGTCGCCGCCATCACGCCTCATCTGCCGCAGACATTAGAGAAGGTGGGTGTCTTCACTTCGACCGATGCGGACGAGATTCTTGCCGCGGCGCGCATAGCGGGACTCACTGCGGTACAACTGCACAGCGATTTTGATCCTAACCTTGTGGATGCGATCATCGCGGGAAGCAAAGGCAGACTAAAGGTCTTCCAGGTGCTGGACGTCCACCAGGATACAGACCCAGCGGTTCTGCGGGATGTGCTTGCTGAGGTATTGCGGCATCCGTATATCTTTGCCGCGCTCTTGGACGCGTCGCATGGCGGTGCATCGGGTGGAACCGGCAAGACCTTCAACTGGGAGTCAACTGCGCAGGCAGTGCGGCAGGCACAGCACGAGACCGGGGGCAGGATCATAGTTGCAGGTGGCCTGCAAGCGGGAAATGTCGGTGCAGCGATTGCGGCGTTCTCGCCTTTCGGTGTCGATGTCGCCAGTGGTGTTGAGGCCATGCCCGGGAAGAAATATCCGGACAAACTCAAAGCCTTCCTCGCGGCTGCGCGTCACGGCCATCTAGAATAGACAGCAGACAAACATGCAAGCCATCTTCATCCGCCACGCGCAGAGCACCGCGAACGCCGGCGAGCCGACCAAAGACTTTGCGCGAGTCCCGCTTACTGAACTGGGCCGGCAGCAGGCGCGCACGCTCGCTGCGTCATGGACCTTCACGCCGAGCCGCATCATCCTGTCGCCGTTTCTGCGCACCATTCAGACGGCGGAGCCGACGATAGCGCGCTTCCCTCAGGTCCTCGTGGAGACCTGGGACATCCACGAATTCACCTTCTGGGACCCTGCATATTGGGGCGCGTGTGAGCCCCGCGATCAACCGGAGGCCGTGGCCCGCTATTGGCGTGTCGCTGACCCCGACCATCATTACGGTGCGCAGGCCGAAAGCTTTGCGGACATGCTGCGACGCGCCGAAGGTATCTTGCAGAGGCTCCAGTCGCTAAAGGTGGAGGCGCCAGTTCTGCTCTTTACCCACGGCCACTTTATCCAGGCACTGCGTCAGACCATCCTGCATCCGCAGTGGAGCGACAAGGAGAAGATGCAGGACTTTATTGCCTTTGACGAAGCAGAGAAGGTCCAGAACACGCAGCTGGTGCCGGCAAGCTTCGACGGTCAGAACTGGCGTCTGGATTAGCTTTGAGGGGTACAGGGGCTGCAATGCGCTTAGCGCTTGCGGTGGGACAAGCCCCCGGTGTACAGTAACGGTGTTATGCGCTTCTTCTTCAGCCCGCGATTTACTCCCTCTTTCCGCTACTGGCCTACGGTAGCGGCATCGGTGGAGTAGCATCGCGGATATAGAAGCCAGCATCCTGCGATTCTCAAGATTCCCCCCGTGCCGCGACCCGAAAAGGTTGCGGCTTTTGCGTTTTAGATGGATTCACGTTGAAGGATTTTGATATGAGCACGACAGAGACAATCGAAGCCACCGTTGCGGCGACCGTCCCCGGGCGCTTCGGCGCCTATGGTGGCCGCTACGTCCCGGAGACGCTGATGGCCGCGCTGTTGGAACTCGACGCAGCGTATGCGCAAGCGCAACAAGACCCAGCGTTCCACGTGGAACTAAATGCCTTGCTGAAGGACTACGCCGGGCGGCCCACGCCGCTGTACTTTGCCAAGCGGCTCACCGAGACGCTGGGCGGGGCGAAGATCTATCTCAAGCGAGAAGACCTGCTGCACACCGGCGCGCACAAGATTAACAATGCGCTGGGGCAGGCGATGCTGGCGCGGCGCATGGGCAAGAAGCGCATCATTGCGGAGACCGGCGCGGGCCAGCACGGCGTGGCCACGGCTACAGTCTGCGCGCTCTTCGGTCTGGAGTGCGTGGTCTACATGGGCGAAGAAGACATGCGGCGCCAGGAGCTGAACGTCTTCCGCATGAGGCTGCTGGGGGCGGAGGTGCGGGGTGTGAGCTCTGGCTCGGCGACCCTGAAGGATGCGATCAATGAGGCGATGCGCGACTGGGTGACGAATGTCCGCTCGACCTTCTACATCCTGGGCAGCGCACTTGGCTCACATCCGTACCCGACGATGGTGCGCGACTTCCACCGCGTGATCTCCAAGGAGATGAAGCGGCAGATTCTGGAGCACGAGGGCCGTCTGCCGGATGCCATTGTTGCGTGCGTGGGCGGCGGGTCGAACGCGATTGGCGCGTTCTATGAGTTCATTCCGGAGCCGAACATCGCGCTCATCGGCGTGGAGGCCGGAGGCCGCGGCAGCGCGCTGGGCGAGCATGCAGCGCGCTTCGCGGGCGGAACGCCAGGTGTCTTGCAGGGAACATACAGCTACGTCTTGCAGAATGACGCCGGGCAGATTGCGGCGACTCACTCAGTGAGCGCGGGGTTGGACTACGCGAGCATCGGGCCGGAGCACGCCATGCTGCACGACTCGGGCCGTGCCACGTATACCAGCGCGACGGATGACGAGGCGCTGGAGGCGACCAAGGTCCTCTCGCGCACGGAGGGCATTATTCCGGCACTGGAGTCGGCGCACGCTATCGCCGAAGCGATCAAGCTCGCGCCGAAGATGGGCAAGGACAAGATCATGATCGTCAACGTGAGCGGGCGCGGCGATAAGGACATTGGGATTCTCACGCGGGAGTTGAAACTGTGATCTCGTTCACGCACAAACCCGGGCTGGTGGTCTATCTGACGGCCGGCGACCCCGATCTAGCTACTACGCGCGCGATGGCGATTGCAGCGATCGACAACGGCGCGGATGTGATCGAGTTGGGCGTGCCGTTCAGCGATCCGCTCGCGGACGGCCCCGTGATTCAGCGGGCGAGTGAGCGCGCAGTGGCGAAGGGAACGCGCCTGACAGACGTACTCGTCATCTGCAAGGAGATTCGTGCAGCCCGGCCGAACGCCGGCATCATCATCTTCAGCTATCTGAATCCAGTGCTGCGGCTGGGGCTGGCAGAGTTTGCCAAGGCAGCCAAGGTTGCAGGCGCGGACGGTGTGCTGCTGACCGACATGATCGTGGAAGAGGCCGCCGAGTACCTGAAGGTGATGCACGAGAACGGCCTGGCGCCGGTATTTCTCGCCGCGCCGACTTCGCCGGACGCACGCTTGAAGGCCATCGCCGAAAACTCGCAGGGCTTCGTCTACGCGATCTCGCGAGTGGGCATCACGGGCACGCAGGCGGAGCTGGCCAGCGATGCCGAGGCGCTGGTGAAGCGGCTGAAGCAGTTTACGAAGCTGCCGATTGCCCTGGGCTTCGGCATCTCCACGCCGGAGCACGTGCGGGCGGTGGCGGAGTTCGCCGACGCGGCTGTGGTGGGCAGCGCAATAGTCGCCCTCATCGAGCGGACACCAGCGGCGGACGCTCCCCGCGCTGTCGGCGAGTTCGTTCGCGGTCTTTGCGCCGGTGTTGCCGTTGCGGAGGCTCATACCGCGTGAAAACTCTCGCAAACACGTATCATCTACAGGGACTGAATCCCAGGCGGACGGGGGCGATGAGCCTGCCGCGCCATCCATTCGCGAGCCGTGAACGGCCCGCAGAGCATGAGGCACTATGGAACTACAGGAATTGCGCGACAAGATTGATGAACTGGACGACAAGCTCGTCCGTCTGCTCTCCGAGCGCGCGGCCGCAGCCGCGGCCATCGGACGGCTTAAGCAGCAGAGCGGCACGCCCATCTACGAGCCGCAGCGAGAGCAGCACGTCCTCAACCACGTGCGCGGCGTCAACCCCGGCCCGCTCACAGACCAGCAGGTGCAGCACGTCTACGAACGCATCATGGACGTTATGCGCGAGCTGCAGAGGCCCCAAGGCAACGAGGCCAAGCAGTAGTAGCAACAAAGTTTCGCAACCGCGCGCACGGCGTTTCGCCGCGTCGCACAGCAGCAACCTATCTCAGGTTATTTATCGAGGAATACAGTGATGATCGTCGCCATGCAGGACCACGCAACCGATGAACAAATTCAGCAAGTGATTGAGCGTATGGTAGAGCTCGGTTTCAACGTCCACCGCACCACCGGCGAGACGCAGACCATTCTGGCCGGCGTGGGCACGCCGGGGCAGTTTGAGATTACAGAGTTCCAGGTGCTCTCTGGCGTGCACAATGCCTACCGCATCTCGTCGCAGTACAAGCTGGCCGGACGCGGGTTCCGGCCGGAAGGTACACGCATCAAGTTCGCCAACGGCCTCGTCGTCGGCGGCGATGAGATCGTCGTGATGGCCGGCCCATGTTCGGTGGAGAGCCGCGACCAGATTCGCCTCAGCGCGCAGCAGGTGGCCGCTGCCGGATGCCAGTTCCTGCGCGGCGGCGCATTCAAGCCGCGCAGCTCGCCCTACAGCTTCCAGGGGATGGGCGTGGAGGGGCTGAAGATCATGCGCGAGGCTGCCGATGAGTATGGCCTGCTGGTCATCACCGAGGTGATGGAGATCTCGCAGATTGAGCCGATGCTCGAATACATTGACTGCTTCCAGGTGGGCGCACGCAACATGCAGAACTTCAACCTGCTGCGCGAGCTGGGCCACGTGCGCAAGCCCGTCTGCCTGAAGCGCGGCATCGCTGCGACCATCGAAGAGGTGCTGTTGAGCGCGGAGTACATCCTCTCCGGCGGCAACTACGACCTAATGCTCTGCGAGCGCGGCATCCGTACCTTTGAGACCTACACGCGCAACACGATGGACGTGTCGGCGATTCCGGTGCTGAAGAAGCTGAGTCACCTGCCGGTCGTCGCCGATCCCTCGCATGGCGTGGGCAAGCGTGACCTGGTGCCGCCGATGGCGCTGGCCAGCGTCGCCGCCGGAGCTGACGGTCTGCTGATGGAGATGCACCCCAACCCGGACAAGGCGATGTCAGACGGCGCGCAGTCGCTCTACCCGGAGCAACTGAAGGAGTTGCTCGCCAAGCTGCGCCAACTGGCGCCGGTTGTCGACCGCAGCATCGCTCCGGCGGTGGCCCAGGTGCATGCCTAGAATCTTTTCCGCACAGGAGTTCAAACTGCGTCGTATCGTCGTCAAACTCGGAACCAACGTCATCATGCGCCAGGATGGCAAGGTAGCGCTCGGCCTGCTGTGCGGGTTGGTGGAACAGATCGCCGCATTGCGCACCCAGGGCTTGGAGATTCTGCTCGTCTCCTCGGGCGCAGTGGGTCTGGGCATGGAGCGGCTTGCATTGTTGGAGCGTCCGACAGTCGTTGCGCAGATACAGGCCTGTGCGGCAATTGGCCAGTCACGTCTCATGGGGCTCTACGACGATGCCTTTGACCGGCTCGGCTGCCCCATCGCACAGGTACTGCTCACGGAGGATGACTTCCGTGATGCCACGCGTCACACCAACCTTCGGGCGACACTGGATGCATTGCTGACACTGGGAGTGATTCCGATTGTCAATGAGAATGACACAGTTTCGACCGAGGAGCTCGACCGTCCTGCAGACTCTGCGAACCGCGAGAGAATCTTCGGCGACAACGACAAGCTTTCTGCGTTGCTGATGAAGCATATCGGAGCGGACCTGCTGGTGCTGCTCACAGATGTGGACGGCCTCTATGATCGACACCCCAGCCGCCCCGGAGCGACGGTACTGGAGGGCGTTGAGGTAATCGACGAACAGATTCTCGCGCTCGCCAGCGGCGGCAATGGCCGCGGCCGCGGCGGCATGATCTCCAAGCTGGAGTCGGCGCGGATTGTCGTGCGCGCGGGCAAGCCGGTGATCATCGCCAACGGTCGCACGCCACATGTGTTGGAGCGCATCGCCGCAGGCGAGTCGATAGGAACGCACTTCGCACCTGTGCTGCAGGAGCTGGTGCGATGAGCACGGCTACCATCCCCACTCCCAAGAGCGTACTCAGCACGCACGAGATTGCACTTGCGGCGAAGCACGCATCGCGCTTGATTGCTCCGCTCGATGAGGCCGCACGCAACGCTGCCCTGGAGGCCATGGCAAAGGCGCTGGAAGGCGCGAGCACCGCACTTCTTGCGGCCAACTCCCAAGATGTGCACGCAGCGGAGTCCGCCGCCGGCGAAGACAAGCTGCCGCCGGCGACACTGGCCCGGTTAAAGCTCACCCCCGCAAAGCTGCGCGAGATGGTGGAGCAGGTGCGCTCGGTGGCGGCGCTCCCCGATCCATTGGGACGCACACTGGATGCCATTGAGCTGGACGACAAAGACGCCGCAGGAGTCAGAAACGCGGCCCACGGGCTGCATCTGCAGAAGATTAGCGTGCCGCTGGGTGTTCTGGCTGTGATCTTTGAGGCGCGGCCTGATGCTGTCACGCAGATTGCGGCGCTGGCGCTGAAGTCCGGCAATGCGGTGATCCTCAAGCCCGGCAGCGAGGTAGAGCGAACCGCCGCTGCTCTGGTAGACGTGCTTCGCGAAGCGCTGGCGGCGCATGGCCTGCCGCAGGATGCTGTCTCACTGGTGAAGGGCCGCAAACGTGTGCAGGAGTTGCTCGGCGCACACGACCTGATTGATATGGTTATCCCGCGCGGCAGCAAGGCGCTGGTGGAGTACGTGCAGGCGAACACGCGCATCCCGGTGCTGGGCCATGCTGAGGGCGTCTGCCATATCTACGTCGATCGCGCCGCGGACCAGGAGCTGGCGCTGCGCGTCATCGATGACGCTAAGACCGACTATCCCGCCTCCTGCAATGCGGTCGAGACGGTGCTGGTGCATCGCGACATCGCGCCCCGGTTTCTTCCGAAACTCGCCGACCGGCTGCGCTCGCGCGGCGTGCGGATTTACACGACCGATGCCGCTGGCGCGTTTTTCCACGGCAATGATCCAAGAGTCACTGACTGGCACACGGAGTATGGCGATCTCGCTCTCTCGATCGGCGTTGTTGACTCACTGGATGCGGCCATCGAGCACATCCATGCGCACGGTTCTCTGCATACGGAGAGTGTCATCACGCAAGATGCAGCGATTGCGGATCGGTTCCTGCGCGAAGTGGACGCGGCGAGTTTAATGCACAACGCATCCACACGATTTGCAGACGGTTTCCGCTATGGTTTTGGCGCGGAAGTAGGCATCAGCACCAGCAAGTTCCATGCCCGCGGGCCGGTTGGCCTGGAAGGTCTGACGACGTACAAGTACCTTGTGCGCGGCAACGGCCACATTGCAGGCGACTACCGCGGCGCGAACGCTCGGGCCTTCACGCACCGCCGCCCAGCGCAGGCGAGGGGCTGATGCAGCGCGTCGCCATCCTCGGCACAGGACTGATTGGAGCGTCAGTCGGACTTGCGCTCAAGGCAAGTGGCTTTCAGGGCAGAATTCTTGGTTGGGATGCGAATTCGGCAGAGCTGGCCGAAGCGCTGCGCATGGGCGCTATCGATGAGGCGCTGCCCAACCGCGAGGCCGTGTTCGCGCCGCAGCTTGCAGAGGTCTACCTGCTGGCAACGCCGGTGATGGCCGTGATGGATTGGATGCAGGCGCTCGCGCCTTTCGTATCTGAAGGGCAGTTGCTCACCGACGTAGGCAGCACCAAGCGCGAGATCGTGGCACTGGCGCAGACTTTGTACAACGGTAGCGGACAAGCAGCATTTCTCCCTGGCCATCCCATGGCGGGCAGGGAGTCCGGCGGCGCAGCGCTGGCAGAAGCAAAGTTATTCACCGCAGCAACGTGGCTGTTCACTCCGCTCCACGCCAATCCCTCTCCGCTGGAGACGGAATGGAGAGCGCTCGTTGCTGGCTTCGGCGCGCACGTTCGCGATCTCGACCCCGAGCGGCACGATGAGCTGTGCGCGTGGGTCTCGCATCTGCCGCAGATGCTCGCAACCGCACTATCCGCACTACTGGAGGATACCTTCGCCGACGATCCCGAGGGCATGGCCGCATTGCAGGCGATAGGCGGTCGCGCGCTGCGCGAGAGCACTCGCCTGGGTGCGAGTCCTTACAGCATGTGGCGCGACGTCGCTCTGACGAACACTGGGCCGATTGCCGACACGCTCCTTGCGCTCGAGCAGCGGTTGGCGCATCTTCGCGAAAACCTGCGCACACCGGAGCTGCGCGATGAGTTCGCGAAGGCCAACCGCTTCCGCAAACAGCAGTGAGCTAGTGGATGTCGCCGAAGTGAACATCCTCCGGCGCTCCGGTCTCCTTCGAGTCCTTATCGAGGAACTGCAGCGTCGTCGCCGGTCCCAGATCCTCGGGCGGCGTCCACGAGTTCAGCTCCCAGACGATCTTCTTGTCCGGGGTGACCTCTATCGCCTGTAGCGGCGACTGCTTCACCGCATCCGGACCGTTCCATTCGTTGGCCCAGTTGTTGATGACGGTGTTGCCGTTGGGCAGCCGCCATGCCTGCTGGAGGTTGGCAAAGTTATAGCCAGGCGCATCGGCTCGGGTGAAGCTCCAGACCGTGTCGCCGCGCCGCGTCACCTCGCGAACGCCGACGTGATCGGTAATCAGAATATTGTTGTTCGCGAGCTGCTCCACGCCCCACGGCGAGTTCGCGGGGAAGCTCCACAGTTCGTGGCCATACGCGTCGTACTCTACGACCTTGTTCAGGTCCATGTGCGCCACCAGCAGAGTTCCCTGCGGAGTCAGCCTCACGTGACGAAACTGGCCATGGGTGCTGGGCGGCTGCCTGGTTGCCAGTGGGAACTGCTTCTCCATCGCGCCGGTGGTGATGTTCACCACGTTCACCGTCGCGGGATTGCCGTTCTGGACATAGAGCACATGCTCGGTGCCGATGGGTATAGCCGTGTGGATCTCAAAGCCCGCAGGCGCATCGTGGTTCCATAACACGCGCTTGTCCGGGCTGATGAGGGTTACACCGAACTGGTGCGCGAACAGGATGTTGCCGTTCGAGAGCATCACCATATCGGAGATCTCGCCCTTGCCGGCGGGATCGTGTTCATAGCTCCAGGCAACGTGACCGTCGCGCACGATAAAGATTCTGCGCCGGTGCGACTCACCGGAGTATACGAAGTCATGCTGGGCAAGTCCTTGCCCCGGCAATGCGGCCGGGGCGATAGTTGCGGCTGCAGTTTGCGCGGAGACGGAGATAGAGATTAGGGCGAGTGTGAAAGATACGAGCGATCGCATGCACGGCATATTACCCTCGTATGCCTGACATGGTCGAGCGTCTCAATCCGTCGATTGGTCGCAGGCCCGTTCCTCGGATAAGATTTGGAAGGGAACGGGAGGAATGATTCGATGAGTTCGCCGAAAGATTCGTGGTTGGACCGCTGGTGGCCGCTGTTGGTCATTCTGTTTGGCGTGACGTGCGTGCTGTGGCTGGCGCTCTTTCACCCGCACTACTAACTTACTGCGCTCAGCGCCGGTGCACCCTTGCTGACGGCGCCGGCGGAGGATAGTTGGGCTTGCGCTTGGCGGGCTTTTCAATGGCTGCCTCCGCGGGCGGCACAGCGCTAAGGTCCACTGTGCGATGGGCCTCCACCGCGTCGGCGAGAGCGTACTTCAGCTTCTCAATGCCCTCGCCAGTGACCGCGCTGATGGTATAGAGCGGCAGCTTCTTGCGCTTGGCGAAGGTGGTCAGCTTCTTCAGCTTGTCAGGATTAGCCACGTCGGCCTTCGCTGCGACCAGAACCGTGGGCTTGGCAGCGAGCGTGGGATCGAAGGCCTTGAGCTCGGCGGTGATGACGCTGTAGTCGTCGACGGGGTCAGGCCGGCCGCTTGCATCCGACACGTCTATCAGATGCACCAGCACGCTGGTGCGTTCTATATGTTTGAGGAACTGCACGCCCAGTCCCGCGCCCAGGTGAGCGCCGGCGATCAGGCCCGGCATGTCGGCGACGGTAAAGCTGCGTTCGTAGGGCATCTCGCCGATCTGCACCACGCCGAGATTGGGTTCCAGTGTAGTGAAGGCATAGTTAGCAATCTTGGGCTTGGCTGCCGAGAGCCGAGAGATCAAAGTGGACTTGCCGACGTTGGGAAAGCCGACGAGGCCGGCGTCCGCCAGCAGGCGTAGCTCCAGCCTGTAATTCCTGGCTTCACCGGCACGCCCGAGCTCATGTTCGCGCGGCGCCTGGTGTGTGCTGGTGGCGAAGTGCTGGTTGCCACGGCCGCCGCGACCGCCACGCGCGATGACGACCTCATCATTCGCGTGGTTAAAGTCGTGGACCAACTCGCCTGTGTCGTCGTCGAAGAGCAGCGTCCCGACGGGAACCTTCAGCACGGTATGTTCACCGGCAGCGCCGGACATGTTGCTGCCCAGGCCGTGGCCGCCGCGTTCGGACTTCCACTCCGGGTTAAATCGAAAGTGCACCAGCGTGTTGTGCGAGAGCGACGAGCGCATGAGGATGTCGCCGCCGTGGCCACCGTCGCCGCCGGAGGGACCGCCGCGGGGCACGAACTTCTCGCGCCGGAAGGCCATGCAGCCATTGCCACCATCCCCGGCCTTGATGCGAATTCGGGCCTCATCGATGAACATAAACGCCTCAATTGGCAGTCTACAGCGCGGTGGCGGCGATGGAAGATTGTCCCGAAATTGGTGCTAAATCAAATCATTCATCGCCATGCGATGCAAAAATCACACCAACTTTACACTTTTGCCTGCTACACTCGGTATAACCAGTTCAACTGACCCTGCATCCTGCCTTTCTTTTGAAGAGCGAAGGCGGACTATTTCAATTTCTTGGACGCAGGGATAAAAGCCGTCATGGCACCGTGAGTCTCCCGGGCCATAGACCAAATTTGAAGCTGACAAGCAGATTTCGTAACCAGGCCGGCAAGGACCGGTCGTTTCAATTAACACCCCCGCACGAGGGGTACAACTCGAATTTTTTTCAAAGAGACCGACGGCACCGCAGCGACTTCAAATTTGCGGTCGAGATCTCCAAACGGCACTCTGGAGGCAGGAAATGACGATCAGGAAGATGAGATTCTCCTCAGTATTGGCAGGGCTGATGTTGACCCTAGGGTTATTTAGCGCAGCGGCCACCGGACGCGCACAGACCGCCGTGGACGGAGCGATTGCCGGTACGGTGGCGGATACCACCGGGGCCATTCTTCCCAACGCGAAAGTAGTGGCGCATAACACTGCTACCAACGCTGATACGGATTCGACTGCCGATTCCAGTGGATACTTTCGCGCCTCGCGCCTGGTACCTGGCGACTACACGGTGAAGGTCACTGCGGACGGCTTCGCAGGTTATGAGGCCGATCATGTCATCGTTGAAGTCGGCAAACTCACCGAGATTACGCCCAAATTGGGCGCCGCAGGAGCCAGCGCGACCGTAAACGTAAGCGCTGAGGCCCCGGTCATCAACTCAGAGTCTCCTGAATTCACGACCGACTTCAACCCGGTGGCTCTGGGTACGCTGCCCATCAATGGACGTCACTGGACTTCGTTCGCTCTTCTCTCTCCCGGCGTAACAGCAGGCAACAGCCCGTATGGCCTTGCGACATTTCGCGGCGTGAGCAATCTGCAGAACAACTTCATGGTGGACGGCTCCGACGATAACGATTCCTTCGACGCCGTGGAGCGCGGTTACACGCGTGTCGGCTATACGACCCCAGAGGACACAGTCCTCGAGTTCCAGGTGCTGACCTCGAACGTATCGGCCGAGTATGGCCGCGCGGTCGGCGGCGGTGTGAACGCTGTAACCAAGTCGGGCTCCAACGAGTTCCACGGCGATGCGTTTGAGTACTATCGCGATAACGACTTCGGCGCGACCAACCCCTTCAACACGCTTGCTGTCCAGGTTCCCGGCGCGGCTCTTGGAGTTACGCAGACGATTTACATCAAGCCCAAGGACAAGCGTCACCAGTATGGCGGCACGTTTGACGGTCCGATCATGAAGGACAAGCTGTTCTTCCTGTATGCGTTCGACCAGCAGCGGCGCAACTTCCCGGCTTTGGCGACACCAACGCCGCAGTTCCTCGCATACAATGTCGCCGCGGACAATAACTGCAAGGTCGCCGGCACCACGACGACGACCGATGCGGTTACCTGCGCGCTGGACCGTGGCGTTCCACTGGCCGACATCACTGCGGCGGAAAACTACATCAGTGCGCAGAGCGGCGTGGTTCCACGGCAGGGCAATCAAGTCATCAACTTTGCCAAGCTCGACTATGTAATCAACCCGCGCAACAATGTATCGGCGATCTACGACCGTATGCGCTGGGACTCGCCGAACGGCATCCAGACCAATCCTGTCGTTCGCCGCGGCCTTACTTCCTTCGGCAATGACTTTGTCAAGGTGGACTCCATCATCGGCAAGATCGATACTGTGATTACGCCGAAGGTCACCAATGAGTTCCGGTTGAACTACGCCCGCACCTTCGATACGGAGAACGCCGACAAGCCGCTGGCAACCGAGCCGACCACCACCGCCGGCGGACTGCCGCCGGGCGCGATCATATCGACCAATACCGGCTTCTCCATGGGAACCCCATACTATATTCCCCGCGCGAGCTATCCGAACGAGAAGGAAGTTGACGCCGTGGAAAACGTCACGATCTCAAAGGGAAACCAGACCATTACCGCCGGTGGAGAATTCCGCTGGGCGCAGGACAACATTATCGACGTGGACTATGAGCACGGACTCTTCACCTATGGCAACGTGGCGAACTTCTTCACCGACTTTGCCCGCACCCTTGGCAGCACTGCTGGTTGCGACGCGACTTCGGGCAACGGCGATACCGGAGTTGGCACACTACCTTGCTACAGCACGGTGCAGCAGGCCTTCGGACACCCGCAGTTCGTATTTCACACCAATGAGTATGCAGGGTATGTCCAGGATGACTGGAAGTTCACCAAGAACCTGACGCTGAACTTCGGCCTTCGGTACGACTACGAACAACTGCCTTCGGTCAAGATTCCAAACCCGGCGGCGGCGCAGACCAATACGATGCCGAGCGATAAGAACAACTTTTCGCCTCGCGTTGGATTTGCCCTGGACGTCTTCGGCAACGGCAAGACGCTGGTTCACGGAGGCTTCGGTCTGTATTATGGCCGCATCCAGAACGGGACCATTTACAAGGCCCTATCTGTTACTGCTGCGCCGAATGCGCAGTTCAACGTCACAACGTCTTCATCGGCAACGTCTCCCATATACCCGAACATCTTATCCACTGCGACGGCACCGGCGGTATCGAATATCATCGCGTTCGCGCCTGGATTTCAGAATCCTGTTTCCGACGAGTTCAACTTGAGTATTCAGCAGGATTTGGGTTGGAAGACAGTTTTCGGCGTAGCTTATCTGGGTTCACTCGGCAAGCAGCTTCCGACGTTCGTGGACTCGAACATCGCTCCGGCGACTTCGACCAAGACCTACACCTTCGCGGGTGGGCCTCTGGCGGGTGATCAATGGACGGTTCCTCTATATACCGCCCG
>Ga0302156_10000595_pt1 | contig 33858 bp, 25 predicted proteins | sample I_Bog_N3_2_FD_193503 | JGI IMG/M metagenome (GOLD analysis project Ga0302156, IMG submission 193503) | Peat permafrost microbial communities from Stordalen Mire near Abisko, Sweden - I_Bog_N3_2 | ecosystem: Environmental > Terrestrial > Soil > Wetlands > Peat | place: Sweden: Abisko, Stordalen... | reverse complement strand
CATAACTATATTATATATCAACTATATAGATGTGAAATCATGCAAGCGGTTGGCTCACCGAATAAAGTCACAGCCTCTCAGAATGACAGCCCGTCTTGTGTTGCGTATTTCAGACTCAGGACACTAGAATTGCAACTCAAGATGGGAGATCGCACTTTGAAGCTCAACAAGTATTCCATTGGGACCGGAGACCGCTTCGCGCACCAGGCCGAGGCACAGTTACAGGCCTGCATGCAGGCCCTCGACAGCGGCGTTGAGGTCGTTCCTGTATGGAACAAATCGAACCGCGAGCACATGATCATCGGCTCCGAGCCGGCCTCGACCCGGCAGGCCGCCGATGCCGCCGTACGGGCGCTCGACTGGAAGCTGCCCTACTTCTGCGATGCCGACCACATCACGTTCGAGACTGTCGACCGCTTTCTCGATTCGTGCGACTTCTACACCATCGACGTGGCCGACTTTATCGGTCAGGCAGCACCGGCAGCCGACATCGATAACTTTGTGAAGCGGCACCAGGAGTTGCTGGGCCGCATTCAGCTCAAAGGAACGGACGAGGCCTTCGAGATCACGGAGGAGAGTCTCCGCCAGGCCGCGCGGAAGTTCCTTGCGGCCGTGAAGAAGGCCGGCGAGGTCTACCGCAAGATCGAGAGCGCGAAGGGCGCCGGCAATTTCATTCCGGAGATCTCAATGGACGAGACCGACCGCGCGCAAAGTCCCGTCGAATTGCTCATCATCCTGGCGGCCATCGCCGATGAAGGCATTCCTATCCAGACGATTGCCCCCAAGTTCAGCGGCCGCTTCAACAAAGGGGTGGACTACGTTGGCGACGTGCCGCAGTTCGAGCGTGAGATGGGGCTTGACGTTGCAGCCATCGCCTGCGCCGTCCAGCGCTATGGCCTTCCGGAGAATCTCAAGCTGAGCGTGCACTCCGGCAGCGACAAGTTTTCGATCTATCCCGCGATTCACGCCACGATGAAGAGATTTGACGCGGGCGTGCACTTGAAGACTGCCGGAACCACATGGCTGGAAGAGCTGATCGGCCTTGCGGAGTCCGGGGGCGATGGGCTGGCGCTGGCCAAGGATATCTACGCCGAGGCCTTTGCGCACCGCGAAGAGCTCTGCGCGCCATACGCCACCGTGATCGATATCGATCCGGCGATGCTTCCGTCTCCCGCCGAAGTGAGCGGCTGGACCTCTGAAGAGTACACGTCCGCCTTGCGCCATTTTCCGGGGACAACCGCCTGCAACAGCAGCTTGCGCCAGTTGCTGCACGTCGGTTTCAAGGTTGCCGCCAAACTGGGAAGCCGCTATCTGAAGCTGATCGAGGCCAATGAAGCCGTCATCGCGAAGAACGTGACGGAGAACCTCTACAACCGGCATATCGCGCCCGTCTTCCTGGGGCGCAACGCGCAGTCGTAGAGTGAATGCGCGGCAGGCATGGAGAAAGCATGTCCATCCATGCTCCCTATGAACAAGGGGATTCGGTGGTGCGTTTTCATAACAAAAGCAGCAAGTTAGCCACCACCCTTCGACTACGCTCAGGGCAGGCTTTCGCGGTGATCGCGAGTTAGCAAGTTGGCGGCAGTTCATACGAGTCGTAACTCGATGCGGCGAGATGGGCTGCTCCTAGTGTTTAGACTGTATGATTTGGTAATTGCTCCTGGACAAGTGCGGGCGTGGACGCCCGCACGACAGCCGGTCTGGAGACCGGCGCTCCATTCCGGCAATTACAAAATCACGCGGTCCTGCTACTAGCCCGGAAGAAGAAGCTGCTGTAATCCGGTAAAGCCACGCATGGGGAAGAACGGCTCTATTGGACGTGAACGACGGCGCTGAGCTGGATGTCGCTTGACGAATTGCCTACCATGACACGAACAGGTTCAGCCTCGACGCGGAATCCGGGGAGGCTCTGGTCCCACCAGGCAAGGGTGGAAGCCTTGAGCGGAATCTCGACGGTCCTGGTTTCACTGGGCTGAAGAGTGACGCGCTTGAAGCCCTTGAGTTCTTCGCGCGGGCGGGTCACTTTGGAGGCCATGTGCTCAACGTAGAGCTGGACGACCGCATCCCCCGCCAGGCTGCCTGTATTCGTAACATCGATGCTGACGGTGATGGTTCCATCTTTAGCCAGTTGCGAGGAACTGGTACGGAGATTGGAATATTTGAAGGTCGTGTAGCTCAGGCCGTAACCGAAGGGATAGAGCGGCTCCCCTTTGAAGTACATGTAGGTGCGTCCGTCGCGGATGTTGTAATCCATCATGGGAGGGAGCTGATCGATGGACTTCGGCCAGGTGACCACCAGGTGTCCGCCGGGGTTGTATTCGCCAAACAGCGCCTTCGCCAGAGCCGTGCCCTCATCCTGTGATGCATGGGCCATGTGCAGGATTGCCGGAATGTGAGCCTGCGACCAATTGATGGCGAATGGAAAGCTCGACACCAGAATGACAATGGTCTTCGGATTAGCGGCATAGACCTGCTTGACCAGTTGCTCCTGCTCCAGGGTGATGCTTTCGCGGTCGCGTCCCTCGCGTCCGTCGCTGGGCGTGGTGCAGGCCAGCGTTCCGCCGCCGTCAATCGTCTCGTGCCAGTCATGCGCCATATCCGGCCCGCAGGTGGGGTCGTTGCCCACCACAACGACCGCAACATCGGAGGCCTTGGCCGCATCGAAGGCGGCGTGGCCCAACTCACTGGCCGCATAGTTGACCTTGATCCCCGGACCGGCTTCGTCTTTGATTCCCTGTAGCGGCGTCACAGCATAGGGAGGCGTGCCGCCATACCAATCCCAGTGAACGGAGTCCGCGAGCGGCCCGATCACGGCGATCGACTTGATCGCATCCTTCCTGAGAGGCAAAAAGGCATTCTCGTTCTTCAGCAGCACCACCGACTCCAGCGCCATCTGCTTCGAGACTGCTCTATCCGCCTCGGTATTCCACGGCTCGGGCGAATCCTTAATCTTCGAGTAGGGGACCATCTCCGGGGGATCCAGCAAGCCAAGACGCAAGGTGATCCGGAACTTCGGGCGGAGCAGGCCGTCGATCTCCGCCTCGGTGATCGAACCATCCTTCAATGCAGCTTTGGTTTCGTCCTGATACTTATCAAGGAATTGATTGATGCCGGCTTTGAGAGAGGCGACCACCGCGGCTTTCTGATCGGGAAAGAGATGGCGCGGATCAACGAGAAGTTTCACCGCTCCTCCATCGCTGGAGATGATATCGACGCCCCATTTTTCGCGGACAATGCTCTGGAGAATTGGATTGACAGCCATCGCCGTGCCGTTCCAGGCGTTATAGGAAGCCATGACAGCCTTGGCGCCTCCTTCAAGGAAGCCCATGCGGAAGGGCACCGAATAGTACTCCCAGAAGAGGCGCTGGTCGAAGTCGGAGGACGAACTATCGCGGTGATCCTCATTGCTGTTGGCCAGGAAGTGCTTGAGCAAAGCGGCAGACTGCCAGTACTTCGGATCGTCCCCTTGCAAGCCTTTGATAAATGCGACAGCCATGGTCCCGTTGAAGAAAGGATCCTCGCCGTAGACCTCTTCGCTGCGGCCCCAGCGCGGATCGCGCTCGAGGTCGGACTGCGGTCCCCAGAGCATGAGGATCTGACGATCGTACTTTGCGGTCTGGGTAATGAATCGCGCTTCATAGCCCTCGACGCCCGCGGCGCGCCGAACCAGATCGGGATCCCACGATTCACCCATGCCCGGAGGCTGCGGGAACTGCGTTGTTGTAACCGGCAGGCGCTTGCCTCGCGCCTCGCGCTGGACAACGCCGTGGATACCCTCCGAGTTTCCAAAGCTCATGACTCCCAGCCGGGGCACACCGGTGTTCGTGCCCAGACAGCTTATCTTCTCGTCAACAGTCATGAGAGAAAGCAGGTTGTCAATCCTCTGCTCCGTGGACAACGCCGGATTGTCGAAGGGATAACCGGGCTGCTGGGCGACGGCGGGAATGAGCGCCGGGATGAACCCGGAGATCAAGAGACAGAGCAGAGTGGCAAGACGCTTTTTCATCATGGCGAATATCGCAACAACCTTCCCGGGGAAGTGCCGGGCGCCGCATTGGTTCGCCCGGTCCGATGGTGGTCTGCAATCGCAGAAAGGCTCTGCTCGCCACCGTCTCTCATTATCGCCGAAATCAGCGAGCCTATTGTTTGCCCCCTGCCGCTGCCTGAACGACTGCCTGGAAGGCCGGCTTCGGCTCGCCGCCGCGATCGAATAGCAGCGGATAGCTGGCGCGCCCCTTCACCGGCCAGTTGTTCAGCCATGAATCCCCATCCGTCACGCCCCAGAACGTCACCCGGCAGACCGCATCGCGATGCTTTAGATAGACGTTGAATAGGCCTGCGTATCGCTTCGCGAGTTCCCGCTGCGCGGAGGGCGGCAATCCGTTGGTGTAGGGGTTCAGCTTGGGATCCTGTCGAATCTTCAGGGAGACCTCTGCGCCAAACATCTCCGAATTGCGGGGCAGCACGTCGATGTCCAGCTCCGTGATCGCAACCTTGACGCCGAGCTTTGCGAAGGCGGAGATGGCGGCGTCTTCATCTTCAATCGCGGGCCATGTGAGGGTGTCGTGCCCCTGCAAACCGACGGATGTGACAGGAACGCCCTGTGCCTTCAGCTTCGCGATGAGCGCAAGCGCGCCTTTGCGCTTGGCCTCGTTCTCCAGGTTGTAGTCGTTGTAGGTGAGCTGGGCCTGAGGATCGGCCTCGTGCGCGTATTGAAAGGCCTTCGCAATATAATCCTCGCCGATGATCTTGAGCCAGGGAGACTGGCGCAGCGTTCCGTCCTCATTCAGCGCCTCGTTGACCACGTCCCAGCTCTGAATGCGCCCCTTGTAGCGGCCGACAACCGTTTGGATATGGTCGCGCATGCGCTTCAGCAAGGTTTCGCGGTCGACAAAGTTTCCCTTGTCATCGCGGAAGACCCAGGCCGGAACCTGGTTATGCCACACCAGGCAATGGCCCACGATGAACATGTGGTGTTTTTCCCCGAAGGCCACGTACTGGTCGGGAAGATCGAATGCGTAGACGCCCGGCTGAGGATGAACGTTTTCCCACTTGAAAGCATTCTCCGGCGAGATACTGCTGAATTGCGCCTCGATGAGCGCATCTCCGCGGCTATCCTGGCCGGTGATCTGGGCGGTGTTGATTGCCGCGCCAATCAGGAAGTCGCCGCGGTAGGCATCTTTCAGAGAGGTGGGCGCCTGCGCGGCAGCCGCACACGCGGCGATCAGTGCCGCTAACGCTAGAGATCGAGCCTTTGTTCGCATTTTCATTAATACGGGTCTTCCTTCTTTGAACTTTTGCCAAATCGATGGCAAGTCTACGAGGCCGTGGGTGGAGCAAAGCCCTTGCGCCGTTCGGCCAGTTCGTTGGCAATCTTCTGGTTTCCTTCGCGCGAGATGGGATAGAAGAACAGGCAGGCGGCTACAGCGAAGAACGCGAGTCCCGCGTAGACGCTGGCGGTGAGGAGAATGCCGGATTGCGCATGCGCCGACTGCACCCCCGCTCCGGAGACGAAGCCGTAAAACGAGAAGAGCCAGCCGGCGACTGCGCCGCCGAGAGCCAGACCTGCCCAGAGGGCGAAGACGACGGCGGACGTGACCGTACCGCTGGCGCGGCGGCCTGTCTTCCACTCGCCGTAGTCGGCCACGTCGCCCATCATCGCCCACAGGATGGGTCCCGATAATCCGAAGGAGAACTGGCGAAGCACCTCCGCCGCAATGATCGTCACGGTGGCGCTCGGCGAAATGACCAACAGCGCCACGCTGAAGACGCCCGCCAACAACATGCTGGCGATAAACAACTGGCGCTTGCCCATGCGGACGGAGACTGCGGTGGAGCAGGCCACGCCCAAAAGGAGTGAGGCAAGCCCGAATCCGTTGAACCAGGCGAAGAGGTCCACGTCACCGGCAACGAATCGGAAGTAGGGCAGCATCACATTTCCGCGGATCACGATAGCCGCGAAATAAAACAGGGTGGCCAGAAAGAGCACGATCCAGGGACGGTTCTTGAACAGGTCGGAAAGATCCTGACTGAGCGAGGCCTTCTGTTGTGGGTTCGGCTGGATGCGCTCTTTGGTGGCGAAGAATGCCACGATGAAGAAGATGACGCTCAGGGCCGACAGGAGCCCCATGGTGTACTGGTAACCGCGCGCGTCATCGCCGCGGCCAAAGAACTTGACCATGGGGATGGCGAGGCTGGCGACGATGAAGCCGGCGGAGTTGGCCGCGATCTGGCGGTACGACGAGATGCTGGTCCGCTCGTCGGGGTCCGAGGTCATCACCGCCGTAAGCGAGGCATACGGCACATTGTTGACGGTGTAGATCACTCTGAGCAGGATATAGGTGGTCCAGGCATAGATGATCTTTCCGGCCGGGCTGATATTGGGGGTCGTGAAGGTGAGGACGCCGATGATGCCGAAGGGGAGCGCCGTCCACAGGAGCCAGGGCCGGAACTTGCCCCATCTTGTGCTGGTTCTGTCGGCAATCACGCCCATGACCGGATTGAGGCAAGCGACCCCCAGGCCGACGACCAGGAAGAGCGTTCCCGCCTGCGCCGCCGTGAGGCCAAAGGTGTGGGTGTAGAAGTCCAGTTGCAGGGCCAGCATCGCCTGGAAGATAAAATTGGCCGCCATGTCGCCCAGGGCATAGCCGGACTTCTCCGCGAAGGAAAGTTTTTCTGTCATTGCCGCCTCGTCTTTCGCCGGCCTTCCCGGCCGCGCCTAGCGCGTTACCCGCAGAATCAGCTTCTGAAGATCGGCATCCTGCGAGGAATTGCCGATCATCATCTCAAAGTCTCCCGGTTCCACGACATATTTCATATTCACGTCATAGAAGGAAAGCTGTGCCGGCGTGATGTCGAGCGTGACCGTAGTGCTTTCCCCCGGCTTGAGCCAGACTTTCTTGAAGCCCTTCAGTTCCTTGATGGGCCGCGTCACCGAACTGACCAGATCCCGGATGTAAAGCTGCACGACTTCAGATCCGGCGCGCTGGCCCGTGTTGGTCACGTCCACCACAACCTGCGTCGAACCATCCGTCTTGATCTTTTTCTTTGTCAGCCTCGGGTTGGTGATCGCGAAGCTAGTGTAGCTGAGCCCATAACCGAAGGCGAAGAGTGGTGATACATCGTCGAAGAGATATCCTCTCCGCGCCGACGGCTTGTAGTTGTAGAAGACCGGAAGGTGGCCCGCGGAGCGCGGCACCGAAATCGGCAGCTTGCCGCCGGGGTTGCAGTCGCCGAAGAGCACGTCGGCAACCGCGTGCCCGGTCTCCTGGCCGAGATACCAGCACTCATAAATCACCGGCACGTTTTCGGCGACGTAGTTGATTGAGAGCGGCCTGCCGTTGAACAGAAAGACGATCACCGGCTTGCCCAGCGCGACCATCGCCTTCACCAGCTCTTCCTGGCGTCCGATCAGGTCCAGGCTGGTGCGGTCGCCCATGTGGTTCAGCCCCCAGGCCTCGCGCGAAGTCTGCTCGTTGCCGCCGATGGCGAGCACGATGGCATCGGCCTTTTTGGCCACTTCGACCGCCTCGGCGATCTGCTTGCGGTCTTCTTCCGGATCGCTGGCCACAACCGGATCGATATTCCAGCTTCCGCCGATGGTGATCTTGCAGCCCTCGCTGTATAGAACCTTCACTTTCTTCCCGACTTTGGCCTTGATGCCATCCAGCACCGTGACATTGTGTTTTGGCACGCCGCTGTAACCGCCCAGCAGGCCGCGGTCGGCATTGGGACCGATCACGGCGATGGTCTTGATCGCGCTCAGATCAAGAGGCGCAAGGTTGTTTTCATTCTTGAGCAGGGTGATGGCTTCATGCGCCGCGGTCAGCGCCAGGCCGCGATGCTCGTCGCAGCCGGCTACCCGGTCCGCCTCTTCGGGATCGACGTATGGATCGTCGAACAATCCCATCTCGAACTTCCAGAAGAGCATCGGCGCAACCAGATCGTCGAGTTCGGATTCCTTCAGCACGCCCTTCTTCACCAACTCCACCAGATGCAGGTAGCAGTCCGGATCGGGCAATTCGATGTTGACGCCCGCCTTCACGGCCAGCGCGCAGGATTCCTTCTTGTCCTTGGCGACGAAGTGGCCATGCGTGTCGGGCCGGTAACCCAGTTCCCAGATGGCGTAATAATCCGAGACCACAAATCCCTTGAAGCCCCACTCCTTGCGCAGCAGATCCTTGAGCAGCCACTTGTTCGCGTGCGAAGGGACTCCATCGATTTCGTTGTACGAGGCCATCAGCGTCACGGCTCCCGCTTCGCGCAGAGCTTCTCTGAAGGTGTAGAGGAAGGTCTCCCGCAGAACCCGCAGCGAGACATTCGACGGAGCGCAGTTCATGCCCGACTCCGGCTGTCCGTGACCCACAAAATGCTTCAGCGTCGCCAGCAGATGCCGCTTGTCGCGGAAGTTCCTGTCTCCCTGAAAGCCGCGTACCGCCGCGATTCCCAGCCGCGAAACCAGGTAAGGATCTTCGCCGTAGGTCTCCTCGACGCGGCCCCAGCGGGGCTCGCGCGCCACATCCACCACCGGCGTCAGCGCCTGATGCGCGCCGCGCAGGCGCGCCTCCAGAGCAGTCATCGTGAAGAGCGACTCCACCAGCGCGGGATTGAAGGTTGCGCCCAGTGCAATTGGCTGCGGGAAGCTGGTTCCACCCGGCGCCGCGTGGCCGTGAAGGCACTCCTCGTGAAAGATCACCGGGATGCCCAGACGGCTGTTTTCGAGGAAAAACTTCTGGATGGCATTGGTCAGCTCAGCCATGCCGCGAGCGCTCTTGCCGCCGCCGGCATCGCTTGGCCGGCCGACCTGTCCCAGTCCGCGGCCATTGCGAAACGACTTCTTTGCCTTCTGGAGATCGAAGTTGCCCTCCGCATCCAGCATCGTTTCGGCCTTCGACTGCCAGACGCACAGCATCTGCGCGGCCTTTTCTTCCAGCGTCATCCGGGAGAGCAAGTCCTTGACGCGCCTGACGGACGGAAGGCTGGAGTCTTTATAAGCGGGAGCGGCTTTGCGGGGGTTCACGGCGACTGCGGACTTCTTGGTTTTCATACAATGCATTCCTCGGGGTTCCCGCTCGCGACAATGCGCGGCGACTGAAAGCGAAGAGAAAGCCCAACTGGTACCAAGACCGCATGATTTGGTAATTGCCGGAATGTAGCGCCCAATTGCCGGAGTGTAGCGCCGGTCTCCAGACCGGCTGTCGTGCGGGCGTCCACGCCCGCGCCTGTCCAGGAGCAATGACCAAAGCATACAGTTGCATCGCCTGCTCTGCCGCCTCAATCAATCTACTTGATCGAATTGGAAAGAGCAACCGGGAAAAACGATTTTCCTGGAGGGAATCCGTAACTCGATCGCCCGGCATTCTTGCTCCATCCATGAGGGCCGGGAGTGCTGCCGGGAACCCCGGTTTCAAGCGCAACAAGGACTTCCCGCGCGACCTGTGCATGGTTTGGGTTGTTCTTGAGCTACGCCTCGAACTCCGGGGCGGCATCCGCATGTTGCAGCTTGGCCCTAAGACATTTTTGCCGCGAAGAGTTCCTCGCGCACCCTGTCCAGATTTCTCAGGTAGGCGCGGGCGGTTTCCGTGATGACTTCGGGGGTTCCGGCGTCGATGGCGGCGAGGTTGACGAGGTCGCTGCCGACTCCGAGGGCGCGCGCGCCGGCGCGCAAAAAGCTCTCGGCGGTCTCCAGCGTGACGCCTCCGGTGGGGATGAGTTTCAGATGCGGGAATGGAGCAAGCAGGGACTTGAGATAGCTGGCGCCGCCCATGGCGGAACAGGGAAAGATTTTCACGTAGTCCGCTCCGGCGTTCCAGGCGGTGATGACCTCAGTGGGAGTGAGCGCGCCGGGGATGGAGAGCTTTTTCCTCGCTTTGGTTGAGGCAATCACCTCAGGATGCAGACTGGGGCTGACGACGAGCTCGGCGCCGGCCTCGATGGTGGCTTCGGCCTGTTCGGCGGTGGTCACAGTACCGGAGCCGAGCAGGAGCTTCGTTCCGTACTCTTTCCTGAGATTCCTTAGCACATCCAGTGCGCCGGGGACGGTCATGGTGACTTCAACCACGGTGATGCCGCCGGCGATCAAGGCTTCGACGGCGGCGTGGGCCTGAGCGGCGTTGCGGGCGCGGAGGACGGGAATAAGGCCGGCGCGTTCGAGGATCTCTGCTGTCGATGCGGACATTTTCTTCCTCACTTGTGCAATTGGCTTGGGCGACCTTGTCTCAGGGGCTAAAGCCCCGTTGATTCTGGCGGCTTGATGTACGGGCTGAAGCCCATACCCTTCAATTCAGGCTTATCGGGCGATCCTGGCGGAGCCGCCCTGCATGGCGCGTTCGACCTCAGCCAGCGTGGCCATGCTGGTGTCGCCGGGGGTGGTCATGGCCAGCGCGCCATGGGCCGCGCCGCAGCGGACGGCCCAGTCGACGGGCTGGCCGGCGAGCAAACCGTAGATGAGCCCGGAGGCAAAGCTGTCCCCTCCGCCTACGCGATCGTAGATCTCGATCTCGCGCTGCGGGACGTGGATGATCTTGTCTTCATAAAGCGCAATCGCTCCCCAGGCGTTACGGCTGGCCGTATGGGCGGTGCGCAGCGTGCTGGCGATCAGTTTCAGGTTGGGATAGGCCGCCGCAACCTCGCGCAGCATCTCCTCATAACCGGCGATGGGCAGCTCGGCGAAGTCCTCGCCGACGCCTTTGATTCGCACGCCGAGCATGGCGGAGAAGTCTTCTTCGTTGCCCAGCAGCAGGTCAGCTTTGCGAACCAAAGCGCGGTTGACTTGCTGAGCTTTGGCCTTGCCGCCGAAGCTCTTCCAAAGGGAGTCGCGGTAGTTGAGGTCGTAGGAGACCGGCGTCGAGTGGCGGCGGGCGGCGTCCATCGCCTCAGCGGCCACTTCAGCGGTCGAAGCGGAGAGCGCGGCGAAGATGCCGCCAGTGTGAAAGCACTTCGTGCCGTTCTCGGGGCCGAAGATTGACGGCCAATTGAAATCGCCGGGGTTGAGCTGGCTGACGGCGGTGTGTCCGCGATCCGAACATCCAGCCGCCGCGCGCGAGCCAAAGCCGCGCTCGGTGAAGTTGAGGCCGTTGCGGACAGTGCGGCCGACTCCGTCATAGGGAACCCATCGGATGAGCGACGCATCGACGCCGCCCTGCAGGATCAAATCTTCCACCAGCCGGCCGACGGGGTTGTCGGCCAAGGCGGAGGCGATGGCGGTGCGGAGTCCGAAGCAGCGGCGCAGGCCGCGGGCGACGTTGTATTCGCCGCCGCCCTCCCAGACTCGGAAACCGCGAGCGGTGTGGATGCGCGTGTCGCCGGGATCGAGCCGCAGCATCACCTCGCCGAGCGAGATCAAGTCCCAGCGGCGAACGGAGTCGGGAATGAGAATGCTGTTCATAGGTCAAAGATACTTTATCGCAACTTCCCCTGGGCCGGCCGTGAAAGGCGGAGCCGCGGATTTCCCCCCTGAGTGATAATGTCTTGTGGATGAGTGTAGGGAGAGCAGATCGCCGCTCTCCATGCTCAGCGATGTCTTCAGGGTGAAGAGGAGTTGATTCATGAGCCGGAGTCTGTTTGATTTGAGCGGAAGGGTCGCTGTAGTGACCGGCGGAACCACCGGGCTGGGCCACGCAATCGCGCTGGGCCTGGCCGAAGCCGGAGCGGACGTTGTGCCCAGCTCAAGGCGGCGGGAGCAGGTGGAGAAGGTGGCCGCGGAGATTGAGGCGCTGGGCCGGCGATCGTTGCGCGTGACCAGCGACGTGCTGGAGCGGGCCTCGCTGCAGGCGTTGCACGACGCGGTCGTGAAGGAGTTCGGCAAGGTGGACATTCTGGTGAATGCCGCCGGAATCCAGCACAAGGCGCCGACCCTCGAGGTGGCCGAGGCCGATTGGTCGCGGGTGATCGAAACCAACCTGACCGGAACCTGGCGGGCCTGCCAGATCTTTGGCTCGACGATGGTTCGCGCGGGGTATGGGCGCATCGTCAACATCGCCTCGCTGACCTCATTTGTGGCCTTCTATCAGGTCGCGGCATACGCGGCCAGCAAGGGCGCGGTAGCCTCGCTGACCAGGACGCTGGCCATTGAACTGGCAAAGACCGGGGTGAATGTGAACGCCATTGCGCCGGGAGTCTTTCCAACGCCGCTCAATGCCACACTGATTCAAGGCACGCCGCGCGGTCAGGAACTGATTCTGCGCACACCGATGGGCCGATTCGGCGAGCCGCGGGAGGTGGCCGGAGCGGCAGTTTTTCTGGCCTCGGAGGCTGCTTCATTTGTCACCGGCGAAGTGATCGCCGTCGACGGGGGCTTCCTGGCCAGCGGAGTGAATCAGTAGATAGCTGACAGTTGGCAGCTAACAGCTCACAGTTAGCTGTTGGCTGTAAGCTGTCAGCTTGAAGAGGATGGTACGATGAAGATCACCAGCGCCAGCGTGAACATCACCTCTCCGGGCAGAAATTTCGTCACGCTGAAGATCGAGACCGATGAAGGCATTTACGGCCTGGGCGATGGAACGCTGAACGGGCGCGAGCTTGCGGTGGCGAGTTATCTTACCGAGCATGTGATTCCCTGCATTATCGGCCGCGATCCTTTTCAGACTGAAGACCTCTGGCAGTATCTCTATCGCGGCGCTTACTGGCGGCGAGGCCCGGTGACCATGTCGGCCATTGCCGCGGTGGATGTGGCCCTGTGGGATATCAAGGGCAAGGCGCTGAATACTCCGGTCTACAACTTGCTGGGAGGCAAGAGCCGCGAGGGCGTGCTGGTCTACTGCCATGCCACTGGCAAGGATATCGACCATGCTCTCGAAGATGTGGCGCGGCACAAGGAGATGGGCTACAAGGCCATCCGCGTACAGAGCGGCATTCCGGGGCTCTCGACGACTTACGGCATCTCGAAGGGACCGGGAAACTACGAGCCTGCCGAGCGAGGGCTGCCCTCGGAGCACGAGTGGTCCACCGAGCTTTACCTGCGTCACGTTCCCGAGCTGTTTGCGCGTGTGCGCGAGAGTTTTGGCGAAGAGCCGCACCTGTTGCACGACTGCCACCACCGGCTCACGCCCATCGAGGCCGCGCGGCTGGGCAAGGAACTGGAACCCTACCATCTCTTCTGGATGGAGGATCCCACGCCGGCCGAGTTGCAGGAGGGGTTCAAGCTGATCCGCCAGCACACTACCACGCCGATTGCGGTGGGCGAGGTCTTCAATTCAATCTGGGATGCGCACGACCTGATCCGCAACCAGTGGATCGACTACCTCCGCATGTCGCTGGCGCATTCGGGGGGCTTTACGCACCTGAAGAAGGTTGCCGACTTTGCTGAACTCTATCATGTGCGGACCGGCTTTCACGGAGCGACGGACCTGTCGCCTGTGACCATGGCCGCTGCGCTGCACTTCGACACGGCGATCCATAACTTCGGCATTCAGGAGCACATGCCGCACACCGCGGAGACCGACCAGGTCTTCCCACATCAGCACACATTCAAGGACGGGCTGATGTTCCCTGGCGATGCGCCCGGACTTGGTGTGGACCTTGACGAGGCGCTAGCGGCGGCGTATCCCTATCAGCGCGCCTATCTGCCCATCAATCGCAAGCTCGACGGAACATTGACGGACTGGTAACCGCGAATGCGGCATCGGAGAGAAGGCAAAGCCAGCCACTCCATCTCGCATTGGAGATGATACCTTTGCTGTTTTCGTTTCTCGCTCAGGCCAGCGCGAGGTTGAGATTGTCGATTGCTTCGTCGATCTCCCGCGTGTTCTTGAAACCCACGGTAGCGCAATCAATCCCGGCATGCTGGAATGCAAAGCGCATCGCTGCCTGACGGTCTTCATGGCGAGTGAAAGTACCGTCGCCAACCAGTTTCATGCTGATGACGCCCATGCCATCTCTCTTCACCTGCTGAACGTGCTCCACCACTTCCGCAATGTTGCCTGGGTTATTGTCGTCGGGTATGGGCCCGTCCATGCGAGTGCCGTTGTGATTCATGCGGATCATCGCGACTTCGAGCCATTTGTTGCCGGGCATCTCGCGAAGCGCGGGCAGGCCATGGACCGAAGCGCCGCGCGTGCGGATGATCTTCTTTGATTGCGCCTGGAGAATGCCGTCTTGCCAGCGTGTTGTCTTCGCCACCCAGTTGGGGGTGTGCTGCCAGTGAAGCAGCATGATGTCGAAGTATTCGGTATCGGAGGTGCGAAGCATCTCTTCGAAACGCTGATGCGTATCGGCTCCTTCATCGGTCGTCACCTTGGTCATCAGTTGATAGCTCTCTCGAGGCAGGCCTTTGAGCGCTTTGCCGAGCATGGCGGGGGTGGCGTAGGCTTCAGCGGTTTCAAAAAAGCGGATGCCGCGGTCGTAAGCATAATGAATGAGCCGGGTAAACTCCTTCTGGCCGAGGGCCGCCTGCACATAGCCGTTGTTGCTGCCGGTGCCGAAGGCGAGGCGCGTGACTCTCATGCCTGATTTGCCGAGAGTGACCGTGTCGGTGGCTGTGCGGGCCATGCCTTGCAATGGGAGAGCCCCGACGCTGCCGGCAGCTCCAACGGCAAGCGAGGCTTTGAGGAATTCGCGACGGGAAAGTGGACGCATGAGAACCTCCAGGATTGGCCGGACGGCAGGGGAAAGCGGCCATTGCCGAGATGGTAACACGAGGGCGGGCGCCAGCGAGAGTCTCAGTTTGATGCAAGGTTGCCAGGGGCCGCTATGGGATTCTCATCAACGCCAATCCGTAGAGATTGAGTTCAGAATAACGCCGCGTTCCGCTGGCAAGACTGCTTCCAGGGCAACGGAATCTGGAGTGAACGCGAAATGACGGATGCCAGCACGGAAGCCAGCCAGGGAGCGCATCGCGCTCCCCGGCTTGGAGTTGGTTGTCAGTTGGCCTTCACGGCGAAGCTCTGCGAGACCAGCGGGGCTGCCGAGTAGGTGGTGTTGCCGGTCTGCGTGGCGTGAATCACGCAGGTTCCTGCTGTGACCATCGTGGCCGTCGTTCCGGTCACAGTGCAGACTGAGGTTGTTGCCGACGTGAAGCTCACCGCGAGGCCTGAGCTGGCCGTGGCCGACAGCGTCACGTTGGCCCCAGCCACCTGGCTCGCAATCGTCGGGAAGGTAATCGTCTGCGCGGCCAGATGCACGACCACATTCTGCTGCACCTGGGGAGCGGCGCTGTAGTCCGCGTTGCCCGCCTGCGTGGCCTGCAGGATGCAGGTGCCGGAGGTGAGCAGCGAGGCTGTTGTGCCCGCGACCGTGCAAACGGCGGGAGTGGTGGATGCAAAGGCGACCGCCAGCCCCGAGCTGGCCGTGGCCGTCAGCGGCAGAGTGGAGGCTGCGTACTGGGTTGCGGTGATCGCCGGCCAGGTAATCGCCTGCGCATTCACATGCACAACGAAGCTCTGCGCGACCAGCGCGGCCGAGGCGTAGAGACTGCTGCCCGCCTGAGTTGCGTGAATCACGCAGGTTCCGGTGGCGATCAGTGAGGCCGTCGCGCCGGAGACCGTGCAGACTGAGGTCGTGGCCGAGGCGAAGGCGACGGTAAGGCCGGAACTGGCCGTAGCCGACAGAGGCACGCTCGACAGGACGTACTGCGTGCCTGTGATGGCGGGGAAGGTGATCGTCTGCAACGCGTCATGAACAAGGAAACTCTGCGTGACCAGGGGCGCGACGGAGTAGACGGTGTTGCCCGCCTGCGCGGCATGAATGTAGCAGATGCCGGGGGCGAGCAGCGAGGCTGTCGAGCCGGAGACGGTGCAGATGCTCGGCGAGATGGAGGAGTAGGTGATGGGCAGCCCGGAGCTGGCCGTGGCCGTCAGTGTCACCTCGGTCAGGGCGTACTGGGTGGCAGTGGGGGCCGGGAAGGTGATGGTCTGCGCGGCGAGGTGCACGACGATATTCTGCTGCACCATGGGCGCGGCTGCGTAGGTAGCGTTGCCGGTTTGCGTGGCCTGGATGATGCAGGTGCCTTCCATCAGCAGCGAGGCGGTTGTGCCCGAGAGTGTGCAGACAGTGGGTGTGGTGCTGACGAGACTAACCGAAAGGCCGGAGCTGGCTGCTGCGCTCAGAGGCAGCGCGGTAGCTGCATACTGAGTCGCGGTGATGGTTGGGAAGGTGATGGTCTGCGGCGCCTTGGTGACCGTGAAGTTCTGCGAGACCAGTGGAGCGGCGGAGTAGTCAGTGTTGCCGGCCTGGGTGGCATGAATGACGCAGGTGCCCGAGGTGAGCAGCGAAGCTGTCGTTCCCGACACCGAGCAGACCGAGGGCGTGGTCGAGGCTAAGGTGACAGTCAGGCCCGAGCTGGCGGAGGCCGACAAGCCAACCATCGTTCCCGCGTACTGCGTTCCGGTGATGGGCGTGAAGGTGATGGACTGCGTTGCCTTGGTGACGGTCTCGTTGAAGACCGCGGATGTGCTGGTGAGGTAAGTCGAGTCGCCGCTGTAGACCCCGGTGATGGTGTAGGCGCCGGGACTATTCGACCCGAAATACGAAGTGGAAATTGAAGCCACTCCGCCGCTCATTGGGAGGGAGCCAATAGGTGCTCCGTTCAGATAGAAGGCGACTGTGCCGGTGGGCGTGCCGGAGCTGGAGGGCGAGACGGTCGCGGTCAGCGTGGTGGTTTGCCCATAGGCAACTGGATTCGGCGAGATGGTCACCGCCGTGGTGGTGTGTTCATTCACCGTCTGGTCAAAGGGCGGGGAGTTGGTGGTCTGGAAGTAGGTTGCGCCGTTGTAGGACGCCTGCAAGGTGAGGAGGCCAGCGGGCAGAGCCGTCGTTGAGATGGTGGCTACGCCGCCTGAGAGGGCGCTGGTGCCCAGGTTCGTGGCGCCGTTCCAGAAGGTTACCGAGCCGGTCGGCGTGCCGGAGACGGTCGCCGTGATCGTTGCCGTCATCGTGACTGTTTGGCCGAGCAGCGATGGGTTGGGCGTGGCGACCAGCACGGCCGTGGTGGGCGACACGATAGAGAAGGTTTTGGTGGTCTTGGCTTCCGTGTTCCCGGCCCAGTCGACGCTCCAGAACTTGAGCGTGTGGCTGCCCGGCGTGGAGACCACGAAGGGTGCCGAGTATGCGGTGGTCGATCCGCCGTCGAGGGTGTAATAGGTGTACTGAACGCCGCTGGTGGCGTCAGTGGCCGACAGATTCACCGTCACGGCCGAAGTCGAGATGGTGCCGCCAGCGCTCCACGTGCCGACATAACTGGGTGTGGTCACCGGCGCGACGGTGTCGACCCAAAGAACGTCATACAAAACGCTGCTGAAGTTGCCGGCATTGTCCAGGGAGAAGGTGGTGATGGGATTGGCGCCTTGCGGGAGGGTGAATGGCGGTCCGTAGATCTGGCAAACGCTCAGGTTGTTGGTCCAGCAGGAGGTGGGGCCGACGACGCCGTAGATGGTTTTGACGCCCGAGGCATTGCTGCCGCCGGGATCGGTGGCGACGAGCGAAACATACGGATCCCCGGTGGCGATGTTGAACCAGCCGGTACTTAAAGAAGCTGCCACACTGGTGTTGATCGCGATTGTGGGGGCTACGCTGTCATAGCAGAGCGGGCCGTAGGACCCTGTCGCAGTGCTGCCCTGGTTGTCCCATGCTTCCACCTGGACGGTGTGACAGCCTTGGGCGCCTCCGTTGCCGGAGCAGCCGTTGGCATCGAAGGCCAGGCAGCCGCTGGTGGCGAAGGGAAACTGCGGGCCGGCATAGAAGGAGTTGCCGGCGCCGCCGTGGGCTTCGCTGTAGGGATCGGCGGGAATGGAGTCCCAGCCCTGCGTGAACCCGGCGACGCCGGTGGGGGGATCGCTCCCCGCGCTGACGCCGTCGGTGACGGTCCAATTGACCTGTTGATTGCTGTTGTACCAGACGCCCGTTGCCGGGCCCGTAAAGGCGATTGACGGCACTCCGTAGGCTGGAATCATTTGCCAGTTGATACCCCAGGCCAGCTGCATCATGTTGGCTGAGCCCCAGCCGGTGGCCGCATCCCAGCCAGTGGTGGCGCAGAAGGATAGGAGATTGTCATTCACCGTGAAGTTATTGGAATTGCAGCCGGTGAGAGTGTCGTAGTAGGGATCGTGTTGTGCACCGTGATTGCCTATGTAATAGAGCCAATAAGCGGGGTTGCCCAGCGGCGTGCAGGCCGAGGTCCCGCTTCCGCACTTGTTCCCGATGTAGTTCAGATAGCTGTTTTCCTGGGCAAAGAAGCCGGCCAGCTCCGGCGCGACGATGCTGGTGCCGTCGAATCTGGACCAGCCGCCGCCATAGTAATAGGCTTCCCATGAGTCGTCCGGATCGGCGCTCAAGGAGATGTCGGGCATCAGGCGCCCGGTGCTGCCGGAGACCACATAATAAGTGGTGTCGACAGGATCATACTCCAGGTAGGTGAGTCCGCTCTGCCACGAAGGCTGAGGGAAAAGAGCGCTCACGCCGCCGCCGCCGCCGCCCCAGTTGTTGCCGCATGCGTTGCTCCAGGTGTCGCCCGTCCAGGCTACCTCGCTGTTGAACGTCCCATCGGAGTTGAAGGTGAGCCCGGTGCCGCCCGCGGCGATGAAATTCGGGTCCGCCGCCGGCCAGTCCACCAGAACCGCGTCTCCGCAGCCGTCGGACGAGCCGTTGTCGCCGGCCGAGGCAATCAGCGTATAGCCCTCGCCCGTCATCGAGTTGAAGATGCCGTGGAACTGTCCAGCCCCTGTGCCCGTTGCGTCGCCGTACTCATCCCAGTTCTCTTCAGTGCCCCCATAGCTGGTGGAAACGACGCGCGCGGTGTTGTTTGTAGCGATGTTGTTGTAGGCGTCTGCGTAGGCGCTGTACAAATTACTGTTGACTTCGTAGACAAACACCTTGGCAGTATTGAGATAGGAGCCGTGACTGTTGGCAGTGGCGGTCGAGTACTCCAGATCGCCAGGGGCTTCATCGTCCTGTCCGGGACGACCATCGCCGTCGACGGTATAGGAGTTGTAGTCATACGCGAAGCCGTAGTAGCTGAAGAAGGCCTGGACGTCGCTGTCTTCGAAGTCGCCGAAAGTGACCAGCGCGATGGACGAGACGTTGGGCGCGCCGCCGGAATCGTTGTGCACGTTGCAGCAGTGGCTGAAGTTGTAAAGGCCGTCGTAGTCGTAGCCCTGCGAGCTGAAAACCCAGAACGGGCTCACGGTGGTGGAGTTGGCAGTAACATCGCTTTCCGCCAACTCCGGGGCAATGTCCGCCGTCCCTGCCTTGCGATGCGCCATGGCTATGACCGGGTCGCCGTCGCCATGGGCCGATTTGTACTGGTTGATAACCGGGCCCGGCACATAGTCCGGACCTTTCATCATGCGCGCCTTGGGCATTCTCCCGTGTATCTGCTGAATGCTGTTCATCCCCAGAATGCCGCTCACGATGCCGGAAAGGCTGCCTGGAATCGCCGGGTCGCGGTCGTTAGAGAAGTCCACTTCCTCGCCAAGCTGGTAGTTATTGATGGTGACGCCAAGGGCATTCTCAATCACGCCGGCAGGAGCTTCCACGTCCACCAGCAGGCGATTGGGATAGCGTTGGGTCACAGTCAGTCCAATGCTCTGGGCCCAATCCACCACCTTCTGTTCATCCTCGACCGACGGCCCGAAGCGGGCATTCCACTCCTCCGGGGAGAGGAACTGGTGGAAGGCGGGAGAACCCTTGGTGGTCAGATCCTTGAGGAATTGCTCCTCTTCGGCCATGTGCGGCGGCTGCACAACCAGCGCCAGGCGCAGCATCTTCTCGGAACTGTAATGGCCGACGCGGATGGCCGTTCCATCCAGCACCTTATGCGGCGTGTGGTTGGGGAGGCGCATCAAGCTCACGGGCGCTGCGGAGGTTTGGGATGCAGAGCTCTGGGAAAATGCCTGCCGGGGACCGGCGAGGAAGGCTGTGACGGCAAGCAGACAGCAGAGTGCTGTGGCTAAGGGCGCAGAGCGGAAGCTCTTGTGATGAAGCATGACTATCTCCTGGGGCAGAACAATTGGGAGTTAGCCGCGCGCGCGGAGGGGAACCGAAAAGGGGAAGCCTTGCGCGGCCAAACCCACATGGGATAGTGAAGAATCTCTCACATGCGCATCATGAATGTCTTTAATTATTTTGAAAAAAAATGAATTCTAGACATGCTCTTCTTTATCAATAATATACGAGTGCTTGCGAGGATCTCTGAAGGCTATCCTGTCGATAGGCGCGACTGGATGAAGACTCGCGGCCATGCGTTGCACTCGTCGCATCAATGACAATCTTCCGCCTTCGACGATCCTCTCCGATTCGCTGATAGATTCAAAGCTTCTTCAGTTTGGCTTCGAGGTCGGGAACATAGCTGACCTGGGCGTCGGGCTCCAACTGTTTCGCTGAGGCAAGCGCTGCCTGCCAGGCTTGGCGGGCTTCATCCTTTTGGCCGAGGGCGGCGGCGCTGTCGCCCAGAGCGGTCTGGCTGATGATCTCTTCCGGATCGATTGCGACGGCTTCGCGGGCCAAAGCCAAAGCCCCAGGCGCATCTCCTTTTCCCAACAGCTCATAAGCATGCTCGGCACGGCTGAGCGCCGCGGCCTGACTGACCTGGAAGCTGCCGCGATAGACCAGCACGCCGTAGTCGATCATCCCGTCTGGCTTGAGGCGCTGGAAGTCGCGATAGGGATTCATGCGGCCGCTGGGCCACTCACAGCCGCTCAGGTCGCCGGCGCTGATGAAAACGTCGCCTTGAATGACTGGCGGGATGATCTCTTCCCCGCCCTGCCAGGAGGTGTCGAGCGTAGGCATTGCGTGGCAGTGGATGCCGTAGACGGCGGGATCAATCTCGGGCTGCGCAAAGTAGGCAAACCAGCACTCCTGGCCGGGGTGCCCGTCCTGCCACTCCTTGACCTGAATGAGCTGCTGGGCCCAATCGACGTTGGCGTCGCTGAGCAGGTTATGAACGTTCTTCGGGCCGCCCCAGGCTTCGTTGGCGTAGGCAATGTAGTTGGGAAAAACGGAAAGCGCTGAAGCGATGTGCGCCAGCACAAGTGCGGCTCCGATCCAAACCCAGCGCCTGCCGCCGGCTGCCAGAGCGGTGATGCCGCCCGCGGCAAGGATAAACAGGAAGGTGTCCACCGGCAGGATATGGCGTGAGCCAATGTCGATTCCAGCTACGATGGCAACCGCCAGATAGAAGGCCGAAGGAATCAGGATAAAGGCCAGTTCGCGGCGCTTGCGCAGCCGACCGGTGAGGATGGCAATGGCCGTCAAGGCAAGAAGAGCCAACAGTCCGAGCGTGGTCTTGATGAGGATGACCGCGGGGAAGTACCACCATTGGCCGTGCGCGTAGACGTGGCCGAAGATGAAGGTGGGATAGAACTCGGCCATGCGCTTCACGTCCACCAGGCCCATCAGGTAGGACTCCGGGAGCAGACGGAAGCGGGCGATCGCGAGCACCGCAGTCGAGTTGAAGTGGCTGAGCGGAGCGGCATAGTCGGCGAGAGAGCTGCTTAGCTGCAGGCCGGAAGGCCGCGCGGCATAGCGGAAGCCATAGAAGGCCCACAGAACAACGACGCCGACCACGACAATGGCGCAGAAAGCTCCACTGAGGCGCAGCGCAAGCCGGCTCCGAGTGCCTTTGGGCGCAACCGCCAGTTCCCAGCCGATAAGCAGCAGCAGCATGGGGGCCAGCAGGATTCCCGAGTGCTTGGTAGCCAGCAGCAGGCCAGCCGCGACGCCTGCCAGCAGGAGCCGTAGCAGGGAGGGTTGCTTTACATAACGATAGAAGCTGTAAATGCCAGCCAGGAAGAAGAGCGAGACGCCGATGTCGGTGGTGACCAGCGCGGAGTGGGCCAGGATGTTGGGATCAAAGGTGACCAGCACCAGCGCCACCAGCCCGGGGGCGGAACCGAACCACTCGCTCGCGGCAAGGAAGACCAGCAGCGAGAGGGCAATCGCCAGAAGGCCGGCGGTGAGCCTCATGCGGAAGACCAGCCGCTGGCTTGCTCCGTCGTTGCGGGCCAGCCAGTCGCGGCCGTCCAGATAGGCCTCGGCCTTGAATTCTCGATGGCGCAGCGGCGGAATCCAGAGATTCTCACCTAGCAAAGGAAGCGTGGCCAACAGCTTGACCAGCGGCGGGTGCTCGGGGTTGAGGCCGTAGTCGCCCGTATGCCACATCATGTATCCGGCAAACATATGATCGTCTTCGTCGAAGGTGAGCGACTCGCGATGGACGACGAATGCCATCTGCGCCGCCTGTATGGCGAGAAGAACAATGACTGCGAACCAAAGCCGTTCTTTGGGAATTCTCACAGCGGATGATTGCTCCTTGATTCGGTGACGAAACCATTGTAGAGGGTTAGGAGACTGTGGGGGAACTTCTGGAACGCGGTTAACTGGACGCTGGGGAATGGCTCCCGTTATCAGACAAAGCCGCACCCTTTCAGGCACTCTCCAACGAGGCCAATTGAGAATACACTGAAGTTGCTCTGGATTCTCCGCACACTCCTTCATGAGGCGGATTCTCCTTATCTCTTTCGTGCTGGCGGCGCTCTCGGTGGGCGCGGCCTATGGCTCGCCGGACCTTTCGGCGAAGCGGCATCAGAGTACCGCCTCGGCAACCTCCTCTCAGAGGAAGACGCGCCACCCGGCACACCATGCGGCTGGGCGCGAATCCCGGCATCCGGCTGCCCCGGCAGTTTCAGGCAAGCACACCAGGGGGACAGGTGCGCATCGAGCTTCGTCCCGGCAAAACTTCCGCTCGCGCAAAGTCGCGGATTACCCCATATTCACGAAATTCCGCCAGTCCAGAGCAACCGCCCCGGCAATCCGTCCCGCTGAAATCAACGCTGTTTCGCTGCGCATAGCCCGGGTCGACCAGCTGCCGCCGCTGCGCGGATCCCTTCAGTCGCTGGTGCGGCAAAACGAAAAGACTGAAGCCGACGGTCTTGAACGCATCGAGGACGACGACGATCTGGACGATCGCATCTCCCGCGGAATGCTGGTGCCTGTGCCGGTGTCGGCGACGCTCACGGTGAACGGCAACCTGCCCGGGAACCGGCGCTATTGCCGGCCCTGGACGGCGGCCTTTCTCTCTGATCTGGCGCGCGCCCATGCGGCGCAGTTTCACGGTCCCCTCGAGGTAAGCTCGGCGGTGCGGACCGTCGCCTACCAGAAGCAGTTGGAGAGGGTCAACGGCAACGCAGCCGCGGCCGAGGGCGACATCGCCAGCCCGCATCTGACCGGGGCCTCGATCGACATCCCCAAGCAGAACATGAGCCGGCAGGAGATCGGCTGGATGCGCGCCTGGCTGCTGCCGCTCGAAGAGGCCGGCAGGATCGACGTCGAGGAGGAGTTCCAGCAGTCCTGCTTCCACATCACCGTTTACAAGAGCTACGTACCGCCCAAACCGCGTCTCAAGCCCGCGGCTGAGGCAAAGGCGGCGCCGGCCGAAACGGCGCCGAGCCAGGCAGGAAAGAACAGGGCTGGCAAAACCAACACGGAGAGACAAAAGCCAACGGGACGAAAGCCTGAGCAGCCCAGGCAGCCGCCCCGCCCGTCCGTTGCCCCAGCCGAAGCGCCCGCCGAAGCACCCGTCGAAGGGCAATAGCGCCGTCGCACTCCCGATTGCTGGCCATGCGAACAGATTTTTCATTGTGACGGAGAGCCCCTTCAAGGGTACAATCGCGGCGATAGCCAAATCTGGCTGAACAAGGCGGAATTATGAGCGATATGGGAGTTCAACCTGCGGGTCAGGCGGCCTCCGGCCTCACCCAGTGGCAGCGCGTTGCTTACACCTTCTCCGCGCCGTCGAAGACCTTTGAAGACATCAAGCGCGGCTTTAAGAGCTGGTGGCTGCCGTTTGTGATTGCAGTCCTGGCCAGCTACATCCTGTTCACGGCAATCACCGTAAAGGTGGGTTGGGTGCAGGTAGCGGAAAACGCAATCCATATGGATTCCAAGGCTGAAGAGAAGATGGCGCAAGCTCCCCCGGATCAACGGGAGACGATCATGAAGTTCACCCAATACGGCATGGAGTACGGCTTCGCGGCCGCGCCAGTCTTCATCCTGGCTGCTGGCGCGCTGATCTCGCTGATTTTCTGGGGCACGATCAACTTCGGCTTCGGCGGCAAGTCAACCTTTGGAAGCATTTTTACTGTCTGGATGTTCGCGGGTTTGCCTGGAACCATCAAAGCACTGTTGGGAACCGTGGCCCTCTTCGCGGGAGGCGCGCCAGAGTCCTTCAATCTGGCCAACTTCGCCCCCACCAGCGTGGGAGCTTTCCTGAACCCCTTGGAGACAAACGCCGCGCTTTACAAACTGGCCACGGCATTGGACATCACTTCGATCTGGAGCATGGTCCTGCTGGGGATTGGCATCGCAGCCGTGGCCGGGGTCAAGCGCAACTCCGGCTACATCGCGGTCTTCGGATGGTGGGCGCTCTACCTGCTGGTCACTGTTGGCTGGGCGGCGGTCAGGAGTTGAGCTTAGTGATTGCATGGCGGATCTTAGTTTTGGCAAAGCGAAAAACAAACAGCGCGAGTCCCGACGGGAATCGCGCTGTTAGTTTTCTTGAAAGCCCAATTGCCGCCGCGCAGCCTACAACTCCGCCGAGATCGAGATGCTAGCTGGCGCCGAGACCATCCGCGCGCGCCCGTGGCCGGGATTCACAACCTGGCGGGAAGAGACGATTCCAAACTTCTCCAGGGCAGAGACGTCACGGCGCACCGCGCTCACGTCGCGGCCCAGTGACCGGGCAAGCTCCGTGATCGAAACGGTCTGCTTCTTCACCTTCTCAAAGAGATCAAGCCGGGCTGGTGTGAGCAGCCGAACCATCTCCGCCGGGCTCTCGAAGGTAATGCCTCTTGAAGGAGGGAACGCCCGCCCCTCTGTAATCGCCCTGGCACGCTCCCGTGCCCGCTTCGCCCACCCTTCAAAGCCGTCTGTGTAGATCTTGGTCTTCATAATCGACTCCGTGTCTTCAATAACCCAACTTCAGCAAGAAAGCGGTCAAAGATCACATCGTATGGATCCGGCTCGATCGCCTCGACGGAGCCTGCGAAGTGCCGGTGCGGTTGCCCGTGCGCCGAGTCGTAGCCGAGAACCCGTCCATTGTCTCCCGCGAAGAGATGAAAATTGATGAAGGCCAGATTGAAGCGAATGACCTTGCCTTCTGCATCTTTCCAGACTTCCTCGCGAATCAACCCGTCTCCGGAGGCGCAGCGAACGAGCGCGGCTTCATCGGTAACCTTGACGAGCTCATGGACCGGCCTTCGCGCTGCGGTCATATGAAAAGTATAGCACAGGTGGGATATTCTATATCTCATCTGATATTGAATATTGAAATACAAAAAACCAACAGCGCGAACCCAAATGGGATTCGCGCTGTCGGCTTTTGTACGTAAGACTGACAACTGATCACTGACAACTGATCACTGACAACTGTCTCACTCCGTCCAGCGGCGCATAATCAGCGTGGCGTTGATGCCGCCGAAGCCGAATGAATTCGACAGGCCGACATCGAAGCTGTGGGCGATGGCCTTGTTGGGCACATAGTCCAGGCGGCACTCGGGATCGACGTTTTCGAGATTCATGGTGGGCGGAAGCATCTGGTTGACCAGCGCCAGCACAGTGACGCCGGCTTCCAGTCCGCCGGCCCCGCCCAGCAGGTGGCCGTGCATGGACTTGGTGCCGCTCACCTTGAGCGTATGGTTGAGCGCGTGCTCGCCAAAGACAGCCTCGATGGCCTTCGATTCGTTCCCGTCGCCGGCCGGCGTCGCGGTGGCGTGGGCGTTGATGTAGCCCACCTCATCCGGCTTGATGCCGGCGTCCTTGAGAGCGGCCCTCATGCTGCGTTGCGCGCCCAGGCCCTCGGGGGCAATGCCTGTGATGTGATGGGCGTCGGCGCTCATGCCGTAGCCGATGATCTCGGCCAGAATCTTTGCGCCCCGCGCCTTGGCGAACTCCAACTCCTCAAGGATGAGGATGCCCGCCCCCTCGCCGATGACAAAACCGTCGCGGTCCCGGTCAAATGGCCGGCTGGCGTGGGTGGGGTCGTCGTTGCGCTGGGAGAGCGCGCGCATGGCGGCGAATCCGCCCACGGACAAGGCCGTGACCGCGGCCTCCGCGCCGCCGGCGATCATCACGTCCGCGTCGCCGTGCAGAATCATGCGCGCCGAGTCGCCGATGGCGTTGGCGCTGGTGGCGCAGGCCGTGGCGGTGGCCGAGATCGGCCCGGTGGCGCCGTAGCGGATGCTGATATCGCCCGCCGCCATGTTGACGATGGCGGAGGGAATGAAGAAGGGCGAGATCTTGCGCGGGCCGCCCTGCATCAGGTTGGTGTGCTCGCGCTCGATGATTTCAAAGCCGCCGATGCCGGAGCCGATGAAGACGCCCACCCGCTCGGCAATCTCGGGGGTTATCTGGAGGCCCGAATCGGCCATGGCTTCCGCAGTGGCGGCAAAGGCAAAGTGAATGAAGCGCGCCATCTTGCGCGATTCCTTCTTGTCAATGAACTGAAGCGGATCGAAGTTCTTGACCTCGGCGGCAAAGGTGGTGGTGAAGCCAGTGGTATCGAAGCCCTGGATTGGCCCCATGCCGCTGGCCCCGGCCATCAACTGCCGCCAAACCTCGGGCGCGGTGTTGCCGACACCGCAAATCAGCCCGAGTCCGGTGATAACGACTCTGCGGGGCAAATTGGACAAGGGCTACTTGCCGCCTTTCGCATTCTTTTCGATGTACTCGACCGCATCCTTCACGGTCTTGATCTTCTCGGCGGCCTCGTCGGGAATCTCAATGTCGAAGGCCTCTTCGAACTGCATTACCAGCTCGACAACATCCAGCGAATCGGCGCCCAGGTCTTCCTGGAAGCTGGCGCCGGGGGTGACTTCGGCCTCGTCGACCTGCAACTGCTCGACGATGATCTGTTTGACTTTTTCTTCAACGGCCATGCGTAAATCTCCTCATGAATTTCAAAAACCGGGGAATCTCCGGGGCTCGCCTCTTCAGGCGCCGCTTGTTTACCATACCGGCTCAAGGCACAGGTACACAACTACCGCACCCTGAAAAAAACGCGCAGCTCCCCGAAACTTCAAGTCTAACGGGCGGGCCGGGGTGTGTAAAGCGTGCAAGGGGTCAGGGATCAGGGGTCAGGGATCAGGGGAGAGAAAACTTGCTGAATCTGACGGCAAAACCACAGTTCAAAGGCGTATATTAGGCGAAATAGGGGAAGAGGGGATAGCGATGCAGGATTTGATGATCGGAATCGTCGCCGCGCTCTTGGGAGTTGCTCTGGGCTTTTGGCTGAGGGCCAGTTCGGCCAGAGCAGACAAGGAGCAAGTGAAGCAGCGGGAGGATGAACTGAAGGCCATCCGAGTCGAGTTGGACGTGGCCAGGGCCAAGTCGGACGAGCGGGCGGGCTTTGAATCGCTGGCGGGCGAGCGGGAAAAGACGATTGCGCAGCTTACCGCCGAACGGGATGGCCTGCGCGCGGATTTGCAGGCGAAAACTGAGACGGAGCTCAATCAAGCGGCACGCATCAGCAGACTGGAAACGCAGATCGCGCAGGATGAAAAGAATCTGGCGGAGAAGCTGGCGCTATTGGAGACTGCGAAGCAGGCCCTTTCCCACCAGTTTGAAGCCCTCGCCGGCAAGATTCTCGACGAAAAATCGAAGTCCTTCTCCGAAGGCAGCCAGAAGGAGTTGGGAACGCTGCTGACTCCACTCAGATTGCAGATCGAGGATTTCCGCAAGAAAGTGGAAGAGGCGCAGAGCGACTCGAAGACAGGCGTCACCACGCTGCAAACGCTGATCGGCGACTTGAGCGGCCTCAACAAGCAGTTATCGCAGGAGGCGCATAACCTCACAACGGCTCTGCTCGGGTCGTCGAGCGACCAGGGAGGATGGGGGGAAGAAGTCGCCAAAGAGCTACTTGAACTTGCCAATTTTGTAGAAGGCGTCCAGTTCCGCCTACAGCAGACCGTCGAAGCGAATGCCGGAGAGGAGGAAGGCAGGCAGCGCAATGTGCGCCCGGACATCGTCGTCAATCTGCCCGGTGGCAGGAACCTCATCATCGACAGCAAAGTCTCGCTGACCGCCTATTACGAGTCCGTCAAAGCGGAGTCGGAACCTGACCGCAAGTCAGCGATAAAGAGACACCTTGGAAGCGTCCGCAAGCACGTCGACGAATTGGCCGCCAAGGATTATCACCGGCTGCAGGCAGTCCAATCCCCCGACTTTGTGGTCATGTTCGTTCCCATCGAACCGGCCTTCCTTTTGGCAATTCACGAAGACGGGGATCTCTGGCACTACGCCTACGAAAGACAAGTTTTGCTCGTTGGTCCCACGACACTCTTGTTCGTCATTCGCATCGTTGATAACCTTTGGCGGCAGGAATTGCAGGCTCGAAGCGTGAAGGATGTAATCAAGCGCGGCACCGCACTTTATGAGAAGTTTGCCGGATTTGTCGCGGATATCGAGGCTATCGGCACAAGTCTGCGCAGGGCCACCGAAAGCTACCAAGATGCGAAGAGCAAGCTCACGATCGGCCCCGGCAACCTGATTCGCCAAGTGGAGATGCTTAAGCGGCTGGGGATCAGGACCGCGAAGTCAGTGCCGCGGAGCCTGCTGGATGCAGCAGATGTCGAGGAACCGGGTCTGGCGCTGGCTGCTGAGGCCGAGGAGAGCAACGAAGCGGAATAGTATGCTGTTCTACTGTCGAAGTGCTGGAGAGAGAGGAAATCATGAGCATCGGCCTCCAATTGAAGTACCTGTGGCACGATGTGGATGTGTTCGAACTCGAGGTCGCTGCATCGAATGGAGAGTTTTCGGGAGCTGCCAAGACCTACATCTCGATTGGTGGACTTGATGAAGCAGCAGAGGACCTCAAGGGTTTTCCGCGAGATTTGTCCGATATTCGAGAACTGAAATTTGGCGAATTCGGAAGGAAGTCTGCCGGAGGTGGCGCACACGTTCGCTTTTTCTGCAAAGACTCGGCTGGCCATGCTGTTGCGGAGATTCGCATTGAGTCGGAGGATGAGTCCAATACGGGATCACGTTGGAATCTTCCTGAACAAACCGCGCATTTCTTTGGTGAAATTGAAGCCAGCGCGGTAGATGATTTTGTTGCGGAGCTTCGGCAATTGGAAGAGAGCAAGAGCGGCGCAGCATCGCTACGGTTCGCTAACTCGCTGACCCGCTAGCCTTCCAACTCCCCAAACGCCGCCCGCATCCGCCTCCACGTCGTCTCCAACTCCTCCGGCAGAATGCGCGTCTCGGCAATCGTGGTCAGGAAGTTGGTGTCGCCGGCCCAGCGGGGCAGGGCGTGCAGATGCAGATGTCCGGCGACGCCTGCGCCACCGGCCTTGCCAACATTCAATCCAAAGTTGAAGCCATCCGGGTGATAGAGCCGGTTGAGTGCCTGCTCGGTGCGCTGCGCCAGATCAATCAGCTCATGAGCAGCCTCGGCAGGCAAAGCGGCCAGGCGGTCCAGATGCGCGTAGGGCATCACCATCACGTGGCCGGAGGTGTAGGGGAAGGCGTTCAGGCAGACAAAGCAGTGCTTGCCGCGCACGACCAGGCCGCCGGCAGCTTCAGCCTCATCCACATTCATGCCCTGAGCAATCGCGTAATCAATACACGCGATCAGGTTGCAGAAGACACAGCCACGGTCGCCGGGCCAGGCCGCGAGGCTCGCCGGAACGCCGGGGCGCGCGGCGCTGTCGGCCGAGGTGATGTAGGCATACCGCCAGGGAGTCCAGAGATAGTCCATGGGTGGGGTCCGTCTGCATCAGTATAGAGCGTGGCCGGCGGGGGAGGCGGATGGGGTTCGTGGTTTCCCACCTTAGCGGCAAGAACAAAGACGCCGCGAAGGCGGGGCACCCAGGCTGTACTCGGCGCGCAAGCTTGTTGCTTTTTGCGTGGCGCGGCGTGTGTGAAGATTCGATTGAAGAGCGGCCTGCAACATCCTTCGCCCAATCGGTTGCATTGACGGGGGAAAGCCGCGGTTGCTACACTGGTGAGCGTAGCTTCCTGCGCGGATTCCAGCAGTGAGTTGCGGCCGCCCTCCAGCAAGCCGCCGCCTGCGGTGCGTTTCCCAAGGAGACCAGACGCCTTCCACGCCAGCTTCCACATGCTGGAGGGGCCGACTGTCCCCTGAGAAGACGCCACCGTCACAGGCATGGGTTTGCGGGCGGGGAAACGGTCTCCGGCACTCCTCGTTGACGGCAAACGCAACCGAGGAACCACCCCCAGCGGCAAGCAGGCATGAGTCGCGGGAGCAAGGAATCGCGGAGCTGGCAGTGATGGCAAACGTCCTCAATCCCGAAACCGAGAGCACAACCCTGAACACCGAATTGGAAAGCCCAACCCTCGAGCCTGCGACGGAGCAAGAGCAGCCGTTGCCAGAATCCACGTCCAACACAGAGACCGCCCCAACCGCGGTTGCAGTCGAAGTACCCGCGCTGGACGCCGATGCCCCAACCGAGCCTGTAGTCGAGGCCGAGACCCAGGCGGAATCCGCGCCGGAAGCGGCAGCCGTTGCCCCAACCGAGCCTCAAGCCGAGGCCGAGACCCAGGCGGAATCCGCGCCAGAGCCGGCAGCCGTTGCAGCGGAAGTACCCGCGCAGCCGGAGCCCGCAGTCAAGGCCGAACCGGTGGCTGAAACCGCGGTGAAAGCCGCTCCGCGAGGCAAAGCCAGGCAGGCGAAGGCCGCGCCTCGACCGCCAGTGCCCGTTGCGGCCAAACCGGTTGCCGAGACGCCGGAACCCGCCAAGGCTGCCGCTCATTCCGAGCACGGCCTCGAGTCCATGGACGACTTCTCCGCAGCGCTGGAGGCCTTTGAACGCGAGCAGGCCGCCGAGGCCGCCGCCGTTGAAGCCTATGGCGACAAGATTGTCTCCGGCACGGTGATCAAGCAGACTGACAAGCACCTGGTCATTGATGTGGGCCTGAAGTCCGAGGGGCTGGTGCCGCTCGAACAGGTTCTGGATCACACCGGGGCAGTGAAGTTTCAGCCCGGCGACGCGATTGACGTGGTGATCGAGCGCGAGGAGCCGGAGGGCGGCTACCTGGCCAGCTATGAGCGGGCGCAGCGGCTGCGTGTCTGGGACGTAATCGAGAAGGCCGCCGCCGACAAGACCCCGGTGATGGGCACAGTCGTCAGCCGCGTCAAGGGCGGCGTGACCGTGGACATCGGCCTGAAGGCGTTTTTGCCCGGCTCGCAGCTTGAGATTCGCCCGGTCCGCAACCTGGACGGCTATCTCGGCCAGCAGATTGAAGTCCGGGTCATCAAGCTGAACAAGAAGCGCGGCAATGTGGTGGTCAGCCGCAAGGAGATCCTGGAGGAAGAGCAGAACGCCAAGCGCTCCAGCACGCTGGAGCACCTGGGCGAGGGCGCAATACTGACCGGCACGGTGAAGAACCTCACCGACTACGGCGCGTTCGTTGACCTGGGCGGCATCGACGGTTTGCTGCATATCACCGACATGAGCTGGGGGCGCCTCACGCACCCTCGCGATTTGGTGAATGTGGGCGACGAGATTCAGGTCAAGGTGCTCAAGTTCGACAAGGACAAGCAGCGGGTATCGCTGGGCTTCAAGCAGTTGACGCCCGACCCGTGGCTGGACGCAACCGAGCGCTACCCGGTGGGCGCGCACGTCAAGGGACGCGTCCTCTCCGTCACCGACTACGGCGCGTTTGTCGAGCTGGAACAGGGCATCGAAGGCCTGGTTCATCTCTCTGAGATGACCTGGTCGAAGCGGTTGAAGCACCCCTCCAAGCTGGTCAAGCCATCCGACGAGGTTGAGACGGTTGTGCTGAGCGTGAATCCGGCTGACCGCCGCATCTCGCTGGGCATGAAGCAACTGCTTGACAACCCCTGGGAGAACCTGACCGAGCGGTATCCGGCCGGAACGATTGTCGAGGGCCGGGTGCGCAACCTGACCGACTTTGGCGCCTTCATCGAGATCGAGGACGGCATCGACGGCTTGGTGCACGTCTCGAACCTGAGCTGGACCAAGCGCGTCAAGCACCCCTCTGAAGTGGTGAAGAAGGGCGAGAAGGTAAAGGCGGTTGTGCTCGGCGTCGAGCCGCAGAATCGGCGTCTGAGCCTGGGCATCAAGCAGTTGCAGCCGGATGTCTGGGAGAGCTTCTTCGCGACCCACCGGGTGGGAGACCAGGTGCACGGCAAGGTGCTCAGGACGGCGCAATTCGGCGCGTTTGTCGAGATCGCGGAGGGCGTCGAAGGCCTCTGCCACATCTCGGAGGCGGGCGAAGATCCCGGCTCCAAGCTGGAAACCGGACAGGAGCACGAGTTCCGGATCATCAAGATCAACGTGGAGGAGAAAAAGGTGGGCTTGAGCCTGCGCGCAGTGGGCCGCGAGGCCAGCCGCGCCCAGGTGGAGAGCTACAAGAAGGAGAGCCACAAGGCTCCAGTCTCCAGTTCCACCACGACCCTTGGCGATCTGATCAACTGGCGGAAGAGCGAGCGGTAAAGGCGTTCCTCACTCAAAGCAGCAGAGAGCGGCCGCCCTTCGGGGTGGCCGTTCTGCGTTTGGGGCGGCTTCCGGAGGAATTCAAGAAGACAGGTGAGCATCGGCATCGCAACCGGTGATGCGCCTCCACCACTCCATCGATGCATCCGAACCAGGCGGACATCGATGGACGCCGATCCCCCCTTTTTCAATGAAAAGAGTTGCGCAGTTTCTCGCCCCGCGGCAAGCTGGAGCGCGCGTGACGCGGCAGGACCAGCGGGGGGAAAAACGAATCCTGCTTGCATTGAGCTGTTCAATAATGACCAGACCTGACAAGAAGGATTGCGCCCATAATTCTGTCTGCGGCTTTATGGGGATTCTTTGGTCAAAGAGGATATATCGATGAAGCGCCTTCTGCTTTGCGGTCTGGTAGGGTTGTTCGCATCGAGTTGCGTCGCGCGAGCCGATAGTTTTTACACAAGCGAGTCTGCCTGGGCGGCGGCCGTTTCCGGCAGCCCCACAACCATCAACTTCGAGGGCATCGCTCCCAACAATAGCTATGTGGGAATCGGCTCCGGGCCGGGAGCCTCCATCACCAGGGGAGGCGTGAAATTCGCCATCGGACCGGCGGGCACCGACAGCTTCTTTTTTCTGATAGGAGACAACTACTCTTACGGTTACTCAATGTCGGTGATTTCTATCCAGACCGGGGGCAATCGTGTCCCGCCGATGGATCTCTTGATTACTCTGCCAAGCGCAGTGACGGCCCTGGGCTTCGACTTCGGCGGCGGGTACAACAGCATAGCAACGGTCACGCTTTCCGACGGGTCGGTGCAGCCGGTCGCGGTCCCAGTCAATCCAGGCCTTACGTTCTTCGGAGTGACTGCGCCGGGAGGCATCACGACGGTGGACATCACTTTGCCCGCCAGTACCAGCGCCATGCTCAACATGGCTGACTTCTCCTACGGAGCGGCAGGCACATCCGTGACGCCGGAGCCAGCCAGCTTTCTGCTGCTGGGCAGCGGGCTGGCGGGACTGGCCGGCCTCATCAAGCGCAAACTGAGGGCATAACGCCAAACCAAGCTGCCTCCCTGCGCGGCCCTATCGGCTGGCGGAAGAGCGAGCGGCGGTCGGCATCTCCCTGCCGTCCCAATGGCACAGCGGACCCAACACCGCCGCTGCACCTCTATCCAGCGGGCATCGACGAAAGCCGATTCCCCCTTTTTCAATGAAAAGAGTTGCGCATTTTCTCGCCCTGCGGCAAGCTGGAGCGCGCGTGAAGCAACAGGACCAACGGGGGGGAAAACAAATCCTGCTTGCATTGAGCTGTTCAATAATGACCAGACCTGACAAGAAGAATTGCGCCTACAATCCCGAATGCGGCTTTATGGGGATTCTTTGGTCAAAGAGGATATATCGATGAAGCGCCTTCTGCTTTGCGGTCTGGTAGGGTTGTTCGCATCGAGTTGCGTCGCGC
>Ga0302156_10000594_pt1 | contig 33887 bp, 20 predicted proteins | sample I_Bog_N3_2_FD_193503 | JGI IMG/M metagenome (GOLD analysis project Ga0302156, IMG submission 193503) | Peat permafrost microbial communities from Stordalen Mire near Abisko, Sweden - I_Bog_N3_2 | ecosystem: Environmental > Terrestrial > Soil > Wetlands > Peat | place: Sweden: Abisko, Stordalen... | reverse complement strand
CGCGGCAGGGACGGGCGACTCGCCCGTCCCCACACGCGCCTTTCGCCTTACCCTTGTGGCGGATGCAACACGCGGAACGTGCTGCCTCCATTCGACCAGACCAGCACCAGCGCATCCTGGCCGCTCTTCACGTCCGATAACGCCTGTGCCACGTCATCCGCGGATTTCACCGCATGCCGGTTCACTTCCATGATGACGTCCCCACGCTGCAAGCCGGCATTATCCGCCGGGCTGCCGGGCTGGACCTCTTCCACAATCGCGCCATGGACAGACTCCTGCGTTTGCAGTTCATTGCGAACGTCGGGGGTCAGTTCCGCGAGCTTCAGTCCCCAACGGCCCTTGTGTTCGCCGCTGGCCAAATCGGTGCCTTTGTCGCCGCCCAGCACTTCAAGCCTCACCGGAATGCTGGTCGTCTTGCTATCCCGCACCACTTCGAGATGGATGGTGTCCCCGGGCCGTTTTTGTCCGACCAGCATCTGCAATTGACCGGCGTCGGTGACCGGCTTTCCATCGAGTGCGGTAATCACATCTCCGGTGCGCAGGCCGGCTTTCGCTCCGGGTGCATCCGGCTGAACTTCGCTAATCACCGCTCCCTCAGCTTTCTTCATGTCGAAGAACTTCGCGTTGTCGGGAGTCACGTCGGAAATCTGCACTCCGATAAACGCATGCGTGATCTTGCCGTCGCGAATCAACGTCTCGACGGTAGGCTGCACTATCTGCGCGGGAATGGCAAAGCCCATGCCTGCGAAAGATCCCGAGGAGGAAATCAGAAACGTGTTGATGCCGATCAGTTCGCCGCGCGCGTCCACCAAAGCTCCGCCGGAATTTCCGGGATTGATGGCAGCATCGGTCTGGATGAACTCGCCCGGCTTGCGCCGGTCGCTGGCGTCAGGATTGGGACGGTTGAGCGCGCTGATGATGCCGCGCGTCACCGTGAAGCGGTATCCGTAGGGATTGCCGAACGCGAGCACCGTCTGCCCCGGATGAAGTTCAGCCGAGTTGCCCCAGGGCACGCTTGGCAGATTGGTTCCATCGACCTTAATGACCGCGAGGTCGGTCAGCGGATCGGCACCCACCAACTTTGCTGAAAGAACTTCGCGATTGCTCATGGTGACGCGAATATCGACGGCTCCTTCGATGACGTGATTGTTGGTAACGATATATCCGTCGGGAGAAATGATCACGCCGCTGCCCAGGCCGTGTTCCATACGGTTCTGCGGCTGCGATGGCATGTTGAACTGACGTCCGAATTGCTGACCGAAAGGACTACCCGGGCCAAAGAACTGCTGCATGTCGGGCATGCCTTCGTTCTCACCATGCTGCGGGTTTGCTTTCGAGGCGACGGTTACGTTGACGACGGCGGGTGTCACGCGCGCCGCCAGTGTTTCCATGGCCCGGTCGAGCGTGAGCAATGCCGCCACGCTGTTGTCGTCGAGCGGCGCCGCTGCCGGAGCAGGAGCTGCCGCCGCCTTTGCCGACTTCGCAAAATTGAACGTTGCCACCGACCCAACCGCCACAATGGCCAGCAGAGCCACTGTCAGACGCCGGGTTGCCGCTGCCTTACAACTTTCGAACCACGTCTTCATTGTCTTTTTCTCCTGTGATTTCATACCTGCAACTAATTATGTAGTTGCTTGTTGCAAAAATTTTTGCCCTAAATCGAGCTGGCCACCGGCACACTCACCACCCGTTGTTGAACCGCGCTCACAAACGTCACTCGCCACACTTGGACGCTCCACACCGGCGAATCGGAGCCTCCCCATTGTGTGGCTTCGACAAACACCAGCGTTTGGAACTGTGGCACGAGTTGTGGATCCGCACTCGCGCTTACCTGCACTACTTGCGCAGGCATCGGTTCGGCATTAAATCGAGCCGCGACTGCCGGTGCCGGAGCAGACTGGCGCCGGGCAACAGCATGCGTTCGTGCCGTCGAGGCACGAGTGGGAATGACCGCAACGCCCGTCATCGACCTTAGTTGCGACGGGAACTGCGACGGCAACGCCTGCGACCCGGTCTGCCCGTCCGCAGCCGTATAGACATGATCCACATTCGCCTGCATATCCTGGTCAAATGCGACGAACTGGGGTGCATGCGGAAACGCCGCCAGACAGAGCACGGAGAAAACGGCAACCATTGCCAGCGCCGGTTTCCACACCCGCGTGGCCGAGGGCCGGTTGGAGTCGAGAATCCGCGCCAGGCGCAGTGCAGCCTCGCTGGCTCGGTGTACCGCGGCCTGGGCCATCGACCATCGCTGATCGGCTGGCCCCTTCTCGGTCAGGCGATGCGCCAGGCTCTTTTCCAGCAGTGAGACCAGGCAAGTTGCGTACCCGCGCGGGTTGGAAGTTTGTGCCAGCACAGCGTCGTCGCAAGCCATTTCGCGTTCCACTGCGAGATGGCTCTCGATCCACCACACCGCGGGATGGAAGAAGAAGATAGCACGCACGATTTTCTGAATCAGATTGGTCCAGTCGTCGGCGCGGCGCAGATGCGCGAATTCATGCAGCAGGATGACGTTTAGATCCTCGGGCGATAGTTCGCGCAATGTCCAAGCGGGCAGAACGATGGTCCGCTTCCAGAAACCAAGGGCGGAGGGCACGCGCACTTCCTCCGAAGTGCCGACCCTGACTGCGCCGGAAGCACTGAGCCCTTCCAGCGTTCGCTGCACAATTGGGTCGAGATCCGCCGCAGCGACGGCCGTGCAGCTCCGCCGCAATTGCCGCAACTGCCAGAGCCCCGACGCCAAACGTGCCATGGCCACGCCCGCGCCCAGAGCCCAGGCGACAAAGACAAAAAGCGCCCAACTCCCCGGGATGGTAATCGCAGAGTGGAGGTGTCCCTGCGCCATCCCGAGGGCGGGCCACGTCCTTCCTTTGTCGGCGCCAACGTTGAATCCGCCCAGCAAAGGAAGCACAGCAACCATCAGCAATGCCACAAACCACACGGCAAAACGGGTTCCAGAACTTTGCTTTCGCAACACCCGCAGCAATATCCAGGCGAAGAATGCGATCAGCAATCCTTCGGGCAGCGCATTCAGAATGCGCCCGACCGAGAGCTGTGCGATTGTCTGAATCATCGTCTGCGTAGCGAGCCAGTTCATTTCGCGTCGCTCCGAGTAGCGTCTTTCTTAACCGTATCCGTTTGCACGAAGTCTTTCTGAACCAGCATCTCCCGCAGGTGAGTGATTTCCTCCGGGCCGATGCCCTGATCCTCGAGCAGGTTCAAAACCAGCTGTTCATGCGAGTCCTTGAAAAAACGGCTTACCAGATGCCGGATCTCCGACCGCGTTGCCTCTTGCTGCCCGACCAGCGGCGTATACACGTGCGCTCGCCCATCCTTAAGATGTTTCAGATAGCCTTTTCTCTCCAGAACGCGGATCGTCGTCAGCACCGAGTTGTAGGCCAATAGAGGCTTTTCCTTAATAGAATCAAGGACTTGCTGGACCGTACCCGAGCCCTTCCCCCAGAGCACGTGCATGATCCGAAGTTCGGCTTCAGTCAAAGTTTCCGATTGTCTCGGCGGCACCGGATTCTCCTCGAACTCTTAGACGCTTCGCGAAGCGAAAGGTAACTAATTGTTTAGTTGCAGGGAGGGGACAGGGGGTTGCCCCTGCGTCTTGCGAGGGCGAACTATAATCGATTTGACGGCCGATTCGAACATTCGACCAAGTCGCAACTTCACCACCGGTATCGGGGTTGTTCCCCCTGTTGATTGTTTTGCCGAACAGAAAGCGTACCCATGATTGCTGATCGGAGAGTAGTTCTCCTCGCCGCCGTTCTCACATCGATTGCATGGGGAACGTGCGACTTGTGGGGGCAGCAGGGCACCGAACAACCCTCCGTGCTGAACATTCAGCATTCCGTGACCACCTCGAAACTCGGCTTTCCGCAGTTTCTCTACATGTATCACCTGCTGGACGGTGTAAATTCCACCGCCGAAGCACGCGCTCTTACGGGCACAATTTCGCTTCAGAACTACAGTTCGAATTTCAGCGAAGTTCTGTGGTTACTGGCCTACTGGCAGGGCGAATGCCCAGTCGATGACCAGAGTCTGGCGGGGGCAAACTTTATTTGGAGCGACATTCTGAAAAACCCCTCGCAGTCAGTCTCCAATCTTCCAGTGAACCTTCATTTCCCCCATCCCTTGCCCATAACGGGGTGCATCGGTTTTGTTTTCGGCGGAGGGACGTTGGTGGCAGGCAAGGTTACGATGTCGGCCGACTTGGACCTGACGTACGAACCGTCGAACTCAGAGGCGAACACGGTGGTCGATCTTTCCGGCGAATATTGTTTTGGCCAAAACTGGGGCTGCGAAAATGCGACGACCGACGACAACAGAGGATTCGGAGTTCCGATCACCATGCCGGCCGGGCAGTTGGTGGAACTGTTCGGAGACATCTCCGACAGTACATTTGATGGGACCGACAACTTCGGGCCGCTTCCGACCGGCAAGTCGTGGGGCGCGGTCAACGATTTTTACCTGCTCCCCGGAGGCTGCGGACAGTTTGGGAACAACCTCAACCGCCAGGGCTTCCCGAAGCCATTGCCGCTTGCCACTCTCTACAGTTGGCTTCCGGACAACGCGCAGCACCTGGAGAGCGTGCCTCTGGAATATGAGATTCCGCCGGACGAAACCGGTCGGGCAAAGCTTCAGAAAAGGGTAGCGAGAATTTTCCCCGCTCCCGTAACCGTGAATGCCGGGGATTGCCTGGTAGTGATTTACGGCAGACAGGGTAACGGAGCGACCGACAACGAAACCCAGGTAAAAGCTGTATTGGCGCCGTAACCAGGGGGGCTGGCCGCCCCCGTAACTCAATAGACAACCTTGCCCGGCTTTTCTTCCCACTCCCGAAACGCCGCCAGCGCCTCCTGGCGCATCATCGGAATCATGGGAATCTTGCGCTTGGCGTGAGGCCGTGCGAATTCCGCGTAAATCGCGGAATCGTCGAATCCCGCTTGCGCGGCATCGCTGGCAAGACTGCCGTAGAAAACTCGCGCGATGCGCGCCCAGTAGATTGCGCCCAGGCACATCGGGCAAGGCTCGCACGAAGTATAGAGATCGCAGCCCTTGAGCTCGAACAATCCGAGTTTCTTGCACGCCTGGCGAATCGCAAGCATTTCGGCATGGGCTGTCGGGTCTTTGACCGCCGTGACCTGATTCGCGGCTTCCGCTACTACGTTGCCATCTTTCACGACGACCGCACCGAAGGGACCGCCGCGTCCCGAGCGGACATTCTCCAGCGAGAGCTGAATGGCGCGGACCATGAAAGCTTGGTCCGCGGGGCTAGGTTGTTTCGAACTCAATCGCCAACTCCTACTGCTGAATGGTCGTGTCCGCGTGGTCCGGCTTCTGCGTGGTTTGCGCCGGGCTGGGCAGTTGCGAACGATCCCAGCCTCCGCCCAGAGCCTCGACCAGCGCGACGGCGGAGGTCATCTCCTGCACCTGAAGACCGTTCAGCGTCTGCTGGTCGGCCAGGACCACAGTCTTCGCAATCAGCACGTCGAGATAGGGATCGATGCCGTCGTCGTACCTTCCCTGCTCGAGCTTGAGGTAGGTTTGCGCGCTCTCGACCGCCTGCTGCTCCTGTTGGACTTCTTTGGACAGGATGCGGACTTCGGCAAGACCATCTTCCACCTGCTGAAATCCGGCAAGCACCGTCTGCCGGTAGCTGGCAAGATCCGCGTTGTAGGTGGCCACGTATTGCTGCACGGTGGCGCGGCGCAGGCCGGCGTCGAAGACGGTTTCCGAGAGCGATGCACCCACAGACCAGAAGCGGCTCGGCCACGAGAGCCAGTGCGCGATCGACGAACTCTCAAAGCCGCCGGACGCGCTCAACGTAAGGTTGGGATAATAAGCCGCATAAGCGATGCCGATTTGTGCGTTGCCTTCGGCCATGGCGCGCTCGGCGGCGGCGATATCGGGCCGCCGCTCGAGCAATTCCGAGGGCACGCCCACCGGGATCGGAGGCGGAGCCGTCGTCATCGGCTTCACGGGAATGGAAAACTCGGAAGCCGCCTTGCCGACAAGCACGGCAATCGCGTGCTCATATTGCGCGCGCGCGATTCCGACGTTGGTGGCTCCGGCTTGCGCGCTCTGCAATGCGGTTTGGGCTTCGACCACGGAAATCTGGTCGTCGATGCCGTCGTCATAGAGCGATTTCGTCAGGTCGTAAGCTTTCTGGTCTGCTGCCACCGTGTCGTCGTAGATCTTTTGCAGCATGTCCTGCCCGCGGATCTCGAAAAAATATTCCGCCAGACTGGCTTGCTCGGTGAGCCGTTCATTCTCCAAATCGGCAGCGCTGACTTGAGCGGCGGATTGGGCTGCGCGCACCGTATTGCGCACCTTGCCCCAAAGGTCGGGCTCCCAGGACGCCTCAGCCGGTAACGAATAGAGCGAGCTTTGCAGTTGGGGAGTGGAGCCGCTTCCTGTGTTCTGGGCCAAGTTTGCCGAGGTCCGCGAGTGGGTGATGGAGGGCGCAGCCGTCAGCGTCGGAAAGTATTGCGAGCGTGCCTCGCGCACAATGGCGCGCGCTTCCATGAAGTTCTCAAAATACTGTTTGATGTTCTGGTTGTTGATATCCAGCTGTTCTTCGAGAGCGTTCAGCTCGGGATCGTTGAAGATCTCCCACCACTTGCCGCGCAGTTTGGCATCGGCAGGTTGAGCGACCGTCCAGCCTTCGTTTGCGTTCAACTGCGTGGGCGCTTCTTTGTAGACGGCTGCGGGCGCCTGGGCTGACGGCGCTTGCGCTGACGGCGGATGATATTTCGGCCCGACCACGCAGCCCGATAGCATCAACGACAGCCCAGCCGCAGCCAGCGCAGCCGAGAAACCTAACTTTTTTCGCTGGAGGATGATCATAATTTTCTGCCTAACTAACATCGTCTCAGTCCGTTTCAACCGCGCTAGCCGGCCTCCGGAGCCGGAGCTCCGAGCTCGCCATGCTTTCTGTTCTTCACGCGAAGCCGCGCGCGATCCAGGAACAGATAAACCACCGGCGTTGTATAGAGCGTGAGCACCTGGCTCAGGATCAAACCACCGACGATGGTGATCCCCAGCGGCCGGCGCAACTCCGAACCGGTGCCGGTGCCAAAGGCCAGCGGCAACGCTCCGAACAATGCGGCCATCGTCGTCATCAAAATCGGACGGAAGCGCAACATGCAAGCTTCAAAGATGGCGTCACGCGTGCTCTTCCCTTCCTGGCGTTCGGCGACCAGCGCAAAGTCGATCATCATGATGGCGTTCTTCTTCACAATGCCGATCAACAACACAATCCCGATGATGGAAATCACATTCAAGTCGATCTTGAACAGCATCAGCGCCAGCATCGCGCCCACGCTGGCCGACGGGATCGTCGAGATAATGGTCAGCGGATGCACCAGGCTCTCGTAGAGCACACCCAGCACGATATAGACGGCTAATAACGCGATCGCGATCAGCGCCTTCTCGCTGTTCAGCGATTGCTGGTACGCCAGAAGTGTACCGGCAAAGAAACCTCGAATGGTCGAGGGTGTCCCCAGTTTCTGCTGCATGACCGCGACGCGCTGCGTGGCGTCGCTCAAGGAAACTCCCGGAGCCAGATTGAACGACACCGTCACCGACGGAAACAGGCCGGTGTGGTTGACGGACAGCGGCGTGGTGCTGGAGGCGGAGGTTGCGATGGCGCTGAGCGGCACGTTGCCGTGGCTCGACGTGCGCAGATAAATGTCTTTCAAGCCCTGCGGCGTCTGCCAATATTGCGGAGCCACCTCCAGCACCACGTAATACTGATTCAGTTGGGTGTAAATAATTGAGACTTGGGATTGGCCGAAGGCTTGGTAAAGCGAGGAGTCGAGCGACTGCGCCGTAAACCCCAACTTGGCGGCGGTCATTCGGTCATAGGTCACGAACTCCGAGAGTCCGCTGTTCTGCTGGTCCGAGTTGACGTCCTGCAGGCCGGGGAGTTTCTTCATCTCGGTCAGCAGGATGGGACCCCACTTCGACAGATCCTGCACGTTGTCGCACTGGATGGTGTACTGGTACAGCGCATTGCTACCTCGACCCCCTATACGGAGATCCTGAGCCGCCTGCAAGAACGCGGAGGCCACGGGTAACTTATTCATTTTTGGACGCAGCCGGTTAATGATGTCGGCGGCGCCGGACTTTGGCGGGCGCTGGGCCAAAGGCTTGAGGGCGATGTAGATGAAGCCGGAATTGATGGTACCGCCGCCGCCGGTGAAGGCAATCACATTGGCGACCGCGGGATCGCTTTTTATGACCCCAACCAGCTGTTTGATCGAGTCGTCCATCACCGGAAACGATGCATCCTGCGGCCCCTGCAGCCCTCCGACCAATGCCCCCGTATCCTGCTGCGGGAAGAATCCCTTGGGAATGGTCCAGATGATCGCAACATTCAACGCGACCGTGAGGATTAACAGCGCCAGCGTCAACCCCGAGTTGTCGAGCACCCAAATCAAGCTGCGGCGATAGCTCTCCAGTATCCACGCGAAAACCTTCTCGCTCCCGCGGTACATTCTGCCGTGCTTTTCTTCCTTCGCCTCCTTGAGCAGATACGCGCACATTGTGGGCGTGGTGGTCAACGAGACCACCATCGACACCAGGATGGCGGTTGAAAGCGTGACCGCAAACTCGCGGAACAGGCGCCCCACGATACCGCCCATCATCAGAATGGGAATGAAGACCGCGATCAGCGACATGCTGATGGAAAACACGGTGAAGCCTATCTCCTGCGCGCCCTTCAGCGCCGCCGCGAAGGGCTTCATCCCCAGTTCCAGGTGGCGCGAAATGTTCTCCATCACCACGATGGCGTCATCCACCACGAACCCGGTCGAAATCGTGAGGGCCATCAACGAAAGGTTGTCGAGGCTATAGCCGAGCAGATACATCACAGCGAACGTGCCGATCAGCGAAACGGGAACGGCAACGCTCGGAATCAGCGTGGCGCGCGGATTCCGCAGAAAGATGAACACCACCAGAATGACCAAAGCGACCGAGATCATCAATGAGCGCTCAACGTCGCTCACCGAAGCTCGAATGGTGGTGGTGCGGTCCAGAACGATAGTGGTATCGATACCCTGAGGAATCGAAGCCTTCAGATATGGCAACTCACTGCGTATGTTATCGACGGTCTGGATGATATTCGCGCCCGGCTGGCGGAAGATGATCATCATGACCGCGGGGATGCCATTCAGAAACCCGGCGGAGCGTATGTTTGATACCGCATCGGTGACGTTGGCTACGTCCGCGAGCCGCACCGCTCCTCCGTTGTGATAACCGACGACGATCGGTTTGTAGTCGTCGGCGATCGAGATCTGGTCGTTGGCAACGATGTCGGCGGTCACGAAACCGTCGGAGATCTGCCCTTTGGCCAAGTCGGCATTCTGCGTGCTCAACACCGATTGCACGTTGGCTATGGTCAGACCGTAGTTATTGAGCTGAGTGGGATTGACATCGACTCGCACCGAAGGCAGCGAACTGCCGCCCACCGTCACCTGGCCGACGCCATTGATCTGCGAAAGCTTCTGCGACATCACCGTCGAAGCTTCGTCATACAGCTTGCCCGTGTCGTATTTTTTGGAGGTCAGGCCGATGATCATGATCGGCGAGTCGGCGGGATTTACTTTCCGATAGGTGGGATTGCCGGGCAGATTTGCCGGCAGATAGGTTCGGGCTGCGCTGATGGCCGCTTCGACGTCGCGCGCCGCTCCGTCGATATTGCGGCTCAGGTCAAACTGAATTGTGATCGAGGTGGTGCCGAGCGAACTGGCGGAAGTCATTTCCGTAACTCCCGCAATGTGTCCAAACTGGCGCTCCAGCGGAGTGGCGACTGAAGATGCCATGATCTGGGCGCTCGCTCCCGGCAGCCCCGCACCCACGGAAATGGTTGGGAAGTCAACCTGGGGCAAAGGGGAAACTGGCAACACTGTAAACGCGATTGCCCCGGCAAGCGCGATGGCGAGAGTCAGCAACGTCGTCGCCACCGGCCGCCGGATGAAAAGTGCGGAAGGGTTCATGACGGCTCCGCGGGTTGCGCTGGGCCAACTGAAGTGCCGCCTGAGGTTTCATCGGGGTGCGAGTGCGACCGGAAGCGCGAGAATCTTTGCCCCAGTCCGTCAAAGAAAATGTAGATCACCGGCGTGGTGTAGAGCGTCAGCGCCTGGCTCAACAAAAGCCCACCGACCATTGCAATTCCCAGAGGACGTCGAATCTCCGAACCGATGCCGGTTCCAACCGCCAATGGAATTCCGGCAAGCAAGGCGGCCATGGTGGTCATCATGATCGGGCGGAAGCGCAGCAAACAGGCTTCATAGATCGCATCGGTCGCGTTCTTGCCGTGCTCCCGCTCGCCTTCGAGCGCAAAGTCCACCATCATGATTCCATTTTTCTTCACAATTCCAATCAGCAGGATGATGCCGATAATCGCCACCACGCTCAAATCCTGCCGGAACAGCATCAGCGCCAGCAGCGCGCCCACTCCGGCGGAGGGTAGGGTCGAAAGAATCGTGACCGGGTGGATGAAGCTTTCATAAAGCACGCCCAGCACGATGTACACCGTCACCAGCGCAGCCAGAATCAGCAGGGCCTCGTTCGACAGCGAATTTTTGAACGATGCCGCCGTGCCCTGAAAATCTGCCTGCAAGCTCGGCGGCATGTGCATATCCTTCTGCACCTTGTCGATGGCAGTAATCGCGCTGCCCAGGGCGGCGTTGGACGCCAGGTTGAACGAGATCGTCACCGCCGGGAACTGCCCCTGGTGGTTGATGGAGAGCGCCTCGGATGTGCGCTGGAAATGCGAAAATGCGCTCAGCGGGACAGCATTGCTCATCGCCGAACTGCTGGTGGTATTCGCGGAAGAACTTGTTCCCGATCCCGTCGAACTGCTGCTCGGCGACAACGCGTTCGAAGGAGCGGTGAGCGCTCCCGAAGAAGGCGTGTAGAGCACCGGAGCCGTGGTTGCGTTCGATCCGGCAGCGGAAGATCCGGTGGCGGAAAACGAAGTAGACGCTCCCGGCCCCGAGGTTCCCGACGATGCGTTGGCTTGAATATAGAGGCGTTGCAGAGTGTTCGGATCCACCTGAAACCCTGGATCGGCTTCCAGAATCACGTGGTACTGGTTGAGCTGCGTGTACATCGTATTGATCTGGCGCTGTCCGAAAGCGTCATACAAGGTGTTGTCGATGGTGGAAGGAGCGATACCCAGCCGCGACGCGGTGGCGCGATCGATGATCAGCGAAACCGCCAGTCCGCCGGTCTGCTGATCGGTCGCCACATCTTCCAACTCCGGCAACGCTTTCAGTTTCGCGACAAAACGATTGGTCCAGTCATTGAGTTCGTTGGCATCCGGATCTTCGAGCGTGTACTGGTATTGCGTGCGGCTCACGCGGTCGTCGACCGTGATGTTCTGCACGGGCTGCATGTAGAGCGCGATGCCATCCACTTTTTGCAGCTTCGACTGCAGCCGTCGGATCACATCCGAAGCGCTGGTGTGACTGCGGTCGGCCAGCGCCTTCAGGTTGATCGACATGCGGCCGCTGTTGAGCGTGGTGTTGGTGCCATCGGCTCCGATGAATGAAGAAAGACTTTCAACCGCTGGGTCCTTGAGGATGACCTTGGCGAGTTCCTGCTGTTTCTGCGCCATGGCTTGAAACGAAATGGTTTCGGGAGCCTGCGAAATCGCCTGAATGACTCCGGTATCCTGCACCGGGAAAAATCCCTTAGGAATCACAATGTAAAGAATGATGGTGAGCACCAGGGTTCCGACCGCCACCAGCAGGGTGATGGTTTGATAGCGCAACACGGTCTTCAGGGTTCGACCGTAGAAAGCGATCATGCGTTCAAAAACAGTCTCGGACCACCGGTAAATGCGCCCCTGTTGTTCCTTGGGCTCGTGCCGCAAAATGCGTGCCGACATCATGGGAGTCAGCGTCAGCGATACCACCGCCGAGATGATGATGGTGACCGCCAGAGTGACGGCAAATTCGCGGAAGAGCCGCCCCACCACGTCGCCCATGAACAGAAGCGGGATGAGCACGGCGATCAGCGAAACGGTCAGCGAAATAATGGTGAAGCCGATCTGCTCCGCGCCCTTCAGCGCCGCGTCCATCGGCCGTTCCCCTTCTTCGATGTAGCGCGAGATGTTTTCAATCATCACGATGGCATCGTCCACCACGAAGCCGGTCGAGATGGTGAGCGCCATCAGCGAGAGGTTATCCAGGCTGTAGCCGAGCGCGTACATGGCCGCGAAGGTTCCCACCAGCGACAGCGGCACCGCAACGCTTGGAATGATGGTGGCGTAGAGACTTCGCAAGAATAAAAAGATCACCATTACGACCAGAGCGATGGTCAGCATCAGCTCGAACTCAACGTCATCCACCGATGCCTGAATCGCGGTCGTCAGATCGGTGAGCGTGGTCACCTTCACCGATGCCGGCAGGTTGGTTTCAAGCTGCGGCAGCAGCTTCTTAATGGCCTTGACTACGCTGATGGTATTGGCGCCGGGCTGGCGCTGGATGTTGAGAATGACGGCGGGCGTCTGATCCATCCATGCCGCCTGCTTGTTGTTCTCGACGTCATCGACAATCTCGGCGACATCCGTGAGCATGACCGGCGCGTTGTTACGATAGGCAACCACCACGCTGCGATAATCGGCGCTGCTGACGAGTTGGTCGTTCGAGTCGATCTGGTAATCCTGCCGCGGCCCGTCGAAGTTGCCCTTGGCGGCATTCACGCTGGCCTGAATCAGCGCGGTCCGAAGATCCTCGAGATTGATGCCATACGAAGACAGCGCCACCGGGTTGGCACGAATGCGCACCGCCGGCTTCTGCCCGCCGCTGATGCTCACCAGCCCGACTCCATTGAGCTGCGATAGTTTTGGAGCCAGCCGCGTATCCACCAAATCTTCCACTTGCGGCAACGGCACGGAATCGGAAGTGATGGCCAGCGTCAGCACCGGCGCGTCGGCGGGATTCGTCTTGCTGTAAACCGGGGGCGCCGGCAGATTCGCGGGCAAATAACTTTGTGCCGCATTGATCGCCGACTGCACCTCTTCCTCGGCAACGTCGATGTTGAGGTTCAGGGTGAACTGCAGCACAATGACCGAAGTGCCTCCCGAGCTGGTGGAGGTCATCTGGCTGAGCCCCTGCAACTGGCCGAACTGCCGCTCCAGCGGCGCCGTCACCGTGGTCGCCATCACAACCGGACTGGCGCCCGGATAGAAGGTAACGACCTGGATCGTCGGATAATCGACCTCGGGCAGCGCCGAGACCGGCAATTGCGTATAGGCGACGATGCCAACCAGCAGAATCGCCGCCATGAGCAGCGAGGTCGCGACCGGCCGCATGATGAATGGTCGCGACGGACTCACTGGACTGGGCCCTCGCTTGTCGTCGCGGGCTGCGGCTGCTTGGTAACCACGACCGGCGAATTGTTCTGCAGCTTTTCAAAGCTGCTGCTGGCAATCACGTCTCCCGGATTGATGCCTTCGACCGCCGTGTTGCCGCCATCCGCCACTCCAAGCTTGATGTTGCGGATCTGCGCTTTGTTATTTTGGATCAGGTAAACAAACGCCGTCTGGCCGTTATGCTGAATCGTCGAAGTCGGAATTAACGTGACTCCTTCAAGCGTCTTCACAAGCAGTTTCGTATTTACAAACTGGTTGGGGAACAGAGCGTCGTCTTTGTTATCGAAGCTCGCCCGCATTTTGACCGTGCCGGTGGTGGTATCGATCTGATTGTCGAACGTCAGCAGCTTTCCGCTGGCGATCTTGGTCTGCTGCGTTCGATCGAAAGCTTCCACTGTCAGCTTTTTCTTGAGCCGGGTCTGCGCCTGCACCTGCGCCAGGCTGTCTTCCGCGATGGTAAAGATCACAGTAATCGGCTGCACCTCGGTGATCACCACCAGCGGGTTGGTCCCATTCGCCTGCACGACGTTTCCGGGATCCACCAACCGCAGCCCCACCCGGCCGGTGATCGGCGCCGTGATATGGCAGAAGGCGACTTGCACCTTGTCGTACTGCACGATGCCTTCATCGAGCTTGACCGTTCCCTGGTCCTGCAGCACGATCTTTTCCTGATCGTCGAGCGTCTGCTTGGGAATCCCGTTTTTCGCCCACGCATCGCGGTAGCGTTGCAGGTCCATCTTTGCCTGTTCCAGGACGTAGGTGTCGCGTTCAAGCGTCCCCTCGGCCTGCATGAGTTGCGCCTCGAAGGGCCGCGCATCGATGTCGATTAACGCCTGGCCCTTGCGGACCAACTGGCCTTCCGTGTAGTGGACCTGGCTCACCAATCCTGTGACTTCACTGGTAATCGAGTCGGTATAAATCGGAGTGACCGTGCCAATCGCATCCAGGTACACGCCGATGTTTCCCTTCTGCGCGGTTGCGGTCGTAAGGGTGACGGAACCGCCGAGAGCGCGCCGCGACGGAGCGGCGCTTTGGCTGTCGCCGTGATGACGCAACACCAGCCAAAAAATAATCCCGAACACCAGCAAGACCGCGATCCACATGAACGGCCGTTGCCACTTGGACTTGTGCGAATCGCCCGCCGACGGTAGCTGGTGCGAGCGATCGATGTGCGCATCGGGAGGTTTGTTTTCCATCCGTTCTTCTGGCATCGGTTGTTGTAGCTTTCTAGCCTGCCTGCAAGGCGTTTTGGTAAAAGCGGTTCGACTTCCGAACTCCCTGAACCTTAATAGTCTAGCGCGACATGGCTTCCCATGGGGGCTCCGCCGAGCGGACCTCCGATCGGAACATTTAATCGGAACATCTTTTTGCGTCGCACACGGTAAAGATTCCGTAACGGAAGGTAAATGTTCGTAAGCAGCCCGTGAACACCAGCGCCTCCCGACAAGAATTGTGCAAACAGATGACAGCGCGTTGACAACCTGCCGCTACCGCGGAACTAGCATTCGATTGCCTGGCAGGAGCGGGAAATCGTCGTTCGAGAACCTTTCCTCGGCGACCCACCCCGCTCACCGCTCGGCCCCACACAATCCTTAAGGAGGATTCTGTCATGCAACGTCGCAAGATTGCTTTCACAATTTGCCTCGGACTCGCAGCCCTGCTGGTTTCGAGCGCAGCCCAGGCGCAGTATCAACTCACAAATCTGGATTCCAATCAGGCAAAAACGGCCAAGTTTATGGACCCGCTGCAAGTGAACGGTTGGGGAATCGCTCGCAGCCCAGGCGGAGCCTGGTGGGTCAGCGATCAAGGCTCAGGCTGGTCAACGCTCTACAATGGCGCGGGAGCGAAGCAGGGCCTGATCGTTTCGGTTCCTTCGTTCAACGGCGCAGGCCCCGGTCAGCCGACTGGAATCGTCTTCAACGGAACGGGAGAATTTCCGGTGCAGGGATGGTCCTCGTTCTTCATCTTCGCGACCTTGGATGGCACCATCAGCGGATGGGCGCCGCAGTCCAATCCCAACGCCTCGATCATCGCGGTGAATAACTGGGCCGCCGGCGCAAGCTACACCGCTCTCGCCATTACCAACCGCCCTTCGGGAAATCTTCTGTATGCCGCCAACCTTCCCAACAACGTAGTCGAGGTCTACGACGCGAACTTCAACCTCGTCAATACGTTTACCGACCCCACGCTGGGGCCGACTTATGGGCCATTCGGCATCGCGGATATCAACGGATTGGTCTATGTAACCTTCGCGCTCATAGACCTTGCCCCGAGCGGCCAAATCGATGTCTTCCAGGAGGACGGGACATTCGTAAAAGTGCTGGCGAAGGGCGAGCCCTTGAACCAGCCTTACAGCCTCGCCGTGGCGCCCAGTAATTTTGGACCGCTGAGCAATACTCTTCTGGTCGGCCCCAACCTGAACCATCCGGCCCCGATCAGCGGCTTTAATCTCGCCACCGGCCAGTTCGTGGGCACCATCAAAGACACCAACGGCAAGGATATCGCCATCGACCAACTCTGGGGGATTGGGTTCGGCGGGGGAAATGCCAACAGTGGACGCACCAACCAACTCTTCTTCGCCTCCGGTCCCTATAACAATCTGGCAGGTACGTTCGGTGTGATCGATTTGAAGTAGCCCGAACCAACCTGGGGGAGGGCCACTTCTCGCGCTTTTCGAGAAGTGGCCCTCCCAACACCCCCGCGTGGGACTCAGACCTGCTTGGACTCAAATGAGAAAACTGTCCACCACTTGCCATCTTTCTCAACGCGAACAGGTCGGATGGCCTCACCCGTCAGTGTCGAGATGGAGTGTGCCCAAAAGTCGCGTGCCGCAATATTCGATTCCATGACACGAACTTCCCACATCCCCGGGAATCGCCTCCACACCTCGTGGGCGACTTGTGTTCCGATTCCACATCTCCGGTATCCACGAAGAACAAAGAACTCTGCCACATCCCAGACCGTCTCATCGCCAGAAACTTCCGACCCTCTCTTTACGAGAGTCAAGCCTGCTAATTTGCCATCTACCCAGAAAAGAAACGGGTGTCGGCCAGGTTCACTCCAATAAAGCGGAAGGCAGGTGTAGCCGAACCTGCCGTCAGCCCCCGGTTCCAAATCGAGGAACTCGCTGAAGTCGTGTGCATACAACTCCAGCAGATTGGCCAGGATCGGCTCTTGCTCCGGTCGGGCAGGGATGACCTCGATATGCGCGGATAGCTTCTCGGCGCGTTCTATCACAGCGACATGGGCTCGTCGAAAACCGTTCCGGGACGATTGTAGCGGGTCGCCAGGTCTCGCGCTTTTGGAGACCTGGGATTCCACCCCCACATCAAGCATGGATTTCGTTCGTCGCGCCTAAGAGGTTACGCCGCGGGGAATCCCAAGGCCACTGAGCGCTATGGAGATTTTGCGCCAACTGAGACGATTCCCTAAACCTTGGAGCTTCGGGGACGGAGTAATGCGAATTCAAAAGTTCCAATTCCGAGTTTGGATTTCGCGACAGATAACTGTACTGTTAGTCTCCCGGGCTCCGGTTCGCGCGCGTAGGGTCTCGATCAGCCGCACCAGATCTGCTTGATCCTTGCAGGCAACTCTGAGGCGCACATCAAATGATCCAGTCAGAATTGCCATACTGACTACTCCCTGCAACTTCATCACGGCGGCCTCAAAGCTCTGTGCAGTTGTACCAGGCTGGAGCCTAACGTCAATGTAGGCCTCCACCGAAAGTCCGAGCAGGACAGGATCTAGGAAAGCGTGAACCCCTCGAATGACCCCAAGCGACCGAAGCCGCCGAATTCGTTCGGCCGTAGCGTTTGGGCTGAGGTAAACAATACGACTCAGATCTCGGAAGCTCACCCGACCGTCCGCGCATAGCGCACGGAGAATTTTTCGGTCGATGTCGTCCATTGCAGCGTTTTTCTCGGTGGGTTTGTTCTTTCGAGGCATCGCACCGCACAAATCACTGAATTTAGCTTCCTAATCCAAACTGTTCTTCTCACTCTCTCGTCTGGACAGCTATATTTGCAGTATAAGCTAGGAGGTCACATGACTAAACTCTGCACTTTGACCCTTACGCTGTTCTTAGCGCCGGCGTGCTTAGCGCAGGCTGCGCGCCCCACTGTGGTTACACCGCAACAAGCAGACGACATCGTGGACCATCTCATAAGCAGCCTAGCGGATTACGTGTTCCCAGAAGTCGCGGAAAAATTGCAGAGCCAGATACGAACGCGTCGATCCGAGTATCGAGCCATAAGTGACCCGAATGCTCTTGCCGCGAAACTGACCGAAGACTTGCGGGCCGTGGGGCACGATCATCACCTTGCGGTCAAAGTTGGCGAGGAACTCGCTGAGTTTAAAGCGCCCACTCCGGCGGAGGAAGGGCACTCGCACGCCTTCGATCTCGCGAACGGACACGGTATCCGAAGCGCCCGTCGCTTGCCCGGTAACATTGGCTATCTTGATCTGGCCTACTTCTCGCCCGATTCAGATGCCGGAGCAGCGTTCGCAGCCGCCATGCAAATGGTGAGCGGCACCGACGCCCTCATTGTGGATCTGCGCCGCAACGGTGGAGGGGACGGCGATGCGGTTACGGCTTTACTAAGCTACTTTTTTGACGACCCGATTCAGCTAACCTCCAAGGTCGAACGCAGGAATGGCCAATCCTTTGAACGGCAAAAGTGGACTATGCCCTACGTAGCGGGACCGCGCTACCCCGACAATCCCATATTTCTCCTGAGCAGCACTCATACTCATTCTGCCGCCGAGCAATGTGCTTATGATCTTAAGAATACGAACCGCGCCACTATCGTTGGTGAGCACACCGCGGGAGATGCAAACGGAAGCTCGGGTGAGATCGCGTTAGGCTACCATTTCTCTGTCTTCATCCCGGATAGTCAGCCGAGAAGTCCAATAACGCACAGCAACTGGCAGGGAACAGGAGTGGAACCGGACATTCCTACAACTGCACCTGACGCGCTGGTTACGGCTTACAAGTTGGCCCTCCAGAAGTCTAAGCCGAGCCTGGAGTCAGAGGCCCTAACTAAAGAGCGACAGCTAGCCCTGCAAGATCCGCAGGCCGCTCTTTCTGAGGAGATCGCTGGATTCCAGAAGAATTAGCGCCCACAATCCCCCTCGAAGTCATCGTTTCTTGCGGATAGTGATTTCGGTTTGGAATTGCGGCAAGGGAAAGTTAACTGTTGAGAACAGCGACAGCACTCACTGAGAATCCCAGGCGAGCCGATTTTCCCCTTGGGGCGAATCCACACCATCGCGGGCCCGCGACTGTAGCGCGGACACTCTTGTCCGCGTGTCCGCAATCACCGCACTTAGCTCCCCTTGTGATCCAAATCCTTGACACCCTCTCTTATAATAAAAGTATCAACACAATTAATCTCAACCGCGCGGCCCTCCGGCCACTAAGTCGAGGTCCGCAACCAGAATGTGGGGAATGAACTAACTCATTAGGAATCAAGATTTTACCTATAACTCTTTTCCGCTCAAGATTTTGGCGGGAGTTTCTCGCTAAAGTCTTGATTCCAATAGACCGAGGGGGGAGGGGGTGGGGGGGGTACCCGAACGCTGACAGAAGTTGGAAAAGCCAAGGAGCGCTCATAACTCATTAAGAAATAAAGACTTTACGAGTAACCCGTTTAAACTCAAAGACCTGGCGCGACTCACCTCCAAGTCTTTGATTCCAATAGACCGGGGAGTAGGGGGAGTTAGACGACCGAGCGCATGTCACGCCACTAGCGTTGCGGCTGATAGGCAGGATCGTTCGGCGTGGAATCGTCATAGTCGCGTCCATATTTGTTCTTGTGCGCCATATGCGGACCATTCGTCTCCGGCACTCGAATCACTCCGAGAGAGGAAGCATTCTCGCCGATCGTGACTTCGCGAGTCAGGGGCTGCGTGTTCTCCGGACCCATGCTCTCGCTCCACACGTGCAGAATGTAGCGACCGTATGGAACGCCCGTCAGGTTCAGTTGCCCGTCTCGGTTGGCGATGGCAAACAGCGGCGTCGCCAGCGTGATGACCACAGCACTCATCTCGGGATGAATGTTGCAGAAAATGTAGCTGATGCCGGGCCGGTCGAAGCGCACCATCCGCGAAGTGCCCGCTTCATAAAGACCCAGATCAAAGCGCTTGCCTTCAAACAGCGAAAAAACGTTGTGAAAAAAAGGATCGCGATTGGGAAACTCCACCAGCGACCCAGCCGGAACGACCAGGATGTGCGGCTCGAAACTCTTGTTTTTCTGCACCAGTCGCAGGTTTGGCAGCGGAATCGCTGCTGGGTTAATGGATGAACTTGGCGTCCCTGCCGCTTCGCCGGCCGATCCCGTCATTGGCGCGGCGATTGGCGTCAGCCACACCACGGTGCCGGGAATGGCCGCATGCCGCGTGTTGCCTGCAACCTCGACGCGGCCATGTACCGACGCGGTCGACGCTGGCAGCGTTGCTGACGCTTGTGTCGCGGCCGTTTGCGCATGCAGCCCAAGCGCGCCAGCGTACACCATCGCGAACGCGAGTACGAATTTTCTATGGCTCGTCATCGAAACAATCGTCGCTTCGCCCGTCCCCAATCGCTCAAAAAAGTACTCCCATCATCAGATTCAGATGACCAGCACTGTTCGCTGGGCCAGTCAGCGAATCCGTTGTCAGGTGTCGATATTCTGCGGAAAACAGCAGGTCCGATCGCGGACGATAGATCATGTTCACAAAACTACCCTGATTTCTCGCCAGCGAAGCATTCGCGCCGCTGTATATATAAGGATAGGAGAAATACTCCAGATCGGAGGCATAGGGATTATCCAGCCCAAATGCCGCGTTGAATTCCCATTTGTTCTTGGGCCGATATTTGAGCTGTGCCCAGCCGCCAACCGAATTCAATCCTCGCACTTCCGTACCCGGCGAATTCGCAGGCCCGGAAAATAACGCGGATTGTCCGAATGCGCCGTAGAGCCCACCCAATCCCTTGCCGCGATAGAGTTTTCCACTCAAGGAAAACTGACTGCCGAGCGGCAACTCAATATCGGTCATTGCGGCCCAGGCATCGACATTCTGTCCATAACCATAATCCTGCCGGTTGTAGTATCCTCCGACGCCCAACCGCAACGGTTGTCCGTCCACGCCATGCGTCCATGCGATTCGCGCGGCATACGCTGGTTGCCGCGATTCCTCCCCCGGACCAGCCAGCCGTGAATAACCTGAGTACGGCGCTTCGCCGGTTAATGGATCTAGAATTCCTCCCTGCAATAGCAGACTCGATTGTTCACCCAATCCCACTCTGTGCTCCACCCGTATCTGCGGAACCCAAGCCCACAGGTTTCCCGCGCCAGAGAGAGCCGGGATCGCCAGCGAAGCAAACGACGTTGGCGAAGTTGGCGAGAAGAAGATCGCATCCTGCCCGACAACAACCGAAGTGTCTGTCCAGTCCATCCGCATCGTGGCCGTTCGCAACCGCATCAACCCCGAGTCGACTCCGTTCGGAACGGAAGGAAATCCGCCGGCGAGGTCGAGCTGCAAATCCGCCCTCGTCTTCGCGCCCGCGACGGTTGGCCCGAAAGCCTCAAACCCGAGTTCGGACTGTCGCAGGGTCGCGCCGAAGCTCCCCCCGGAATCGCCCGCCGGCCGCGCATACGCATACATGGGGAAATCGATGTTATCCACCACACCTTGATTGCTGAACAGGTTCATCAAGACGATGCCCGACACGCGTAACCGGTACTTCGACGCACTCTCGACTTTGGTCTGATACTGATCGTCGACCTTTCCGCTCAGCAACTGGTATTCCTCTTCCAAAGTGGCCGCGCGCTCACCGGACTTCCGATCTTCAGGCTGCAATCCCGGCTGCTGATCTTGCGGAGGGTTGTTTGGCAGCACGTTCGACAAAGTGGTTGCCGAGCTTGCCACCGCGTTCCTCAAGACGGCGTCTCGCGGCGCTGCGCCAGAGCGTACTTCATCGAGTGCCCTCCGCAGTTCGGAGGTTTCGGCGCGGGACTGCTGCCAGTCAGAACGCATTCCGTCAACCGCGGCCCGTAACTCGCGAACTTGCTCCCGAAGCTGGCGAATGGATTCGTCGACTAGATCGGCCGACTGTGGTGACAGGGAATTCTGCTCGGAGCGGTTTACCGATTGCTGTGCAATGCCGGATGTGGTCCATAACAGCACGCACGTCAGCACACCCCACCGGAACCATTCGAACCAATGCTTATCACTCATCTCGCCCTCCGCCATTGTTCGCACTTCTCTTCCCTAGCCAGTGTGCCGCACTGCCAGACTATTCTCCGTTGCTGGATTCAGCGGGATCTTCACACGAAATGTCGTTCCCTTCGCCGACGTTTGCTCGACGATAACGTCGCCGCCGTGATCCTGCAGAATCTTCTGCACCACGGTCAATCCCATGCCGGTTCCATTTTCTTTGCCATGACTCACAAAAGGCTCGAACAAGTGGTCGCGCACAGCGTCGGCAATTCCGGGGCCGTTATCTTCGATGCGAATTTCCAGACTTTCTCCCTGACGGCGCAACCCAATCTCGATCTTCCCGGCTTCCGCCGGGACGGCTTCGCACGCGTTTAGCAACAAGTTCAGCAACGCGCGCTCCAGCTTTTTGAAATCGAACCAGCCTTCGGTCGAGCCTTCCGCGGAAATGTGAATCCGTATGGGTTGGAATTCGGGATGCGCCTTGACCCCCTGCACGGCGCGATCGACCGCCGAGCGCACGTCGCCATAGCTCGGACGCACGGACTCTCGCGTGCGCGAAAATTCCAGCAGCGACTCAAGCAGATCGGTCATCTGGTTGACCGCAATCCGTATCTCGGCGTAAAGATCTTCGCGCTGCCTTGGCGTCAGGTTGCTTTCGCAAAGAAATTCCGCGTTGGCTACGACCGCAGCCAGCGAATGGCGCAAATCGTGCGAGATCGAACTCGCCATCCGCCCGATCGTCGCCAGCCGTTCGGCATCCAGGAGTTCGCGCTGCGTTCTCTGGAGGTTCTTTCGCATGCGGTCGAAGGTTCCAGTCACTTCCGCAACTTCGTCGCCCCCACGGACATGCAGCGGGTACGCATAATCTCCCTGATCCAGCGCGCGCACTCCCGCTACCAGATTTCCGAGCGGACGCGTAAAGGTGTGGGAGATCAGGGAGACCAGCAGACTCCCGGCCAGCACCGCCGCCAGTCCTAGCGCCAGCAGGAGCTCGTTCAGGTTTCTGAGGAATGCGGTTGCCTGATCGAAAGACTTCAACACCCACAAATTCAGCGCCGGGGCGCCCGGCATCGGCAAATCCACGGACGTCGCCAAGAAGCGTTCCTCGCCCAACCGTATCTGATCCCCTTGGGGCGGTCCGCCTGCGGCTGTTCTGGGCGGTACTCGGAGCAGCTCCGTTTCCTGGGCAGGCTTCAGCGTGCTGCGCACAATCACATCGCCATAACGAAAAGCAACTTCGCTCGCGGCCACGCGGCTCAAGTCTCGCGCAACATGGTCGTCAATTTCGTAACCGAGCAGCAGATATCCCAGAACCTGGTGTCCACTGGCGGGGCCAAAATAAATGTCCTGGAGGAAAACTTCGTAAAGATGGCCTTGCACGTACCACCAGTGACGCGGCCCTTCGCGCGAGGCCACGTTCTGAACGAATGCGGGGAAAAAATTCTGCCCCTCGCCAACCGTAACCTCCTGCGAGGTGGCTTGCAGCGCCATGACCTTGCCCGAGGCATCGGCCAGTAGCAGCAAGTCGCTGCCCGCGAGGCGCCACAAGTCCCGCGAAGCGTCCTGGATAGTCCCGGGATCGTGAGTGGTCATGAGCGCGCGCACGATCGGCAGGTCGGCGAGCAGTGCCGCCGAGCGCTCCAGCGTGACTTCCCTTTGCTGTTGAAAACTGCGGAATGCGGAAACAGAATTTTCGAGGTCGCGCTGGATTCCGAGACGCACTTCCTGCTGCACGTTGTGCCGCACCACCAGCAAAGTTGTGAACGTCAATGCCGCCGAAACCGCAACCATGGAGAGCAGGAACTTGGTCCGTAACCGAATTCCGCCCATGGTCAGATCCTCAAAGCGATTACAGGAAGTAAGTTATAAAAGGTCAAAGGTGAGAGCTCAGATTGAAGAGGTCGAAGATCACAACGGTTTCACCTCTGCAATCTGACCTCTTACCTCCGACCTCGTTTTACCTCTGACCTCGTTCTACTACGGCACAAATTTATACCCGGAACTGTGTACCGTGCGGAAGTGCAAAGGATTCGCCGGATCCTTCTCTAACTTCTGCCGCAACCGCAGGATGTGATTATCCACCGTCCGCGTGCTGGGATAATTCTTGTAGCCCCAAACGTGGTTCAGCAATTCCTCGCGCGAGAGGACGCGCTCCGCGTTCTGAATCATGAACTTCAGCACCTTGAACTCTTGCGACGTCAATTGCACCAGTTTCCCTTCCCGCCATAGCTCCATCTTCGTGAAATCGACCTTCACATCGCTAAATTGGAAAGTCTCGGTCAGAGCCGGCCGCGTCGAGCGCCGCATCGCCGTGCGCACTCGCGCCAGAAGTTCGCGCGGACTGAACGGCTTGGTCACGTAGTCGTGCGCGCCCAACTCAAGCAAGAGCACTTTGTCCATCACTTCGGTCTTCGCACTGAGAATGATAATCGGCAACGAAGGCGCTGCCTGGCTAATCTCCCGGCACACATCTTGCCCGGGAGTCCCTGGCAAACTCAAGTCCAGCACGAGCACGGACGGAGCCGCTGCCCGGAACATCTCCAGACCGGCGGCGCCGTTGCCTGCAACATCGACGGCGAACCCTTCGGCTTCGAATAATCGTGTGAGAGCTTTTTGCACGGCGCGGTCATCCTCAATCACCAGAATGCGCTCCGAACCGGCCGGTACCGTTGCCACCGCTGCCCCCACTGCTGAGGTAAATCGATTTGCCGCCGCCAATGTCCGCTGGTCAGAGATCATACCTCTAAACTCTAGCCTGATATCGGGTTAATCGGTGGTTTCGGGCTAGAAAGTGACAGGAATTTGACAATTTGTTGACAGGTGAAGGGTTGATCGGAAATCGGATATCCATCATTCTCTCGCGCGATTGAGCCAGCGAATACGACTCGCGGTCGCACACGCCGGCGGTTTCTTAACGGCCCGCAGAAGACTTGCTTGCGTTCCAAGAAACCTTGCTATAATTCCGCAAGGTTTTGTGTCGTCGCCACATGTGGGGTGGAAGCAACGCAAGGAACGATTGCCAAATGACTGAGAAACCAGGGACCGGAAGACGGACGGGCTGGCTGCTGGGATGCGGCTTGCTGATTGGTCTCGTGGCCGCTTTCACCGGGCATCAGAGCGTGAACTACACCTCGACGGATACCTTCTGCAATCAGGCTTGCCATTCGCACCCGCACGCGACGCGATTCTGGGTTCAGTCCGCGCACTATTCCAACCGGCACGGCATTGTGGTTCACTGCGCAGACTGCCATTTGCCCCCAGGCGGAATCGAATACCTCGCGGAAAAGGCCCGGCTGGGCACCCACGATGCCTACGCTCAGATGTTCCGCGACGTTTCCAAGGTCGACTGGGCAAGAGAACGCAAACTCGACCGCGCGGTCACCTTCACGTACGACGCGAGCTGCATCCGGTGTCACAGTAACCTGTTCACCGCGGGGCTCTCCAACATTGAGGGCAAGCTGCCTTCCGGGGATCAGGAAACCGATGCCCACCAAGTCCGTGAGATGAAGATTGTCGCGCGCAGAATGGAAGCACACCTCTACTACCAGCGCAATCGGGAACGGTTGCACTGCGTAAACTGCCACCTGTTCGCCGGACATTCCATGGAGAAGAACACTGCTCCTGAAGCCATGGCCGCAGTCGAGGATTCCCGGTTCCCACTCGCTGCCTCGGGCTTTCACGACTATACGGAAGCGGTTCCGGGCGTGGCCGTCAAGTTCCACATGATCGCGGTGGCCGGTGGAACGCTCGCCGCGGGCAGCCCGGAACTGGGCGCTTGCCGCTTACGGGACGCGGGACCTGTGCACGCGGTGAACGTGAGCCCGTTCTGGATGGCGCAGGCAACGATCAGCGACCACGACCTCGAATTATTTTCCGCCCAGCGCAAATTGCAGGAGAAGCCCATCGCAGTTACGGCGCAGATCGCCGAGGCCTATGCGCAATGGTTGTCGCAGGCAACGGGGAAACAATACCGCCTTCCCACAGAAGCCGAGTTGGAATATGCCTGTGTCGCGGGAGGAACCATGCCGGCCTGGGACCGAACGGACAGCCGTGCGGATTCGCATGTTCCTGGCACGGCTGTGGTCAATGCCTGGGACTTCTTCGACCTGCCCGACAGCACACCCGAGTTTCGACTGGACGGTCCCGAGGAATCGGATGGCACACGCTCGAACTTTGAACTTGTCCGCGCCGGCGCCAGTTTCCGGGTGGTAAGGGAACCTGTGGAGAAACCGGCTACCCGCGCCAGCATCGGGCCCAGCATCGGGCAATGAAGGCGTCGAAGCAACAGAAAGAGCTGAGATCTATGAAGGATCCGCGCGATCACGAACTGGGGATGGACCGCACCATTACCCGCCGCGATTTTCTGAACGGAGTCGCGGTTGGGATTGGTAGCATGGCCCTCGGTTCCATCCTGACTGGGTGTACGCGGCGCGGCGAGTCGGATTCCAGCGCGGCACAGGATGGCGCGGGTTACGACCCTCCAGCGGCGAGCGGGATGCGCGGCGACAATGTAGGCTCGTTTGAAGCCGCGCACGGCTTGCGCGACGGAAGTTTTTGGCAAACCGCCGGCACGGCCACTCCCACGGATGCCACCTACGATCTGATCGTGGTGGGCTCGGGCATCAGCGGATTAGCGGCGGCCCATTTCTTCCGCAAGCAGGCTGGCGCCAATGCGCGCATTCTGATTCTCGAAGCGCACGATGACTTTGGCGGGCACGCGCAGCGGAAGGAGTTCCACGCGGGAAACCGGATGCTGCTCGGTTATGGCGCGCAGTCGATTGAAAGTCCATCGCTCTACAGCGCGGAGAGCAAGGGCTTGCTGGCCGACATAGGCGTCGACGTACAAGAATTCTACCGCTATTACGACCAGAGTCTGTTTCCCTCGCTCAAGCTGGGAAGCGGCATGTTCTTCGACCGGGAGACGTTCGGACAGGATCGCTTGGTGACAGGCTTTGGCAAGATTCCGCATGGAGAATTCTTCGCCAAGGCTCCGCTTTCCGAGCAAGCGCGCAGGGATATCGTGCGCCTTTACACGGAAGAAGTGGACTACTTGCCCGGCCTGACGCTGGCCCAGAAACAAGCCGTGTTGGGCAAAACCAGCTACGCTGACTTTCTGGCCAGAATTGTGAAGGTCGCTCCCGAGGTGCTGCCCGTCTTCCAGACCCGCACGCATGATCTGTTCGGTGTGGGCATTGACGCGGTTTCCGCGCTCGCGTGCTTCGAAGAGGGCGACGACTATGGCTATGGGTACCCCGGGCTATATAGCATGGGGTTGGGCCCGAATGGAGATCGTGGCGAGCACAAACCAGATCCTTACATTTTCCACTTTCCCGATGGCAATGCTTCTATTGCTCGCTTGCTGGTGCGGTCTTTTATTCCGGGAGCGATGCCGGGGCACACCATGGAAGACGTGGTCATGGCCCAGGCCGACTACAGCCGTCTCGACCGCGATTCCTCCCCCGTGCGTATCCGCCTGAACAGCACTGCCGTTGGAGTGCGGCACGACGGCGACCCCAACTCGGCAAGCGAAGTGGTAGTAACCTACGCACGCAATCGGCAACTCTTTCAGGTGCGCGGACGCGGTTGCGTGCTGGCTTGCTACAACGGCATGGTCCCCTACCTTTGCCCCCAACTTCCCTCGACGCAGAAAGAAGCGCTGGCTTATGGGGTAAAGACTCCGCTGGTGTACTCGCACATTGCCCTTCGCAATTGGCTCCCATTCCAGAAGCTGGGCGTGCACCAGATCGCAGCCCCGGGATGCTATCACCCGTACGCAGCGATCGATTTTCCAGTGAGCATTGGAGAATACAAATTCCCAAGCCGTCCCGAAGAACCGATGGTCGTGTTCATGGTGCGCACTCCGTGCCAGCCGGGGTTGTCGGAACGGGAACAGCATCGCATTGGGCGGGTGGAGCTTTACGACACGCCCTTTGAGACCTTCGAGCGCAATATTCGCGACCAACTCGCGCGCATGCTGGGCCCGGGAGGCTTTGATCCAGCCGAGGACATCGAGGGCATCACGGTGGGGCGCTGGGCGCACGGCTACGCCTACGAACTGAACTCCTTGTTCGACCCCGACTTCGCCGAGGGTGAAGCACCCAACGTGGTGGGACGAAAACGGTTCGGCCGGATCGCGATTGCCAACTCCGATGCGGGCGCGGTCGCCTACATGAATGTCGCCATCGACGAGGCGTATAGGGCGGTGCGCGATCTCTCTCCACAGCGGAACTGAAGAAGAGGTTCCCAGCTCTTGGAGTTGGACCATAGAGCAGCATATTTATCGCATTCGTCGAGATCGCAATTCGTCCACCGCGCCGTTCATGAAGCCGATACTACGGTTTGAGATTCCGTGGAACCAACCCACTGGGCAGCGAATCGAATAGGGCTAGGTAGTCATGCAATGACAGCCGGTTCCGATTTCGCGCCACCCCAGCAATCTTCCCAGGCTGAACGTAAACTCGTTCCCGAAGAGGGGCGCTCAAAAGGAGAAGCCGTGCTCGCGCGCATCGGCAACACGCCCTTGCTGCGGCTGGATTCGCTGGTACGCCACCTTCCCAACGTACAAGCTCACAATGGGCAACCTGCGACCGTAGAACTCTTGGGCAAGGCGGAATGGTACAATCCCGGCGGATCCGTCAAAGATCGAGCGGCCGCAAACATTGTGGTCGAGGCGCGGAGCGCGGGGAAACTCGCTCCCGGAAAAATTCTGCTCGATTCCACCAGCGGCAACACCGGCATCGCCTACGCCATGCTTGGCGCCGCTCTCGGATTTCCGGTCACGCTCTGCGTGCCAGAAAATGTTTCCCTCGAACGCAAGCGGATTCTACAAGCATACGGAGCAAATATTCTCTACACCGATCCAGGGGAGGGTTCCGACGGCGCCATCAAGATCGCGCAACAATTGGCCGAGCGCCATCCCGACCTTTATTATTACGCCGACCAGTATTCGAACGAAGCCAACTGGCGCGCGCACTATGAAACCACCGCGAACGAAATCTGGCAGCAAACCGGGGGACGCATCACGCACTTCGTCGCGATGCTGGGCACCACGGGAACTTTTGTCGGCACTACGCGCCGTCTGAAAGAGCTGAATCCCAGCATCCGCTGCATCTCGCTGCAACCCGATTCCGCCTTTCACGGCATCGAAGGCGCAAAGCATCTGCCCTCGGCGATCGTGCCGCGGATTTACGATGCATCGCTTGCCGACGAAAATCTGGAGATCGTCACCGAAGACGCGCACGCGATGGCCCGGCGGATGGCGCGCGAACAAGGACTGCTGATCGGGGTTTCCGCCGCAGCGGCGATTGTGGGCAGCCTGCAAGTGGCGGAACGGCTGAAGATCGATCAACGCGCCACGATCGTCACCATCCTCTGCGACTCGGGCGACAAATATCTGAGCGAGAAATTCTGGAATGAGGGATGATGCTGGACAAGAGCGCCGCTTCGGAGATGCTGCGGCACCTTATGCTCGAAAAACGCAGGGCGAGCGCTTTACCCTTCCTCGCAACTCGACGCATGTAAGCTGCCACGAGGCACACTCATAGCCCGCCGCACGCCGATTTCAGCGAACACGTCAAAACTTAGGAGACACTCCAGCCGGCGAATGACCACTGTCCCTCGCGGCTTGAGCCTAGTGCTGGTCTGCGGAAGCCCTCCGGACCATCACACTAGGGCGCCGGATTCACCACCAGACACACCGAAGCCATTTCAGAAGTGTAATCCGCATTCGACGATGGAACAAACGTGACCTTCAGCGTATCGCAGGTCGCCGGTGGTGTCGGCACCCTTGGTGTCGACCCTGCCGCCGGATTGTATGTGAAAGTGCCAGCGACCGGCGAACTATTGTAACTGGCGGTTGCATCCAGCTGCGTAGCGCTCAACTGCGTCCCATACGTGATCGGCGCTGGCGTGGGCCAGTCGATCACCACGACCGCTTTCTCAGCGGGCACTGCCAAGCTGTCAGTAGCGGCGGAATACGGACCAGCCGCCGCCCATCTGGCCAGCGGTTTACAAGTGCCAGACCCACTGGACATGGTGATCGTGGCACTGGCGCTCGCGCTCGCATTGGTCGGAGGACCGGCCGTGCAGGAGCCCGATGCCGTGATCACCGGAGTAGCGATTTCGCTGCCAGTCTCATTCGACGATGCGGTCACGACGAACGTATCTCCGTAGGTCGCGTTGGCCGGCTGTCCCGTAAAGGTCACGATGGGTGCAACGGCCGCGTTTATGGTCGTCACAAACTTCAAGTGCGGCGCCCACCGCCAGTTGGCGTTACCCGCCTGGCTCAGCATCCCATCGCATTGACCCGATGTTCCAGTAATCGTGTAGATTCCTGAGGTGAGACCGGCAGTGCAATGTCCGGAAGCCGTATACGTGACCGGCAATCCGGAACTCGCAGTGGCCACGACCGTGAAGCTGGTGCCATTCACAGCCGTCGCCGGAGCCGGTGTAATCAACGTGATGGTCTGGTTGGCCAGCAGAGCCGTCACCAAAGACGTAACCTCAGTCGCAGGCAACCAGTAGGTATTGCCCGCCTGGTCGGCAATCACCGAGCAGTTTCCGGTTCCGCTCGTCATCGTATAAGTCGCGCTGTTGGTCGCCATACCCGTAATGCTGCACACTCCGCCCGCCGTGAAGGTGACGGGGTTGCCGCTCGCGCCACCGGTAGCCGTTACGGTGAAGGAGCCGTTGTAAGCCGCACTTACCGGCGGAACCGTGGTGAACGTGATGGTCTGAGTACCCGGAGTCGCGGTCACAGTCTCTGTTACTGTCGCTGCCGCAGAGTAGAAGCCGTCCCCCGGCTGGTTGGCCGTGATCGAGCAGGTTCCGTCGCCCGTCATGGTCATGGTGATGACCGTCCCACTACCGCTGCCGTACCCGCTGCCGCTGCACGAATCTGAAGACGTTATGACCACGGGTAGGCCCGAAGTGGAGGTTGCCGTCACCGTGAAGGTGGAGTTGTAACCGGCATTGGCCGGTACGGTGAATGGGTTGATGGTCTGTGAGCTCTGTGTCACGCTCGTCCACACGCTCGATTCCACCAGGTTATACGCGTTGACGGTGCCCAGCCCGGTCGCCAAATCATAGCCAGGAGCGGCGCCGTATGCCGGCTGGTACGTCGAGGGGGCGGTTGCAATGCTGGTGTTCGCTACCGCGATTGCGCCAGTGCCGCTTCCGGTCAGCGTGATCGGAGTCTCCGGCTGGTACCCAGAGCCCGCCACCGATATCGTGATGCCGCTCACGTAATTCGGGCCTTGGCCCTTGGTCGTATTCGTGATGTAGACGTCGGAGGCGCTGTACTCCGTGTTCGGGCCGAACTCCGTAATGAAGTTGCCAGCCGCGCCTGTCGCCGTCGCGGTTAACGTCACCGTGTGGCCCGAGTAGGTTGCTGTTGCCAGCGAGCATGCGCTGCTCGCGATTGCCGCCTGCAGGGCCGATGCGATGGATGTCGCGGACGTTCCAACCAGCGTGTATGGCCCACAGCTAGGCGACCCGCCGGGTGCCGCCAAAAGAATCTCGATCCCTGCCCCGTTGGTGCTTTGAACCGCAACCGTCCAGACGGCTGTGGTTGTGCCGGTGCTGACCGCTGCCGTACAAGTAGCCTGAGTGCCGCCCGCATAAAGGGTGCTGCCAGTCGGCGATTTGTAGGGCGAACTATTGCTCGGCCCCGCGATGGTGCAGGTAGGCGGGGCGGTGTAACCGCTGCCTCCGGTGATAACAGTGGCAGCGGTGATCACGTCGGTGCTGTCCACGCCGAAGGTGCCGGAGGGTAAATAGCAATGGGCTTTTTCCAGACTGGCGTTATCCGTGCATGCCAGGTCGATATCGCCCTGGGTTACGTCGTTGAAAGCGCATCCGCTGCCCGGGCCACCGGAGCCGCTGGAATTACAGCTGCCGCCGAGGAAGGTTCCGCCAGAGACGCCGTACTCGTTTTGCGCGATCTGGTAGTAGATGGGGTTGGGGTTGCCCCAGATCTGATTGGTCTGTTGATTCACCAGAGCTTGGATGCCTGCCATGGCGGGAGAGGCAACCGAGGTTCCGCCCAACCCGGACCATGTACTCGGGGCGCCGCTGCAAGAAGCCGCTCCGTGCGAGGTTTGGCTCGGGTCAGACCAGCAAATGGTTTCGAAGTGCCCCCAAATACCGTTGCCGGCGAAAAGTGAAACGTCAGGAATATCGCGCACGCCGTCCGAGGGTTGCCCGTATACAGCTTGACCGCCTGTCAGCGAGGAACCCGACTGCCAGGAAGGTTTGGCATAGCCCTGACACTGTGGGTCTGACACGCCGTCGGCACCCGCATCCAGGCCCCCGGCTCCCGTCGCACAATTGCTCGGGCCTCCGCCGGCGGCGCTCGCAACCAGGTACGAGCTAGTGGCGTTGAAAGGACTGGTGTTGCAGGTACCGCTGCTGCCATAGGTTGTGAATGTGCTGTGGGCGATTTCGGAGATCAGGACGTTGGCGCAGGAATCGTCCCAGGGTATTTCCGGAACGTACTGCAAGGCCGAGCCGTAGGACGAGGTATTCGTCGGACTCCAGTAGGTGCTCAGGGGGGTTCCCCCCTTGTCGGCGTTATAGACGTCCTCGAAATCCGTTCCACCGACGGCAACGTTGAACGGCGTTTCGGTCCATCCGCTAACGCTGAGGCTGGCTTCGTTATATTCCGTCTGCGTACCGTTAGTGAGGTCGGCGGAGCAACTGGACGGGCCTCCATCGCCCGTGGCACCGAAAACCGAGACGCCCTCGGCGGCGGCTTGTTGAAATGTGTTGTAGAAGGCCGCATTGCCTCCGTTACCGTTAATGGCTTCGCACTCGCCATAGCTGACGCTGACGATGGCTGGCGGCAGTCCGGCCCCGTTGATCAGATTTTGCAGAGCGATCAGGCCGCCGAAAGTGACCGTGCTCGACGGACACGAGATGTTCTCGATGGCAGCGTTCGGCGCAAACGCGGTAGCCAACTCCACGTCGATGGCCGCTTCGCCGTCGTCGGCGTTCGTGCCGGGATCAGCGCAGCCGCCAGGATGAACCTGCGTGTAACTTCCTGAAGGGTAGGCGGTCGACAGTCCGAAAGCATTACGATAACTCGTCCAGTCTCCCGTGCCGTTGTAGGTGTCACTGTCCTCGATCACCGCGATCGTCTGGCCCAGTCCCGTGATGCCGCCGGTGAAGAGCGGATTCAAGTTGTAGATGGTGTAGTTGTCCTGCGGCGTGACCGCGTAGCAAGTACCGGGTTCGGTTGGCACCGACGCAGAAGAGGCGCAACCGGCGAAGGTATAGTCCGGCTTCGCCTTGTACATGGCACGGGGCTTGAAGTCGTTGAGCGAGGCAAAACCCTTCACCACGGGCGCCAGCGCCAGCGGAATTCGCGGATCGCTTATGTTGGAGAAATGCATCTGGCCGTTGACGTCCAGCTGGTGCATCTCGGTGTGGAAGGCCTCGCGCAGTTGGCCTGCCGTACCCGAGAAGTCGATCAGAATTCTGCTGAGGTAGACCTGGTTGACGCGAAAGCCATGCGACTCGAGCCAGTTGGTGATGGTGTCAATATCTTCCTGCGCCACTCCAAACCTTTGCCCAAATTCAGCCGCGGTCAGCCAATGGTGGAAATTCGGCGACTTCCTGTCGTTGAGTTGGTCGATCAGTTTGTCGAGCGCCTGTTCCTTCTCGGGAGAGCGCTGCAACAGGAGGAACATGTGATCGATGTCGAAGCTGTCCGAGACCGGCCCCCGATCGTTCTTGGCGTTTGCCTCCGGGCGCGTGTTGTGAGCAAGCCGCACCGTCTGGTTATCGTCAATCGACTGAGAGATGCGAACAGAGGAACCCGTTCCACTATGTTCGGACGCGAAAATTGTTTGCGGCAACAGGGCGAACGCCAGAGCAAACATGGCGACAAACAGAATTGTGTGAATACGGCGGGCGGGTACCATGACTGTTTCCTCCGGGAGGCGAACAACGACAATCTAACGAAAACTGAGATCGACAGATACTAACAAAGAAACAGGGGAAAGTCAGTGAAAATGAAGGTATCTTGATCGGAATTCCGTCTCAGCTTCAAGGCCGATAATGGGCTGGCGAACGGGCGATTTTCACAGCTCGGTACTGTGAAAAGACTTTCATCTGAAGTGCAACGAATCGGTGTGCGACACGAGCCGACGCAGACGGAATGCTCGCCACAAAAAAAAAGCGGCCCAGATTTCGCTGGGCCGCAATCGTTAGCGTCGCGAGCACTCGTCCGCTGTATCGCTCGTTACGGATTCACGACCAGACATACGGTCGCGGTTTGCTTGGTGTAGTCGGTCGC
>Ga0302156_10000590_pt1 | contig 33954 bp, 32 predicted proteins | sample I_Bog_N3_2_FD_193503 | JGI IMG/M metagenome (GOLD analysis project Ga0302156, IMG submission 193503) | Peat permafrost microbial communities from Stordalen Mire near Abisko, Sweden - I_Bog_N3_2 | ecosystem: Environmental > Terrestrial > Soil > Wetlands > Peat | place: Sweden: Abisko, Stordalen... | reverse complement strand
CGTTGCATCAGGACCGAACCCACCATTCCACGCCAGCCAACTAAACCAACCAGTTTCATCATCTTTCCCTAAGTAGTACTTCCATGGTTAACCAAAATCTATCCGCAATACGTTAGCTTCAGCTCAGTGCCTTGACCACGGCGTCACCCATTTCGAGGGTGCTGACCTTGGTCGTGCCCGCTTCGTAAATATCGGCGGTACGCAGTCCCTGTGCAAGAACTTTTTTCACTGCCAGTTCAATTCGGTCAGCCTGCTCTGCGCGATTGAGCGAAAAACGCAACATCATCGCCGCCGACAGGATCGTCGCCAACGGATTGGCAATGCCTTTGCCCGCGATATCGGGCGCAGAACCATGCGAAGGCTCATACAGGCCCTTGTTGTTGGCATCCAGCGAAGCCGACGGCAACATGCCAATGGAACCGGTCAGCATTGCAGCTGCATCCGACAAGATATCGCCAAACATGTTACCGGTGACGATGACGTCAAAATTCTTCGGCGCCTTGACCAGTTGCATGGCCGCGTTGTCGACATACATATGACTCAGTTCGACGTCTGGATATTCCTTGTGTACTTCAGTGACGATGTCTTTCCAGAATTGGAAGGTTTCCAGCACATTGGCCTTGTCGACGCTGCACAGACGCTTGCCGCGCTTGGCGGCGGCCTGGAAGGCGACGTGCGCAATGCGACGAATTTCCGGCTCGCTGTAGCGCATGGTATCAAAGCCTTCGCGGGCCCCCTTGAAGGGACCGTCCGGCGCTTCACGCATGCCGCGCGGTTGACCGAAATAGATGTCACCGTTGAGTTCGCGCACAATCAGAATGTCTAGACCCGCAACCAGTTCCGGCTTGAGCGAAGAAGCGCCGGTCAGTTCCGGATAACAGATCGCAGGGCGGAAATTGGCAAACAACTGCAAATGCTTGCGCAGACCCAGAATCGCTTGCTCTGGACGCAGCGGACGATCCAGCGTGTCATATTTCCAGTCACCGACTGCGCCAAAGAGGATCGCATCGGCGTCCTTGGCCAGTTGCAACGTGCCATCGGGCAGCGGATGACCATGAGCTTCATAGCCGGCACCACCGACCGGAGCGGTTTCCATTTCAAATTTTTCATCAATGCTGTTCAATACCTTGACAGCTTGTTCAATGATCTCGGGACCAATGCCGTCGCCGGGCAAAATTGCAATCTTCATGTCGTCGTCTTTTCAATCTTGGAAAATGATATTGCCGGCGCGGCCTCCGACAGTTGCTCGTCGAAGTCAGCGCCGGCCAACCAGGGCCCCGTTACTACGGGCAATCTCAGATGGTGTTAGCCAACCAAGGCTGGTCGTACAAGTGGCGCTCTTCGAAGGCGCGGATTTTGTCCGCTTGGCGCAAGGTCAGACCGATGTCATCAAGGCCATTGAGTAGGCAGTATTTACGGAATTCACCAATCTCAAACGGATAAGTCTGACTACCGTTGGCGGTAGAAATGATCTGTTTTTCCAAATCAATGATCAATCGAAAACCAGGGAAAGCTTTCACTTCGTCGAACAGGCGGTCAATCTGCTGCTCTGAGAGCACGATCGGCAGCAAACCGTTCTTGTAGCAATTATTAAAGAAAATATCAGCGAAGCTGGGGGCAATCACGGCACGAAAACCGTATTGATCCAGTGCCCACGGCGCATGCTCACGCGAAGAGCCGCAACCGAAGTTCTTGCGTGCCAGCAGCACCGAAGCACCCTGATAGCGCGCCTGATTGAGCACGAAATCGGGATTGAGCGGCCGCGTGGAATTATCCATGCCAGGCTCGCCATGGTCCAGATAACGCCATTCGTCGAACAGGTTGGGGCCAAAGCCGCTACGCTTGATCGACTTCAGGAATTGCTTGGGAATGATCGCATCAGTGTCGACATTGGCCCGATCCAGCGGGGCGACCAAACCATCATGGACTGTAAATTTATTCATGGCACTCGTATCGATGACAGAGAGTACCAACTACGGCACCTCCGTTTTTTTCGATTTTTCTATCTTCTCAACAAACACTCAGCAAACGGTAGCACTATTAAATCTGTACCAGCCGTTGCCACTCTGTTTTCGTCTTACTTCTTGCTGGCTGCGTCCTGCATTTTCTCGCCGACTGCCTGCACATCTTTGCCCATGCCTTGCATGGTATTGCAAGCAGTTAACGTCACCAGTGAAATAACCAGCAAAGCTGCTAGTGCAATCAGTTTTTTCATCAGTTCACCTAATCGGTTTTACAAGGAACGAACATCGACAAAATGACCGGCAATACCGGCTGCGGCTGCCATGGCAGGACTCACCAGATGCGTACGACCACCGGCACCCTGACGTCCTTCAAAATTGCGATTTGAGGTTGATGCGCAACGCTCGCCCGGCTCCAGACGATCAGCATTCATTGCCAGACACATCGAGCAGCCCGGCTCGCGCCATTCGAAACCTGCATCGCGGAAAATCTTGTCCAGACCTTCACGTTCGGCCTGCTCCTTGACTAGACCGGAACCTGGCACCACCATGGCCAGCCTGACGTTGGAAGCACGAAACTTGCCGCGAACCACCGCCGCGGCTTCGCGCAGGTCTTCAATACGGGAGTTGGTACAGGAACCAATAAAGACCTTGTCGATACGAATGTCGGCAATCGGCGTGTTAGGCTTCAAGGCCATGTAGGCCAGCGCCTTTTCCATGCCATCGCGCTTGGTGGCATCTTTTTCTTTGTCTGGATCCGGCACGCGGCTATCGATTGCCACCACCATTTCCGGGGAAGTACCCCAGGTGACCTGCGGCTTGATCTCAGCGGCGTTGAGCGTGACCACCAGGTCGAACCTGGCACCTGAATCCGAATGCAGTGTGCGCCAATAACCAACGGCACGCTCCCAATGCGGCCCTGCCGGAGAAAACGGACGTCCCTTGAGGTAATTGATAGTCGTGTCGTCAACTGCAATCATACCGGCGCGCGCGCCTGCTTCGATGGCCATGTTACAGACCGTCATACGACCTTCCATGGTCAGTGAGCGAATGGTCGATCCGGCGAATTCGATTGCATAACCGGTGCCGCCGGCAGTGCCGATCTTACCAATCACGGCCAGCACGACATCCTTGGCCGTCACGCCGACAGGCAAGGCACCGTCAACCTGTACCAACATGGCTTTGGATTTCTTGGCCAGCAACGTCTGTGTGGCCAGTACGTGCTCCACTTCGGAAGTGCCAATACCATGCGCCAGACAGGCGAAGGCGCCATGGGTAGATGTATGCGAATCGCCGCAGACCACGGTCATGCCCGGCAGCGTCGCACCTTGCTCAGGCCCGATCACGTGCACAATGCCCTGACGCTTGTCGTTCATACCGAAATAAGTCAGGCCATAGGTTTTGGCGTTTTCGTCCAAGGTTTCAACTTGCAGACGCGAAATCGGGTCTGCAATGCCGTTGGCGCGATTGGTGGTCGGTACATTGTGGTCGGCCACGACCAGATTGGCAGCATTGCGCCAAGGCTGGCGATTGGCCAGCTTCAGACCTTCAAAAGCTTGCGGGCTGGTGACTTCATGCAATAGGTGTCGATCAATGTACAGGATGGCAGTGCCATCTTGCTCCGAATGGACGACGTGAGATTCCCAAAGCTTGTCATAAAGGGTTTTAAGCATGATGCTGGCGTGTCAAAAGCTACACAGGTCGTTGAAATGAGCTTTTGATTATGCCATAAACAGGCCTTTCCCGAGCTGCGAATGTGGTTTTACCCACAAGCTGGTCGTGCGGTACAGGCGACACCGCACAAAATCCGACAAATTGCGTGGTGAACCGCTTAGCTCCCTGCGGCGATCGGTGGCGTATCGACCCGCACATCGCCGCACTGGGCGCGGTGACGCAAGGCATGGTCCATCAGCACCAGTGCCAGCATGGCTTCAGCGATAGGCGTGGCGCGAATGCCAACGCAGGGATCATGGCGGCCGAAGGTCTCGACCGCAGTAGGCTGACCAGACTTATCAATCGAAGGACGCGGTGAACGGATACTGGAAGTTGGCTTGATGGCAATCGATGCCGTAATGTCCTGACCAGTCGAAATGCCGCCCAGAATGCCACCGGCATTGTTGCCGACAAAACCTGTCGGCGTGAGCGCATCACCGTGTTCGGTACCCTTTTGCGCCACTGACTTGAAACCGGCTCCGATCTCGACGCCCTTGACCGCATTGATGCCCATGAGAGCGTAGGCGATTTCGGCATCAAGCTTGTCGTAAATCGGTTCGCCCAGTCCAACCGGGACATTTTGTGCCACCACATCAATGCGTGCGCCACACGAGTCGCCATCCTTGCGCAGGGCGTCCATGTAGTCTTCCAGTTGCCCGATGATGGTCGCATTGGCAGCAAAAAAAGGATTTTCCCGCACATACTCCCAGGACTCGAAGGGAATGGCGATATCGCCCAGCTGACTCATGCAGCCCTTGAAGGTAGTGCCGTATTTTTCGAACAGCCATTTCTTGGCCACTGCCGCCGCCCCCACCACCGGCGCCGTCAGGCGTGCCGAGGAACGGCCGCCGCCGCGCGGATCCCGAATGCCGTATTTATGCCAATAGGTGTAGTCGGCGTGCCCCGGGCGGAAAGTCTCGAGCAAATTGCCGTAATCCTTGCTGCGCTGGTCTTGATTGCGAATGAGCAAGGCAATCGGAGTGCCAGTCGTCTTGCCCTCAAACACACCCGACAGGATTTCCACCGTATCGGGTTCCTGACGTTGCGTGACGTGGCGTGAGGTGCCCGGCTTGCGACGATCCAGCTCAGGCTGAATATCAGCTTCCGACAACGTCATGCCGGGTGGACAACCATCAATGACGCAACCGATGGCCGGGCCATGGGATTCGCCAAAGGTAGTCACGGTAAATAAGGTGCCGAGAGTGTTGCCGGACATAAAGAAGCTCTGTTCTGAGATTGATCTGTAAGGGGCGATTTTACCAGCGCAGCAGCATTACCCGCTACTGCGCCATGGCTAACGCCCTATTTCCACTCGCCGCGCAGCGCACTCACGCATTGCTGCAGATGCACCGGGGTCACCTCTGCGGCGGCAATGGGAGCGCCGACCACCAGCTCCAGACGTGAAAACAGGCCGCGTTTAAACGAGCGCTGAAACGGGTTGCCACCACCGCGCGTCAGCAAGCTGCCCCACAAACCGCGTAGGGCCATCGGCAATACCGGTACCGGCGTGCGATCGATGATTTTCTTGACGCCACCTTTGAATTCATTGATTTCACCATCCCTGGTAAGCTTGCCTTCGGGAAATATGCAAATCAGATCCCCCTCGTGCAGGGCCTGTGCAATATCAACATAAGCCTTTTCCATCAACCATGGATCTTCCTTGGCCGATGCAATCGGGATGGCGCGCGCCGTACGGAAGATCCATGACAACAGTGGCATTTTGAAAATCTGGTGATCCATGACGAAGCGAATCGGGCGCGGGCTGGCGGCCATGATCACAATGGCATCAACAAAACTGACGTGGTTACACACCAATACCGCCGCCCCATGGGCAGGAATCAGCTCGGCATTGACGGTGCGCACGCGGTGCAAGGTGTGGATCAACAGCCAGGCCAGGAAGCGAATCAGGAATTCCGGTACCAGCGAAAAGATGTAGATGGCCACCACGGCATTGAGAATGGCCGTGGTCAGGAATATTTCTGGAATGCTCAGACCGGCGCGCAACAACACCATGGCCAGCAATGCCGCTACTACCATGAACAGCGAATTCATGATGTTCATGCCCGCGATGGTGCGCGAAACATGTTTTGGATCGCAGCGCGTCTGTATCAGCGCAAACAAAGGAACAATATAAAAACCACCGAACACGCCGATCATCAGGCAGTCGAACAAAATGCGCAGACTGCCCTGCTGGGCAGTAAAACCAGCGATATCAACAGCGACCGTCGCATGATAGCCGACACTGGCCAGATACAGATCCAGACCAAACAATGACAGGCCAATGGCGCCGAACGGCACTAGACCAATTTCCACCTTGTGGCCGGAAAGGCGTTCGCATAGCAAGGAGCCGGCGCCAATGCCGATCGAAAACGTCGCCAGCAGTAGCACGAACACACCGTGATCGCCGTGGAGATAATTTTTGGCATACAAAGGAAATTGCGCCAGCATGATGGCACCGTAAAACCAGAACCAGGAATTGCCAAGCATGGATAAGAACACTGGCCGGTTGCTACGCGAGAAACGTAGATTGCGCGCGATTTCTGAAAATGGATTCCAGTTGATCTGCAGATCTGGTGCCGGTGCCGGCGAACGCGGAATGGCCAGGCTGGCCAGCCAACCAATGCACGCCAGGCCTATCGTGACGGCGGCAATAATTTCCAGGCCGAAGGGCTTGCTGACCACCAGCACGGCCCCCAAAATCTCGCCCAGCAGGATGCCCACAAAGGTACCCATTTCAATCACACCATTGCCGCCCACCAATTCTTCTGGGCGAAGCTGTTGCGGCAAATAAGCGTATTTGACCGGACCAAACAAGGTCGAATGCATGCCCATGCCCGCCACTGCTGCCACCAGCAGCCATAGATTGTGACTCATCCAGCCGTAGGCGGCGATGCCCATGATGGCGATTTCGAGCACTTTGACGTAGCGCGCGAGCCGCGCTTTTTCTATTTTGTCGGCCAGTTGTCCAGCCGTCGCCGAGAATAGGAAAAACGGCAGGATGAATAAGCCCGGAATCAGGTTATTGAGCAGACCAGTATCGAGTGCAGTCCAGTTCAACGCATCGTAGGTGAGAATGGTCAATAACGCTGTCTTGAAGACATTATCATTGAGCGCGCCAAGAAACTGCGTCCAGAAAAAAGGGGCAAATCGGCGTTGACCAAGCAGGGAGAACTGATTCGATTGACTCATGAGAAGCGTAGGCAATAAAGATAAAAATGAAATGAAGTGATATCGAAAAAATCAAGGAGAGTATCAGTTCGACAACGTTCTCAATAACAAAAAACCGCCCATGCAAAAGCATGAACGGTTTTTCTGGAGCGAGGGGCAGTGTACGGTCGCATTGACCGACATTTAAGTGTTCTCTTCCTCAGTTGGCCAGTCACGAATGTAAGCCTTGAGCATTTTATTCTCAAAACCCTGGGCATCCAGCACAGCCTTGGCAACGTCATAAAACGACATCACGCCCAGCAGTGTCTTGGCATCCATTACCGGCACATAGCGCGCATGCTTTTCCAGCATGATGCGGCGCACCTCGTTGAGGTCGGTATCCGGCGTCACCGTAATTGGGTGATCGTCCATGTGCTTGCGTACGGTATTGGTGCCAACCGAGCCGTTGTTTTCTTTCAGTGTATTGAGGATTTCGCGGAAAGTCAGCATGCCGACCAACTCACCGAACTCCATGACCACCAGCGAACCGATGTCCTTCTCGGCCATGGCATCGACGGCCTCGGCGACGGACGTATCAGGTGTGACGGTGAAGAGAATATTGCCTTTGACTTTAAGAATTTCAGAGACTTTCATGGTGTCATCCTCATTTATTATGGCCGTGGAAAACCGGGCAATTCGGCACAAGCAGAAGCAAATGCAATCTGGGCAGATATCTTTGCCTACCGCTTGTTGTCGGCACCTCGTATCCGGAATGTAGCCCATGCCTGACTAAAAATCTACACGGCAGTGGCGCTATTTACATGGTACGAGGTTTCAGGGAGTTTGGGCAACCGCGATGTGTCGACACAGCATGATTTTTTCGGCATACGCACATCGGTAGTGAGAGCTATTTCGCCATCAGTTTCCGCCCTGACGCACACCACTGACAACTTCGCGCAAGCCGCTGTCATGCGGCACTATGAAATAAGAGGCAAGTGTCTGCTCCAGCGCCGTCGACACCGCCGTCTGCACCTGATCAACCAAGATCTGATCTTCCGGATTGAGGGCCGCCGCATTGAAGACGAACAGACGATAGACATCCAACAAGCGGAGATACTCCGGGTTGATCAGCAAGGTCCAATGATCCAACCCGTCCACCAGACGCTTGTTCCAGGCTGCTTTTTTGGGAGTATCAGCCTTGAGCGAACCAACCCAACCGGCTTCCAGCATCTTTTGCAACAGATTTTGCAACTCTTCCAGGCCCAATTGTGTGCGCAAGCGCAACAAACCGATATCGACCGTCGCCGATTCGGCATTGGCACGGGCATTATGCAAAATCCTCAACACATGCATGGCATCGACGAAGGCACTGCCGGGAGTCGCCACATGCCACCAGCGCTCATAACGTACGATAGGCAAAGCCGCCGTCACCAAAGCGCCCACCAGCGTGATCATCCACAACATATAGATCCATAGTAGAAAAATCGGTAGTGCGGCAACAGCGCCATAGACCATCGTATAAGTGGGAAACTTGATGATGTAGGCGGCAAACAAACGCTTGGCGATTTCCACCCCGACGCCAGCCAGCAGACCGCCCCAGACTGCATCGCGCCAGTCCACCCATTGATTGGGGACGGCAATATATAACAAGGTAAACGCGGCCGTAGTCAGCAACACCGACACCAAGGTGTAAAAGCTGGCACCGATCAACGGCACGCTGGTGACCACGCCGTTGGTGGCCGAATACAGGGTCGACGTCACGCTGATGGACACGCCGATCAACAAGGGGCCCAGCGAAATGATGGCCCAATACACCAAAATGCGCTGCAACAAAGGACGCGATTTCTTGACTCTCCATATCTGATTGAAGACCCGGTCTATCGTCGCCATGGTCAGCACCGAGGTAAGAATCAGCGCCACCCCGCCCACGGCCGACAAGCGTGCCGATTTCGACGAAAATTGATTGAGGTAGCCAAGAATGGTGCTGGCTACCCCCTTGGGCATCAGGTTCTGGACAAAATACGCTTCCAGTCCCTGGCGAAAGGTGTTGAACAGGGGAAACGCTGTAAAAACTGCCAGAGCGATGGTCAACATCGGCACCAGCGACAAGATGGTGGTGAAGGTCAGACTCCCGGCGACCTGCGGCAAACGGTCATCGCTAAGCCGACGAGCGGCAAAACGAAACAGATCGCGCAACTGGGAACGGGATAAACCTTGCATGGGTTTCAAAAAAATAAGCGACATGAAGCAATCAAAAACAAAACAGGCGTGGCAGACTGTCAGCCACCCCAAGGGCCGGTTCACACTAGCAAAACATGCACACCGGAAGCATAGCGACGAACAAATAAAGCCCTCTATAATACCAACATGGCAAAAACATCCATCACCATACTGATTCTCTACTACTCCAGACACGGTTCCACCCGCAAACTGGCCGAGCTCATTGCCCAGGGAGTGGAGAGTGTGCCTGGCTGCGACGCACGCCTGCGCACCGTACCTGCAGTATCTACGGTCACCGAAGCGACTGCTCCGGACATCCCGAGTGAAGGTGCGCCTTATGTTGAAGTACTGGATCTCGAACAATGCGCCGGACTGGCGCTGGGTTCGCCCACACGCTTTGGCAATATGGCCGCAGCAATGAAGTATTTCTGGGACGGCACCGCGCCACAATGGCTGTCCGGCGCCCTGGCTGGCAAACCGGCTTGCGTCTTTACTTCTACCGGCAGCATGCACGGCGGCCAGGAATCAACGCTGTTGTCCATGATGATCCCTTTGCTGCACCACGGCATGCTGCTGCTGGGCCTGCCCTACACCCAGCCCGAACTGATGACCACTCGCACCGGCGGCGCGCCCTATGGTGCCAGCCACTGGGCGGGGGTAAATGGCAATGAACCGATTTCCGAAGATTCCCGCGCCTTGGCCATTGCACTGGGACGGCGCCTGGCTCAGAACGCTGTCAAACTGCAAGGTGCCTGAATGACTGCCTCCCGTATCCGCGTCCTCCATTTCGGTGCAGCCGGCAGCCTTGTTGCACTGATCCTCTTGTGTCTGCTGTGGGAGTTGGCGCTGGCGCCGTTGCGGCCGGGCGGTTCGTGGCTGGTGCTCAAGGTACTGCCCTTGCTGTTCCCGCTACGCGGCGTGCTCAAGCGCGACGTCTACACCATGCAATGGTCATCGATGCTGATCCTGTTGTATTTCGGCGAAGGCATCGTACGCGCCACCAGCGACCGCACCTCCTTGGCGATCACACTGGGCTGGGTCGAAGTAGCGCTCAGTGTGGTCTATTTTGTGTGCGCGATGCTGTACCTTTACCCCTACAAGAAAGCCGCCAAGGAACTAGCCCGGCAGGCGATTCAAAAAGCCTCCCGCTAGCAGCACGGTCGGGTGTCGCACCTGCTTATTATTGAAGACTCCCTATCCATGAACGATTTTCTGCAAGCCTGCCGTAACGCTATCGGCGCCAGCTATGTGCTCACGAGTGAAATCGATACTGCTGCCTACCTGACGGACCAACGTGGCCGTTTTACCGGTCGTGCGCTGGCCGTATTAAGACCCGGCAATACCGAAGAAGTCGCTGACATTGTGCGGCTGTGCCAGCAATACCAGACACCGATCGTACCGCAAGGCGGCAATACCGGACTGGTGCTGGGTAGCGTGCCGGACGCCAGCGGCTGCGCGATCGTACTGTCATTGACCAGACTCAACCGCATTCGCGCCATCGATGCGCTCAACAACACCATGACGGTCGAATCCGGCTGCATCCTGCAGCACATTCAGCAAGCTGCGGCTGCGGCGGCGCGGCTGTTCCCGTTGTCGCTGGCAGCCGAGGGCAGTTGCACCATCGGCGGCAATCTCTCGACCAATGCCGGCGGCACCGGCGTGCTGCGCTACGGCAACACACGCGAGCTGTGCCTGGGACTGGAAGTTGTGACGGCTCAAGGTGACGTCATGAGCAGCCTGCGCGGCCTGCGCAAGGATAATACCGGTTACGACTTACGCGATCTGTTCATCGGCGCCGAAGGGACGTTGGGCATCATCACCGCTGCCGTGCTCAAACTGTATCCGCAGCCGAAAGCCCAGGTCACGGCCTTGGTAGCATTGGACAGTCCAGAACAGGCTTTGGCGCTACTCAGTCTGGCGCAAAGCCACTGTGGCGCTGCCCTGACTGGTTTCGAGCTGATGTCGGCGTTATGCCTGGACCTGGTGGTCAAGCATTTTCCGCAGCAACGCCTACCTTTCGCACAGCGCCACGCGCAATACGTCCTACTGGAACTGTCGGACAATGAATCAGAAGCGCATGCCACTGGCATGTTCGAGGCACTGATCGTCGCCGCGCTGGAACAGACGCTGATCGTCGATGCCGTGGTCGCCAGCTCGATTGCTCAATCTAAAGCCTTGTGGCAATTGCGCGAAAGCATTTCGATGGCGCAAGCGCATGAGGGAAAAAATATCAAACATGATATTTCCGTGCCGATTTCACGCATTGCGGAATTCATCCGCATCACCGACGTGTTGCTGCAACAAGCGGCACCCGGCTGCCGCATGGTCACCTTTGGTCACCTCGGCGATGGCAATCTGCACTACAACGTCTCGCCACCGCCGGGCGTGGCCGATACCACATTCATTGCGCAACAGTCCGACATCAATCGCGTAGTACATGACAGTGTTGACCGCTTCAACGGCTCAATCTCGGCAGAGCATGGGCTGGGCGCACTCAAACGCGAAGAAATTCAGCGCTACAAATCACCGGTGGAATTGCAATTGATGCGCACCATCAAACAGGCCCTTGATCCCGCTGGCCTGATGAACCCTGGCAAAGTGATCTAAAACAAGGCTACTCAGTGCTCGCTGCGGCTACGCTTCTGCAGCATGTAACGTGACCACGGCCTGGAGAAAATCAGTCGGCGGCATCGGCCGCCCAATCAGATAGCCCTGCAAAACATCACACCCTATCGCCGTCAAAAATTCTTTTTGTTCTTGCGTCTCGACACCTTCTGCAACGATGCTCAAATTGAGCGTCCGGCCCAATGCCACAATGGCAGAAATGATCGCGGCGTCATCATTGTCACTGCTCAAATCGCGGACAAAGCCACGATCAATCTTCAATTCATTGGCCGGCAAACGTTTCAGATACAGCAAGCTCGAATAACCGGTACCAAAATCATCGATGGAGATACCAACGCCTAGATCTGCAATTTTTTGCAAGATTTTAAGGCTGTTCTCGGCATCACGCATGGCGGTCGACTCGGTCACCTCCAGCGTCAGGCAGCGTGCCGGCAAACCATGCCGAGCCAAGGTATCGCCCACCAGAGCAATGAGATCAACGTGCGAAAACTGCAAAGCGGACAAATTGACGGCCACCTTCCAGTCCTCATGTCCGAGGTCATACCAGGACTTCATTTGACGACAGGCTTCATCGAGTACCCAGGCACCGATAGGAACGATCAAGCCGGAGCGCTCGGCCAGACTAATGAATTCATTGGGCCCGACCAGACCATGGGCAGGATGCTGCCATCTCAACAGCGCTTCGGCGCCAAGAATCTGGCCATTAGCGACATTGTATGTAGGCTGATAGTAAAGAATAAACTCCTTGCGCTCCAAGGCCTGGCGCAGATCCTGCAACCATTGCAATTGATTACGTGCATTGGTGTTCATTGATGCTTCAAAGAAGTGATAACCATTGCGACCGTGGCGTTTGGTGTGGTACATCGCCGCATCGGCGTTAATCACCAGATCGTGACGATTGCCGCCATCTTGCGGATAAATCGCAATGCCGATGCTGACCGACACTTGCAGGACGTGCTTCTGAATCTGGAAAGTCTCATTGATCACCTGAACCAGCTTGGCAGCAATCGTCACGGCATCGTCGGGCAGCGTCAGTTCAGCGACGATCACAAACTCATCGCCACCCAGACGCGCCACCGTATCCTGCGCACGCGTGACGCTGCCAATACGCCTGGCAACTTCCACCAGCAATAAATCACCGGCGTGATGCCCAAGGGAATCGTTGATCGTCTTGAAACCATCGATATCGCAAAACATCAGTGCAAAATGCCCATGCTCGCGCGCTGCTTTTTGAATCATCTGATTCAGGCGGTCGTCCAGCAACGTCCGGTTGGGTAATTTGGTGAGGTTGTCGTGCAGCACCATTTGCGTCAGCTCTTCGTTAGCCAGCGCCAGCGAACGCGCCAGCTTGGCGGTACGCGATTCCAACCGGGCATCAAGCAGTGACGTCAATAAGGCAATGGCCAACACCGCCAGCGTTACCACAATGATCAGGATGGCCAACCAACCGACGCTGACGCCATTGCGGGCAGCCCTGCAGATACTGCCGAGTGAAAAATTGGCCGCAGCCATGCCTGTGTAATGCATGCCGACGATGGCTAAGCCCATCACCACTGCTGCACCGCCACGGGCGCGCTTGACGTACGGCGTGTTCTTGCGCAGGCGAAATGCAATCCACAATGCGGCCCCTGCCGCGGCCACCGCAATGAGGATCGAAGCCGTAAACAACCATGGGTCGTAGACAATACCGGGCGTCATCAACATGGCCGCCATGCCAGTATAATGCATGCCCGCGATGCCGACCCCCATGACTACGGCACTGCGCAACAAGCGCCTCATCGGTAGCAATGGCTGACTTACTATCCATAAGGCAAAACCAGACACGCCGATGGCGATGAGCAAGGAAATCAGGGTAATCCAGGGGTCGTAGCCGAGCTCAATGGGTAAGCGAAATGCCAGCATGCCCACAAAATGCATCGCCCAGATACCGACACCCATGCCAATGGCACCGCCGATGAGCCAGTAACGCCCAGTGTACTCTTGCGTCGAGTTGATGCGTTCAGCCAAATCTAATGCAGTGTAGGAGGCCAGGACGGCCACCAACAAAGAAACTGCGACAAGTAATTTATCGTAATGAGCGGCTAACATGTCTGGTGGTTAGATTTTTATGTCAACGCTGATTTTTCAATTATCCACAATTATGCGGCAAAAAAGAGGGAGTGCTTTAGCGTTTTTAACGCGTCGCATCTCCCCCCATTTATTCATGGAAGTAGCATCACAGATTGCACTGCCGTTGTTTGTGTGCCATGACGTACACCGTTCCCGTAGCGCCAATCTCAGGACACTGGCGAGCGCATGGTGACGAACTCTTCGGCAGAGGTCGGGTGAATACCGATGGTGGCATCAAACTGTGCCTTGGTCGCTCCGCATTGCAAGGCAACCGCAAAACCCTGCACAATCTCGCCCGCCTCGGCGCCAACCATGTGCACGCCCAGCACCCGATCACTTTGTGCATCGACGACCAGCTTCATGAAGGTACGCTCGGCACTGCCACTGAGCGTGTGCTTGAGGGCCTTGAATTCAGATTTGAAGATGCGCAGTTGAGCGAACTTCTGACGCGCCGCTTCCTCGCTCAGGCCAACCGTGGCAACGTTAGGATGGCTGAATACGGCAGTGGGAATATTGTCATAAGAGATGGTGCGCTGACCCTGCGCGAACAGATGTGCGGCTACCACCATGCCCTCAGCCAGAGCGACCGGCGTCAGCGCCACACGGTCAATGACGTCGCCGATGGCATGAATCGAGGGTACGCTGGTGGTGAAATGCTGATCCACGCACACCGCGCCATTGTCTTGTACAGCAACGCCGGCTTGTGCCAGACCAAGGCCTGCGGTATTGGCATGACGGCCGGTGGCGAACAAGACACAATCACTTGTCATCACAGTGCCGTCACTGAGGCGGACTTCTTTGACGCCACCAGCAGCGCCTTCAATTGCGGTAATGTTATTGCCCAACATGATGTTCACTCCCTTCTTACGCATCTCCCCGGCCAGGAAGCTGCCAAGTTCGCCATCCATGCCGCGTAACAGCTGCGTGCCGCGATACACCAGCGTCACGGCGCTGCCCAGACCGTTGAGTATGGATGCCAGTTCCACGGCGATATAACCGCCTCCCAGCACCACACTGCGTTCAGGCACGGCTGACAGACGGAAGAATTCATCGGAAGTGATGCCCAGCTCCTTGCCGGGTATAGCAGGTACAGACGGCCGCCCGCCCGTTGCCACCAAGATGTGTCCGGCGCTATAGCTGACATCGTTGACGCGTACGGTATGAGCATCTTCAATGGCGGCATAGCCGTCCATCCGATTGACACGGGCGCCATCAAGAATCTTGCGATAGACCTCGTTCAGACGCGAAATTTCCTGGTCCTTGGCGGCAATCAAGGCGCGCCAATCATGCGTGGCAGCGCCGACCTGCCAGCCGAAGCCGCGCGCATCGGCAAAATCCTCATGAAAATGAGCACTGTAGGACATCAGTTTTTTCGGGATGCAACCAACATTGACACAGGTGCCACCCCAGTCCCGGCCCTCGGCGATCGCTACGCGCGCACCGTATTGCGCCGCGAAACGGCTGGCGCGTACGCCACCGGAGCCACCGCCGATAGTAAACAGGTCGTAATCGTATTGCTGCATATGCGCCTCTTCGCTGGTCTGATATTGCGTATGTCCGCCTCCACAGAGACTGCATCGCCACGGCCGTCAAGCCTACCAGATAAGCCTGCAACACGTGCAGGGCCAGTTCATCGGCACGTACAACCCGCCCGCTCCGTCAGGCGCGCGCCTTGGACAACACCACCAGCCAACGCCGCAACAGCAGCACTTCAAGGTGGCCGGGCTCAATACCGGCACTGCATTCGATCAGGGGGTTAACGCGGTAACGGCGCACATAAGTGTCTCGACAGACAAACATTTCGCGGCGGCCAAAGCGCAGGCAAAAAGAGGACGGGGTGCGCGATTGCAGACCAAAGCGAGCGCCTGAAGAAAGATCCAAGTGTGTCATGGCAGCGGTTCCTATCTCGATTGAAGAGAAACCACTGTAGCACGAGTACTGTATATAAAAACAGTAGTTTTTTAGCGTTCGTTGTTTTCCCGCCGCGCCTTGTTTTTCTTCTTTTTCTTTTCCACCATTGGCAATTTATCAAATTGCTTAACTATCACTTTCGAGCTTGCTGCGCACAAAACCGATGTGCTCGCGCAGCACGTAGAACTGATCGGCGAATGCCAGCGGCATCTTCATGCGATTGACCCCTGCCTCGATCTCATCGAGTTGCAGCAGCATCTGCGCCTGCTCTTCCTCGGTGTGGGTAATAACGCCACGCTCGAGGGCAATCAAGGCGCCGTACCAGCGATACAAGCGCGAGCGAATACGCCAGCTGTACAGCATGGGCACCAGCTTGCCGGCAGGAATGAGCAACAAAATGATCGGCAGCAAAATCACCAGTGTGCGGTCAACCAGGCTAGCCATCCAGAATGGTAAAGTTCGGTAGAAAAAACTCTTGCCCGATTTGTAATAACGGACGGCGTCATCGCTGATTGGATATTCATGCGCCAACGGCGCCGGAAATTCCCCTGCACGCTGCAGTATATTGGCCTTGCCATGGACTTCACGCGCCGCCTCGATGAGCAAATCGGACAAGGCCGGATGTAAATCGTCGCGCGCAATCAGTTCTGCGGTCGGTGCGATCAGTCGAATAGGATGATCGGGCAAATTGCGGCCGAGATCAAAGACGCCGGCCGGCAACGTCAACTCATTGAGGTAAGCAAACCGGCGGGCATACGCCGGGGCCTGCGTAAAATCGAGCAGACGCACGCCAGGTGTGCGCAACAGCTTACCCATGGTGGCTGGCGCTGCCGAGTCACCCATCAAAAAAGCCGCATCAATGGTGCCGTTGGTGAGTGCGCGCGCAGCCTCATCACCGCCGATATCGAGCAACTGTGTCGCACCTTTGACCTCGCGCTTGTCTTTGGCCGGAGTAATGCCGCTGGCCTTGAGCAAAGTCAGCGCCAATAGCCGTGCTCCGCTGCCCTGAGCACCGATGGCAACCCGTTTGCCGGTCAGCTCGGACAGGCGCGAAATGACTTCTTCATTGTGCGGGCGATAAAACACCGACACCGGCGCATAGGCCACACTGCCCAACGACACCAATCCGTCGATATCAACGCCCTCGGCAATCCCGCCCTGCACGAAGGCGACATCGACTGGATCATTGGGGTCGGTGAGCTTGCGCAAATTATCGACCGAGCCTTCCGAGGGCACCAGCTTGAGCGTCACGCCATCGCGAGCCAGAATGGTGCGGTATTTTTCGGCGGCATTCCAGAAGGTGCTGTGCTCGGGCCCCGTGGCAATGGTCAGCGTTTTAGGAGGGGCCGGCCGAATCAGCCAGATAGCGAGCCAGACGGCAACACCGGCCAGCAATATCATGGGGCCGACGCTGACGATAAGATCGCGCCATGAAATTGCGACGAAGCGCGCTTTCATGGCACGCACGGAAGGTTTGCGCAAAGAGGAGATCTTGTTCATAGCAGCTATTCTACCGTCCACTACTCCTTCCAAGCGCAACTCACATCAATATGACTTGTAGGGCAAAAACTTGCCGCTCAAGACTACATTGACGCGGTCACCGTTGGGATCAGCCTGGCGCTGGATATCCATCTTGAAATCGATGGCGCTCATGATGCCGTCGCCAAACTCCTCATGGATCAATTCCTTGATCGTACTGCCATAGACGCTGACAATTTCATACCAGCGATAAATCAAGGGGTCGGTCGGCACCGAGGTCGGCAAAGACCCCTTGTAGGGGACAATCTGCAGCCACAGGGTTTCTTCCTCGCTGAGCTCGAACAACTCTTGCGCCACTACTGCCTGTTTGGCAGTCAACGTCATCTGTCCCAGCATGGCAGCAGTAGTCCACTCCTTGCTCTGGCCGATGCTTTCAGCAATCTGCGCCCAGCTCAGTTGCTTGCGAACCTTGGCGCTGATGATTTTTTGAGTAAGCAGTTGACGATCCATACATTTCTCCTTGTGGCGATTAACGAAAATCGAGCACTCAGCGCGACCTACGACCACGCTCAGTCGTGCACCTGTTCATCTGTTTTCTTGGCCGCACTGCGGTAGGCGTTACGAACTTGCATCAGATGGGCACGCATGGCCTCAGCCGCCGCCGCCGGATCGCGTGCGTTGAGTGCGGCTAGAATGATGCGATGGTCTTGCAAACTACGTTCCAGTGTGGCCGGTATGCGCGAGGTAATGCTGCGGCTTTTCTTGCCGAGCAAATAGAGACTGCCAGCGATGCTTTGCAAGAAGGGGTTGTCACAGGCCTCGATGATAGCCTCGTGAAATTCGACATCCGCTGCGGCAAAAGCCTCCGGGTCCCCCAATAGACGCGCTTCATCGTCGACGTTGCGATTGAGACGCTGCAACTCGGCATCATCGATCTGCGTCGCCGCCAGCGCAGCGACTCCGCTCTCAATGATCAGTCGTGCATCAAACAAGGCTTCCAGCGTGCCGGCGTTGAGATCGATGATCATCTCCAACGGCTCCAACAACTCACGCGTGGCCAGCGAACCGACAAAAGTGCCCTCGCCCTGGCGAATGCGCAATAGCCCCAACAAGGACAAACCGCGAATAGCTTCGCGTACAGCGGGACGACCAACGCCCAACATGGTCGCCAGCTCACGTTCGGGCGGCAGTTGCTGATCGGCTTTGAGTAGGCCGCTGCGGATCATGCTCAGCAGGCGCTGCGCAACTTGCTCGGCAATCGTTTTCTGAACGATGGGATCAAATGACATGAAATTGGGATGAGTACTTGCGAAGGAGGATTGCCAACCTGGCAATGCATGACAAAGGTAAGACCAATGGGATGGGAGCATAGGCACCCGTCTGGCGCATGTCAAGTAAAGCGCAAGGCCTGGGTGGATGCATGGTGGCGTCGGGCGACATCGGGCTTGCTCACAAAAAAAGCGTCATGCTGTTCGCAATGACGCTTTTTTCAATCGACCGTGGTGCTTACTTGGGCTGCGCCACCAAGGCATTGCTCAGATCACCCAGCGGCTTACCGCCATTGGCTGCAATGGCGCCGTCACGCATGGCAATCCCGTCCAGTACCGGCAAGGACCAGCGCCGGGTAATGAAACGCAGGATAGAACTGGTGTCGTACAAACTGGAATCGACATAGCCCTTCTTGGCATAGGGCGAGATGATGATGGCGGGAATACGCGTACCTGGCCCCCATGAATCCATCTTCGGCGGCGCCGCATGATCCCAGAAGCCGCCGTTTTCATCATAAGTGACAACGATCAGCATGTGCTGCCATTGCGGACTTGCCCGCAGCTTGTTGATGACTTCGGCAATATGCGCATCTCCCGAGGCAACATCGGCGTAACCGGCGTGCTGATTCAGATTGCCTTGCGGCTTGTAGAAAGTGACGGCAGGCAGTTTGCCGGCGGCGGCATCCTGCAGGAAGCTGCTGTCGAAGTCCTTCAGATGTTCCGCACGGTAAGCCGCATGCGTGACCGGATCCATGTCGGCGTAATAGTTGAACGGCTGATGATGGAACTGGAAGTTCGGTGTCGGCACCGTAAATTTGCGATCGCCCTTGGCCGCTGCCAGCGTGTCATTCCAGGCACCGGCATACCAGGCCCAGCTGACGCCCTTGGCGCTGAGCAGATCACCAATATTGGTTTGCGTCAGCGGCGGCAAGGTTGAGGCACTGTTGGTATCAGCGTACAGCCGGCTGGCATCTCCGGCTGCCGGCGCCACATTGCTCGGCTGGTAGGCCGGTTGCATGGTATTGACGGCATAGAACATGCCCTTGGCATCGGCTGGCGTCAGCGTGCCGTCGTTGACGTATTTTTGCGCGCCGTCCAACGTTGATTTGGGTGAAGTCAGTGCCGGTGTCAATCGAAGGAAATTGCCGTTGCCATCCGAATCGATTTTGGAAATGCCATTCTTGGCGGGTGACTTGTCTGCCTGCGGATATTGCGGCGCACAGGCGCAGATCAAGTATTGGTGGTTAAGAAAGGAGCCGCCGAAAGCCCCCATGAAGAAGTTGTCGGCAAGCGTGTATTCTCGCGCCAGTTTCCACATCGCCATGCTGCTGCCGTCGTAATAACCCAGCGACAAGCCGCCGGCATCGGAATAGGTGGCAAATTTGTCGTTCTTGCCGCCATCAATCTGCATCTGATTGTTGTAGAAGCGATGCACCAGATCCCGCGTGACAACGCTGCTGTCGAGCCCGAGTCCATGCTTGGCTTCGATCTGAAACGGCTTATTGGGCAAGTTGGCCGACTGCGCCTGAGTCACGACCTTGCTCTGGCCGGCAACGGTGGCTCCGCCCCAGGTCGGTGGCAATACCGGCAGCACGGCGCCGTCGACGTCGACTTGCGGCTGATAACTGCCGCGCGCCGACGGGTTCACACCCGGCACGCCGTTGGCGCCGGGGAACAGACCGTACAAGGTATCAAAACCGCGGTTTTCTGCGTAAATCACTACCAGCGTATCGATATTGCGCACGACGCTGTCATCGCCAGCGGCGCTGGCGGAGCCGCCGCAAACACTCAGACCGAGAGCGATGGCTGCGCCTGACAAGCTCAGACGCCAGGCTGGAGAAGGCTGGTTTGGCATAATTAGACTCTGATTTCAAAGTTGAACATCGTAATTGCCAAATATAACGTCAGAATGACATGCGGCCATAGGATGCGCCGATTCACAAGTTTGTCACAGAGCCTTGTTAAACTGCAACGATGAAATTTCTGTTCGCCGCTGCGGCGCTGACCGCCCTCACCGCACTCTCCTCGCCATCCTTGCCGGCCGCCGACCAGGCAGAGCCGGCCTATGCCCACGCCGCCTACGCCCCCGGCAACGGACGACGGGCTAGCGTGGATGAAATGACGGCACTGGGACGCCGCCTGTTTTTTGATCCGACGCTGTCCGGCTCGGGCCGGCAATCCTGCGCCAGCTGCCACAGTCCGGCGTACGCCTTTGGTCCGCCCAACAAGCTATCCGTGCAACTGGGTGGCAAGGACATGAAACACCCGGGCATACGCGCCACACCGTCGTTGCGCTATCGGCAAAACGTGCCGCCCTTCAGCGAGCATTTCCATGATGATGACAATGACGACAGCGTCGACGCCGGCCCCACAGGTGGACTGACTTGGGACGGCCGCGCCGATTCGGCGCACGAGCAGGCCCGTATTCCGCTGCTGTCACCGTTTGAAATGGCCAACACGGACCTTGCCTCAGTCGTTGCCAAACTCAAGCAGGCACCGTATGCAGCACAATTTCGCGCCACTTTTGGCGCAACGGTATTTGACGATGATGCGCGCGCCTTTGAGGCGGCGCTGATGGCGCTGGAGGTGTTCCAGGAAAGCCCGACTGATTTTTACCCCTACAGCAGCAAGTACGATGCCTTCCTGCGCAAGCAGACCAAGCTCTCAGCACAGGAATTGCGCGGTCTGGCCTTGTTCAATGCCGCCGACAAGGGCAACTGCGCCTCTTGCCATATCAGCGCCATCGCTCCCAACGGCGCCTTTCCACAATTTACCGATTACGGTCTGATTGCACTGGGAGTACCGCGCAATAAACATATTGCAGCCAATGCCGACCCGCATTATCACGATTTGGGATTGTGCGGTCCGGAGCGCCGCGATTTTCTGGACCGGCCGCAGTATTGCGGTCTGTTCAAGACACCAAGCTTGCGCAACGTTGCGCTACGCCAGGCGTTTTTCCACAATGGCGTATTTCACAGTCTGGAAGAGGTCATGCAGTTTTACGTGCAGCGCGATACAGCGCCGCAGAAATGGTATCCACGCAATCGCGACGGCAGCATTCGCAAGTTCGACGACCTGCTGCCGCAGCACTATGCCAATGTCAATAGAGAGGCGCCCTTCGATCGTCAACCTGGCGACAAGCCGGCATTGACCGAAGCGGAAATCAAGGACGTGATTGCGTTTCTGAAAACGCTCACGGATGGGTACAAACCTTAAGGTGCATCAGGCCGTGGTACTGATCGTGGTGCCGATGACTTCGCCGTTGAAGTTACGCGAAGATTGGCGCGCTTGCGCCTGCCGTGCATCTTCAGCACGCTGCTCTTGAATGCGGTCCTGAGCAGCTTGTTCATCCTTGCGCGCCTGAGCACGCCGTGCCGCATCAAGATCACTGACTTGCGGACCTGAACTGGGTACGGCCGCGGGAGAGCTGGGAGTAATTGCGACATCCATGATGTTCACCTTTCAAAACCGGATCCTTGTAAAATGGATCGCAGCCCGGCTGGAATGGGCTTCATCTCATCTTACACCTTTGCCGGGTACTGCCAAGAGATACACGCAGCAACCTCCGGATTGAGGTTGCTGCACTGACAAGATATTGTTGCGATCACACCAATAATGCAATTCTGACAACGCCTCGTCATTCATATTGCATCAGAAAACGCTGCACTGTCGGATAACGCAAACGTACGGCAAGTTCCCTATGCAGACGTTCATTACGCAAACGGCGCGACTCCGACATGAACGACAACATCATCGGCGACACCTGTTGTTGCAGTTCGGCACGCGGCAGACGTGGTGGCAACGGCAACTTCAAGGCATGCGCCACGGCGTCAAAATAATCACCCATGCGCATTTCACTATCATCGACTGCGTGATAAATCCGCAACGGCCGCCCCTGATATATCGCCGCATGCGTGATACGCGCCAGATCGTCGGCGTGGATATGATTGGTATAGACGTCATCGGCGGCAATCAAGGCTGGCGTGCCCTTTTCCAGACGCTCGCGCGGCAGCCGGTCTTGCGCATAAATGCCCGGGACCCGCAAGATCGTCAAGCGACTGCCGGTGCGACGCGCCCAAGCACGCAGCACTTGCTCGGCATCGACGCGGCGGCGCGCCCGCGGGTTGCTCGGCCGCACCGTACGGGTCTCATCAAAGCGGGCACCACCACAATCGCCGTAGACGCCGGTGGTGCTGATGTAAACCAGTGTCGTCCGCTCAGGTAGAATGGCGGCCAAATGTCGCGTGCGACGGTCAGTTTCCCCAGAAGATTGCGGTGGGGCAAGATGCACGATCACACTTGCCAGCCGAGCCAGACGAGCCAACGATGCCGGTTCATCGAGGTCGGCGACCAAGGGTATCGCTCCGGCTGCGCGCAGTTCGGCGCAACGCTGCGGCTTGCTGGTGACGGCAAAAACGCGGAACTGCTCACGCAACAGGGGTAACAGACGCATGCCAACATCGCCGCAACCCAGCATCAGCAAACGCGGCAGACCGATTTTTTTTAATTTATTCATCATTGTCAGGATTGTATGAGTTTTCAAGTTACCGTTCAGCCTAGTGGCCATCAGTTTACCTGTGACGAAGGCGAAACCATTCTCACTGCCGCCATTCGTGCCGGCATCGGCCTGCCCTATGGCTGCAAAAACGGCGCTTGCAGCTCATGCAAGGGCAAATTGATCAATGGCAGCATCACTCATGGTCCGCATCAGGAGCGTGCCTTGTCGGCACAAGACGAGGAACTGGGCTTTGCTTTGTTCTGCTGTGCCAAACCCCACTCGGACGTCACCATCGAAGCACGCGAAGTGGCCGGCATCGGCGACTTTCCGGTTAAAAAAATGCCGGTACGAGTGGCCAAGCTGGAAAAAGTTGCCGACGACGTCATCATCCTGTCCTTGCAACTGCCGGCCAACGACCGTCTGCAATACAAAGCCGGTCAATATGTCGAGTTCATGCTGCGCGACGGCAAGCGCCGCAGCTACAGCATGGCCAACGCGCCGCACAAGGATGAGCATCTGACGCTGCATATCCGCCACATGCCGGGCGGTTTGTTTACCGACCAGGTTTTTTCTACACTCAAGGAACGCGACATCCTGCGTTTCGAAGGCCCCTTGGGTACCTTCTTCCTGCGCGAAGATTCGGACAAGCCCATCATTCTGCTCGCCTCGGGAACCGGCTTTGCACCGATCAAGGCGATCATTGAACAACTTGAGCACAGCCAGTCCAAACGTCCTGTCACCTTGTACTGGGGCGGCCGCCGTCCACAGGATCTCTACATGGATACATTGTGCAAAAGCTGGGAACAAAGCCTGCCCAACTTCACCTATGTGCCGGTGGTATCGAACGCCGAACCACAAGACCAATGGCAGGGCCGCAGCGGCTTTGTCCATCAGGCGGTCATGACGGACCACCCCGATCTGAGCGGCCATCAGGTGTACGCTTGCGGCGCACCTATCGTTGTCGAATCGGCACAGCGCGATTTCATCGCTCTGTGCAAACTACCGGAAAGCGAGTTTTTTGCCGACTCCTTCACCTCAGCCGCCGACCTGGCTACGGTGTGAAAAAGGGCCAACATGTGCACCAAATTAGTTTTGACGCATCGCGCAAAAGGTCCTAATATTGGGCGCATGAACGCTACCACTACTTTCTTACGACGCAGCAGCCAACCTCAATGGGGTTTGCCGTGCGCGTGAGTTGAGTTTGGTCACGAAGCCACAGGTAACCCCTGTGGCTTTTTTTTATCCTTTTCATTTGTTTCAGCTCGGTTACCGCCACCCGCGCAACCTCTTATTTACCGCCTTAGCAGGAGTCTTGTCATGGAATTCAAGCAGTTCAACGTCAACAAGCTGATGTATGTCACCAACCGGCCTGAAATCGTCTTTACCGAAGGCAGCGGCATGTGGCTGACCGACCATACCGGCAAGCGCTATCTGGATTATTTGCAAGGCTGGGCGGTCAACGTCCTCGGCCATTCGCCACAATGCATTCAGGATGCACTGATTGCACAGGCAAAAAAAATCATCAACCCCTCGCCAGCGTTCTACAACGCGCCGTCGATCGAACTGGCCAATCTGCTGACGGCCAACTCGGTATTCGACCGCGTGTTCTTTGCCAATAGCGGCGCCGAAGCCAATGAAGGTGCCATCAAGCTGGCGCGCAAATGGGGCAAGCTCAACAAAAACAGCAAGGGTGAAGATCGTTTTGAAATCATCACCTTCGACCACGGCTTCCATGGCCGCACCATCGCCACCATGTCGGCCAGCGGCAAACCCGGCTGGGACACCATGTATGCACCGCAGGTGCCGGGCTTCCCCAAGGCCGACTTGAACGATCTGGCCAGCGTCGAGCGCTTGATCAGCGACAAGACCGTGGCAGTCATGCTGGAACCGGTACAAGGCGAAGGCGGTGTAATCCCGGCCACGCGCGAATTCATGCAGGGGCTGCGTCGCCTGACCAAAAATACCAATCTGTTGCTCATCGTCGATGAAGTACAGAGCGGCATGGGCCGCACCGGTGAATTGTTTGCCTACCAGTTATCCGGTATCGAACCTGACATCATGACGCTGGCCAAAGGCATCGGTGGTGGCGTGCCGCTGGCGGCGCTGCTGGCGCGTGAAGAAATCGCCTGCTTCGAGCCCGGCGAACAAGGCGGCACCTACAACGGCAATCCATTGATGGCGGCCGTCGGTATTGCGGTCATCAATAAATTGCTCAAACCGGAGTTCCTGCCCTCGGTGCGTGACAAGGCCGCCCATCTGAGCGCGGGTCTGATCAAGCTGTCCGACAAACATGGCATGGAAGGCGAACGTGGAGAAGGCTTGCTGCGTGCACTCAAGCTGGGCCGCGACATCGGACCGCAAATCGTCGACATCGCACGCGATATGAATCCGGTGGGTCTGCTGCTCAATTCGCCGCGCCCTAACCTGCTGCGCTTCATGCCGGCGCTCAATGTCAGCATCGCCGAACTGGATCAGATGCTGGAGATGCTCGACGGCATCTTGGTCAAGCTGGCGCAATAAGGCGGACAATGCGCGCGCGGCACTTGCTCCAGCCTCACTTCAATGCACTGATCGTGTGCTGCATTGCCGTCTTACTGACGGCTTGCGGCAGCGCGCCGATGCGCGAACCGGAGGTCTGGCCGCCAGCACCGGCACCGCCAGCCGATGTGGCAGCGGAAAAGGGCAGCGAAGTGGCCTTGTATGCCATCGGACTGATCGATACCGGCTACCGCTTCGGCGGCAAAAATCCTGAAGCGGGACTTGATTGCAGTGGCATGGTGACCTACATCTACAACCGCGCTGCCGGACTCAAGCTCACCGGCAGTGCCGCCGAGCTTGCCCGCAAGGGACGGCAGATCGACAAAGCCAGCCTGCGTGCCGGCGATCTGGTGTTTTTCAACACAGATCACCGGCATTTTTCCCACGTGGGTATTTACATTGGCGACGGTCGCTTCGTGCATGCACCGGCCACCAACGGCCACGTGCATATTTCACGTCTGGACAATCCTTACTTTGCGCCGCGTTTTGAGATGGCGCGCGCCTACTTCAACTAGCGCCGTTTGCCGGCCGCTTTTGCAGTGCCGCCAATGGCAGGTTTGGCTTTGACGGCCCGGCTTTTGGCCGGAGCTTTTTTGCCTGCACTGGTTTGACCGACCAGACTGGCGCTGTAACGTTTGAAGGCGATATCCATATGCCGCCGCATCGCCAGACGCGCTTTGTCGGGATCGCGCTCACGCAATGCCTTCATCAGACGTGCGTGTTCGTTGATGGCGTCCTGCCAGACATCGATCGTATCGAAATGGCTGTGCAAGCGATTGAACAGCGGCCCCAGGCGAGCGTCGAACAACTGCGTCACCAAACCGACCAGCACGCTGTTGCCGGTCGCTTCAGCCACACGGATATGAAACAGCCGGTCGGCCTCAAGCGGATTGATACCATCCTCGGCATCGGCGATCATTTGCGCCAATGCTGCTTCGACGGCATCAATTTGTGCCTTCTTGCCATTCTTGGCCGCGGCGTAAGCAACTTCACCTTCGAGCATGGCACGCGCACGAATGAGCTCTAGCGGTCCCTCTTCGGTGGACAAGTCAATCTCCCCTTGCGTGGCCGACGACAGTGCACAAACATAAATTCCGGAGCCCATACGCACTTCAATGAGCCCCTCAACTTCCATGGCAATCAAGGCTTCGCGCAGTGACGGTCGACTCACGCCCAATTGCACGGCCAGCTCTCGCTCCGCAGGCAAACGCGAACCGACCGGAAATTCGCCGTCCATGATCAGCTTGCGCAGTTGGTCGCTGATCTGGCGGTAGAGTCGCTGCGGTGCAATCGCTTCAATGGGCATGGCTGGTTTCCGATCTGTATGGTCTGCAAATACAAGCGCCGGATTGTATCTCAGCCTAGTGCGGCAATGCTGCCGGAAAGCTCAAATCATACTGTTGCGCCAAGGCACGCAACGTCGGTAATACGCTCGCATGGAGCTGCACGCCCTGCTCCAGTTGCTGAGCCCTACGCGCCATGCCGCGATCACCCGGCATGCGTACCTGTTCCACCCCGGGGCGTGGCGGGTTGCTGCGGCACAGCGCGGCAATATGATCCATCTGCCGCGCGAAGGCACCCACACCGCCAAACGCCTCTGGATCATACAAACTCATGAAAACCGTGGCACCCCAGCCAGCCGCTGGATCGGCCCGGCCAAATCCCGACAAGCCCGCCGTCAACGCCTCAATCAACAATGCCAGGCCGAAACCTTTATGCCCTGCCGACAACCCGCCCAATGGCAGAATCGTACCCGGTGGATCGCTCGCCAATACGGCCGGATCGCAACTGGGATTGCCTTGCGCATCCAGCATCCATTCTTGCTCAAATTGCTGACCGGCTTTATGCAGACGTGCACACATACCGTTGGTAGTCACCGATGCGGAAATATCAATCAGAAACGGCGTGCCCGAAGTTGGAATGCCAGCAGCAATCGGATTGGGCGTAAACACGGCCCGTGTCCCACCAAACGGCGCCACGCTTTGCACCGAAGGATCGGAACTGGACAAGAGCATGAGAAAACCTTGCTCCGTAGCGCGCAACAAATACGCAGCCAAACAGGCAATGTGATGGCTGTGATGAATTGCCAGCGATGCCGTGCCATAGCTGCGCGCACGCGGCATCAAGGCAGCGATGCCCTGCTGCACCAGCCACGGTCCGGGTAGACGGCGGCCATCCCATACCAAGGCCGCCGGCCGGTCGGAGATCACTTCCGGCTCCCCCGTGATGCACATGGCCCCCCTCTCAATTTCTTTCACATAAGGCGCCAGCAGTGCCAAACCATGCGTGTCGTGACCAAGCAAGTCGCCATCGACCAAGGTGGCCGCCACGACTGCGGCTGGTTCCGGCGACAACCCGGCTTGGCATAACAAAACGTCGGCAAATTGCCGGAGCGCGCTGGCAGAAAAACGTTCCGACGTCACTGTTGATACCGTCATTAAAAATCCTCTCATCAAGATGGACGACGACATGAATTTGGTCATGTGGTCAGACCAAATAGGAAAAGAATTTCACATCCTGCCGACCGCTGTCAAGCAAGAAAACACAACACGAAAATAATTCATCCATGCCGCATTGCAGCAACGCACATCACCACGCAGCCGTTTGCCTTTGTGGCTTGCAGCATGATCACCGGATAAATTTTGGTATTACCACTTGACCAGAACACGCACGCTGAAATAGACTCGCTCGCAGACTTCAACGCAGTAACCGATGTCATTTCACTTACCAGACCAGCGTCAGACTGGCCGTCCTTCCGAAAAACATTCACGCAGGCAATGGCATGAGAACCAGACCAACAAGCCGGCCTGCAGCCAAGGAGACAAGACGCAATGAAAGTGTTGATCACCGATTTCGATTTCCCCGATGTTGAACTGGAGTTAGCGCTCTACCGCGCAGCTGGCGTGGAAGTGGCAATGGCACAATGCCGCACTGAGACAGAGGTCATCGAGGCTGCTGCTGGTTGCCAGGGCTTGTTGGTGCAATATGCGCCGGTCAACGCCAAGGTTTTCGCCGCGCGTCCTGAGATTCGTATTGCCAGCCGTTACGGTGCAGGCTTTGACACGATCAATACCGAAGACGCCGCCAAATTTGGCGTCTGGGTTGCCAACTCGCCGGACTATGGCGTCGGCGAAGTGGCCACCCACGCGCTGGCCATGGCATTGGATCTGATGCGCAACATTACCGCCTACGACCGCGACGTCAAGGCCGGCAAATGGCATTACACCAGTGCCGGAAAAATCGAACGCGCGGCCGACATGACCATCGGCATAGTCGGTCTGGGCCGTATCGGAAAACGTATGGCGCACATCAGCCGCAATCTGTTCAAACGCGTCATTGCTTACGACCCTTACATCATCGACGGTGATTTCCCCGCCTATGTCGAACGTGTCGGCAAGGAAGAATTGTTCCGTCAGGCGCACGTGGTGTCATTGCATACCCCGCTCAATGAAGATACACGCGGCATGGTCGATGCATCCTTGCTCAATCTCATGCCGCAGGACAGTTTCCTGATCAATTCGGCACGCGGCGGCCTGGTAAATATCGAACATTTGCTGCAGGCGCTGGATGGTCGCCTCAAAGGTGCGGCCCTGGATGTGTTGCCGGTCGAACCGCCAGCTGCGAACGCTGCCATCGTGCAGCATCGACGCGTACTGCTGTCGCCCCACGCCGCCTTCTATTCCGAAGTTGCAGCGCAAGAGCTGCGACGCAAGGCGGCGCAAAACCTGATCGACTGGGATCGCACCGGACGACCATCGTATGTGGTGGTAGAAGGTAAGCAGAAATAAGTAGAACAACCAGGCTATCAACGAGGAGCAAAGGATGGCATCAGTTCAGATTCGCGGCATCAAAAAACAGTTCGGTAGTACCCAGGTCATTCGCGGCGTTGACATTGACATTGCTGATGGCGAATTTGCGGTTTTGGTCGGTCCTTCCGGCTGCGGCAAGTCCACCTTGTTGCGCATGCTGGCAGGCCTGGAAGAAATCAGCGAAGGCGAAATTGCCATCGGCGGCACCGTAGTCAACAATGTCCAACCCAAGGACCGCGATATTGCCATGGTGTTTCAGAATTATGCGCTGTATCCGCACATGACGGTGCAGGACAATATGGCATTCTCGCTGATGCTGGCAAAAAAAGAAAAATCCTTCATTGCCCAGCAAGTCGGAAAAGCTGCTGACATCCTCGGCCTGACGCAATTGCTGCAGCGCTATCCGCGTCAGCTCTCGGGCGGTCAGCGTCAACGTGTGGCAATGGGGCGTGCCATCGTGCGCGATCCGCAAGTATTCCTGTTCGACGAACCACTCTCCAACCTCGATGCCAAACTGCGCGTGCAAATGCGCACCGAAATCAAGGAACTGCATCAGCGTCTGCGTACCACTTCGGTCTACGTCACCCACGATCAGATCGAAGCGATGACCATGGCCGATCAGATCGTGGTCATGCGCGACGGCCTGGTGGAGCAACGCGGCCGTCCGCTAGAGCTCTATGATCGGCCGGCCAACCTGTTCGTGGCCGGCTTCATCGGCTCGCCAGCGATGAACTTCATCCCTGCAGTACTGCGCCGTAGCGCGCTACAGGCAGAGGTCGAGTTCAGCGACGGCACCCGCTTGCCTGCGCCTTATGCCCAGCGTGGATTGGGCGGCATCGATGGTCAGCCCGTGATGTACGGCGTGCGTCCAGAGCATCTGGCCATTGGCACTGGCGGCAGTGGCTTGGCGACCAAGGTCATCGTGGTGGAACCGACCGGTGCCGACACCGAGGTCTATGTGCGCTTTTGCAATAGCAATCTGACCGCGATCTTCCGTGAACGGCATCCCTTCAGCCCGGGCGACACGATCCATCTGCAGCCAGATCACAGCAACACCCATTTGTTCGATGCCGAGAGCGGGCGCACTTTGGCCAACGATTGAGCAGTTTCATGCAGTCCCTGTAGTGCCTGACAAAAACAAGAATACATCTATGCAGGTCCATTCACTTTCATCAAGAAGGAGTAGGAGACATGACTAAGCTGAGCAGACGCAATTTTCTCGCCGCCGGTGCTTCCGTGGCGGCGGCATCAAGCCTCGCGACCAATGCATTTGCGGCACCGGCCATGCCCACAGCCAGCGCCGCCGGGTTAAAGTTCGATATTGAAGCCGGCGCCACCTTACGCGTACTACGTTGGAAGCGCTTCGTCCAGGGCGACGAGGATTTGTGGAATGCCAACGTCAAGAAATTCACTGAAAAAACCGGAGTGGCAGTACGCACCGACAGCGAAGGCTGGGAAGACCTGCGCCCGAAAGCAGCGGTTGCCGCCAGCGTGGGCAGCGGACCGGACATCGTCATGAGCTGGTTCGACGACCCGCAGCAATATCCGAACAAATTGATCGATCTGACCGATCTGGCCACCTCGCTGGGTAGTCGCCTGGGTGGCTGGTACGACGTCTGCCGCAAGTACGGCACCAAGGATGGAAAATGGATTGCCGTGCCTTACGGCGTAGTCGGCAACGCTATCGTGTATCGGGAAAGTCAAGTCAAGGCTGCTGGCTTCGACGGCATTCCCAAGGACACCGCCGGCTTCCTCAAATTGTGCCAGGCCTTGAAGGCAAAAAACACACCGGCCGGGTTCGCGCTAGGCAAAGCCGTCGGCGATGCCAATAACTGGGCGCACTGGTTGCTATGGGCACACGGTGGCAAGCTGGTCGACAAGAATAGCGCGGTCGTCATCAATTCACCCGAGACCCGGGCGGCACTGGAATACGCCAAGCAGCTGTATCCCACCTTCATCGGCGGCACCTTGTCGTGGCAGGATCCCTCCAATAACAAGGCTTATCTGGATGGCCAGATCAGTCTGACCGCCAACGGCATTTCGATTTATTACGCCGCCAAGAATTCGACCGACCCGAAGATGCAGGAAATGGGCAGAGATACCATGCACGCGCACTTTCCTATCGGTCCGGTCGGCAAACCGACGGAGCTCATGCAGATCACCCAGATGATGATCTTCAAGCACACCAAGTTTCCCAATGCGGCCAAGGCCTTCGTGCAGTTCATGTTTGAGCCTGATCAATACAACCCGTGGATGGAAGCGTCCATCGGTTACGTCAGTCAATCGCTCAAGGCCTATGAAAAGAATCCAATCTGGACCTCTGACCCCAAAGCCACGGTATATCGTGATTCGGCCGCCCTGATGATCGATCATGGCCACGATGGTCCACTAGGACAACCATCGGCCGCCTGTATGGCCGACTACGTGGTGGTCGACATGGTCGCAGAAGCCGCCAGCGGCACCAAGACCGTGCAGCAAGCCATTGACCGCGCAGCCGAACGCGCCAAGCGCTTCTACAAGGCATAACCAACTGGCGCCGCTACCTGTCGGTGGCGGCGCACAGTCATCAAGCTTACCGAGGTTCCGCCTATGTTATCGCGACTGCTGAACAACCGAAATGTGCTGGGCATGCTGTTCATGGCGCCGGCCGTCTTATTGTTGGTGATATTTCTGACCTATCCGCTCGGGCTCGGTATCTGGCTTGGCTTTACCGATACCAAAATCAGCGGTGAAGGCAGCTTCGTCGGTCTTGACAATTATGCCTACCTGATCGGCGACTCGCTGACCCAGCTGGCGCTGTTCAATACCTTGTTCTATACCATCACCGCCAGTATTCTGAAGTTCGTGCTGGGCTTGTGGCTGGCAATTTTACTGAACAAGAATTTGCCGTTCAAATCATTTTTCCGCGCCATTGTGCTGTTGCCGTGGATCGTCCCGACCGCCTTGTCGGCACTGGCATTTTGGTGGATGTACGATGCGCAGTTTTCCGTCATCAGTTGGACGCTGATGAAGCTGGGTCTGATTGATCACTATATCGACTTTCTCGGTGAGCCTTGGCTGGCCCGTATCTCCACTGTCGTGGCCAACGTCTGGCGCGGCATTCCTTTCGTCGCCATTTCTCTCCTGGCAGGTTTGCAGACCATCTCGCCGTCGCTCTATGAAGCCGCCGCCATTGATGGCGCCAAACCCTGGCAACAATTTCGCTACGTCACCTTGCCATTACTGACGCCGATCATTGCAGTGGTGATGACGTTCTCGGTGCTATTTACTTTCACCGACTTTCAGTTGATTTACGTGCTCACCCGCGGCGGTCCGCTCAACGCCACCCATTTGATGGCGACATTGTCATTTCAACGCGCCATTCCCGGCGGTGCACTCGGTGAAGGTGCGGCACTGGCCACCTTGATGATTCCTTTCCTGCTCGCCGCCGTCATGTTTTCGTACTTTGGCCTGCAACGTCGCGGCTGGCAACAAGGAGGTGACAAATGAGCAAGAAAAATGAAGAACAGCAACAGGAAACCCAGGGCATGGATTTCCTGCAGTCACTGCCGCGACGCTGGGTGACGACCTATATTCCACTGGCGATTTTTGTATTCGTCCTGTTGTTCCCGTTCTATTGGATGGTGATCACCGCGGTCAAGCCCGACAATGAACTGCTGCGGCAGACCGGCAATCCTTTTTGGGTGGTTGCCCCCACCTTGGCGCATTTCAAGAAACTCTTGTTTGAAACCCAGTATCCGGCCTGGCTGCTCAACACCGTCATCGTCTCGGTCGTCTCGACTTTTACCTCACTGGCCGCCAGCGTGATGGCCGCCTATGCGATTGAGCGACTGCGTTTTCAGGGTGCCAAGCAAGTCGGTCTGGGCATCTTCCTGGCTTATCTGATTCCGCCATCGATCTTGTTCATCCCGCTGGCGGCGATCGTTTTCCAACTGGGCCTGTTCGATACTCGCTGGGCGTTGATCCTGACTTACCCGACCTTCCTGATTCCATTCTGCACCTGGCTACTGATGGGATATTTCCGTTCCATTCCCTACGAGCTGGAGGAGTGCGCGCTCATTGATGGTGCCACGCGTTGGGAAATCCTGGTCAAGATCATTCTGCCGTTGGCCGTTCCGGGATTGATCTCAGCCGGCATTTTCGCCTTCACACTGTCTTGGAATGAGTTCGTTTATGCACTGACCTTCATCTCTTCATCGGAGGTCAAGACGGTGCCGGTTGGCATCGTCACCGAACTGGTTGATGGCGACGTCTATCACTGGGGAGCGTTGATGGCGGGCGCCTTGCTGGGCTCGCTGCCGGTGGCGGTGGTGTATTCTTTTTTCGTCGAATACTATGTCTCGGGCATGACCGGTGCAGTCAAGGAATAGGCTGCGCAATGACCTCTGGGTCGTACAGCATGAGGACGACAGCCCCATGCCCGCAACGGATTGCCATACGTAATGGCGTTTGGCCATTTCCGTCAGTGAGCGCTGCATTGACATTAGATTGCAACAGCAGACGAACTACGTCTGCATTGCCGTAGCTTACCGCCCGGGTAAAGGCGCTAAATCCTTCACCATCAAACGCATAGAGATGAAGGCCGGGCATCTTGAGCAAGCGCTGCATAGATAAGCGCTGTATTCCCTTGTTCATTTCTGACATTTAAAATCTCCGGCGCAATGCCGCTGTCGATA